>ERZ795053.1927-NODE-1927-length-25691-cov-6.464815_pt1 | contig 25691 bp, 18 predicted proteins | sample MGYA00375137_ERZ795053 | MGnify/ENA primary metagenome ERZ795053 (study PRJEB30182, sample SAMN05720284) | activated sludge metagenome | isolation source: Anaerobic digester | place: Hong Kong | collected 2014-12-17 ...
CACACCTCCTGCCAATGAAAGTTGAGGGCCAAGATGTGAAATCATCCCAACGATATTATACTCATTTGTACCGAAATGAAAGGATCGATCACGACCCTTGGTAAAACCATTCATTTTACCCTCCCACTGTGAAAAAAGGCGACTCAACGGAATTTCTCTAGTGGTAAATACTCCCAGATTACGATGCATGGTAAAGATGGTTTCGTCAAAGTCCATCGCAGCTGTACAACCTACAGAAATGGCCTCCTGACCAATTCCCGAAAACCACTTGGAAATTCTACCTTGACGAAGAAGAATGAGCATTTTTTCTTCAATCAATCTAGGAAGCAAGAGTTTTTTATATAGATCAATTTTTATTTCTGAATTTAATATATTCATTTACAAATATTTACAAATCTAATAATGACGATACATAAACAAACTGCAAGGTTAATAGATTATTACAATATTATTATATTTGTAATTAAATTAATTTTTAGGGTGAAACGTTTCAAGTTTTTTATTTCAATTTTTGTCTACTTCACCGCTCTCACAATTTCATTTGGTCAAAACTGGCAACCATCTTTACATGGTAAAAATAATACATTAAACTTTTTTGAATTACAGCGAAATTTTCAAGATTATTGGAATGACAGAGAAGTGACCAAGGGCAGCGGATACAAGCAATTTAAACGTTGGGAATGGTATTGGGAAACCAGAGTTGATGAAAATGGTAATTTTCCCAGTGCAGGACGAACCCTCTCAGAATATACTGACTATCTTTCGAAACATGGTCAAAATCGCAGTAACAATCGAAGCACCTGGCAGACATTAGGTCCATTTTCGACATTTGGTGGGTACTTTGGTATTGGTCGAATCAATTCTGTCGCATTTCATCCTACAGATGTCAATACAGTTTATATAGGAGCTGCAGGCGGAGGTATATGGAAAACTACTGATGGTGGAAATACATATATTGCACTTGGTGACGGACTTGATGCTATGGGGGTATCTGCCATTGTCATAGACCCGATAGACCCAAATATTATTTACATAGGTACCGGTGATGGAGATGCAGCAGATAATTACTCTGTAGGAGTCATGAAATCAACAGATGGTGGGAACACTTGGAATACCACTGGGCTTAGTTGGGCTTCCCAAAGTGGGTTTTTAATAAAAAGGATGATAATGGATCCTGATGACCAAGATGTAATTATTATCGCAACCAATGATGGAATTTATCGCACAACAGATGCAGGAGGGACATGGACCAAAGAAATCTCAGGTAGTTTCTTTGACATAGAATCAGTAAGGGAGTCTTCTACCAATACATTTTTTGCGAGTACAGCCACAAAAATTTATAAATCAACAGATAATGGAAATAACTGGACTGAAAAATACAGCATTACAGGCAGTAATAGAATTATGATTGCTTGTTCAAAGAACGATTTAGACAAGGTATATTTTGTATCCTCATCATCTTCTGGAAGTGGTTTTAAAGGATTGTATATGTCAGATGACCAAGGTGAGAATTTTTCACTCGTATCGAGTACTCCCAATATTTTAGGTTATGCATCAGATGGTTCCGGCACTGGAGGACAAGGATGGTATGATTTAGACATTGCCATAGACCCCTTAAATGTAGATATCGTTCATATTGGCGGAGTAAATCATTGGAAATCTCTGGATGGTGGTACCACATGGATACTTTCTTCTCATTGGTCAGGTGCTCCAAATGTTAATACCGTACATGCCGACAAGCATGCATTGGAATATCAAAATGATACAACCCTTTGGGAAGGAAATGACGGGGGTATTTATAAAACTATCGACGACGGGGCGAATTGGTTTTTAAAAACCGGAAATCTTGCAATATCTGAGATGTACAGAATCGGAGCTTCACAATTAGATGATAAAATAATTACAGGACTTCAAGACAATGGAACAAAATTAAAAGATAATTATAACAATTGGACAGACGAAATAGGGGGAGATGGCATGGATTGTCAAATTGATATATGTAGCTCCAACGTATTGTATGGAGAATACCAAAATGGCAATATGTTTAGATCACTTGATGGAGGTGGTCAATGGGTCAACATAAGTGACAATATACCCGGCACACCTACTGGTAATTGGATTACACCCATTGAACTTTCACAACAGGATGCGAAAACCATTTTTGCAGGCTATACCAATCTTTATAAATCTACCAATCGGGGTGATGACTGGGTAACCATAGGAAATACTTTTGGAGCCTCAAGTAAAATTAATTATGTTGCAATAGCCCCGAGTGATGATAATTACATTTATGTATCCAAAGGGTCAAGTCTCTGGCGTACTACCAATGGCGGTACTACGTGGACTTCATGCACATCTCCTTCGTACACAATCACCGATATGGTGGTACATCCAACTGGGCCTGACACCTTGTATATTACACAATCCGGATATAACGATGGAGTCAAAGTCCTCAAATCAGAGGATGGCGGTACTAGCTGGATCAACATTAGCGGAAGTCTGCCAAATATCCCTGCCAATTGCATTCAAACACATCATGATGGAGATAGTACTTTATATGTCGGTATGGATATCGGCGTTTATTATAAAAATGCTACAAGTGGTGATTGGGTACTTTATAATACAGGATTGCCAAATGTTGAGATTACAGATATCGATATAGATTCCGAATCCAATCAACTCTTCATTGCAACCTATGGAAGAGGAGCTTGGAAGAATGAAACTGTTAATACCTCTGATATTTGTTACCGTCCTCAGAATGTGGAGGCAACCAGCTCGAGCCATGATAATTTAATCATGTCATGGACTCATGTAAATCCTATACCTTCTGAGGGTTACGAGTATAAATTATCAACAGACCCCGATATCCCCTCTTCCGGTACATCCATTACATTTGATAATACCGTTACGGTAACGGGACTTACCACCAATACCGAATATTACTTTTTTATTCGTTCGAAATGTGATGTGAGTGATACCTCAAAATGGAGTTGCAATGGACCATTTCTTACTTCTTACATCTGTGGAGAATCTTATTACGACACAGGTGGGGCGGCCAATGATTATTCTAACCAAGAAAACATAGTGCAGCAGCTCTGTCCTACCAATATGGATAGTACGGTTCATATACAATTCAATTCATTTGGAGTCGAGGAAGAATGGGATGCTCTCTATGTTCATAATGGTAATAGTATAGAAGCACCGCTATTCGATAGTGGTAATTCATCGACGGATGCAGGGTTTCCCGCGGGTGGGTATTATGGATTCATAAATCCGGGCCCTTTTACTTCGACCGATAGTACAGGTTGCTTAACGATCCGATTTTTAAGTGACACATACGTCACTGAATCCGGTTGGGACATAGATATTACTTGTGAATATGCATGCTCTCACATTGTAAGCAATATCGAAGATGACCACTGGGGTTCATTAAGGAAAGCGATTCAATGTGCCAACAGTGGTGATACCATACCAGTCGCAAGTTATCTTACTGGAAATACGATTACCTTAGAAACCAAAATTGATATAGATAAGGATATCTATTTGTTGATAGGTGACACTGAAAATATTACGATTCAAGCGGCAGATCTTGGACCTGTGTTTAATGTGCTAACGGGTAAGACCCTCCAATTGAAAAATATCAATATTATCAGCGGAACACAATTGGACGGAAGAGCCATTGTAAATTCAGGAATATTAATTTTTGAAAATGTCGATATTATTGATATCAATGCCAATAACACGGGATCTTCCATTTTGAATAATGGACAAATAGAAATCAGAGGTACAAATTCAATTTCTAACTAAAGGAAAGTAGTAAAATTTAATATTACAATTCGTAATTCGGCTTAAGTTCGTGCCTTCTGCTATCAGAATAGAAGTCAGAAATATACTTAACGACTTCATCGACATCGTCTGTGATAGGAAGCAAATCCAAGTCTTTTTCGCTGATGGTTTTCTGTTGATCAAGCATGGCTGTATGTATCCAATCTTTAAGTCCACCCCAGAATTCCACTCCCATGAGTATTACAGGTACTCGTGAAATCTTTTTGGTCTGAATCAGAGTTAACACTTCAAACAACTCATCCAATGTTCCAAAACCTCCGGGCATCACTACGAATCCCTGAGCATATTTTACGAACATAACCTTTCTAATAAAAAAGTAACGATGATCTAAGTTTTTGTCGGGGTCAATGTAGGGATTGTGGTTTTGCTCGAAAGGTAAATCAATATTCAATCCGACCGATAGTCCACCATGCAGATAAGCTCCTTTGTTTCCAGCTTCCATTATACCGGGACCCCCTCCTGTAATGATTCCAAATCCCTCCTCAGAAAGTCTTCGAGCTACTTCGGTGGCGAGTTTATAGTATTTATTGTCCGGCTTCATTCTTGCCGATCCAAAAATCGATATACAAGGACCCAATTTATTCAATACTTCAAATCCGTCAACCAACTCAGCGATCACCTTAAACATTGTCCAAGAATTCTCGCCTTTTATCTCAGCCCATTGTCTTTTAGACTTCACTTGGGACAAACTACCGAAACTACTGCTTTCCATCAATTAATTCACCTTTTCTAGTTGTTTATAGTTCTCAAAACTTTTCTCTATGTAATTTTTCAAACTATCAAAATCATCAAACTGCTCAAACAAATTTTCTAACCTAAAGTTTTCTTGAGGCTTAGATTTAACGTGTTTTTCAACATCTTGTTGTGTGATTTTGTCATTACTAAGAATTATCAGTCTCTCCACCACATTTCGCAATTCTCTGATATTACCAGTCCAGTTCACTTCCTTCAGGGCTTCCATTGCTCCTTTATCCACTTTTTTCTTTGCTTGACCGTATTCTGCACAGATTTGATCCACAAAGTATTCCGTGAGTAATGGTATATCATCACGACGTTCATTCAAAGCTGGTACATCAATCACGATGACCGCGAGTCGGTGGTATAAATCTTCTCTAAATTTACCTTTGGCTATTTCATCTCTCAGATCTTTATTCGTTGCAGCAAGTACTCTCACATCAACAGAAATATCTCTATCACCGCCTACTCTAGTGATTCTGTTTTCTTGTAAGGCTCTCAGAACTTTGGCTTGAGCTGATAGGCTCATGTCGCCTATTTCATCCAAAAAAAGTGTTCCCCCATGAGCCAGTTCAAACTTACCTAAACGCTGTTTGTGAGCAGAAGTAAAAGAACCCTTTTCGTGACCGAACAATTCACTTTCGATCAATTCAGAAGGAATTGCCGCACAATTGACTTCTACTAAAGAGTGTTCATTTCTTGCACTATGCTCATGCAACCATCTTGCCACCAATTCCTTACCGGTGCCATTAGGCCCCGTAATAAGTACTCGAGCATCAGTAGGACCTACTTTTTCGATGGTCTGTTTCACATCAGAAATGGCTTGGCCAGCTCCGATGATTTCTTGCATATTTTTACGATGAACCTTTTTTTGTAGTACTTTTTTCTCAGTGATGAGTGAGGATTTATCCATCGCATTTCTGATCGTAATCAATAGCCTATTAAGGTCAGGTGGCTTCTGAATAAAATCAAAAGCTCCTTTTTTGACCGCTTCAACTGCTGTATCAATATTTCCATGACCAGAAATCATTACGACTGGCGTATCGGGACTTAACTCTTGAATCCGCTCTATCGCCTCCATGCCATCCATTTTCGGCATTTTTATATCCAGCACAATGACATCAAAAGTGGATTGTTTTAGCTGCACTAAACAGTCTAAGCCATCCGTTGATTCCACGACTTCATACTTTTCAAACTCAAGTATGTCTCGTAGAGTTCTTCTGATTCCTTTATCATCATCTACTATTAAGATTTTTGGCATATTGTGTCTATATTATTTCTTTTAAAAAGTAATGAACAAAACGAATGTAAAATTACATATTATAATTTAATTTAATAAATAAATGATTAAAAAAGTGTGATTAAAGTTCAAAATGAGAAATTTTAACGGTTCACCCATTATAACTTTTCAAAAGAATATTGTACACATTTACATTACAAGAGTATCTGAATTTGTAAATATTAAACAATCATCAAAGGCAAAAAACTTATCTTTATGTTCATTATAAAAACATTGTTATGAAAAAACTTTTATACTTGTGTTTTCTTACCATTATAGCTAGCATTGCAGCATGCAAAACAGAAAAAAATATAGAAATGAAACTTGCGTATCATAATAGTAAAATAGAACAAAATATAAAAAGTCTTAAAGCGCCAATAGCGGATAAAATTCCATTTATCATGGAAAAACACGGAGATAAAAGAACCGATAATTATTATTGGATGCGACTTTCTGATTCACAAAAAACGGCGGAAACACCTGACGAAGCGACCCAAAAAGTGCTAAATTATCTAAACGAAGAAAATGCCTATCGTGAGCAAGCCATGTCCGATTTGAAGGATTATGAAAACACCCTATTTGAAGAAATAAAAGGTCGAATTAAACAGACTGACATGAGTGTGCCTTTTAAAAAGAATGGCTACTATTACATCACAAGGTATGAAGAAGGCAAGGAATACCCCATCTACACACGGAAACATAACAATCTGGAATCTGCAGAGGAAATCATGCTAGACGTCAATCAAATGGCTATCGGACATGAATACTATCAGATTTCCGGAGTTTCGGCCAGCCCTGACAATATGATCATAGGTTATGGAGTAGATACGGTAAGCAGGAGACAATATGTTGTTCAATTTAAAAATCTAAAAACTGGCGAAATTCTTAGTGATAGGATACAAAATACCACAGGTTCTTGTGTATGGGCGGCCGATAGTAAAACGGTATTTTACAGTCGAAAGGATGAGTCACTGAGAAGCTTTAAAATATTCAAACACGTATTGGGTACGGACGCTAGTCTTGATGAAGAAGTGTACCATGAAAAAGATGAAACTTTTAGCACCGTTATATATAAAACCAAATCTGACAAATTCCTCATAATTGCAAGTTTCTCCACATTAAGTCAAGAATACAGAATCCTCGAGGCAGATAAGCCTGATGGAGAATTTAGAATTTTCCAACCACGAATCGACAAGCTAGAATACAGCATTTATCACTATGAAGATCAATGGTATATCAGAACAAATAAAGATAAAGCTGAGAATTTTAAATTGATGAGATGCCCGGTAGATAAAACGAATATTGAAAACTGGGAAGAATTTATTCCACATCGAAGTGACGTCCTACTTGAAGACATCGAAATTTTTAAAAATTACCTCGTGGTAGCTGAGAGAATACAAGGTCTTACCAAATTGAGGGTAAAACCCTGGGCAGGAGGTGACTTTTTTGTAGAGTTTGATGAAGAGGCATACCTTACCTACCCGACTTCTAATTATGATTTTGACACCGAAGTATTGCGTCTCGGATTTACTTCGATGACGACTCCCAATTCCATTTTTGATTACAACATGGGATCCAGGGAATTTACCTTGCTCAAAGAGCAAGAAGTCTTAGGAGGTTATGACAAGAATGACTATCAATCAGAAAGAATTATGGTTAAAGCTAGAGATGGGGCTCTTATTCCGGTGTCGATCGTTTACAAAAAAGGATTTGAAAAAGACGGCACAAGACCAGTCCTATTGTATGGTTATGGCTCGTATGGCAATAGCATGGATCCGTATTTTAGCAGTCCTCGATTGAGTTTGCTTAACCGTGGATTCGCCTTTGCGATTGCACACATTAGAGGTGGTATGGAGATGGGTAGGCAATGGTATGAAAATGGTAAATACTTCAAAAAGATCAATACTTTTACAGATTTCATAGATTGTGGAAAATACCTTACGTCCAATAAGTATGCGGCCGAAGACAAGTTATTCGCTATGGGTGGCAGTGCAGGAGGACTATTAATGGGTGCTGTGGCGAATATGGAACCAAAAATGTGGGGCGGTATAGTAGCGGCAGTACCATTTGTGGATGTGGTCACCACCATGCTTGATGAAAGCATTCCACTCACGACAGGAGAATATGACGAATGGGGAAATCCCAATCAAGAAGACTATTATACTTACATGAAATCTTACTCGCCTTATGATAATGTCGAACAAAAAAACTATCCTCCTATGCTGGTGACGACCGGATATTTTGACTCGCAAGTACAATATTGGGAACCCGCAAAATGGGTTGCAAAAATGAGAGAACTCAAAACGGACCAAAATCCACTTCTCATGTATTGTAACATGGATGCAGGACATGGCGGTGCCAGTGGAAGATTTAAGCAGTATAAAGAAACGGCTATGGAATATGCTTTTTTACTAGATATAGCCGGTCTTTCAGAATAGCGTTTAATACATGGGGCTGACATTATCGTCGGGACTGACGTCAGAAATACTGGCTGTCGAGTAGCCTACATCATTAGATTTTAACTGACTGATTTTTTCATTGGCTTTGCGCTTGTCAGCAATCAGCGCCAAAGTCATAATTACACCTGTACTTATAATGATGAAGAGTAGTATTCCATTATTAAAGCCGGGATTGGCCGCCTTTATCCTGTCCGGAATATCATAAAACAACAAAATGGTAATCAAGCCTCTTGGGGCAATGAAAAGTTGAGGCATAAAATCTTTTCCCACAAAAAGTCGCAGAATTATAAATCGAATCACAAAAATACTCAAGAGAATGCACAAACTAATTAAGACCACAGTGCCGTTAGCTAGAGACATCAAGGAAATAGACAATCCAAATACAACAAAAAATAGTGTACGAATCACAAAAGCCGTCTCCATCGTGATAAAATGTAAATCGTTGTAAATGGCTTTGGTCGTGTCTTTATTCAAATACTTCTTCATGGGCCCCACAAAAAACTTATCCACGTTGGCCGTCATCAATCCAAAAACCAAAATAATCAACAGAGACGATAAATGATACTCCTTGGCCACTGCATACAACAAGATGAGAACGGATATGAGTAAAAACAATTTGACATTGGACTTAATTCTCTGGAAAATTAACAATATCAAATAGCTCGCCACGAAAGAAATCAACACGGTAATGACCACATTATAGCCAAATGCCGAAACACCCTTACCCGGATTTCCATCGATATCTGGTAATAAATTCTCCGTAAGGAAATAAAACAGCATGATTCCAATAATATCAGAAAAGGTACTTTCATAAATGTGAAATTCCTTTTTATCAGGCCGGAGACCATTCACACTCGGTATGATGATGGCACTGGATAAAATTGAAATTGGAGTGGAATATATCCAACTGTCAATCGTACTCATGCTCGGAATAAAATATTGCAAGATCAGAGCTCCAATCCATGCCGATAAAACGAGACCCACAAGTGCTACCAAAAGAGCCTTAGTTATTGGCACTAACTTGTTTCTATCCAGTTCGAGTTCTAAAGCCGCTTCTAGCACTATCATAATCAGCCCCACTGTACCCAATGTTTTTAAAATGGGATTGAGACCATCGGCATTAAAATCCGTACCCTGCAATGCATACTGAAGGACAACTCCCAAAGCAATCAAGAGAAGCACCGACGGAATATTGGTCTTTTTTGACACTTCATTAAAAATGAAAGAGGCAATAATAACCAATGAGGTAATAATTAGATAGGCGTATAAACTTAACTCAGTCATGTTGTTCTGTAATCAAATTAATATTATTTTCATTGAGCACACTAATTAAAGCATACTTATATTTTTCAGAAACCAAAGAACATTCTACAGAAATACTTTGATCTCCAATTTCTTTAACGGATACTTTCCTCTTTCGGTCTACATAAGGTGAATTAAAACAGAGGTCTTCTATGGCATTTATGAGTTCTTGTTTCGATTTGCCACTTTCTAGTTCGACCTTAAATTTAAAATTGCTCCCCACTGCCACTCCTGAATGAACGATGAAACCTTTCTTTTCTAGGAGGTCGTATGGGACGTAATTATTCCCATTTGGTCCTAAGAGATAGATTCCAAATAAAGTCTTATCCTCGATTATTCCTTTCACACCATTGACTTCAATGACTGTGCCATTAGAAAATCGATTGCTCGCTTTTACAAATCTGCCAGAAATATAATTTTTTATTCTCCAATAGAAGAAAATCAAGAAAAAGAGTAGCACAAAGAAATTAATACGAGGATTGATCATCACAAAGAGTATGATTATCAACACCAATGCCACGGGTTCGTACCACAATATCAAATCATGAAAAAAATCAAAAATCTTGGCTTTGAAACTTTTTGAAAATATTCCCTTGTTCAAAGGAAGATATTTCAAGGTTTTATACAAAAAAAGAAGAATAAAATAGGTCGCTAAGAGGAGTACACAAGACATGGCAAAGTCCACAAAACTTATGTCATAAGCATCAAAAATACTGATATAATTCACAAAATTTTCAGTCATGGCACTCTATTTATCATAAGATTTTGAAGATTTACCTTTTATTTGATTGATCAGCTGATTTTCAACTTCGTATATACAGCTGTCGGATATCTTTAGTTGTGATTCATTCACTCTGCTGACCAATCCTTTATTTCTCAATCGTTTTAGCACTCCTCTAAAATTATCGTTAAAATCCCTCCCAAATCTTTTCCTTAGTTGTAGTTCTGTGGTACGACGCTGGATGTATATTTCTCTCAACAAGAGCCACTCATCTTGATTTTTAAGTTGCGGAAATCGATGTCGTGGCAAAGGGGCATATTTTAAAACTTCATTTTTGACTGGTTTCAATCGCAACAACCAATCATATAATACCTCTCCTATGATATTCTCTTTTTGTACAGCCAATCGTTTGAATAGTCGATCCAGTTGCTCGCGAGTCAATATCTCATTGGAATCCGACTCAATGAGGCAATGTGTGGCTTGATGTCTAATCTGCATCGCTCCCGCAATGTCATCCTCTTCCATGACAGTACAATCTATCGTATTCTGAAAAATCTCATTAAATGCTTGCTGGCTGTTGAGCCAATGGTATAGCACGATATTGGTTGTCATGATTACAAAAAATCGCGACCCATGCAACTCGATAAATTTTGACAATTCTTTAAAATTGCGATTCAGATGAAACTCATTATTCCAAAAATACTCGATATCATCAATCCAAACGACATATTTCTTATCACCAAATTTAGTCAAGAATGACAGCGTTTTTGAGAGATCGTCCGTCACACTATGATCTCTGCCTTCGTAACGCAATGTGGTGTTCTTCTCTATTTTTATGAACGGGGCATCACAGTAATTATTAAGAAAGTATTCTCCCAAAAAGGATTTGCCACAGTTTCTTCTTCCTATCAATGCTACTGAGCCTCTGTAACCCTCCATCCACAACTTAAATGATGTCTTTATATTCTCAATTTCAAGAGATCTACCCACTGCAAAGGAGGTACCAATATAACCTCTGGTGAGAAAAATATTGTTATAATTGATGTTTTGTTCCTTGATTTTATGAGTCTTTAAATACCTGATTAGCAACTCATTATCACTCAAATTTTCTTCGTAGCTCAAAGTATTCAAAAATCCATTCCATGCTGTGCTTACCTGAGACACCCAGTGGCTTAACTTCCCTTGAATACCACCTGTCATACGTTCCAATTCGCGGGAGCCATCCTGATAGGAATTCAAAATAAAATTGTCTTTGGTATCAAATATTTTTGACACATAAAGATGGTCTTTCAAGAGTGAACCAACTTGGTTCAAGCTTTCCTTAATACTGATTTCATCTTGGCCGATTTTTGGATTAACCTGGTAAAAAATCGTTTGAAATTGCTTTCCTTCAACGGGCTCGGCCGATTCAGTAGATTTTAAACTCAAAAAGTTGAGAATGTTTACGACTGATATTTTAAATGTCGATCGCAACTCTATTAACTTGGCATTGAGTTGCAGGTATATTGGACTCAGGTTAGATTCCATCCATGATATGGCTTGCTCCGTAAACCCCTCTTGCGAAAGGATGAGTTTTGAATCTTGGCGAGCAATGATGACATTTTTAATTCGAGGATAATTGGCCACAATACTTTCGATTTCAGTTCCGAGATCTAGCTGCCTGTCAAACTGCTCCAATACCTGATACTCAGACTTTAGTTGTTGCTCCATTTCATTTAGATCCCGACGAGATTCTACATCATCCACATATTTTTTAAAACGATCACTGATTTTTTTAAAATGGATAATTTCTGCCAATACCCGATCATTTTCAACTCCTATGAGATGTTTGATTCTATTAAAACAGTTGATTTGATCAAGTAATAATCCATTTTCTTCAATAATTCTTTGGCCTTGGTGGATAGCTACCAATAGCTGCTTTTTGATTTCCGGAATGGGGTTAAGTGTATTTGCGAAACCCTGCATGTATAGAGACCATTGTTTGTCATTTTCGTTGGAAAAATCTTTAAACTTGGTTTCGTAATCGGCCAACAGCTTCAATCTAATCTTTGAAATTTCTCTATAAATTTCATCACATTTAACCTGATAATTTGATTCGCTCAAGCGATGGTCACTTAGGTACATTTTTGATTTATGCCAAACAAAAATGGTATCTCTTAAAGCAACAAAATAATGAAGCACCTCGAAGGACCATTCGTAGGCTATCCAATTGATAAAGGCGGTTTGAAAGCCGATATCCATGTTGTGATTGTAGGAAAAATCGAGGCTTTGATTCAGTTTATCATCGTGAAACAATAGCCTTTCGCCCTCCAGTAGTTCCGCCCATTGGGGCATACTTTCGGGCAATGTGTCAGGCCATTTTATTTCTGTAATATTCACGTCTTGTAGCACAAATTTTAATCCCTGTAACTGTTGATAAATGAATCAGCAAGATACTTGTTTTGGATTAATAGGCAAATTTTAAACGTGCATAAATTTTATATAGATCGATTTACCTAGAGCTTTTCGGTAGCTTTCTAACCGGAATCTAAGCGAATATTCAATAGAAAAAATAAATTTTAATATACGGATTATCTCAATCTGAGTCATTGCTAGTATTCGGATCCTCCATTTGTATTAGCTCAGGATTTTTAGTGGCCGATCTTAGGTAGATATAACCTAATATCCCGCTGATCACTGAAGCCAAGAGAACAGATATTTTTGCTTCTTCTATTGTCTGCTCGTCATTAAACGAAAGATTACTAATGAATAATGACATGGTAAAACCGATACCACACAATATTGCAATACCAAAAACAACTTTCCATATCGCTTTTGTGTGCGGAGTATCCTTGTAAAAAAATGTGACCAATATCCATACACCCAGCATTATTCCTAAAGGCTTACCAATTAATAATCCAAGCAATATTCCCCAAGTGATGTTGATATTAAATAACTGCTCTGCGATTTCTTGATTGAAGACTATACCCGCATTGACAAAGGCAAAAAGTGGCATAACAAAATGGTACACCGGGCCATGTAATTTGCGTTCTAGGCGTACCAGTGGTGATTCTACTTCTCTAAGCCCAGCCTCCAAATAATCGTAAGCACTATTTAGGTCGGTTTCTCGAATTTTTGCGAACACTTCCAAACCGTTTCTACCATATTCTTTAATTTGGTCTAAGGTCCACTCTCGCTTTAAGGGTATCGTCAGTGCTATAATCACTCCGGCAATGGTAGAATGGATTCCTGAAGCCAAAACTGCCCACCACAAGAAAAATCCAACAACCATATAAGGGGTCAAATTATTTACTTTCTGATGATTAAAAAGAATCAATACACCGGTTAATGCTGCTGCAATACCCAATGCCACCCAATTAATCTGATCGGTATAGAAGAAGGCTATTACTAACACAGCGATTAAGTCATCTACTACCGCGATGGTCGTTACAAAAACCTTCGCCCAGGCAGGTACACGTGAACCCAACATGGCAATTATTCCTATTACAAATGCAATGTCGGTTGCCATAGGTATCGCCCAACCATGCACATAATGACTTCCTTTATTGAAAAAGTAGAATATCATAGCTGGCACCAGTGCTCCAAACAATGCCGACAGCGACGGAAAAATCGCAGAACTCAATGTTTGCAAACGACCAAACTTTAATTCATGCTTTATCTCTAAGCCAACTAAAAGAAAAAACAGAGCCATCAACCCATCATTCACCCAGTGATGTAAGGAATAAGACAAATTAAAATTAGAAAATCCGACCGTAAATTGTAATTCCATAAACCTATGGTACCAATCATACAAAGGACTGTTGGCAATGATTAATGCCGCCGCAGTTGCAATGATTAGCAATATTCCAGTTGCCGAATCTTTATGCAAAAATGTCTTATACTTTTCTATAAATTTTGTCATTTTTCATTTCTTGTTTTAAGTGCTTAACCCAATTAGCATATATAATTTTCAAATCGAATCCCATACAACCAATACAGTTGCCATCAAAAATTCTAATCTAGAGACATTAAAATCCAAATTATTTCATAGTATTGATAACCATTCCAATGTGGGTGAAATATACCACTGCACCGGTAAATAGTAACAAAATTCCTAATATTTTTAAAATTTAATTACCCAAAACGAATTTTTTGCACTTGTAGAATCCGGATAGGCATAATAGTTTAGCAATGCCGGAGTGTAGATTGCACATACTCCTATACTTGCCCATATCATACTTACAAACACCGTCGATAAGTAATTAAGAGGATATGGAAGCAACGCTTCTAATCCAACAACAGGTTCTTCAATTGGTGCTGTGAATAGTCCAAAAACAAGACCTGCGAGACCGATGCCTACCAAACCATACCCAATTCCGTAAAGAATAAATTTGAAATTTAGGATATCTCCAGCCACAATTTTTAAAGCTTGGTCTGAACGTAACAAATTATCGGTTTGTTTCCAAAAATAGAATCCCAACATAAAAGTTATGGCTCCAAGAACAAAAACAGGTTCGCCAAATGAAATATTATCAAAGGCATACATGGGTGCAAGCGGCCAGGTCAATGTCATGTGCATACCCGTCCCGAGGAGAATAATACCTAAGGCTAAGAAGTTAATCCCCCATCCTCTAGGCGTAATTTTAGTGCCTTGAACGAGGCTTGTTAGTACCATTGAAATGGAAGCGAGGGCAGCTCCACTTGATACGGCCATAATGGTATTATAAAATTTTAGGTGTGACCAATCAATTACTAGATGTTCCATTTTTCGAATAAATTTTAAATAAAATATAAGTTTAGACCAGCTGATTTATTTCAATCAGAAAATTGAAATCTAAAGTTAAAAATTATCTGGAAAACTCAAATAATTCATGTCAATTTCGAATTATTTTCTGATCTAAACTTATAATCCTATGATCGAATTTATTCAACAAATTTATGGTGGTATTATACAATGGGTGCTAAAAACTCTTGTGCCAATAATTCTTGTGACCTCATACGAGCTTGATGATTTCCTGTAACACTTTGTATCATGATCTCTTCTGCACCATAAGCCTCAGCTATCTGATTGAGCCAACCATATAACTTGTCAGGAGTGCTTGCCAATACTCTAGGTGGTCTTTTTGGATCTTCCAGCGGAGTAGGCTCCATATAAGCATTTCCCAAGATTTCAAGAGCCTTATTCTCATCTTCTAGTAAACTTTGTGTATCACCTTTGGATCGCAATCGGTATTCGAAAAGCTGGAATGGAGCCGTCATCCGATGTGCTTCCGCCTCCGTCTCCGCAGCAAAAACATTGAGAGCCAGCATTAACTTTGGCTTTTTAGAACCAGACTTGTGTGTAGATGGTCTGAATCTCGCTTGATAATTTTTTGCAATGCTAAAGGACATACTTGGATTGATGAATCCAGCAAAAGCATAAGGCAAACCTAGTTCTGCTGCTGCCATGGAACTCCACTCGCTTGACCCAAGCAACCAAAATTCGGGTGTAGAACCATTATTATACGATTTAATATCAGCAAATGGTTCACCTTCAGGAAAATCTTGATTCATCCAGTGCAGCAACTCAACTAGCTGTTCCCCTGAGTCGTTGATATTTTGTCGATATACTGATTTATGACGTTGTAATGCCATATCCGATATGGGGCCTGTAGTCGCCCTTCCGATTCCCATATCTATACGATGAGGAAACAACTCCTCCAAAGAATTAAATATCTCAGCGACTTTGAATGGACTATAATGATTTAACAATACGGCACCTGAGCCAATCCTGATTTTTTCAGTTTGAGCGGCAAGAAAAGGAATCAAAACCTCTGGACTACGACCCGCAGCAGTCCCTGCGGCATGATGCTCTGCAACCCAAAATCGTGTATAACCTAGTTCGTCCGCTTGCTGTGCTAATTCTAGTGTATTTTTTAAAGCTTGATGACGGTCTCCATTCTTAGGGACAATGGATAAATCCAATATACTTAATTTCATCTGTTTATAATTATTTGATTATAAAAAAACAACCACCTTGATTAATCCTTCCACTTGTGTTTCATGATGAGCCCAGACATGGTCAGTTTTATAATTGTTTTAATTTTCGATGGATTCTAACAATAGAAAGTAGATTTAGTTATTAGAAATCATTCATTAATGCAAAAAACAAATTAAAAAACAATAGCAAAACATCGAAATCAGGTATTAGAATGGTCAGACATCTATTGAGATCTTGATATTTCTGATTTTCTAAATAAAATCATTTTCTCGATGAGATCACAGGGTATTGGCTTACCAAAATAAAATTTAATAGATCCCTTCCCCGTTTCAAAGTCCTTCAATTCTTCAGAAAAATGAGAAATCACACCTGAAAATGGGTAAAAACTCACAAAATTGGAGTAGGCCGCCATCATAAGCTGTAGTTTGGGCTTCGTACCTGGCACCAAGGTGTAAGAAGGCACCTTCGCATCCTTTATCTCCTCCGCATCAGGAACAATTGCCCTAATAATTGTTCTTATTTCAGTTAATATTTTCGCCGCCTCTTTTCCTTGACTTTTGATGTAAATTTCTGCCGATTCATATATGGGCATGCTCCCCTCTTTCTTCATTCCACTTTGATTTTTTCAATTGATAATATTAAACAAATTAGGCTTCTCGTGTCATGTAAAACTACATACTTTTTGGGTGTAAATAAATTTTGTCGTCCTAAAAAGAAGAAAAATCATAGAAACATTTATCAATCGCTTTAACATCCCATTTAGAATTTAGATATTCCTGTTGTCATTTTGATAAAATAATAAGATATACTTTTGCTTAGATTTTCGAATTTTTAATAATTTTCTGATAAGAATCTGATTTATGAAACCAATTTATTTAGCGGTACTTCTAATTATTGCCATCTTTTCGTCTTGTAAACAAAATGAAGTAAGTACAAGTGCGACACCCGAACTTCAAAGACTCGAAAACGAAATGAAAGATGTAAAAAAGCCGGAATTGGCACAGCAATACATCAAAGAAATCACAAAGGTCTATCCCACTCAAGAGGGTTACAACGATAAAATCAACCTACTTAAAAAAGGACTTGACATCAGCGAACAATACAATTTCAACGCAGATGCCAACTATTTTTTAGCTGAGCTATGCAAATATGATACATTAAGGTCTGACCGAGCTGATTATATCTATCGCTTGGCTACGAGACTAAAAACAATTGGAAAAACAACACCTGCAGACGTACTTTTCTATGGGTTTACACAAAAATTTTCGGATAATCCGAATCTAAATAGCGCCAATGTCTTGATGACCAATGATATCACCCAAATAGATACTTTCCTATTAAAATTAGCAGCCAAAGTTTTTGAAAATCCTGATCAGGAAGGCATCAATAGAAAAAATGCACTTAATTATGTAGATGCCTGTGAAGCCTATGCTCTGGTTTACAAAAATGACCAAGCAGCTAACTACCTGTATAAAGCATCGGAAATCTCTAGAACCATCCAGACGTACCCTAAAACGATTGCACTCTACGACTGGATATTAAGGGATTATCCCAATAATACACATGCACCTACCGCATTATTTCTTAAAGGTTACATTCTTGACGATGATTTCAATGATGTTGACAAAGCAAGACAATGTTACCAAGAGTTCCTTGACAAATATCCGGACAATGATTTTGCAGATGACGTAAAATTTCTGATGGAAAATCTGGGTAAGAGTGATGAAGAAATCTTTCAAATAATAGAAAAAAACAACCCTTCCACGAAGTAATTTTTATTGGAACTTTAAACTCACTGATATACGATTGCGACTTGCGTCAATTTCCTTTATTTTGACATTGAGTTTTTGATTTAATGATAGTTTTTCAGAAGGGTGTCTGATGAAATCATCTGATATTTCTGAAATGTGAAGCAGACCGTTTTCCTTTATTCCTAAGTCTACAAATGCACCGAAATTTGTAATATTATTGACAATTGCAGGAACTATCATCCCAACATACAATTCACTTATATTTTTCACATTTGGATCAAATGAGAAATTCGCAACCTCCCCTCTGATATCCAATCCTGGCTTATCGAGTTCCTTCATGATATCTCTTAATGTAGGCATGCCCACTTTTCCTTCCACTACATATTTCTGTAGGTCAATAGACTGCCGCAATGATTTATCTCTTACAAATTGATCCAGACTCACCTTATTGTCTTTTGCCATTTTCACGACGATGTAGTACGATTCGGGATGCACTCCTGTATTGTCTAAGATATTTTCCGCTTCACGAATGCGGAGAAATCCAGATGCTTGTTCAAATGCCTTGTCACCCAACCTCTTGACTTCCTTCAATTGGTTGATGTTAGTAAAAGACCCTATCTGCTCTCGATATTGACATATATTACTGGCCAGACCAGCTCCTAGTCCTGAAATGTATTGCAATAAATATGGACTTGCGGTATTCAAATTGACCCCAACTTTATTGACACAATCGCTCACTACAAAATCTAAACTTTCCTTCAACATCGATTGGTTGACATCATATTGGTATTGACCAACTCCGATGGATTTGGGCTCGATTTTTATCAATTCTGCCAAAGGGTCTTGTAGTCTGCGACCTATTGAAACTGCACCACGAACGGTGATGTCTTTATTAGGAAATTCTTCTCTTGCAATGGGTGAAGCACTGTATATTGAGGCTCCACTCTCGTTAACAACATAGACTATCAGTTCATCACCAAAAGTGGACCTTATGAACGTTTCTGTTTCTCTAGATGCTGTTCCATTACCAATGGCCACGATGCCAATCCCATACTTATTCAATAGATGTGAAAGGGTCTTGTGAGCTTCCATTGACTGATTTTGCGGTGGATGAGGATAGATGACCGCGTCTTCCAGCAAGGTACCACTGGCACTGAGACACACGACTTTACATCCTGTTTTAAATCCCGGGTCTAATGCCAAAACGGCTTTTTCGCCTAGTGGGGCTTCGAGTAATAATTGATACAAGTTATCAGCAAAAGTTTTAATAGCAGCCTTATCCGCAATTTCTTTGAATTGGTTAATTACCTGTGAAGAGAGTGAGGGGTACATCAATCGCTTATAGGCGTCCTTGATAGCATCACTGATAATCTCGGCACTTGAAGAATTTCGTTTGATGTATTTTCTATCTAGATTTAACAAATAAGCCTCGTCGTCAATCGCAATTTTTACTCTCAGAAATCCTTCTGATTCGCCTCTTAGGACGGCTAAAAACCTATGTGAAGGGCAGTGTTGAATTTTTTCCTCGAATGCAAAATAATCTTGATACTTCACGGCATCTTGCTTCTTCGTTCCGATCACGGTTGCTATTAGCATCCCTCTTTTTAACTGACCTCTCAGTCTATCTCGATTTTCTTCATTTTCTGCCACCCATTCAGAGATAATGTATTGAGCTCCTTCGATTGCTTTTTCTATATTTGGAACCTTTTCTGAGACGAATTTTTGAGCGGCAGACTCTACATTACTGGATTGAGCCATGATGATTTTAGCCAATCCTTCTAACCCGTTGTCTCGAGCTTGGTCGGCTTTTGTTTTGACCCCAGATTTATATGGTGAATAAATTTCTTCTAATGTCGAAGGATCAAAACATTGCGTTATTTTTAATTCAAGATTGTCGCTCAGCTTTCCCTGATCCTTGATTTTTTCTAGAATGAATTGTTTTCTTACAATGAGATCATCATAGATTTTAGAAAATCGCTGGATATCATTGATTTGCACTTCATCAAGCATGCCGGTAAGTTCCTTTCGGTACCGAGCGATGAAAGGAATCGTACTTCCGGTTTCTAACAAATTTAACGTAGCCTTAGCATGAGACTTCTGAATACCAGTTTCATTAAAAATGAATTGTAATTTATCCATACTTTGAAAAAACTAAAATTATAGGGTGCAATAATAGAAAAAGGAAGACCACTTTACAAATTGTTCATTGAGATTCTGAGTTGTGCCGTCCAATTTCGGTTTTTGGGATGGCCTCTCTCTGAGCATAAATTTTCACGTAATAGCAATCTTCCTTAAAACTAGGATCTCAAAATAAAAACGTAACTAAAATCGTTTTGATGACACAAATATAGTTGCTTACATATTATAAAAAAATATAATATGTATTTTTTTAAATATTTTTTTTTTCAAATGTATTAGTGATTAACTGCTATTGAAATATAGATTAATAAAATTTATACCTAAGGGTAAACCCTTAAGCCATTCCCGGCACTGCGTCTAATAATGACCTTGTATATTCGGATTTGGGGTGATGAAAAACCGCCTCTACGTCTCCTTCTTCTACTATTTTTCCACTTTGCATGACCATGACCCGATCGCAAAAATGCTTGACCACCGATAAATCATGAGAAATGAAAAGGTAGCTTAATCCCATCTCCTTTTTTAAGTCATTCAACAAATTAAGAATCTGAGCTTGAACAGAAACATCCAATGCCGAAACACTCTCGTCACACACTAGAAATTTTGGCTCTAAAATCAGGGATCGTGCTATAACGATACGTTGCCTCTGCCCTCCGCTAAACTGGTGAGGATAACGGTCAAAATGCTCTGGCTTGAGTCCCACTTTTTCCAGAAGATGCATAGCTTTTTCCTTTCTACTTTTAGTATTTGCTTCTAAATTGTGTGCTGCGAGCGGTTCCATAATGGCCGAACCTATTTTAATTTTGGGATTCAAAGATGAATAAGGGTCTTGAAATATGATCTGAATCTCTTTTCTGAGCCTTCGCATTTTTTCCCTATCCAAATCACCTAATGTAAGTCCCTTATATTTCACCTTACCACTATCAATTTCTGTCAGATTAAGAATACACTTACCAAGCGTTGACTTACCACTCCCAGATTCGCCAACTAAACCTAGCACTTCACCGGCCTTCACATTAAAGTTAATATCCTTTAATATCATCTTCCTCTTCTTTACCCTGCCAAGCCAGTTTTTCTCAACTGGATAAGATTTTGAGAGGTTTTGGACATTGACTAAAACATCAGATTGGTGTATTGCCTCAATTTTATTTCGGTACTCCTCCTCAGTTTCAATAAGGGAATCCATCAAGTTCTTTTGACCTATTTCATCTAAATTTACAAATTCTTCTACCAGTGGCAATCTAGTCAAGCGAAGGTCTGTGGGTGGCCGACAAGCCAATAATCCACGGGTGTAAGGATGTATCGGATTTTTAAAAATTCCTTTGCAATTTCCTTGTTCCACCACTCTACCCTTCTGCATCACGACCACCACATCACACAACTCATGCACCAGAGCTAAATCGTGAGAAATGAACAAAATGGCACATTTGTATTGTTCGCTGATACTCTTCAGCAGCTCAATAATTTCTTTTTGGACGGTAACATCGAGGGCAGTGGTCGGTTCATCCGCGATAATCAAATCCGGTTGATTAATTAATGCCATCGCAATCATCACCCTTTGCAACTGTCCTCCAGACAATTCATGAGGATAAGAATTATATATCCGATCGGTATCCTCGAGTGTCAACTCTTTAAATAATTGAATTGTCCTGTTTTTTACCGTATCCTTTTCTTCTGGGAAATGGGTTATTCGAGCCTCATCCACCTGTTTACCACATCTCATCGTGGGGTCAAAAGAGCTCATTGGCTCTTGAAAAATCATACTTATTTTTCGTCCTCGATACTTATTAATTTCGTCTTGTGACAATGAGAGGAGATCGAGTGACTCATGATTTTGCCGCCAAATGATTTGACCGGTAGTGTGGGAAATATCGTCAGGCAATAATCTCATGATGGATAATCCACTCACCGTTTTTCCACTGCCACTTTCACCTACTATTCCGACTATCTGACCCTTTTCAATCTCAAATGAAACGTCATGAAGCACTTTTACAAAGTTTTCTTTTGATTTGAAGGAAAGATTTAGACTTTCAACACTGAGTAATATGTCTTTATTATTGGACAACGATTATTAATTAAAAAGCTAATTTACAATTACTATAATACATTATTGTATAAATCTGTGGACATTGAGTTCTTCATCAATTTCTTGAATTCCAAAAATACTCTGGGTCATCATTTTTGCAAGATAGGGAGCCAACATGCTTCCTTTCGTCCCGAGACCATTTACGACACCGATGCTTTTATACTGTGGATGCCACCCAATGATCGGTTTTCTGTGTTTGGTAGAAGGCCTGATTGCAGCTCGTGTCTCCAAGATTTCGAAATCCGACTTCAATACGGATTTAATTTTATTCACCAACTCTAGAATGCCTTTTTCTGATGGAAATGAATCATTAAAACTCCATTCATATCCACTACCTATCCAGAATATTTCTGGACTAATGGGGATAAAAAATAATTTATTTTTGTAGGCCACATCTAAGGTTAGATTGGGAATTTTTGCAATAATAACTTCACCTTTGACGGGTTGAAAAGGAAGCATACGGAAAAATGGATTGTTGACCACTGCATATCCTTCACAAAAGATGATTCTGTCAAAATTCTGGTCCTTATACTTTAATTTTGATTCAATCATAGATAGTTTGGCAAAGTCAAATTTTTCATTTAAAAACAGACCTTTCGATTTCAGTAGTCTCGAATATTTTTCCACCATTTCAGACGTATGTAACCGAAAAGCTTCAATGGCTACCCGAGATATGCCAGCATTAAACCATTCTTCTATCTGTGGATTTGTATTGTGGTCACTATGGATAAAAGGAGTTCCAAGTGAAAAGATTTGATTTTCATTTTCGATGGTATCAATTTCTCTTATCAATGTCATACTGCTCAATATATCATACCCTATATTGGCGGATATCTGACCGTAAACTTCCTTAAAAACAGGCATTAATTCCTCATATTTCCAAGTGAGATTAAATTTTCTACCCGTTATCGGATTTATCATTCCGGCAGCTACCATAGTAGAGGAACGCACTTCAAAATCATCCATGAGATACACGTTTTCTACATACTGACTCATACAGTGATGAAGGGTAATACCGGCCACGCCACTTCCTACGATTAGTATCTTTTCCATATTAGATTCCTAATTCAATCCGTTCACTTTTTGAAAGTGAATTTGCAATTAAAGTATATGAATGGTCTATTAATTCCAAAATAATTTCATCGCCCAATCCTGTGTTCAATTCCAGAGTGTTCCAATGTTGCTTATTCATGTGATACCCGGGTTTAACCTGCGGATATTTTTCTCTCAATTCAAGAGCAAATTCAGGACTACACTTGAGATTACACGTTGGATTATAATCGGAAAAGCTAAGAATTGCAAAAATTTTCTTCCCTAACTTAAACACCACGTTATCAAATCCAAAGGGCTGTGATTCCGTCGTATTTCCCTTAGACAAGCAATATTCTCTAAAAAAATCAACTTCCATTCCTACTAATATATTTTGACCGATTCTATCAATTTCTTTTTCATATAATCATTCAGTAAATCCTTGATTTTATCGGCATTCATACTCAGTTCCTTTTTAAGGCTGGCAGAAGTAATGTACATTTTGAGTTCTCCATTTTTATAACCAACACGAGATGTGTACTTATTAATCATGTCTCCCATGGCTTTTTTATAGGCATTCTCAACCCTAATTTTATCCAGTCCGAAATTCAATTTTTGATTGCGTTGAAGGGCTTCAGAAATGGATTCACCTATAGGTCTATCGTTGTGTTTTTTCATGTTTGACTATATCTTTTCAATGAATAATTTCACTTCCTCCACTTCACACCTCGTCGAAATGAATCGCTTTATGGCCTCTTCCTCTGCATCCGAAAGCCTTTGAGAAGTCTTAAGATAAGCGACTAATATAGTGTCCATTTCATTTCCCTCTGAGTCATCGAGGGTGGTTTTTGAAAAAGAAGAAAATTTGATATTCGAGTTGATTGCATTCAGCTCCTTTGACAATTTTGAGAATCTATTTTGAAGCGTAACAGTGCGAGACAAGGAAAGTTTTAGTGAATCAATCAAAGAATCCTTCTTCTCTATTTCCTTTTGGTTCAATTGGTAAAAATCTTTCATTATATCGGATTTTATCTCCGTATTCAAGAGTCTCAAGTCATCTTTTCCGATGTTTTGATCCCCTATTTTATTGATGAGAAGCTTCGTATTATTTAGATGGTAAGCACTCAATTTACTCTGTAGAATTCTACTTATGTTATCGTCAAATCCTTGTCCGTATAAGTTAATTTTGATGGTACTACTATCGGGATGGTAGCTCAATTCGTGACTGATAATCACACAATCCTCTAAACTCGCTATTTCATTATTATAGAAGCTTGTTTCATTGGATATATAGATACTTTCATTGGCAACTTTAAAAGCAGTATAGATACTGGGAATCATCGTAATAATCGCAAATGCGGCAATGTATCTTTTGACCGCTTTTTCTTTCTTATGATCAAGAAATTCCTTTTTCGTAAAGCTCAAAAATCGGATGATGATATAGGTCGAAATACTAATAAAAACACTATTGATAAAAAACAAATACAAGGCTCCGTAAAAAAAATCCAACTGTCCATTGGCCAATCCGTACCCTGCTGTACACAAGGGTGGCATCAATGCCGTAGCGATGGCTACTCCAGGAATGGCATTACTCTTTTCTGTACGTGATGCCGCCACGATTCCGGCCAAACCTCCAAAAAATGCAATCAACACATCGAAAACCGTAGGTGACGTTCTGGACAATATTTCTGATTGTGCCTCGGTCAACGGGGATAATTTAAAATACAGTGCAGAGGTCAGAATGGAAATCACTGCGGCTAAGACCAAATTTTTTAATGACTTAAAAATCAACTCTAAATCATTGATACCAGCTCCCAAGCCCACACCCATTATGGGTCCCATGAGAGGAGATATTAACATGGCGCCGATGACTACAGCGGTACTATTAACATTGAGACCAACGGAAGCTATAAAAATGGCAAAAATTAAGATCCATAAATTGGCACCGCTGAATACAACATTGCGTTTAATTTCATTGACTGTTTCAATTTCTAGTGCTTTATCCTCATGAAGATTAAACCTATCTTCTAAAAATTTCATGAAATCTTTAAAAAGCTTCGTAGGAGTAACCGGTGAACTATCCATAAATGAAAAAATAATGCACTAAATTATCATTATTTTTAATATTTCGAATGAATAGTTCATTTATGACTTCTTAAATTTAAAAATGTGTTCAGTTGAAAATCTAGAATTTAATACACCCAACAATCAGCTAAAAGTAGCTTAAAACAACAGGATATATCTAATTCTACACCTATTTCACAATGATAATTTTACCTATTATCTGAGATTTTTCATTGTCTATTATTAAAGAATAAAAATACATCCCTGACGGCCACGATGATACATCTATTTTCATCCCGTCAAACGCTTCTTGGGCTAAAT
>ERZ795053.1929-NODE-1929-length-25674-cov-6.107615_pt1 | contig 25674 bp, 21 predicted proteins | sample MGYA00375137_ERZ795053 | MGnify/ENA primary metagenome ERZ795053 (study PRJEB30182, sample SAMN05720284) | activated sludge metagenome | isolation source: Anaerobic digester | place: Hong Kong | collected 2014-12-17 ...
CGAGGGCGAGCCGCTGGTGGTGACCATCGCCGTGTCGTGCTCGTCGGGCACCTATGTGCGCACCCTCGCCGCCGACCTGGGCGCTGCGCTCGGTGGTGGCGCCCACCTGCGGAACCTGCGCCGCACCTCGGTGGGGCCCTACACGCTCGCCGACGCCGTGGCGCTCGAGGAGGTGTCGCCCGAGGTGGTGCGGCCGATGGTCGAGGCCGTGCGGCACCTGGATCAGGTGGTCGTCGGCGCCGAGGTCGAGGCCGACGTGGCGGTGGGCAAGGTGCTGGTCCGCGACGTGCTGGGCGCGGGGGCGGGCGATGGTCCCTGGGCCGTGCTGGCCGACGACGGTCACCTGCTCGCGGTGTACGAGCCGTTCCGGGGCGACACGCTCAAGCCGAGCCTGGTCATCCCCGGGTGAGCCGGGCCGGCGGCTGGACTCAGTCGACGAGGAACGTCACCGAGTGCCAACCGCTCGCCCCGTCGGGGAAGGGCCGGGCTCGCTCCTCGGTCTGCACCTCGCCGGTGCCGTCGGTGGCGCGGGCCACCACCTGGTGGCGCCCGGCGTCGAGCTCCACCTCGTGCACCCACTGGCGCCACGTGAGCGACGAGTCCTCCTCGGCGAGCTTCGCCTCGGTCCACTCGCCGTCGTCGACCTTGACCTCGACCTTCTCGATGCCGCGGGTCTGGGCCCACGCCACCCCGGCGATGGGGATGGTTCCCGCCGGCTTGTGGGTCAGGCCGCCGGGGGTGTCGATGCGGGCCATCGTCTTGATCGTCCCGTCGGCCGACCAGTCGCGCTCGACCCAGTACTGGTCGAAGCGGTCGAAGGTCGTGAGCTCGATCTCGGTCAACCACTTGGTGGCCGAGACGTAGCCGTAGAGGCCGGGCACCACGATCCGAGCCGGGAAGCCGTGGACGAGCGGGAGCGGCTCGCCGTTCATGCCGACGGCGAGCAGCGCCGGGCGATCGTCCTCGAGGATCGACACGGGGAAGCCGGTGGTGAAGCCGTCGAAGGCGCGCCCGACCACCTGGTCGGCCTTCGGGTCGATGCCGGCGCGCTCGAGCAGCGGTCGCAGTCGTGCGCCGAGCCAAGTCGCGTTCCCGACCAACCCCCCGCCCACCTCGTTGGAGACGCACGTCATGGTGATGCGCTCCTCGACCAGGTCGAGGTCGAGCACGTCTTGGTAGGAGAGGCGGATCTCCTCGTCGACCATGCCGTGGATCCGCAGCTCCCAGTCCTCGGCGGCGAGCTGCGGGACGGTGAGGTTGGTGTCGATGCGGTAGAAGTCGCGGTTCGGGGTGATGAACGGACTGATGCCCTCGACGTCGAGGGTGACCGCATCGGCGAGCTCCGGCACCTCCTCTGCAGGTGCGGGGAGCTGGACCGCGCTGCGGCTGGCCGCGGCGCTGAAGCGGCGCTGCAGCCAACGACCCGTGGCGAAGGCGGCGGCGCCGACCACGGCGGCACCGGCCGCCACCTGCAGGAACCCGCGACGGGCGAGGAGCCCGGCCCCGTCGTCGGCCCCCAGCCGGTCGATCGCCTCGGGGTGGTCGGCGTGCTCGATCGACGAGAGGAGGGCGGCGAGGGCGCCGATGCCCACGATGGCGCCGAGGACGCTCGGCAGGCCCGCCCACCACGGGGCGCCGACCTCCTGGCCGGCGGCCCACACGCCGACGACGCCGAACGCGGCGATGCCGGCGGCGCCGATGGCGAAGCGCCGGGCGGCCAGCACGCCGACGGCGATCCCGAACAGGCCGACCAGGACGTAGATGCCGGTCAGCAGGGCGATCTTGTCGTTGGTGCCGAACCAGTCGATCGCCAGGTCCTTCACCTGCCGAGGGACGGCGTCGACGATCCGGTTCCCCACGGAGATCACCGGGGCCGAGAGCCGGCCGCTGATGCCGGCGACGAGCTCGCCCACCGCCAGGGCCACGCCGGCAGCCAGGAGACCGGCGACCCCCGATCGGACGAGGGACGGGTGATCGGGTGCGGGGGCCATGGAAGGTGTCCGGTCCTGGGCGGTGGGTCGGATGGGAGGTTCGTTCGGTACCAATTCCCGAAATAGGACGTATCCGAGCCGTGCGAATCGGGAAATGGCTCTGGACGGTGCGGGTGAGGGCCTGCTCACCTCAACGCTCTCACCAGGCCCTTCGTCGAATCACCTGCGTTGTTTCATCCGCTTCGTCACTTGGTTGCGTACACCCCATGCAACCCCCGCCCCGAACTGGGCGTCGTACATACACGAAGGGAACCCCCCAATGAAGACACGAAGCAAGCGCAAGGTCGCCGCTCTGGTGCTCCCGTTCGCCCTGCTGATCGCCGCCTGCGGCAGCGATGGCAGCGACGGCGCCTCGGACAACGGCAGCAGCGAGACCACCGCCGCCCCCGCCGACGACATGTCGAGCACCACCATGATGGACGAGGGCTCCGACACCACGATGATGGACGGCGAGATGGCCGCCCCCGAAGGGCCCGGCTGCGCCGCCGTCCCCGAGGACGGCGACGGCTCGTTCGAGGGCATGGCCCAGGACCCGGTGGCCACCGCGGCCAGCAACAACCCGGCCCTGTCGACCCTCGTGTCGGCCGTCACCGAGGCCGACCTCGTCGACACCCTGAACACGGGTGGCCCCTTCACGGTGTTCGCGCCGACCAACGACGCGTTCGCCAAGATCCCCGAGGCCGACCTCAACGCCGTGCTGGCCGACAAGGACACGCTGACCTCGATCCTCACCTACCACGTGGTCCCCGAGCGCATCGAGCCCAGCGACCTGGGTGGCACCTACACCACCGTGAACGGTGCCGAGCTGACCGTCGAGGGCGACGCCCCCGAGTTCACCGTCGGCTCCGACGGCGCCACGGTCGTGTGCTCCGGCATCCAGACCGCCAACGCCACCGTGTACCTCATCGACTCGGTCCTGATGCCCCCGGCGTCCTGATCGATCCTCGATGACCGTTCTCCCTCCTGGGGGAAGCGGGAGCGGGCCGGCCTTCGGGCCGGCCCGCTCTCCGCGTCCGGGGTTCGGCGGTCGCCGTGCCGATCTGGGACGATGCTCGCCATGACCACGGACTACGACGTGCTCGTGATCGGCTCCGGGTTCGGCGGCAGCGTCTCGGCGCTGCGGCTGACCGAGAAGGGCTACCGGGTGGGCGTGATCGAGGCGGGCCGCCGCTTCGACGTCGACACCCTCCCCAAGAGCAGCTGGCAGCTGCGCCGGTTCCTCTGGGCACCGCGCCTCGGCATGCGGGGCATCCAGCGGATCACCCCGCTCAAGGACGTGGCCGTGCTGTCGGGGGCGGGCGTCGGTGGCGGCTCGCTCGTCTACGCCAACACGCTCTACGAGCCGCTCGCGCCCTTCTACACGGACCCGCAGTGGGGGCACATCACCGACTGGCGCGACGAGCTGGCGCCCTTCTACGACCAGGCCAAGCGCATGCTCGGGGTCAACGAGGTGCCCGCCGACACGCCGCCCGACCGGTACATGCACGAGCTGGCCGACCGCCTGGGCGTGGCCGACACCTACCACCGCACGCCGGTCGGGGTCTGGTTCGGCAAGGCGAACGAGCGGGTGCCCGACCCCTACTTCGGGGGCGAGGGCCCCGACCGGGTGGGCTGCAACCACTGCGGTGCGTGCATGGTGGGCTGCAAGGTGGGGGCGAAGAACACCCTCGATCGCAACTACCTGTACCTGGCCGAGAAGAACGGCGCCGAGGTCCACCCCGATCGCCAGGTCGTCGACCTCGAGGCGCTCCCCGGCGGCGGCTGGCGGGTGACCACCGAGCGCCCCGGCGCCTGGGCCCGAAAGCGCCGCAGGGTGTTCACCGCCGAGCAGGTGGTCCTCTCGGCCGGCGTGCTGGGCACGGTGAACCTGCTGCTGAAGCTCCGCGATGGCGGTCGCCTCCCGAAGCTGTCGAGCCGGCTCGGCGACGTGGTGCGCACCAACAGCGAGGCGATCGTGGGCGCGTCGGCCAAGGTGCCCGACCCCGGGCTCAGCCGGGGCGTCGCCATCACGTCGTCGATCCACCCCGACGAGACCACCCACATCGAGCCGTGCCGCTACCCGCCGGGCTCGAACGCCATGGGCCTGCTCTCGACGGTCCTCGTCGACGGGGGAGGCGACGTGTCGCGCCAGCGCCGGTTCCTGGCGGAGATCGCCAAGCACCCGATGCGGTTCCTCCGGTCGATGTCGGTGCACCGCTGGTCGGAGCGCTCGATCATCCTCCTCGTCATGCAGAGCCGCGACAACAGCATCGCCCTGCGCCGCAACGCCAAGCTCGGCGTGCTCGTCTCGCGGCCAGGGGAGGGCGAGCCGAACCCCACCTACCTTCCCGTCGCCAACGAGGCCGCGCGCGAGGTGGCGGAGATGCTCGACGGCGACCCGTGGGGGGCCTGGAACGAGACCATCCTCGACGCCCCGACGACCGCCCACATCTTGGGCGGCTGCGTCATCGGCGACGCACCCGACACCGGCGTGATCGACCCGTACCACCGGGTCTACGGCTACGACGGGCTGTACGTGTCCGACGGTTCGGCGATCTCGGCGAACCTCGGCGTGAACCCCTCGCTCAGCATCACGGCGCTCACCGAGCGGGCGATGAGCTGCTTCCCGAACAAGGGCGAGGCCGACCCGCGCCCGGCGCTCGGCGAGCCGTACCGGCGCCTCGCGCCCGTGGCGCCCCGTCGGCCGGCGGTGCCCGCGGATGCGCCGGGGGCGCTTCGGGTAGGTGCCTCGGCGTGACCGCCGACGTCCTCCTCGCCAGCGCCGCGGCCATCGCCGTGGTGATGGTCGGCACCTGGATCGTCAGCGTGGTCGTGGCGGACGCTTCGATCGTCGACATCGTGTGGGGCGCCGGCTTCGTGGTGGTGGCCGCCACGTCGCTGGCCGTTGGCGACGGCTGGGATGCCCGCCGCCAGCTCCTGCTCGTGCTCGTCGGGATCTGGGGCCTGCGCCTCGCGGGCTACCTGGCCTGGCGCAACCTGGGCCACGGCGAGGACAAGCGGTACCAGGCGATGCGCCGCCGGTGGGGCGACCGGTTCTGGCTGGTGAGCCTGGTGCAGGTGTTCCTGCTCCAGGGCGTGCTGATGTGGATCGTCTCGCTCCCCGTCCAGCTGGCGTCCACCGCGGCCGAGCCCGCCGACTTCGGCCTGCTCGCGTACCTCGGCGTGGCGCTCTGGTTCGTCGGCCTGCTCTTCGAGACCCTGGGCGACGCCCAGCTGGCCCGGTTCAAGGCCGACCCCGACAACGAGGGCCAGGTGATGGACCAGGGGCTGTGGCGCTACACCCGTCACCCCAACTACTTCGGCGACTTCTGCGCGTGGTGGGGCGTGTTCCTCGTGGCGGCCGAGACGGGCGTGGCCCGCTGGGGCGTGGTGGGCCCGGTGGTGATGTCGTTCCTGCTGCTGCGGGTGTCGGGCGTGACGTTGCTCGAGAAGACCATCGGCAAGCGCCGCCCCGGCTACGAGGCCTACGCCCAACGCACCTCGGCCTTCTTCCCCCGCCCACCGAAGCCGTCGTGACGGCGTCGACCGCCGTGGGTCAGCGCCGGCGGTGCACGGAGACCTGGTAGTCGCCGCCGTCCCACGGCGCCCGGTCCCAGGTGGCCCATCGGGCCACCAGGTCGAGGCCCGCCGCTCGGGCGTCGTCGTCGAGCTGGGCGGGGCCGTAGCCCCGGCGGCGCACCTGGAAGCCGGCCACGAGCAGGCCGCCGGGGCGGAGGTGGGTGGCGCAGCGCTCGAGCACGGTGCCCTCGGTCCCGGGCGCCACGAAGATCAGCACGTTGCCGGCGAGCACGACCGCGTCGAAGGGCGGGCCATCGAGCTCGAGCCCGGCCAGGTCGGCCTCGACCCAGGTCAGGTCGGGCGCCTTGGCCCGGGCGGCCTCGAGCATGTGCGGGTCGAGGTCGGCGCCCACCACGTCGAAGCCCCGGCGCAGCAGCTCGATGGCGACGCGGCCGGTGCCGCAGCCGGCGTCGAGCACCCGGCGGCCCGGGGCCAGCTCGGCCACGAGGTCGGCCTCGCCGTGGACGTGGTGGCCGTCGGCGGCGAGCTGGTGGAAGCGGGCGTCGTAGTCGGTGCCGCGGGGGACCGAGGGGTCGTCGGCCCAGCGCGACCCGCCCGCGGGCCCCACGGTCAGCTCTCGAGCTGCTGGGCGAGGTAGAGCTCGACGCCGATGGTGTCGATCACGCTCAGCTGGGTCTCGAGCCAGTCGGCGTGGGACTCCTCGTCGACCAGCCGGTGCTCGAACAGCTCGCGGCTGCCGTTGTCGCCCTTGGCGACGGCGAGGGCGATGGCCCGGTTGTAGCGCTCGATCGCCGCCTTCTCGGTGTCGAGCTCCAGCCGCAGCTGCTCGGGCACGTCCTCGCCCACGAGCACCGGGTTGTAGCGCTGCAGGTTGGGCACCCCGTCGAGGTAGAGGATCCGCTCGATGATCTTGTCCGCGTCCTCCATCTCCTCGATGGACTCCTTGCGGGCCACCTCGGCGAGGCGGGTGAAGCCCCAGTTCTCCCGCATCTTGGCGTGGATGAAGTACTGGTTGATGGCCGTGAGCTCGGCCGTGAGGATCTCGTTCAGCGCTTCGAGGATCTCGGGGTCGCCCTGCATGGTGGCCTCGCGTTCGGGGGACGGGTCGGTGCTCGAAGCGTAGCGAGCGGCGGGGGACCGGCTGTCCGGCTCAGGCGGCGCTGATGGCGGGACGGATGTCGACGCCCTGCTCGGCGAGCAGCGCCTCCACCACCGGGCGGCAGCTGCCGCAGCGGCCGCCGGCTCCGCAGCGCACGGCCACCTCGTCGGCACCCAGGGCACCGGCGAGGATCTCCGAGCGGATCTCCCGATCGCTCACGGCGTTGCAATGACACACGACCATGCATCGGTAAGTCTGCCTAACAACCGGTGGGGTGTCAACCATCGGACCGCCGATGGGCTCGGGAGCGGGGCGACGCCCGAGGCTCGTCGTCACCCCCTCTCCGTAGGATGGCGCCCATGGCAGATCTGTCCCGCCCGTTCGAGGTCGTGTCGCCGTTCGGGCCGGCGGGCGACCAGCCCAAGGCCATCGCCGCGCTCGCCGAGGGCGTGCAGGGCGGCGAGCGGTTCCAGACGCTCCAGGGCATCACCGGCTCGGGCAAGAGCGCCACCATCGCCTGGGCGATCGAGCAGTACCAGCGGCCCACCCTCGTGCTGGCGCCGAACAAGTCCCTCGCCGCGCAGCTGGCCTCGGAGTTCCGGGAGTTCTTCCCCCACAACCGCGTCGAGTACTTCGTCAGCTACTACGACTACTACCAGCCCGAGGCCTACATGGCCGCGTCCGACACCTACATCGAGAAGGACTCGTCGGTGAACGACGAGATCGATCGGCTGCGCCACTCGGCCACCTCGGCGCTGCTCACCCGGCGCGACGTGATCGTCGTGGCCTCGGTCTCGTGCATCTACGGCCTGGGTTCCCCCGAGGAGTACCGGGAGAACACGCTGATCGTCCAGCAGGGCGAGGAGATCGACCAGCGCCAGCTGCTGAAGAAGCTGGTCGACATGCAGTACGACCGCAACGACGTCAACCTGGTGCGGGGCAAGTTCCGGGTGCGGGGCGACACCATCGAGGTGCACCCGGCCTACGACGAGACGGCCGTGCGGATCGAGCTGTTCGGCGACGAGGTCGAACGGATCCTCGTGGTCGACCCGCTCACCGGCGAGACCGTGCACGAGCCCCAGGAGTTCGTCTTCTTCCCGGCCACCCACTACGTCGCGGGCGAGGAGCGCATGCGCGCCGCCATCGGGCGCATCGAGAAGGAGCTGCAGGAACGCCTCGCCCTCTTCGAGGAGCAGGGCAAGCTGCTCGAGGCGCAGCGGCTCCGCATGCGCACCCAGTACGACCTCGAGATGATGCAGGAGCTCGGCTACTGCAACGGCATCGAGAACTACTCGGCGCCCATCGACGGCCGCGCTCCGGGGGAGAAGCCCAACACCCTGCTCGACTTCTTCCCGCGCGACTTCGTGGTGGTGATGGACGAGAGCCACCAGACCGTGCCCCAGCTCCACGGCCAGTACGAGGGCGACCGCTCCCGCAAGGAGCAGCTGATCGAGCACGGGTTCCGGCTCCCGTCGGCCGCCGACAACCGGCCGTTGCGGTTCGAGGAGGTCATGGACACGGTCGGGCAGGTGATCTTCGTGTCGGCCACGCCCGGGCCCTACGAGCTCGAGGTGTCGTCCTCGGTGGTGGAGCAGATCGTGCGTCCCACCGGGCTCGTCGATCCCGAGATCGTGGTCAAGCCGACCAAGGGCCAGATCGACGACCTGATCGAGCAGATCGAGGGCCGGGTCACCCGGGGCGACCGGGTGCTGGTCACCACCCTCACCAAGAAGATGTCCGAGGACCTGACCGACTACCTGCTCGAGCTGGGCGTGAAGGTCCGGTACCTGCACTCGGAGGTCGACACCATCCAGCGCATCGAGATCCTGCGCGACCTGCGCACCGGGGAGTTCGACGTGCTGGTGGGCATCAACCTCCTGCGCGAGGGCCTCGACCTCCCCGAGGTGTCGCTCGTCGCCATCCTCGACGCCGACAAGGAGGGCTTCCTCCGCTCGGAGACCTCGCTCATCCAGACCATCGGTCGCGCCGCCCGCAACGTCGAGGGCCAGGTGATCATGTACGCCGACCAGGTCACCCCGTCGATGCAGCGGGCCATCAGCGAGACCAACCGCCGACGCAAGCTCCAGCAGGACTACAACGCCGAGCACGGCATCGATCCGCAGACCATCCGCAAGGCCGTCACCGACATCCTCGAGTACCTCCGGCCCAAGCAGGGGGCGCCGGTGCCCGAGAAGCAGCGCCGCCGCGAGACCGAGGCCGATCGGCAGCGCCGCAAGGACCTCGCCGAGCTGCCGGGCGACGAGCTCGAGCGCCTCATCCGCACGTTGGAGGAGGAGATGGCCGAGGCCAGCCAGGAGCTGCGCTTCGAGTACGCCGCCCGCCTGCGCGACGAGATCAAGGACCTGCGCCGGGAGCTGAGCCAGGTCCGGTAGCGACATCGCGCTCGCCGATGCGGCGAGCGCGGTAGCTTGCCCCGGCGCCGGAGGAGGGGGTCCGCATGGCCGAGTTCATCGATGAGCGGACGTTGATCGTCGATGGCGTCGCGTTCGCCTGCGAGTTCCCGGTCCGAGACGCCGGGGGACACCTGGCGGTGATGAAGGACCGCGCCATGGTCGAGCGGACGATGGCGCTGGTCGAGCGGCTCTCGCCGCGCCGCATCCTCGAGGTGGGCATCTGGCGGGGAGGGAGCACCGCCCTGCTGGCCAGCTTGGCCCGCCCGGAGCAGATGGTGGCGATCGACCTCCTCGCCGATCGGGTGGCCGCGCTCGACGAGCACCTCGAGCGGATCGGCCTCGCCGACGCCGTGCAAGCCCGCTACGGCATCGACCAGGCCGACGGCCCCGCGGTCCGGGCGATCCTCGACGAGGTGTTCGGCGATGCGCCGCTCGACCTCGTGATCGACGACGGCTCGCACATCTACGGGCCGACGCTGGCCACCTTCGACGTGGCCTTCCCGCGACTGCGACCCGGCGGGATCTACGTCATCGAGGACTGGAACGGCGATCACCTGCTGGGCGACCTCCTCGAGGCGCGCCTCGACGCCGACGGTCAGCGTCGCCCGGAGGACGCCGAGATCTGGAACGCCATCGAGGCCGGGGCCTCCGATCCGCGCCGAGGCGATCCGCCGACCCGCCTCGCCCTCGAGCTGGTCCTCGCCCGGGCATCGGAGGGCGATGCGATCCGCTCGGTGTCCTTCGAAGCGAACTGGATCGTGATCGAGCGCGGCGAGGACGCGGTCGACGGCGACCTCGGGTTGGTGGGGCGGGTGCGCGACCACCACGGCCTGCTCGCCCTGGCCCCGGGCACGGCCCGCCCGCGCCCGGCCGCCGCTGGCTGACCGCACCCGCCCGATCGACCCGGCGCGCCACGTCCGGGTTCGGTCCGCCGCGCGGCGGCGCGCACCCACCAGGATGGGCGACGATGGCCGCCCCGACCGCTCCCGCCCGTCCGGCGCGCCCGTCGGGCGACCGGATCCCGACCGCGGTACGGCGATCGGTGCTGCTCGTGCTCGCGGTGCTGTTCCTCGCCATCGGGCTGCACCAGGCGGCCTGCGACGCCCCGACGGTCGACGAGGGGGTCGACGTGTCGAGCGGCGTCGCCTCCCTCGTACGCCGGGACCTGCGGATGACCCCGGAGCACCCGGCGCTGCCCAAGGCGGTGGCGGCGCTGCCCGCGCTCCTGGCCCACCCCATCGTCCCCGACACGGAGGCGTGGGAGCGCGGCGACTGGTTCGACTGGTCCGACGACTTCGTCGCGGCCAACGAGGCGGCCGGTCGCCTCGACGACATCCTGCTCTACGCCCGGGCCGCGGTGCTCCTCGAGGGGCTGGCCTGCGCCGGGCTCCTGTACCTGTTGGCGAGGCGGTGGTTCGGCGGAGACGGTGCGCTGCTCGTGGCGGCGGGTTGGCTGCTGACCCCGTACGTGGTCGGCATCGGCCACTTCGCCATGATCGACCTCCCCTTCGTGCTCGCGTCGCTCGGGGTGGCCTTGCTGCTGGCGCGCTGGTCCGATCGGCCGACCGCCGCTCGGCTCGTGGCGCTGGGCGTCGCGCTGAGCGCGGCCCTCGCCAGCCGCCACACCGCCATCGTGCTCGCTGCCCTGGTGGCGGCCCTCGTGGTGGACCGGCGCCGGGGCGAGCTCCGGGCGGCGGCCCGCGACGTCGGCCTCCTCGCCCTCCTGGCCGTCGTCGGGCTGTGGGTCGTGTACCGAGGGCTGTCGCCGGGCGGCTCCTCGTCGGGGGTGCAGGCGTCGTTCGAGGGCCTGATCGCCAGTGGGGGTGACGGCTCGATCCTGGTGAGGTTGGTGGGGGCGCTGCCGTTGCCCCTCGAGTGGCGGGCTGGGTTCGCCTACCTCGACCTCACATCGGGAGCCCGGCCGTCGTCGCTGCTCGGCCAGAGCTGGGACGGTGGCGCGTGGTGGTTCTTCCCGGTCAGCGCGGCGATCAAGGTGCCCGTGGGAATCACCCTCGGCATCGTGGGCGGCTGGTGGGTGGCCGTCCGTCGAGGGCGGGATCGGCGCGGCCTCCTGCGCTTCGTCGTGCTGCCCGGCGCGCTGCTGTGGCTGTTCCTGGTGGCCCAGCCGCTCAACCTCGGGCTCCGCCTGGCGATGCCCAGCCTCGCCTTCGCCTTCATCGGCCTCGGCGCCGTGCCGACGCTGGTCGGCGAGGACCTCCGCTCCTCGCGAACCCGGGTCGGGCTGGGCGCGATCGGAGCGATCGTGCTGGTCGGGCTGGTCTCGACGGCGGTGGCGGTGCCCCACAGCCTCGCCTGGACGCCGTCGCCCTTCACGCCCGCCTACCGGTGGGTGAGCGACTCGAGCCTCGACGCCGGCCAAGCGCTGTGGGAGGTGCGCGACTGGGCGCGCGCCCACGACGACCCGTACGTCGCCATGGACACGACGCGAGGCCTGTCGACGGCCGGGTGGAGCCGGGCCCTGAGCGACGTCGATCCCGACGAGGTCCGGGGGTGGGTGGCCGTGGGCGTCACCCCGCTGATGCAGACCCGGCGCGACGAGACGGTGTGGCCGGACCCGAGCTCCGACCCGCCGCCCGGCTTCAGCCTCGCCTGGCTGCGCAAGTACTGCCCCGTGGGCGAGCTGGGCGGCGGCAGCGTGCTCGTGTACCGCTTCGACGAAGCGCCCGACCCGGCGCCCGGCCCGGAGCGGCCGGTCGAGCCGTGCTTCGGTGCGGCGGCGTCGACCGCTCGCTGATCAGGACCGGCGGCTGCGCAGGATGCAGAGCTCGTTGCCCTCGGGGTCGGCCATCACGACCCACGAGACGTCGCCTTGGCCGATGTCGACCTTCGTGGCGCCGAGCGCCAGGAACCGCTCGACCTCGGCGGCCTGGTCGTCGGGACGCAGGTCGATGTGCACCCGGTTCTTGGTGGCCTTGGGCTCGGTCACGTGCTCGAAGAGGATGCCGGGCAGCCGCTCGGGCGCCGGACGGATCTCGAACTCCTCGGGGTCGTCGTTCACCACCACCCAGCCGAGCGCCTCGGCCCACCAGCGCCCGAGCGCCACCGGATCGAGGGCGTCGACGACGATCTGCTCCCACGCGACGGTCATGGGGACGACCTTATGGCCGCTCGCTCAGAGCCACTCGTTGCGGCGGAAGGTGGCCCACAGCGCCGTCGAGATGGTGACCATCAGCACGATGGAGACCCACACGCCGCTGTGGCGGGCGAAGCCGGGGTAGGGCACGTTCATCCCGTAGAAGCCGGTGATCAGCGTGGGCACGGCGATGATCGCCGCCCAGCTCGTGACCTTCTTCATGATTTGGTTCTGGCGGTAGTCCCGCAGGCTGAGGTTGGTCTCGACGATCGTGGCCACGAGGTCGCGCAGGGCATCGGTCGACTCGGTGATGCGCAGGATGTGGTCGTAGACGTCCTGCACGTACGGGTACAGCTCGTTGGGCACGGCGCCGTGCTCGCGACGCATGAGGGCCGACACCGTCTCGCGCATGGGAACGGCGAGGCGGTGGAGGCGGAACAGCGCCCGGCGCATCTGGAACCAGTGGAGCTGCTGCTCGGGCTCGATCGGGCGGTCCGAGAACAGGGTCTCGCTGATCTCGTCGTAGTAGTCGTCGAAGACCTCGACGGCGTCGAAGTACCCGTCGACCACCACGTCGAGCAGGCCGTAGAGCAGGAAGCCGACGCCGAGGGCCGCGAGGTCGGGGGATCGGTCCCACCGGGCCACCACCGCATCCATGTCGAACGCGTCGTCGGGCCGCACGGTGATGAGCCAGCGGTCGCCGATGAACACGTCGACCTCGTGCTCCACCAGCTCGGCGCGCCCCGCGTCGGCTCGGGCCGCCCGGCACGAGAGGAAGAGGTGGTCGGCGTAGTGGTCGAGCTTGGGGCGCTGGTGGGGCTCGAGCGCGTCCTCGACGGCCAGCTCGTGCAGCCCGAGCTGGTCGGCGAGCGTCCGGAGCTCGCCGTCGCCGGGTCCGCAGAGGTCGATCCAGATGACGCAGGCATCGTCGGCCATGCGCGCCACCAGCTCGTCGGGGGCGCACCCCTCGTCGACCACCTCGCCGCCGCGGTACACCCGCGTGCGGGCGACGGTCACGGGCGGGCGGCGTCGGCGGAGCGACCGGCGTCGGGCGTGGCGAGGGCGAGCACGGCGACCATCATCGCGGGCATCGCCATCCGGGTGGCGCCGAAGTTCACCGACGTGGGGTTCACCCCCATGATCAGGAGGAAGCCCAGCTGGACGGCCAGCGCCCACCCGAGCGGGTGGCGCAGGCCCCGTCGCCAGAGCGCCAGCCCCCCGAGGGCCAGACCGCCGAGCGTGCAGGCCATGCCCACCAGCTCGTGGCCCTGCGACCACACGTCGGTGAACGCCTGGACGAGCCCGACGAACGGCGCCCCGATGTCGTTGGCTCGCTCGGTGTCGGGCGGGAGCTGGACGGCCAGCCAGCCCATCCAGGCGACCACCACGGCGGCGGGCACGGCGACGAGCACGGCGTCGCGGCGCGTGCGGCGGTGCAGCGCCCAGCCGAGCAGGAGGAGGATGGCCGGCTCCTTGGCGAGCACCGCGAGGACCCCGACGGCGATGGCCGCCGCGTGCCGGTTGCGAGCGGAGAGCGCGATGGCCGCGAGCACCAGGCCGAGCGCCAGGGCATCGGAGACGGTGACGCGGAGCGACCACCACGCGCCGGGCAGCAGGGGGAACACGGCCGCGACCCAGGGCGGCCCGCGCCAGATCGTCGAGAGCACCCCGCTCGCGATGGAGCCGACGACGATGCCGACGAGGCCCACGGCGAAGAGCGCCCACACCAGCCCGAGCCCACCGCCGGTGGGCTGGACCGCCCAGGCGACCCAGGGGAGGAGCGGGCGCTGGAAGCGGTAGCGGGGGTTGTCGAGCTGGTCGGCCGTGCGGTCGAGGTGCAGCGGGTCGCGGGCGATGGCGTAGTACTGCTGGCCGTCGAGGCCGCTGCCGGCGGGCGGCTCGACCTCGGGGAAGTCGCGGGCGACCACCTCGGCGGACGGTCCCTCCGAGCCGGGCTGGATGAGGCTCACCGGGTTGGATCCGCCGTAGCGGGCGACGTCGACCATCACCCACGCCAGCAGCAGCAGCACGCCGATCGCCGTCCACCGGCCGATCTCCTGCCACGGGATGGCGCACGTGGCCGGATCGTGGGGGCGGGCCGGCGCGGCGTGATCGCCGTCGACCGTCGGGGCGGGGGCCAGATCCGTCACGCCGCGGCCTCGACATCGGGCTCGGCCGGATCGAGCGAGGCGCGGGCCAGGCCGAGCCAGATGGCCGAAGCGGCCAGCCCGGTGGCGAACACGTACGGGTAGGCGTCGAGCAGCAGGAAGGGGACGAGCGGCACCACGACGGCCCCCGTCCAGGCGCCGCCGCGCAGCACCCGCAGGCCGAGCAGGCCGAGCAGGGCGAAGGCCGCCACCCCGCCGAGGATGCCGAGCTCGGCCGCCTCCTGGGCGACGAGGTTGTGGGCCGGCAGGTACTCCACGCGCTCGGTCTCGGCGAGGGCGTCGACGTAGCGGCCCGGCCCGACGCCGAGGAGGGGGTTCGCCTCCAGGAGCTCGCGGGCCTCCTCGAGGCGCTGGCTCCGGTTCGAGTCGGCCGACAGGTTCTCGTCGGCGCCGACGGTGGTGGTGCCGCGAGCGATCCACCCGTCGCCGAACGCGGCGCCGCCGATGCCGAGCCCGAGGACCACGGCCAGCGCCGCCGGGGCGAGGGCGCGCCGGTCGGACCGGCCGAGGAGGAGGCAGACCACCAGGGCGACCTGCCCGATGGCGCCGGCGCGCGTGTAGGTCACGCCGATGCCTGCGGAGAGCACGGCGAGCGCCCCGAGCCACGGCAGCAGCGATCGGCGCTCGGCGTGGGCCTGGCGCAGCCCGAGCAGCGCCGCCCCCTGGGCCACCACGAGCACCACGGCGAGGTGGTAGGGGTGGGTGAGCCCACCACGACCGGCGTGCGAGGTGCCGAAGGGGTAGAGCGGTCCGGCGAAGTCGAGGTACTCGATGCCGAACGACGCACCGCGCGCGGCCTGCACCATGCCGAGCGCCGCCTGGGCCACGCCGACGCCGGCGATCGATCCCAGCAGGAGGCGCCGGGGTCCTGGGCGCTCGAACGCCTTCGTCACGGTCGCGATCACGCAGAGCCCGGCGAGGAGGCGCAGCGCCAGCGCGACCCCGAGCGGGCTCGGGTGGGCGGCGAACGAGGCCAGGCCCACCAGGGCGAGGGCGGCCGAGGCGAGCTGCACGGCGCGGGAGCGGAACAGATCGACGAGCAGGTGGCGCCGCAGCAGGGCCCACCCGGTGATGAGGACGAGCACCAGGTCGAACGGGGCGAGGGAGATCCGGCGGTTCCAGTCCTCGAAGCCGCCCTCGCTGCTCCACAGCACGTAGCCGGTGGCCAGCGGGATCGTGAGCGCGAGCAGGGCGACGAGGGAGGCTGCGGTCCGGGCTTCCTCCTCGGCGGGATCGGGCGGTCGGTCGTCGGCGGTCGGGCCCGGCTCGGGGCGCGCGCCGTCGCCGGGGGAGCGGGGCAACGTCGCGAGGGAGGTGCCCGGATCGGGCGCGACGACGGGTTCCATAGGCCTGATTCCATCGGACGGAGCACCCTCGCCGTGAGGATGGTCGGATCAGAACACGTGTTCGCCTGCGAGTTGCCGCGTCCCGATAGGATCAGCCCTCGTGTCTGACTCCCTCGTGATCCGCGGCGCGCGCGAGCACAACCTGAAGAACATCTCGCTCGACCTGCCCCGGGACCGCCTCATCGTGTTCACCGGGCTGTCGGGTTCGGGCAAGTCGTCGCTCGCCTTCGACACGATCTACGCCGAGGGCCAGCGGCGCTACGTCGAGTCCCTGTCGTCGTACGCGCGGCAGTTCCTCGGCCAGATGGACAAGCCCGACGTGGACTTCATCGAGGGCCTGTCGCCGGCCATCTCGATCGACCAGAAGTCCGCCTCGCGCAACCCGCGCTCCACCGTGGGCACCGTCACCGAGATCTACGACTACCTGCGCCTGCTGTTCGCCCGCATCGGCGTGCCGCACTGCCCCGAGCACGGGGTCGTCATCAGCCGCCAGACCCCCCAGCAGATCGTCGACCGGGTGCTCGAGCTGCCCGAGGGCAGCCGGTTCCAGGTGCTCGCCCCCGTCGTGCGCGGCCGCAAGGGCAACTACGACACGCTCCTGGCCGACCTCGCCGCCCAGGGCTACGCGCGCGCCCGCATCGACGGCGAGCTGCACGACCTGCCGGTGAAGGACCTCGAGCTGGCCCGCTACGAGAACCACACCATCGAGGTGGTGGTCGACCGCCTCGTGAAGCGCGACGGCATCGAGCGCCGGCTGACCGACTCGCTGGAGACTGCGCTGCGCCTCGCCGAGGGCGTGGCCGAGATCGAGCTGGTGCCCACCGACGGCGAGGGCGAGCCCGAGCGGATGACCTTCAGCCAGCACCTGGCCTGCCCGGTGGACGGCAAGAGCTACGACGAGCTCTCGCCCCGCAACTTCTCGTTCAACTCGCCCTACGGCGCCTGCGAGCGCTGCGACGGCCTCGGCACCCAGTTCGAGGTCGACCCCGACCTCGTGGTGCCCGATCCCGACGCGTCGCTCGCCGAGGGCGCCATCCAACCGTGGGCCAGCGGGCACATGCAGTACCACCAGCGCCTGCTCGAGTCGGTGTGCGAGGAGCACTCGATCCCGTTCGACGCGCCCTGGCACACGCTCACCGCCAAGCAGCAGAAGCTGGTGCTCCACGGCACCGGTGCCGGCAAGACCGTCGTGCGCTACCGCAACCGCTACGGGCGGGTGCGCAGCTACACCGCCAGCTACGAGGGAGCGGTCAGCTGGATCCAGCGCCGCCACACCGAGGTGGAGTCCGACAGCCAGCGCGAGGCCTTCGAGGGCTACATGCGCGAGGTCGACTGCCCGGCGTGCAAGGGCGCCCGGCTCAAGCCGTTCACGCTGGCGGTCACCATCGACGGGCGGAGCATCAACGAGTTCTCCACCATCTCGATCCGCGAGGCGGCCGAGGCGTTCGCCGCCATCGAGCTCACCGAGCGCGACAAGCTCATCGCCGAGCGCGTGCTGAAGGAGATCAACGCCCGCATCGGGTTCCTGCTCGACGTCGGGCTCGACTACCTGAGCCTGCACCGCTCCTCGGCCACCCTGGCCGGCGGCGAGGCGCAGCGGATCCGGCTCGCCAGCCAGATCGGTTCGGGGCTGGTCGGGGTGCTGTACGTGCTCGACGAGCCCTCGATCGGCCTCCACCAGCGCGACAACCGCCGGCTCATCGACACGCTGACCCGCCTGCGCGACCTGGGCAACACCGTGCTGGTGGTGGAGCACGACGAGGACACCATCGCGGTCGCCGACTACGTGGTCGACATCGGCCCCGGCGCCGGCGAGCACGGCGGGGCCGTGGTCCACGCCGGCACGGTGAAGCAGCTGCTGAAGAACAAGGCCTCGCTCACCGGCCAGTACCTGGCCGGGAAGAAGACCATCCCCGTGCCCGCCGAGCGGCGCACGCCCAACGGCCAGAAGCTCACGGTCCACGGCGCCCGCGAGCACAACCTCAAGGGCATCGACGTCGACTTCCCCCTCGGCGTGCTCACCGCCGTCACGGGCGTGTCGGGCTCCGGCAAGAGCACCCTCGTCAACGACATCCTCCTGCGCTCGCTGATGCAGCGGATCTACAAGTCGAAGACCCCGCCCGGCCTCCACAAGAAGGTCACGGGCATCGAGCACCTCGACAAGGTCATCAACATCGACCAGTCGCCCATCGGGCGCACGCCCCGGTCCAACCCGGCCACCTACACCGGCGTGTTCGACCACATCCGCAAGCTGTTCGCCCAGACCACCGAGGCCAAGGTCCGCGGCTACCTGCCCGGTCGGTTCAGCTTCAACGTGAAGGGCGGCCGCTGCGAGAACTGCTCGGGCGACGGCACCATCAAGATCGAGATGCACTTCCTGCCCGACGTGTACGTGCCGTGCGAGGTGTGCAAGGGCGCCCGCTACAACCGCGACACGCTCGACATCGAGTTCAAGGGCAAGAACATCGCCGAGGTGCTCGACCTGCCGTGCGAGGAGGCGCTCGAGTTCTTCGCCAACCAGCCGGTCATCGCCCGGCACATGCAGACGCTCGTCGACGTCGGGCTCGGCTACGTGCGCCTCGGCCAGCCCGCCCCCACCCTCTCGGGCGGCGAGGCCCAGCGCATCAAGCTGGCCTCGGAGCTCTCGAAGCGCTCCACCGGCCACACCATCTACCTGCTCGACGAGCCCACCACCGGGCTGCACTTCGAGGACATCCGCAAGCTCCTCACCGTGCTCGGCCGCCTGGTCGACCAGGGCAACACGGTGCTGGTCATCGAGCACAACCTCGACGTGATCAAGACGGCCGACTGGATCATCGACCTCGGCCCCGAGGGCGGCTCGGGTGGCGGGCAGGTGCTGGTGGAGGGCCCGCCCGAGCTGGTGGCCGCCACCGAGGGGTCGCACACCGGGAGGTTCCTCGAACCGCTGCTCGCGTCTGGGAGACTGCCGGGGTGATCCCCGCCGACCTCGAGCCCGGTGCGCTCTACCACCTGGCCACCGAGGAGGAGTGGGCCGACTACCAGCAGGACGGGTGGATCGACCCGTCGTCGCTCGACGCCGAGGGGTTCGTGCACTGCTCGTGGGGCCACCAGGTGGCCGGCACCGTGGCCCGGCACTTCCCCGGCGTCCCCGGCCTGCTCGCCCTGCGGATCGACCCCGGGGCGCTCGGCGACCTCGTGCTCGTCGAGGAGGACAGCTACGGCTCGGGCCAGGCGTTCCCCCACGCCTACGGGCCGATCCCCGTCGCCGCCGTCGTGGCCACCACCCCCGTCGCCACCTGAGGCCGCCGTGCGTCGGTGGGGGGTGCACGTCGTCGGCTACCTCGCGCTGCTGCTCGTGGCGCTGGTGGTCGTGGGCCGGACGGACTCGTGGAACTTCGACGACGGCGCGTACGCCATCCAGGCCAAGGTGATCGACGAGACGGGAGGCTGGGCCTACCCCTACGCCCACGAGGACCTCGATCCGACGTTCCGCTTCGCTCCCGTGGACCACGCCACCACCACGACCGAGGGCACCTTCCCGTACGTGAAGCAGCCGGCCTGGGTGGAGGCGATCGTGGGGGCCCGCGCCCTGGTCGGCGGCTCGTGGGGCCGGTTCCTCCCGTCGATCCTCGGCGCCGTCGCCGCCGCGCTCGCGGCCGGCCTGCTCGCCGAGCGGATCGAGCGGGGGAGCGGACCGGTCGCCTTCTGGGTGGTCGGCCTCGGACCGGTGCTGGTGCACGGCCAGGCCATGTGGGCCCACACCGCGGCCGCCGCGCTGGGCGGTGCCGCCGCGCTGGCCCTCGTCGCCCTGCACCAGGGCCGGGCGGGGCCCCAGCACGTGGCCGCCCTGGCGCTCGCCACCGCCGGCCTGGTGCTGATCCGCGCCGAGGGGCTGCTCTTCGCGGCCGCGCTGGCCGTCGTCCTCGTCGTGGGGGCGGCGGCGCGGCACGGACGGACCCGGGCCGCAGTGGTCGAGGCCGCCACCTGGGCCGGCGCCGCGATCCTCGGCGCCATCCTCGCCAGCGCATCGTCGTCGTGGTGGTCGGGCCGCATCGCACCCGGGCCGCTCCTCGACGACCAGGACGTCGCCCTGCGCGAGGTCGGCTACGCCGAGGGGAGGGTGCGCGGCGCGGCCCGCACGCTTCTCGACGGAGTGGGCGCCTCGACGGCGGGCACCGCGCTCGCCGTCCTCGTCCTGGTGCTCGCCGTGCTGGCCGGCCTGGCGGTGCGGCGCGGGCGCACGGGCGACGGCGCCGTGCTGCTCGCCCTGGCCGCCGCCGCGGTGGTGCTGCGCGCCCTGGTCGCGCCGAGCGACCTCGGTGGCACGGTGGTCGCTGCTCCGGTGCTCGTCGCCGGGCTGGCGGCGTGGTCGTGGCGGGCTGCGCCGCTCGCCGAGCGCTCGCTCGTGCTGCTCGGCGGGGTGCACCTGCTCGCCGTGCTGGCCACCCAGTACCCCGAAGGCGGCAGCCGGGACTGGGGCGGACGGTTCCTCTTCCCGGTCCTGGTCCCCGCCACGGTGGTGGCCGTCGTGGCCCTGCGCCGAGCGCTGGTCCCGTGGGCCGAGCGGCTCGGGCCGAGCGCCGAGCGCCGCCCCGTGACCGTGGCGGTCGTGCTGCTGGTGGCGTTCGCCGCCGTCCCCACCGCAGCCGGGCTCCGATCGGCCGCGGACCTGCGTGCGTCCAACGCCGCCTTCCGCTCGGTGTCCGAGGCGGTCGGGTCCGAGGCACCCACGGTGATCCGCACGCCCCGCTACCTCTCGCGCACCTCGTGGAACGCCCTGCCCGGCGCCGACTGGCTCGCGGCCGACGGCGACGACGCCATCGCAGACGCCCTCGAGCTCCTGCGCCCGGGCCGCACGGCCCCCGTCGCGGTCGTCGGCCCGGGTGCCGATGCGATCGAGGCCGACGGCTGGGAGCGCGAGGTGCTCTCGCCCGTGGCGGTGGTCCTCACCCCGACCTGACGGGCCGACCGAACACGCTCCGCGGTCCCCGGAGCGCCCGAGGCGCGCCCCTACGATGCCGAACGTGCGTCGGTCTGCGCGATACCTCTCGTTGCTCGCGCCCGTCGCCGTGGTGCTCGCCATGAGCAAGGTCCACGCCGCCTGGGTCGCCGACCCGCCCTACGACTTCACCGACTCCTCGCGCTTCGCGTGGGCCATCGGCTACCTCGTCGTGCTGGTCATCGCCGCGTACGGCGCGGGGCTGCCGGAGCTGCCGCGGTCGCTGCGCCAGGGCGCCGCCGCGGCGGTCGGGGCCCTCGTGGGCGCCGCCCTCGCCGTGTCGGCGGTCCAGCTGCTCGTGGGCGACGCCCTGCTGCCCCGGTTCGTGGTCCTCGGCTCCGCGCTGATCCTGGTGCCGGTCCACGTGGGCATCAACTCCCTCGCCCGCAGCGGTCGATCGCGCGACGAGGACCGCGACCGCGTGGTGCTCGTGGCGTCCGACGACGAGCGGGACCGCCTCCTCGTCGACCTCGACCTGGCGCCCGAGCAGCCCGCCGGCCTGGTGGCCCACCTGGTCCCGCGTGCGGCGGTCGGTCAGGGCGACGCCCGTCCGCTCGTCGAGATCGTGCTCGCCGAGCGGGCGTCGGTCATCGTGCTCGATCGCAGTGCACAGGCCGATCCCGAGGTGGTCGTCCAGGCGGCTGGGCTGCACGAGGCGGGCATCCGCGTGCGCACCCTGGTGCAGTTCTACGAGGAGTGGCTCGGGAAGCTGCCGGTGGCCGAGCTCGAGCGGGCGTCGCTGTTCTTCGACATCGGCGAGATCCACCGGGCGCGGTACGCCCGCATCAAGCGGCTCATCGACCTCGGGATCGGTCTCGTCGGGCTCATCCCCTTCGCGCTCTCCGTGCCGCTCGTGGCGCTGGCCGACCTGGTCGCCAACCGCGGCCCGCTGTTCTACCGACAGCCACGGGTGGGGCGCGACGGCGAGGTGTTCCAGATCCTGAAGTACCGCTCGATGCTTCCCACGGCGCCCGGGGAGCCGGCCCAGCCGTCGAACTGGACGGCCGTCGACGACCCCCGGGTCACCTCGTTCGGCCGGGTGCTGCGCGCGTCGCACCTCGACGAGCTGCCCCAGGTGCTCAACATCGTCAAGGGGGAGCTGTCGGTGGTGGGGCCCCGACCCGAGCAGCCGCGGTACGTGGCCGAGCTCAGTGCGACGCTGCCGTTCTACGGCATGCGCCACCTGGTGCGCCCGGGCCTGACCGGCTGGGCCCAGGTGAAGTACGGCTACGCGGGCGACGAGGACGACGCCCTCGAGAAGCTCCAGTACGAGTTCTTCTACCTGCGCCACCAGGGCCTGCGGTTCGACCTGCGGGTGATGGGGCGCACGGTCCGCAGCGTGCTCGGCAGCGAGGGGCGAGGACGATGAGCGCCCTCACGAAGTCCCCGGCGCGGTCGATGGAACTCCGTACCATGCGCCACCACGCCCACCTGGCCGGGCGTCGAACGCGACCTGAGGCAACCGATGGGCGATGACCACACGATCAACCTGCTCCTGGTCGGCCTCGGCCGCCAGGGGCGCCGCCACGCACGCGTGGCCCAGAACAGCGGCGCCGCCCGGATCGTCGGGACGGTGGACCCAGGCGGCGAGCCGCTCCCCGGCGTGCCCCACCACCCCACCGTGGAGGCCGCCCTCGCCGCGCTCGACGGGGGCCAGCGGCCCGACGCGGCGGTGATCGCCACGCCGATCGGATCGCACGCGCCGCTCGCCGAGCTGCTGCTGCGGGCCGGCATCGCGGTGCTCGTCGAGAAGCCCATGGCGGCGAGCGCCGAGGAGGCCGCCCACCTGGTGGCCGTGGCCGAGGAGACCGGGACGCTGCTGGCCGTGGGCCACGTCGAACGGTTCAACCCGAGCGTGCAGCTCGTGCGCGCCATGCTGGCCGACGGCGGTCTCGGCACGCCCGTGGCCTGCTCGTTCCGGCGCGTCGGGCTGCACCCGCCGTCGAAGCCCGACCTCGACGTGATCCACGATCTCGCCGTGCACGACATCGACGTCTTCTCCGTGCTGGCCGGAGCGGGCGCCGAGCTGGCGGGCGCCTCGGGGTGGGTCGGAGGCACGGGTCTGGTGGAGTCCGCGCACGTGCTGCTGACCGCCGGCGAGGTGCACGGGCTCGTCGAGGTCAACTGGCGCACCCCGGTGCGGCTGCGGTCGTTCACGGTCACCACCGACACCTGCTTCGTGCAGGTCGACTACACCACCCAGCGGGTCGAGGTGGTGCAGGCCTCCACCGAGCAGGAGCTCGAGGAGTTCGCCGCCTTCCAATCGCACTACGGCGCCGCCAAGCGCACCCAGCTCGAGGCCCGCGTCGCCGAGCCGCTCGCCGAGCAGATGATCGAGTTCGCCGCCGCCGTGCGCGGCGAGCCCCACCCGCACCTGGCGGACGGCCGCGCCGGCCTGGTGGCCGTGGCGGTGGCCGCCGAGGCCAGCGCCCAGGCTGGTGCCGCCGACATCGGAGCGCACCCGTGAGCGGCGTCGACCCCCGCGCCGTGGTCGGCCCGCTCGTGGAGCTGGGCGTCGGGGTCACCGTGGCCCCCTTCGCCGTGATCACCGGACGCTGCCGCATCGGCGACGGCACCTGGATCGGCCCGCACGCTGCCATCGGCACCCCGGCCGAGATGCGAGGCGGCCCCCATCCTGGGGTCGGCGACGAGCCCGCCGACGGGCCCGGCATCGAGGTGGGGGCACGCGGCGTCGTCCGGGAGTTCGTCACCATCCACCAGGGCACCGAGCAGGCCACCCACGTGGGCGACGACGCCTACCTGATGGCCCGCTCCCACGTCCCCCACGACGCCTGGCTCGGCGACCGCTGCACCCTCTCGTGCAACGTCCAGGTGGGCGGGCACAGCTGGATCGGCGACGGCGCCAACCTCGGGCTCGGGGCCGTGGTCCACCAGTTCGGCGTCATCGGGGAGGGGGCGATGGTCGGCATGCAGGCTGCGGTCACCCGTCCCGTGCCCCCATTCGCGATGGTGATGGGCGTCCCGGGCCGGGTCGTCGGCGCCAACCGGGTCGGGGCCGTTCGGGCGGGCGGCGACGATGACGCCGTGGCCCGCTGGCACGAGGCCCTGCGCGCCGGTCACCGACTCGACGACGCGCCGCCCTGGTTGGCGAGCGCCCTCGAGCGGTTCGACGACGCGTGCGTGCGCATCGGTCCCAAGGGCGGTTCCGGCCGTGGCTGAGCGCGGCACCCTGAGCGTGATCGTCCCCTGCCACAACTACGGGCGCTTCCTCGGCGAGGCCATCGAGAGCGTGGACCGGCAGGATCGCCGGCCCGACGAGATCGTGATCTGCGACGACGGCAGCACCGACGGCAGCTGGGACGACGTCCAGCGCATCGCCGAGGGACGGGCCGACATCACCGCCTACCGCCACGAGCAGGCGTGGGGCCTCATCCGCACCTTCAACGAGCTGGTCGAGCGCAGCACGGGCGACCTCATCGTGCCCCTGTCGGCCGACGACCGGCTCGGCCCGGGGTTCCTGCGTCGGATGGAGGACGACCTCCTCGCCCGCGACCTCGACTTCGGGTACTCCGACTACCGCTGCTTCGGCGCCGAGGACTGGTACTTCCGGGCTCCCGAGATGGACGTCGACCGCCTCGCGCGCGCCAACTTCATCTCGGGCACCGCCGGCATCCGACGGTCGGTGTTCGACGAGGTGGGCGGCTACTCGCCGGCCTTCGAGCGCCTGGGCTTCGAGGACTACGACTTCTGGCTCCGGGTCGTCGAGGCCGGGAAGGTGGGTGCCCGCGTCGACGGCTGCCACCTCGAATGGCGCCGCCACCCGGGGGGATCGCGCAACACCGCCACCCGGCGCGACCGGCTGCACCTGCGCTGGAAGCTCCTGGTGCACCACCCCCGGTTCTTCCTCCACCCGCGCACGCTGCGGGCCTGGCGCTCGAGCGGGGAGCCGGTGGGGACGGCGGTCGACGCCCCGTGACCACCGGGCCGGGTGCGATGCCTCGCTCCGGGCGCACGATCGCCCGGCGCAGCGGCATCGGCGTGGCCGGCAAGCTGGCCACACTCGGGCTCCAGACCCTCCACTTCGCGCTCCTCGCTCGGTGGCTCGACGCTTCGACCTTCGGCACGCTGATGGCCGCGCTGGCGCTGCTCCTCATCCTGGGCGGCCTCGCCGAGCTCGGCCTGACGAGCGGCGCGGTGCTCGCCCTCGCCGAGGGCCGAGAGGAGCGCACGGTGGTGGCCGCCACCCTTCGCGGATCGTTCGCGCTGGTGGGCCTCGCCCTGGCGGTGGCGGCGGTGGCCACGGCGGTGCTCCTGCGCGGCGACGCTCGCCTGGCGGTCGTGGTGCTCGTGCCGTGGTTCGTGCTGTCCAACGTGGACGTCGCGTTCCTCGCCGTGCACCAGCACCACCTGCGCTCCGGACGCATCGCGGCGGCCGACCTGGCCAGCCGGACCGTCCTGCTCGTCGCCGTGCTGCCGCTGCGCGAGGTCGGCGACGGCAGCGCCGCTCGCCTCCTGGCCTGGGTGGGCCTCGGGTTCCTCGCCTCGGAGCTGGCGAGCCTCGCCATCGTGGTGCGTGGCGTGCCCTGGCGGGGCGGGGTGGCGCGCGGCGAGCCGTGGGCGATGGCCCGGCGCGCTCTGCCCATCGGGATGACCAACGCCAGCAGCATGGTCCACGCCCGGTCGGATCAGGTGATCCTCGATGCCATGGGCCGACGGAGCGGACTCGCCGCGTACGCGGTGGCGGCGCGCATCAACGAGGCGGTGCTCTCGCTCGCGAACGCGGCCGGCGCGGTGAGCTTCCCGGTGATCGCCCAGGCGGCCGGCGCCGACCGCGACCTGGCGGTGCGGCGCTTCGGTCGGATCGCGTGCGTCGTCGGTGCGCTGGCGGCGGTCGGCGTCTTCGCGCTGGCCCCGCAACTGCTCCTGCTGCTCGGGGGCCCTCGGTTCGAGAGCTCGAGCGACCTGGCGCGCATCTTGACGCTCGCACTGGCCGTGTCGGTCGCCAACTTGCCCTTCGCCCAGTCGGTCCTGGCCCGGGGACGGGCGGCGAGGCTGCTGCGACTCTCCATCACGTTCGCCGTCGCCAACATCGTGCTCACGG
>ERZ795053.1931-NODE-1931-length-25672-cov-12.844634_pt1 | contig 25672 bp, 19 predicted proteins | sample MGYA00375137_ERZ795053 | MGnify/ENA primary metagenome ERZ795053 (study PRJEB30182, sample SAMN05720284) | activated sludge metagenome | isolation source: Anaerobic digester | place: Hong Kong | collected 2014-12-17 ...
CAATCTTTACGGAGCGTTCGGGAATCATGAACCTGGGTTTAGAGGGGATCATGCTTATTGGTGCAATAGGGGGGTTTGTTGTATCCTATAACACATCCAGTCTGTTGTTGGCTATTTTGGTTGCAATGATTGCAGGTGCTGTTCTTGGACTCATCCATGCTTTTTTCACAGTGACCTTAAAAATCAATCAAATTGTCAGTGGCTTGGCCATTACGATGTTGGGAAGCGGAATAAGCGGTTTGTGGGGTAAGGATTATATCGGTGTCTTTGCAAAACGCTTTGATATAATTTCAATCCCCTTTTTATCAGATATTCCTGTTGTAGGCCGGGTTCTTTTTCAACACGATCTACTGGTTTATATCAGTTTTATTGCCGTTCCCCTGATGTGGTTTTATATTTATAAAACCAGGGGGGGGATGACCTTAAGGGCTGTTGGAGAAGCACCTGAGGCTGCTGATGCCAGAGGTATTAACGTATTTTTCGTCCGATACCTTTACACCATTATCGGGGGATCGATTACGGCCATCGGTGGTGCTTATTTATCTTTAGCGTACAATTCCATGTGGATCGAGAACATGACAGCTGGAAGAGGGTGGATTGCCATTGCCTTGGTTCTGTTTGCAACTTGGGATCCTTATAAAGCCTTGTTGGGGGCTTATCTTTTTGGAGGCATCACAGCATTGGGATTGAGAATGCAGGCAATTGGAACACATATCTCGCCTGATTTTTTGAAAATGCTTCCCTATCTGCTGACCATTGTTGTTCTATTCTTTACCTCAACGGATACGTTGAAAAGAAAAGTGGGTGCACCTGCTTCTTTGGGAATTCCTTATTCCAGAGAAGATCGGACATAATCATTTTTGAAGTGCCTGTGTTTGAAAGCACTGCCTATCGTTTAGTTTGTCAATAACGAAGGCCATTTCCCGAAAAAGGAAATGGTCTTTACTCACAGTCGGAAAACATATTGGTGCTGAGGTATTTTTCTCCCCGGTCGGGAAAGATGCAAACGACTGTTCCCGAATCCAATTTTTTAATGATTTCTAAAGCGGCAATCATTGCGGCACCGGAGCTCATTCCAACAAAAATACCTTCTTCCAGAATGATTCTTCTGGCCATCTGAATGGCATCGCAGCTTTCAACCATGATGGATTCGTCAATAATAGACGGATCATATAGTTCAGGGATAATGGCTTCTTCCATGTTTTTTAACCCTTGTATATAGTGATTTTTTACCGGATGGGCTTCCACAATTTTGATGTTCGGATTGTTTTCTTTAAGTCCCTTGGCAACTCCCATGAGTGTTCCTGAAGTGCCGATTCCTGAAACAAAATGGGTGATCGTCCCATTGGTATCTTTCCATATCTCTTCGGCAGTGGTTTTATAGTGAGCTAGTTTGTTGTATTCATTGGAGAACTGATAAGGCATAAAATATTTGTCGGGATAGCGCTGAACAAGCTCTTTTGCTTTTTTGATGGCCGCATCCGTTCCCCCGTCTGCTGCTGTTAGTGTGACTTTAGCACCAAAGGCTTCAATCATTTTTCGCCTTTCGATAGAAACTTTTTCACTTATAACAATTTCGACTGAATAGCCTTTGACAGCTCCGATCATCGCCAAACCAATGCCGGTGTTACCGGAAGTTGGTTCAATGATGGTTTTGCCCTTCTCCAATGTTCCCAAGGCTTCGGCCTGTTCGATCATTTTTAGGGCAATTCGGTCTTTTATGCTACCGGTGGGATTGGTGCCTTCAATCTTCGCAAGCAGTTCTACTTGGCTTTTTTGATTCAGTTTATTGATTCTGACCAATGGGGTTGCACCGATAGTTTGTAAAATGTTTTTATACATTTCATCACGCTCCGAAAGATATTGACGTAAAAAAACCTCATCCTTTTCGTTTAGATTGTACGGAGCTGATTCGAGGTATCAAAAAGGTTTGATAAAAAAAAGAGGTTTTTCGATAACAGTAAGGGGTTAGATCACTTACTGAAGAAGAATGAAAACGATCTCATATCAACGTGGTTCATCGCTATTGCTTGTCTTTCTTAAAATGACCTGTTCGATAAAGGGATCGACAAGTGTGGGGTCGAACTGGGAGCCTTTGCATCTTCTCAATTCATTGGCGGCTTCCTCACTGGATAAAGGTCGGCGATAAGGCCTTTCACTGGTCATGGCATCATAGGCATCCGCAACGGCAATGATTCTTGAAAAATAAGGGATAGCTTTTCCGGTCAGTCCATCAGGGTAACCTTTTCCATTGTACTTTTCATGGTGATGGCGAACGATTCTGGCGAAACTTTCCATTCCTTCTACCTTGTTGATCAGCTCAGCACTTTTTGCCGGATGGATTTGGATCAGTTGATATTCTTGCTCGGTTAAAGGACTGATTTTGTTCAATACGGATTGCTGGACAAAAATCTTTCCAATGTCGTGCATTAAAGAGGCATAATAAATCTTTTTTTGACCTTCAAGGGGTACACCGACAGCCTTTGCCAATTGAACGGACCATCTGGCCACACGCTCGGAATGTCCACGAGTGTATTCATCGTAGTATTCCAGGGCTTTAACCAGCGTCAAGATCAAATCGGTTTGAAATTTCCCCTCCTCGTTGATATATTTTCTCAGGCGATAGAACACAGACAGTAAATTGGCAAAACTGTCCATCTTTTTAATATCCGAAATTTTAAACACATCAGACTCATAGAGATTATCAATTTCAATGCTTCCAATCACGACGTTGTTCCATTTGATGGGTGTGATAATACTTTCGTTTAATTTTAACAGGTTTGACGGAGGTTGATCTGATTGAAAAAGATAATAGTTGTGGATATCATCTTTTGATATGATTTTTGAGTTGTTCATTTGACAAACGCTTTCGCTGTTCAATTCAACAGCCTGAATGCTTTCATGGGGTAATCCGACCGTGGCCAATAGCTTGAACGATTGTTCTTTGAGCATTCGGATTCTTCCCCTGCTGGATGTTGGAACAAGGTTCATAGCCAGATCCAACGCTTCTTCAAGAAATTCCTCCTCGCTGGTTTCAAACAAGGCAATCTGACCCATCAGTTTCAAAATTCGATTCAGTTGTTCATTGAGTGCCTCTTGGTCACTATAAAGCTTCTCAAGCTCTTCGTTCATCTGAATAATTTCTTCGTTGTTGGAACGCAATTCTTCATTGACACTTTTTAACTGCTGATTTTTCTCAGCCAGTTCCTCTTCTTTTTGCTTTAATTCGCTGATATCCACATGGGTTCCGACAATTTTCTTTGCATTCCCCATTTGGTCCCTTTCGTACACTTTTCCCCTACCGAGTATCCACTGATAACGATTTGACTTGGTCTTCATTCGAAATTCAACTTCATAGGCTTCTTGTTTGCTTTCAAAGTGGAGATTGATAATCCGCAAGGCCTCTTCTAAATCCTCCGGGTGCACGAGCCGTTTCCACGAATCAAAGGATGGTTCAAATTCACCGGGTAAATAACCCAGCATGGTGTAATATTTATCGCTGAAAAAGACTTTGTTGGTTTCTAAATTCCAATCCCAAACCCCATCGTTGATGGAATCTAAGGCAATCTTGTACATGCTGAGTCGGCGTTCCATATCATTTTGGATTTGGGCGATTTGTGCCTGAGTTTGAAGGGTATAAAAACCAAAGGCAATCTTTCCGGCCAATTGATTCAACAGTTCGTTGGTTTGGCTTTCGAACAGCCATGTTTCATCCAGTTTAACGCAAAGGGTTCCATACAGCTTTGAGCCGTATTGAAGTTTCGAAACAAAAATCTTTGAATGCTCAAATTCTGCGGACCATGGGCATGCTGAATCGTGTTCTTTCACGAAATAAACTGCTGAATCCCGTTTAGAAATCAGATTACGGCATTGTTCACACATGTTGTCATGTGTTTGTACACGATGGTGTTTACCGTTTGGAGAGTGCCATGAAGCATAACCTTGGGCTGGATTGTCCTGCTGATCGGATAGATATTCGATCATCACCGCTTTAAATAATTGAGCAGAGGAAAGGGCTTCGGATAACAGCTGAGGAAAATCAGCCAAATCGGAGGTGTTTTTCAGGATTTCTTCGGTGACCAGGTGGGCATTTAATATGATATAAAGTTGTTCCGCTTGCAGTTTGATGGAAATTTGCTCGGTAATGTCGAAAGCAAACACCAAAATACCCGTTAGTTTTTCTTGGGAATCATAATAAGGCATCTTTTCAAGTTTCAGCCATTTTTGCTTTCCGTTTCTGGCTTGCAGGTGCACATCAACGGTTACTCTTTTTCTTGATTCTTTGATCTGTCGGTCTGTTTCTATGATTTTTTTTGCATCAGTTTCAAAAATTTCGCTTACCGCTTTTCCTTCAAGGGTTTTTTCGTTCATAAATTTTTCGCCCTGATTGACGAAAGAAACAAAAGAATCCGAGCAAACGAGTATCTTGTCGTCCAAATCCTTTAAATAGACCAACAAAGCACTGCTATAAATGTTCTTGTAGTATTTAAAGGAATCAAAAAAATCTTTTTGAACCATTCATCTCATCTCTCTGGAAAATTAATTGAAAACCATTGATTCATTATAACACAATCTATCAAGAATCTTAAAGTATGATTTTGTAAAAGATCAAAGGTCATGGATTATTGATCGTGAAAAGCGGTAAAAAATTCATAGGGCTTCTTTTCATTTTTTGCTGAATACATAGCCATATCCGCCTTCTTCAGTAATTCTTTAAAGGTTTCACCATCCGCCGGAAATCTTGAAATTCCAATACTGGCCGAGATATAGAACTTTTTCGATTGGACGATAAAGGGCTCTTTGATTTCGTCGATAAATCGGTTTAAAAATTTGATGATATCTTCATGCGTCAACGATGTTAAAAGCAGCAGAAATTCATCACCGCCGATCCTGGAAACCATGTCTGCATTTCTGACCCGTTCTTTGATCCTCTCGCCAAAAGCAGCAAGAAGCAGGTCGCCAAATTCATGGCCGTAATTATCATTGATGCTTTTAAAATTGTTCAAGTCGATATACAGTAAATAAAGGATGGTGCCTGTGTTTTTTACTTCCTGAAACAATTGTGAAATATTTTCTGATAAGAATCGTCGATTGACCAGATTAGTTAATGGGTCGTAGTTGGAAAGTTTTTTCAATTCGATGTTTTTCATGGATAGTGTCTGCTCGTATTGGTTTTTTTGCATAATGGCCGTTATCACATCTGAAAAAAGCCGGGCCATTTTGATTGATTCATCGGTTATTTTAGGCTTCCTTTCGAGATTGTCCAGGTTAAAAAAGGCTACAACCCTTGAATCAATGACAATGGGGATCGAAAGCATTTCGTTGATTTCTTCTGTCCTTCCTGCAGTATTCAGAACATAGCCCCTGTCATCATTGAAGTTTTTTTCATTCTGCTGCTTCAAATTTCTGATAATCCCAATGTCGTGAGTACTGGTTTGAAGGAGTTCATCCTCCTTCAATGTGAGTTTTTTCAGCAAAGAAAAATCGTACCCAATGGCAGCAGCAAATCTGTAACAGTCACCATCTCTTAGCAGGACACTTCCGGCTTGAACACCGGGAACAATTTCTATGGCCATTTTTAAGACTCTTGAATAGGTATCTTCTTCTATACCGGATTTAACAATTTCTGAGACCAGCTTGATGAATGTATTTTGAAGTGTTACCAGATTGCTTTCGTTTTTGCTCGCCATTTCTCGATCGGTAATATCATGCATGACCAGAAGGTATTTGTCTTCATTTTCAAGGTATTTGACATGAATTTCAAACAATAACAGAGAATTTTCATGGCTAAAGTTGAATTCATCTGAGCATATACCGTATGTTTTGGCTTTTTGTAAAAGTTTTATGACCTTAAAGCGGTGTTCGTAAAAACAGGCTTGGGTAATATTCTTTCCAATCATTTGATCCGAGGTTCTTTGGAATATTTGTTGTCCTGATGGATTGATGAATTCTATTGTATATGTGCTGTTGAGCAGAATGACGCCTTCAATGAGATTGTCGGAGAGAATTTTATATTGTTTGCGGCTTTTAATCAACTCCAGTTCGTTTCTCTTTTTTACATCGATATCGATTGCACCCACAATAATGGCCATCTTTCCTTCCATTTGTATCTTGTTCATGTGAATTTCAATCCATTTTGGTTCCCCGTTCTTTTGAATGATTTGCATCTCATATTTGTCCTTTGGCCAATGGCCTTCAAGTCTTGACAAACCTCTCTCTTTGATGAGGGGTTGATAGTCTTGAGCTACAATCTCCCAAAAAAACTGCGAAAGCAGTTCGCTTTCATTGAACCCTGTCAATAATTGAGATTCTAAGTTGGCATATATCCATTTTTGTGAATCATTGTAAATCAAAGTCGCAAATGGAGCTGAATCTGCATATATACGGAAATCGTTATTATCCTTTTCCATCGATACTCCTCATAATCTTCCATGACGTTTCACATATTATAACATTTTTTCTAGCATCATAAAGAAATTGATTGATTTGGAAAATAAATCAAAAAAATATTTTTTTGGCGTGGATTTGCTTAATTTCATAAATACTGGTATAATGTTATGACATTTATAATAAATTAGGGAAGTGAGGACATTGAAGAATCTGGATACTGAACGTGGCAATCCAAAGACAGTCAATATTGATTCTATGTCTGTAGAAGAAATACTAAAGACAATGAATGAAGAGGATGCAACCGTCCCGCTTTGCATTCGGGAAGCCCTTCCTGATATTGAGTGCGTGGTACAAAAATGTATTGCCGCACATAAAAAGGGCGGGCGAATCATTTATTTGGGTGCTGGTACAAGCGGCAGACTTGCGATTGTCGATGCAGTTGAAACTGTTCCCACATTTAATGCCACATCCGAAGAGTTTTCTTATGTGATGGCCGGAGGAAAGGAGGCTGTTTACAGAAGCCTTGAAGCCGTTGAAGATAGTGAAGTAGAGGCAAAGAAAGAACTGGATAGATTAGAAGTCAATGAGAAAGATATTTTAATTGGCATTACAGCCAGCGGACGTACCCCGTTTGTTAAAGGTGCACTTGAATACGCTTCCCAAAAAGGAGCTGCAACAGTGTTAATTGCCAATGTAGAGAATCCCGAACTATCAGGGTATGCAGATAATGTGATCAAAATCGTAACCGGCCCGGAAGTGATTACCGGTTCAACACGTTTGAAAGCTGGAACCTCACAAAAAATGGTACTCAATATGATTAGCACAGCTACCATGATCAAACAGGGAAAGGTTTACGGTAATCACATGGTGGACGTCCTCACCTTAAACGAAAAGTTGAAAGTGAGGGCAACAAATATGGTCTGTGAGATTACCGGTGTGGAAAGCAGTAAAGCACGAATGACTCTGGAAGAATGTCATTGGAAGGTCAAAGTTGCGATCGTCCGTCTGCTTTTGGAGGTCGATACCCCCCGTGCCGAAGCGTTGTTGGAAAAGCATGAGGGATTTATCCGAAAAGCGGTATCTCAATTCAAAGGCTGATATGGCTTATTATCTGGGAATAGACGGTGGGGGCAGTACCATTCGTGTTGCATTGATCGACGAAAAGCGAGACCTTATCTCTCATTTTAAGATGTGTAGAAATTCCAATCCCACCTCCACAGGATTTGACTACCTGAAAGAAACCTTAGAGATAATTAAAGGGAAACTGCCGGCTATGGCGAGTCATTTCGGTACGATCATCATAAACCTGGCAGGAGTGGGTGCTGATCAGCAAAAAAGGATGACCAAACAAATCGTCAAAGAGGTATTTCCGGGAACAAAAAAAATAGAAGTCTATCACGATGCACATGGTTCTTTGCTGGCGAATGCCCTTGATGAGTCTGCTATACTTGTCATCTGCGGAACAGGTTCGGTCATCGTGGGAAAGGATAAACGGAACCGTTTTTATCGTGTCGGTGGCTGGGGATACCTGTTAGGTGATGAGGCAAGTGGTTTTTGGCTGGTAAAACGCTTATTTCAGGAATATCTTGCCTATCACGATGGCGTTCGAAAAGATGATCCTTCTTTTGTGATCTTTCGGGATGTTTTTGAACACGAACCACGGGATGCCCTGTATCGTTTTTATGAACCTTCACAAAGACAGGCCACAGCGGCTTTGTCTGCGACCTTTTTAAGTCAGTCCTTTGAACTGGCGCAACAGTTTGTTATTGAGGGAATTGGAAATCTTCAAAGTCGGATGATGGCTTTGAAGTCTAAAGTTAAGGATGAGGTTCAGAGTATCATCTATATGGGGGGGATGTTTGAAAGCCCCTTTTTTCTAAATCAGTTTAAACAGATCAATCATGGACAAGCGCCAATGAGAAAGGGCAAAGATGATATAGAAATAGCATTGGCACAAATAGCACAAGAAAAAGATGGGAGAGATGACAGATGAGAATAGCCGTACTGATCAAACAAGTTCCAGATACCGATGATGTCAAGTTGGATCCTCAAACTGGAACAATGATTCGAGAAGGATCCGGAACAATAATCAACCCCTTGGATCTCAATGCGATTGAAGCAGCTGTGCAGATCAAACGAATGCGAAGCATTCCATGCCATATCACCGTGATCACCATGGGGCCACCCAATGCTCAGTTCGCATTAAGAGAAGCCTTAGCATTGGGCGCTGACCAGGCGATCTTATTGACAGACAGAAGATTTGCCGGAGCGGATAGTTGGGCAACGGCTAAAGTGTTGGCTGAAAGCCTTAAAAAAACCGGTGAATATGATCTCATTATTGCCGGTGAAAAAGCGACTGATGGCGAAACAGGACAAGTTGGTCCGGAAGTCGCTGCCATGTTATCCATCCCCTGTGCAACTTATGTTACAGAAATCTCTGATAACGAAGAATATGTGGTGGTTAAAAGGATGGTAGAAGATGGTTTTCAAAGGCAGCGGATTCATTATCCTTGCTTAATAACCGTACTCAGTGATTTAAATCGACCCGGTATGCCCACACTCAAAGGGAAAATGGATTCCAGGCGTGCAACTCTCATTACGCTTACAGCGGACGATCTCGACATCCGTTCCGATGAGTTAGGGTTAATGGGTTCACCCACAAAAGTGGTGAGGGTAACAACCCCTCAAAAGACCAGAGAAACCAGGAGATTCAGCGGTCATGCCATCGAAAAAGGGATTGTTGAATTAGCAGAAACAATCAAATCATCCGTATTAAACAGATAGGAGTTGTTCATATGAGTCAATCGGTAATGGTCTATACGGAAATCAGAAATGGGGTCATTCATCCTGTAAGTTATGAGTTAACCTCCAAAGCAAAGGAACTGGCGGATAAACTGGGTAGTGAGGTCTCGATCGTCGCTTTTTGCGATACCCTACAAGAAAAACCCGAGGTATTTTTTTCCTATGGTGCAGATCGTGTGATTATTGCGAAAGATCACTGTTTTAACCTTTTTAATCAAGAAATCCATACAAAGGTACTGAGTGCGATCATCTTGGAAGAACAGCCGCAAATCGTGCTAGCTCCGGCCACGACAGGTGGAAGAACGGTGATGCCGGCTGTAGCCGGGACCATTCATACCGGATTAACGGCTGATTGTACAGGATTGGATATTGAACCTGACAGCGGCTTGTTGCTGCAAACCAGACCGGCTATTGGGGGCAATATCATGGCGACAATCAAAACCCCTCATCATCAACCTCAAATGGCCACAGTCCGTCCAAAGACTTTTAAAATTGTACAGAGAGAAGCCTCTCACGGGGTGATTCGACCCTTTGCAGTCAGTGAATCCATGAAACAAACATCTATAGAGGTGTTGGAGTGGATACCGCTTGATTCGGGTTCTGTCAATATTCAAGACCAAGATGTGATTATAGCCGGTGGAAAAGGTCTCAAGCGGAAAGAAGGGTTTGAACTGCTTAAAGAATTAGCGGTTCTCCTTCAGGCCGGTATCGGCGCAAGCAGACCGACCATCGAAGCCAAATGGATGGATTACCCCCATCAAGTGGGTTTGAGCGGAAAAGTGGTCTCTCCGAAATTGTATTTTGCCATCGGAATTTCCGGAGCTGTACAGCATATTGCCGGAATGGAGACGTCAGAGTTGATCGTCTCGATCAATAAAGATCCTGATGCATCAATTTTTCAAGTATCTGATTATGCCTTTTGTGGAGACCTTTATGATATTGTTCCTAAAATGGTTGAAATTTTTAGCGAAAGGCTGTCGGATGGAACCGATGAAACGGGGAGTGAAAAACATGTACAATGAACTGACGAAAACACTCATCGATGAGTTGACCCATTTGGTGGGAGAACACTGTATTAACACTGAACATGAGAGGCTTGAAGCTTATTCCCACGATGAAGTCAAAGGCGAAAAATACAGACATTTACCTCAAGCAGTTGTTTTTGCGGAAACACCGGAACAAATTTCAAAAGTAATGACATTTGCCAATCAATATCTGATTCCCGTCACTCCCAGAGGTGCAGGAACGGGACTTTCCGGTGGTGCCGTGCCGATCAAAGGCGGCATTGTGATTTCGATGGAAAGGATGAATCGGATAATCGAGTTCGATGAAGAGACTCTGACGATCACCGTTGAACCCGGTGTGGTGACTGACGAAATCCAAAAAACGGCTGCTTCTAAAGGACTTTTATATGCAGGAGATCCGTGTAGCAGTGACGCTTCATTTATTGGTGGTAACTTGGCTGAGAATGCCGGTGGTAATAAGGTGGTGAAATACGGACCGACAGGCAATTCTGTAATGGGCGTTGAGGTGGTATTACCCGATGGCACGATTGATCAATTTGGAGGAAAGCTGGTTAAAAACGTGACGGGCTACGACCTCGTTCACCTCATGGTTGGTTCTGAAGGCACATTGGGGATCATCACAAAGATTATCCTGAAACTCATTCCACTACCGGAATTTTCAGTGGATCTGCTGGTTCCCTTTCAAACGGTTCAAGATGCTATCGCCTTTGTTCCGAGGATTATGATTGAAGCCCATACCATTCCAGCATCGTTGGAATTTATGGACAACGGCTCCCTGAAATTAGCCGAGAGGTTTTTAAACAACGCATTACCCTATTCAGATTCTGCCGCCCATCTGATCATCGGTATAGAAGGAACTGGCCGTGAGCAGGTAGCCGATGAATATGAAAGGATCGGCCAGATGTGCTTCAAGTACGGTGCACAGGAGGTGTTTGTGGCAGACAACCGGAATACAAGAGAGAAAATATGGAAGGCGAGAAAATCGATAGCGGAAGCCATTTCGGCATTTTATCCGGATTTTTGCATGGAAGACGTGGTGGTTCCAATCAATCAAATTCCCCAATTGATGACATTCGTTGACGAGTTATCAAGGGAGGAAAGGATTGAAACCGTGAACTTTGGACATGCCGGTGATGGAAATATGCATGTCACTTTTCTCAGTGCTGAAAAAGCTTCTGGGGAATGGGATGAGAGAGTCGAGCATCATCTCAAGCGACTTTATCAAAAAGTCATCGAATTAGGGGGTACATTGTCTGGAGAGCACGGTATCGGCATCAAACGATTACCATATCTTCCCATGGCCTTGAGTGAGGCTCAAATCAGTCTTATCAAACGAATAAAAGCCGCTTTTGATCCAAATGGTATCTTAAATCCCGGTAAAATCTGCTGACGATATCAATACGGTCAATTAAAATTATTCCAAAACGGCCATTCTTTCGAATGCGCCGTTTTTTTATCTTACCGAAATATTATTTCCGTGTTACATATATAATAAATATGCACAGTCGTCTTGTGTGATATGGATAAAGGGCCGGCGAATGTTTCGTTTTCGAAGTTTTATATTCATACCAAAGAAAATAATACGCATTGCGAACTATAATGGTGCGAAAACTGAAGGAATAAGAATTTAATCGTTCATAATCAACGCTTATGGTTATTCATTCCTTGTGATCGTCTTTGATGTTAACCTTAACATTCTCTATCATAAGCTATGTTGCTTCAAAAAAACCAAAGAGGAGGTATTTTTATGAAGAGGATTTTTTTCTTGGTATTGTTAATTATTCCGATGATGTTTTTTGCCGCAGATGAATTTCTTATTGGTGATGCTTTACCCGATGCACCCCTGTTAGCTTACAGAGGGGAATTTAATGTGGGCGTCAGAACAATTGAGATTGTGGATCTTGATCGGTTGGATATTCTCAACTATTCCAATGAAAACAAAAATCCCGAATATGACAGACCTTTAACCGTTGAAATCTGGTATCCTTGTGAGATTCCTGATAACAGAATGGAAAAAACGGTTTATGTGGATGAGCAATTTGTGGATGATGCCATTGTTTTTACCGGCAGGGCATTGAGAAATGCAAAACCCGCTGATGGGAAATTCCCGCTGATTATTGTTTCACACGGTTATCCCGGGACACGATTTATGATGAGTTATTTAACAGAAAACATGGCTTCCAAAGGTTATGTGGTAGCGGCAATCAGTCACACGGAATCAACTGTCAGAGAAAAATTGGGTTTTTCCAGTACATTGTTGAACCGTCCGTTGGATGTTTTGTTTACACTGAATGAAATTGAACGATTCTCAAATGAAAAAGACTCATTCCTTTATCAGTTGGCAGATACAGAAAACGTGGGACTTGTTGGTTATTCTATGGGTGGATATGGCATTATCAACGTTGCCGGGGCCGGTTTTAGTGAAGCAGGGGTCAATTTGGCTTGGGGCGTTCCAGGTGGACATTTGAGTATCAGACAGGCAGGGAATCCTGAATATGAATCATCCATTGATGAGAGGATTAAGGCCATTTTCGCCATGGCACCATGGGGTGCGGGTATGTTTTGGAATGCTGAGACCATGAAAGGGCTGAAGATCCCCGCCTTTTTTGTTTCCGGTAATTTCGATGATGTAGCCGGGTATGAGAATGGGGTAAAATTATTTTATGATTGGGCGATCAACTCAGAGCGTTATATGTTGGTTTTTCAAAATGCCAGGCATAACGTGGCACCAAACGCCTACGGTACCAACCCGCTGGCATCCGTGAAGATGAATGCGGAAGATTACATCCGTTATAATGAGCCGTCATGGGACAACAGAAGACTCAACAACGTGGTTCAGCATTTTGCAACGGCCTTTTTCGGGCAATATCTTAAAGGAGAGCCAAATGCATCTTATTTGGATTTGATTCAGTATTCCAATGAAGGTGTTTGGGCACAAAATCGGGATGGTTCATTCAAAGCGGAACATACGCATTGGGAGGGATTCCCCGCCAGAACGGCATTGGGAATGGAGTTTTACAGCAGTCAACCTGAATAAGCTGCAGCCTTTTCATAGACAAACAAAATAGTCGTGATCAACAATTTAGGGATAAAAGGAGCATTTAAATATGCTCCTTTTTTATTTATTATTTTTCAGGCGATGCATGATCCTGCTCAGGATTTTACGGTTTAAGTAAACGAATAACAAAAAGAAAGAGAGATTGGACATAACCATCCAAAGTGTATTATTTATTGCATCTTTCAGAAGATAGCACAGGGTAAAGACAATGATCGAACTGCATAGAATAAGAACGGTGTTTTTTTTCTTGATAAACGTGATGTCAAAAGTCTTTTTTTGAATGATATTCAATACAATCAGGTTGACAAAGGACACAAAAGAGGTACTCAAGGTCAATCCCAAAATCCCGAAACGCTTAATCAGCAAGGCGTTGAAAAGAAAATTTAAACAGATGCTGATAAGAGTGATGAGCAAGGGTATTTTGGTCTTTTTGTGGGAAGTAAATACCTTCATAAGCAGATTTGAAACCGGTGAAAAGATCATGGTCATGCTGTAACCGATGAAGGCTAAGGTCACCATATTGGTGGAATCTGCAGAAAATTCTCCCCTCTGATAAAGCAGCTGGATCAGTGGTCTTGCCATCAGGATCATCCAAAATGTCAAAGGCACCATGAAATTCAATAAATCGTTGCTGGTTTTCTTTAACCGGTTTTCCAATGCGATTTTATCCTGATTGACACTCGTCTGTGATAATTCGGTGAAGACTGTGGTCATGAGCGAACCAACGATGAGTGAAGTGATCATGGCCCGGATGGTTTGCGCATAGCGCAGTGAGCTAATGCTTCCTGCGTCCAAGGATGAGGCAAATGCCTTGTCCACGATGCCGTTGATGATTCCCAAACTGCCGGAAAACAACAGCGGGAGTGACAACAGGAGAGTCTCTTTAATGGCATGATTGTGAAAGGTTTGAGTAATCAGCTTTAAATCAATCTTTTTTCTCAGGATGTATAGTAGTGCCGCATCCATCATGAGGGTTCCAATGATAAAGGCAAACAGATAACTGGCTTCACTGAAAAAAGGCGCAAAGATGATAATGGCTGGAATGGCGACAACGTTAAAAATAAGCTGGACGATGGAAGCCAGCATATATTTTTTCTCTGCGTTTAGCAAGGCAGTCGCCAGAGAGTGAAATCCCTGAATCACGGGTAAAAATCCGATGATTCGCATCTTCCTCACGGCATATTCGAATTCCGGACCGTTGAATTTCGGAGCAAAAATCCGGGTAAAAAAACCCGGGAAGATGGAGAAAAGAAGACCGAATCCGATTAACAGGACCGAAGAAACAAACAGGATTTGGGTAGTGTAGGCTTTTATGCATTCAGGGTCTTTTTTTCTTTGCTCTCCGATGTAGATGGGAACCATCATGGAAGCAATGGCTCCGGTTACAATACCTCCAATGCTGGTTGCCGGATCCATGGCCACCAACAGGGCGTCCAATCGCCAGCTAGTTCCAAAATGAGCAGCCAACACCATTTCTCGAATAAACCCCATGGCCTTGGAAATGATGGTGAAAACCATAATGGAAATTGTTCCCATGGCGATGGATTGTGGTTTTGATAAAATCATTTTCATGCGATTCATTGAGTTTTTCAAAAGAGTCGTCCTTTCTTTCACGCCTTGCTGGACTATTATATCAGGAAAAACAAGTTTGTCAGTCAAGAGGTGTTTACTTTTTTTATACAGGCACCTTGATGTTATAATCAACAATAAGGAGAGATGATGAATAAACAAAGGGGGAACGTCGATGACGATATTGGTTACAGGAGTTGCCGGGTTTATTGGAAGCAATTTTGTCTATTATTATTTGAATCAACATCCGGACAGTGAGATGATTGGATTAGACAGTTTGACTTATGCGGGAAATCTTGACAATCTGTCCAATCTGACAGTGGAGCAAAAGCAAAGGTTTCACTTTATCAAAGGGGATATCAACGATAAAGTGCTGCTGGAAAAGATTTATTCACAGTACGATCTCGATGGAATAATCAACTTTGCAGCGGAAAGCCATGTGGATCGTTCCATTCACGATCCGCAGATTTTTTTAAAAACCAACATTTTGGGAACCCAGAATTTGCTCCATGTCTTCAAAGAACATTACGATGAAGAAAAAGGACATAAATTTCTGCAAGTCTCCACCGATGAAGTTTACGGAACCTTGGGACCTACCGGATTGTTCTCTGAAACCACCCCCCTGGATCCCCACAGTCCCTATTCTGCAAGCAAGACCAGTGGGGATTTGATTGTTAAGGCCTATCACGACACCTATGGTTTATACACCTTGACAACGAGATGTTCCAATAATTACGGACCTTATCAGTTTCCGGAAAAACTCATTCCCCTGATGATCAACAACGCCCTTCATCATAAGGAACTGCCTGTTTATGGGGATGGCAAACAGGTGAGGGATTGGTTGTATGTGAGTGATCATTGCCGGGCTATCGATCAGGTATTTGAATGCGGCTTGAGTGGAGAAGTATACAATATCGGGGGAAACAATGAAAGGGAAAATATCTTGATTGTTCAGTCGGTTCTTAAGATCCTGAGGGAAAAAACTGGAGACTCAGCCATTAACGAGGGGCTTATCAAACACGTTAAAGATCGCCTCGGCCACGACAGGCGATATGGCATTGACGCATCCAAGATCAAGAAAGAAATGGGATGGGAACCACAAGTTTCCTTTGAACAGGGGATTGTGTTAACCATCGACTGGTATCTGAACCATCAGGAGTGGACGAAATCGGTCATTTCAGGTGAGTATTTGGATTTTTACCAAAAAAATTACTTTCAATAGAAAGCCTGCCGGCAAAGATTTCCCGGCAGGTTCTGATTACTTTTTCAATCGAATGATCCGCTTTTTGACTTATCAACACAATAATTGGTTTTTACACTGACAGATATTCCTTGAGTTTCTCAACAAACAGGTCGATATCTTTACTGCCGATCCAATAATGGGTCACAAATCTCCATAAACCCTCATCTTCCGGGTTGACGAGAATATTGTTTTTTTGGAAATGTGTCACCAGACTCATCGGGTCTGATACACCGGAAATCCGACAATAAACCATGTTGATGTCCAACTGATCCTTTAAAACCCGGACCTGTTCGATTTCGCTGAGTTTTTCAGCCAGGTATTGTGCCATTTGATGATCTTGATCAAGCCTGTCAGTCATCTTTTCCAAGGCAATGATTCCGGGAGCTCCGATGAGTCCGGCTTGTCTCATGGCCCCACCCATGATTTTCCTGTTTTTTCTGGCTCTGTGAATGAATGATTCAGATCCAACCAACATGGATCCAACAGGAGCACATAATCCTTTGGATAAGCAGAACATCACAGAATCCGCACAGGCTGCGATTTCTTTAGCGGTTACCTTTAAGGAAACCGCTGCGTTGAAAATCCTCGCTCCGTCCATGTGGACGGGGATGCCATGGCTTTCAGCCATTTTTTTAATGGATTGAAGCTGATTAATCGGAATGACTTTACCGTTGGAATGTGCATTTTCAACACAGATTAAACCCGTTCGTGGAAAATGGAGATCTTCTGTTCTGATCATCTTCTCAATCGTTGGGGCATCCGGGTATTCACCGCCGTCATCAAAAAAGGCCAGTTGGACTCCGGCAATCACGGCTGAAGCACCCGCTTCATGGGCAACGATATGGCAATGTTTCCCCAGGATGACTTCATCCCCTCTGAGTGTATGGGTCAACAGGCTCAGCTGATTACCAAAGGTTCCTGATGGAACAAACAGGGCCGCTTCCTTACCCAGTATCTTAGCCGATAATGCTTCCAAACGATTAACCGTAGGATCATCACCATAGACATCATCTCCTAAAGGGGCTTCTATTGCTGCTTTTAACATCTCTTGTGTGGGGTGGGTAACCGTATCGCTTCTCAAGTCGATTTTATTCATCTGATTGACCTCCATCTTCCGTTTCTGTTATTTTGCTTTCCAAGAGCTGGTATATATGCAGTTGTTTTTTCAATACATCTTCTTCATCAAAATTTTCAATGGCACGTTTGCGACATTTGTCATCCGGGATTTGAAAATTGTTCATAGCCTTTTCCATAGCTTTGTACAGCTCTTTCGGATTATTCAACGGAACCAGGTATCCTGTTTTTCCATCCACGATTTCCTCCCGGATTCCCCGGATATTTGTTCCAACAACCGGAACACCCATGCTAAGAGCTTCGAGAGAGGAAATCGGCATCCCCTCTTTATGGGAAGGCAGAACAAAGACATCTGTGATACTGAGTAATTCCGGGATATCCATGCGAAAGCCCAAAAAACGCACGGCTTGTTCCAAGTTATTGATCTTAATAAAAGTTTTGACTTTTTCTTCCAGTTTGTATGCGTTTTTATCGGGAGGCTCGCCGGCAATGATTAGTTTGGTCATGGGGTATTTGCCGTGCAAGATGGCAAATGCCTGCAATAATTCCATGATGCCTTTTTCTGACTTTAAGTATCCGGTATAATTGAAAACCTTTTCACCTTCATTCACATTCAACTCCTGGCGAATGGCTTCCTTTACGTTGCTGTGGAATCGGATGGGATTGAATTTCACTTTTGTGTCCACTCCCACACTCTGAAGGTTAATGATTTTCTCAGGTTCCAAAAAGTGGTGTTCGATGGCGTATTCCCTGTCTTCGCTGTTTACGGTAAATAAATAATCGGTACTTTTTTTTGCTGTTCTTTTTTCAAGATATGAAAAAAAGTGACGTTTAAACCAATTCATGTCTTCTGTAAAATAAAAGCCGTGACTGGTGTAGATAATATAGGGTACTTTTGCGCTGGATGCGGCGTTTCTGGCAATCAGAGAAGCATAGGGACTGTGGGCGTGTATGATTTCCGGCTTTAACCCCTTGAAGAGTTCCAACATGGTTGAATAAGCGGTAAATATCTTCCATGGGTTGAATTTGGTGGGAATTTGAACATCGTAAACGGCGATGTGATGATCGATGATAAAGGGATTGTTTTTCAATTTTGAATCAGTGTCTGATGTAATAATATCAATTTCGTGTCCATTTTGAATTAACTTTTCCATTAGAGGAAAAAGAAAGGCTTGTACAGTGTCTGAAACCGATGTAATCTGAACGATTTTCAACTCTCTCACTCCATTTTGCTTCAATTTTATCTGGCGGCCATCTTCACGCAGCCTTTTACTATTTTTACAGACGATTATAACATGTTAACGCACGATCACAAATGGAACCCTTTTGTTTTTTGTACCGGTAGAAAAGCACATAACCGCTATCAAATCAAATTCCAAAAAAAGTTGAATAAAATTGCTCATTTGAGCCTGGATATGATAAGATTGCTTTGACCATTTTTTTACTCTGGAGGAGCATTCATGAGGCTATTTGAAAAAAATAAGATCTGTTCTTTGCTCAATATTCGTTACCCCATCATCGAAGGTGGAATGGCATGGGCCGGCAGCCCGGAACTCTGTGCGGCCGTATCTGAAGCTGGGGCATTGGGGACGATTGGCGCAGGAGCAATGAATCCGCAAGAGTTCGACCAGGCCATTGATTATGTGAAAGCACATACGAACAATCCATTTGCCGTTAATTTCGTCGTTTTTTCGCCGTTCATCGATGAACTCGTCCGATTAGCAGCTGAAAGAAAAGTACCTGCTTGTATTTTCGGAGCCGGAAACCCGCAACGACATGTCTTTCGCCTTAAGGCAGAAGGGATTACGGTTTTATCGGTTTGTTCTTCTCCCAGTCTGGCGATTCTGTTGGAACGTGCCGGTGTTGATGTGATTATCGGAGAAGGGCTTGAATCGGGCGGCCATGTAGGAGATGTGAGTACCATGACACTTATTCCGGCTGTAAGAGATTGTGTTCGTGTTCCCTTGATTGCCGCAGGGGGGATTGTTGATGGTCGAACCATGGCGGCTGCAATGTGTTTAGGAGCAGATGGTGTTCAAATGGGGACCCGCTTTTTGTGTTCGGTTGAATCGACGGTGAGCGAGTCCTTTAAACAGATGATTTTGAAAAAGGATGTCAGGGGAACCCATTTAACGGGAGAAAAGCTGGGTCATCCGGTACGAGTTTTAAAGACCCCGTTTTCAAAAAAGGTAAAAAGAATGGAAATAGAAGATCCCAGTCAGGCCGAGCAAATGATATTAGGTTCTTTAAAAAATGCTGTTTTAGATGGAGATATTCAAAACAGTTCTTTCATGGCGGGGATGGCCGCTGGGAATATCCACGATATCTTGCCGGTTGCCGGTATTGTTGAACAGATGATTGCCGATTACGGGCGAATGATGAAAAAGCTGGCATCCGGAGAATAAAGAACGAATGGTTATTCATCCCAAAACAGGATTGAAATTGTAGACGAAAGGGGTCATTTAAATATGAAGAAGAGAGGATATGTCGTATATGAAATTTTTCCGGACCGGTTTAATGCCTCTTCAAAGAAAGAAGGGATGATTCAATGGCATGTTCCCGTTGAAAAAAAACCGGCAGGTGCCCATCAGTTTGATTTTTACGGCGGTGATTTGATAGGAATAGCCGATAAATGCGATTATTTGAAAACCTTAGGCATCGGTTTATTATACATGACCCCGATTTTCAAGGCCATGACCAATCACCGATATGATTGTGTGGATTATTTCAGCATCGATCCCATATTGGGAACGGAAAAGGACTTGAAGACACTAATTGACACTTGTCATAAAAATGGGATTCGGGTTGTTTTGGATGGGGTGTTTAATCACATTGGCATGAATAACCCGTGGTATAAGGATCCGGCTTATCGTGACTTTTTGAATGAAAAAAACGGAGAAATCACCTGGTGGGGCTCTCACAAGGGGCTACCGGAATTGAATCTTGACAATCTACAACTCAGAGACCTGTTGTGGAACAAAAGGGATTCAGTGGTTCAGAAATGGACCAGCCTGGGAGTGGATGATTGGCGTTTGGATTGTGCTTATGATGTAGGATATGATTACTGCAAGGAGTTAAGCGGAGTATTAAAGAGTATGGGAGATCATGACACTATCGGAGAAATTTGGTCTTATCCCGGAGAATGGGTCAAAAACGGGGTGCTTGACGGGGTGATGAATTATTACTTTCGGGAGTTGATCAAATCCTATCTGGAAGGAAAACTAACCGGAACAATGTTGACGGCTGTTGTTGAAAAAACCATAGATGATTCTAAGCTGGAAGCCATACTTAAAAGCTGGAATGTTCTCTCCAGTCATGATACCCCACGTGTGAAGAATGATTTTTCCGACAAGTGGAAACTGGCCGTGGCCCTTCAGTTTACGCTTCCTGGGAGCCCGATGGTGTATTATGGTGAAGAATTAGGACTCTCGAGCGAAACAGATCCTTATTGCAGACAACCCATGCCCTGGAAGGATCTGCATATTGATCCGGAAACGTTCTCATTTTACAAGAAAATGATCGCTTTATACAACGACAAACCAGCACTGCATGCCGGTAATTTTGGCGTATTGGAGTATTCTAACAGCCAGTTGCTCGCTTTCTCTCGATTTACCCATGACATAAAGGATTATTTGGTGATTATCATCAATCCCAGTGATCAATCCCAGAGCTTTCAATTGATTTCAAGAGAATCCTCTCTCATGAATGGATCGAAGATGGTGGCTCTCCATTCAAAGAAAAAAGCGGATATTTGTAATTCTATGATTTATGGAACCATCGAAGCTCATTCTTATGAAATCTATGAATTGGAAATAAACAAGACGGGATATTCGCCTTATAAGAGATTGTCTAATCAATGAGTGGTTGAGTCAGTTGACGCTGTTCATCAAAAGGGTGTGATGGAAAGGAAGGAATATCAATGCTTAAAGAAGTGATTCAAATCATTGCCGATAGCCCCTATTTGTCCAAAAAAGAAATCGGAAACCGGTTGAACATATCCGAGAACCTGCTGGAGCAGGTTTTTATAGATCTGATACGAATGGGTTATTTGAAAAGACAGGTGTGTGATTCAGCCTGTCACAGCTGCCCTGTAGCGAATTTCTGTTCTAAAACGGATGTCACCATCGACTACTGGCTAATTACTCAAAAAGGGTACCAGCTTATTCAGAGCGCTTGAGAATATCCTTTAATGCCTCAAAATAAAAACGTTGCCTTTGAAACATTTCTTCTTCAGAATCGCCTTCTTTTTCGAGCTGATAAGGCCCTTCGTGATCATATCCGCAGATATGAAGCAAACCATGAATCAACATGAACAGGTATTCTTCTTCAGGCGTGTTTTGCCAGTTGTGTGCCTGCCTATTGATGGTATCGATGGAAAGAAAAATATCTCCTAGTTCCATGATATTTTCATCCATTTGATCATCCGATAAGGCAAAGGTGAGGACATCGGTGGGTTCATCCACCCCTCTGTAATTCCGATTTAATTCCTGGATGTGTTCATCGGTGCAGTTGATGATGGAAAGAGAGTAATTACCGTCTTCCAATTCTCTTGTCAGGATATAATCGACAATCACACTGATTTTTTTTTCAGAAAAGGGTATGCAACCGTCATACTCATTCACCCAATTGACCATTGCGTTGGTTTTCTCCATGTTTTACTCCTCTTTCTTTCGCTCATCCATTTTAGGAATGAGCCGATTTTCTTCAGCATCTTCGGCTTCTTTTGGATATTGGATGCGTTTGTGATAGGCCTTGACGATCACACGGGTAAATTCCTGTGCGATTTCCTCCAGATCTTTCAGGGTCAAACCGGAATCATCCAGCTGCCTTTCCATGTAAATGCCGTTAATAATGTCTCCCACAAGTTCCTGAACCTTTTGAGGTGTGGGGCTTTCAAGACTTTTTACCGCTGCCTCGCAAGAGTCTGCCAGCATAAGAATGCCTGCCTCTTTAAACTGTGGTTTAGGTCCTGAATAGCGATATTGATCGTCAGAGGTATCGGTGTCTTTGTTTTTTGCCTTGTTGTAAAAGAATTTTTGAACCCTGGTTCCATGATGCTGGATAATAAGGTCTTCGAAAAGAATGGGCAGCCTGTATTTTCTGGCCAACTCGCCCCCGTATTTAACGTGTTCGGTTAACACCAGATAACTCATGCTGGGATTCAATCGGTCATGGGGATTGTCATCCACCTGATTTTCAGTAAAAAAATCCGGCTTTTTGGTCTTGCCGATATCATGAAAATAGGCGCCTACACGTGCTAGAATGGGGTTCACCTTGATTCTTTCGGCGGCGGCTTCGGATAGATTGGAGAGCATGAAACTGTGAAAATAGGTTCCGGGTGCCTTTTGCATCAACTCTTTCAGCAGCTGCTGGTTTAAATTCCCCAGTTCGAGCATACCGATATTGGAATAAATTCGGCTGATCCATTCGATATAAGGCAGCATCCCGATGACTAGAACCGTTGAAACGATTGGGGTGATGGTGATCAACAAAACGGACTGAAGCGAAAAGGGTTCAAAATTGGAAAGTACCAAGAAAAAATAGCCCATCAGGCTAAACAGAGAAATCAAAAGCGCCTGAAGAGTCAGTTCGATTCTTCTGTCGACATCAGATACCAACTGAGCGGTGAGATAACCGGTAATCAAAAGAAAAAAGGAAAATGCCGAGTGGCTTGGGAACAGCAGGATGATAAAAGAGGACAAAAAGATAGCAGATATTTGTCCGGCACGCTTACCTAACAAAACGGTGATCAGAGAAACACCCAGAAAAGGCGACATGGACTGATAACCGATGTATTTTCCGGTAAAGATGATTAACGATCCGCAAATCAACAGCAAAAAATAAAAGGTGCGCCTGTACTGATGATGAATCTGGAAAAACCTGACGGTATGCAAGGCACTTTCACTGACAATCAGTTCAAGAAAGAGCAAAATGATAAAGATGAAAAAAAACCGAAAAATATCCCATTGCCAAATTAGCAAAACAGAAAGCAATGCCAGTAAAGAAGCGACGACAAAGGGGTCTATGCCCGAAACAAACCAGACGCTGAATGTGTCTTTTATTTTCTCAAAACTGGTGTTCAAAGAGAGGTTATTGAGTTCTTTCGGTTTCTTCTGAGCGCTCATAGGCAGTAATAATCTCCTTGACAAGCGGGTGTCTGACCACATCATTCTTCCCGAGATAGGTGAATTTGATTCCTTTAATTCCCTTCAGGATTTTCTCGCAATGCAATAATCCCGATTTCTGACCGGCTTTCAGGTCTATTTGTGTGATATCACCGGTTACAACGACTTTTGAATAAAATCCCGTTCGTGTGAGGAACATTTTCATCTGGGGAATAGTGGTGTTTTGAGCTTCATCCAAGATGATGAATGAATTATTGAGTGTTCTGCCCCGCATATAGGCCAAAGGGGCTATTTCAATGGTGTTTTGCTCTCTCAAGTATAGGAACTTTTCAGGCGAGAGCATGTCGTACATGGCATCGTAAAGCGGTCTCAGATAAGGATCCACCTTGTCTACCAAAGTACCGGGTAAAAAACCCAGGCTTTCACCGGCTTCCACAGCCGGTCTTGTTAAAATGATGCGGCTGACCTGGCCGTTTTTTAACGCTTCTACTGCCATGGCAACAGCCAGATAGGTTTTGCCGGTACCGGCCGGTCCAATGGAAAAAACAATATCGTTTTCCCGCATGGCTTCCAGATATTTTGATTGTCCGGAAGTTTTGGCCCGTACTTTCGCCTTTTTCAAAAAGGTTTTATTCTCATTGATAACCGTTGAAAGGGTTTTATCCTGTTCTTCACTTTTACCGTTCATCTTGCTCCTTGTGAATAGATATTCGATTTCCATTTGATCCGGAAAATGACCGCTTTGAATAGCAGAGATCATTTCTTTAAAAAAATCTTCAGCTTTTCGAATGTTTTCCGTTCTGGCAGATCGGATCCAGAGTTCATTTTCAACAATGCTGATTTCAACATCGAACAGCTCTTGCGCTTTTCTCAATAAGGCATCATGCTGACCGAGAAGATAGATCATTTCGATTTCTGACGGAACTTTCAACTTTGCCATTTTTAACAACAAATCAACACCTTTTCCGAGATGGTTATTCCCATTCGATGGTGGCCGGTGGTTTGGACGTGATATCATAGACAACCCTTCCAACCTCTTTAATGGAATTGGTAATTCTTCTGGATGCTTCATCCAGCAGTTCATGGGGGATTCTGGACCAATCTGCGGTCATGGCTTCCACACTGTCAACAGATCGCAGTACAATAGTGTAGCCGTATGAACGACGATCTCCAACAACACCAACACTTCGAACCGGCAGGATCACTGCAAACGATTGCCACGCCTTTTCAAGCCATTGAGCCTCACGCAAAACCTCTCTGAAAATGAAATCGGCTTCCTTTAAAATTGCAATCTTTTCATCGTTAATTTCTCCCAAACATCTCACCGCCAAACCGGGTCCAGGAAAGGGTTGACGCTGCACGATATGATCGGGGATTCCCAGGATTTCGCCGATTTTTCTCACTTCATCTTTGAACAGGTCACGAAGGGGTTCGATCAGCGCCATCTTCATATCATCCGGTAAACCGCCTACATTGTGATGGGATTTGATTTTTGCTGTTTTGCCTGTTTTTGTTCCGGCGCTTTCGATCACATCAGAATAGATGGTTCCCTGTACTAAGAAATCTGCATCACCGATTTGTGAAGCTTCACGTTCAAAAACCCGGACGAACTTTTCTCCGATGATTTTTCGCTTCTGTTCGGGATCTTCTACACCTTTGAGTTCCTGAAAAAAGTCATTTTTTGCATTAACCAATCTGAATTTCAAACCCAAGGCCTTTTTGAAAACAGCCGGGACTTCAAATTCCTCATCCTTTCTCAACAAACCATGATCAACAAAGATATTGGTTAACTGATCACCGATCGCCTTGTGAACCAATACCGATGCCACTGAAGAATCCACTCCTCCAGAAAATCCACTGATCACTTGTTTATTTCCGGCGACTTCTCGTATTTGCTTGATCTTTTGTTCGGCAAAATCCTCCAAACTCCAAGAGGCCTTGCAATCGCATTGTTCAAAAAGGAAATTGGAAAGAATGGTTTCGCCGTATTCTGTATGTTTGACTTCAGGATGAAACTGGATGCCGTACAAGAGGGCCTTTTTGTCTTCGGCGGCTGAAATGATACCGCTTTCAGTTTGTGCCGTCTTTTCAAATCCTGTTGGAAGAATTGTTACCGAGTCCCCATGGCTCATACAAGTAATAAAGGAAGTGGGGCATCCGTTAAAGAAAGGAGATTTCCCATCCAACTTCATTTTTGTTCTGCCGTATTCACATTTTCCAGTATGGGATACTTGTCCGTGAAGATGATGGATGATGAGTTGAAAACCGTAACAAATTCCTAAAACGGGAATTTTACCTTTGATCAGATCAAACCATTGGGGTATTCTCCCGGCATCTTCTTCATAGACACTTTCAGGTCCTCCGGAAAGGATGACGCCTTTAATAT
>ERZ795053.1932-NODE-1932-length-25668-cov-6.266974_pt1 | contig 25668 bp, 18 predicted proteins | sample MGYA00375137_ERZ795053 | MGnify/ENA primary metagenome ERZ795053 (study PRJEB30182, sample SAMN05720284) | activated sludge metagenome | isolation source: Anaerobic digester | place: Hong Kong | collected 2014-12-17 ...
GTGTCCGTTATCCTATTTCTCTCCCTTCTTTCAAAATAATCTGTCCGGTAGTGAAGTTGCGCTAATCGGTTTTATTCAGAAGCAATAGTATAGCCATGTCTGGGAACAGTGAGAATATATTGGGGCCGGCTACTATCGAGTTCTATTTTTAGGCGGAGGTTTCTAATGTGCATACGAACCAAATCCGGGCTGCCGGTATCGCTGGGATAGTCCCACAATTCCCGCAAAAGCCGCTCTCCGCTAAATACCTGCTCCGGATGACTCATAAGATGGTACATTAAATCAAATTCTACCGGGGTAAGCAGCACAGATTTTTCACCGGTGCTTAGTTGATAGTTTTGACAATTGAGAGTGAGGTTACCTATGGTCAGCCGGTCAGGAGGGGCAGAGTTTTTGTTTTCTTGAGTTGAGGTTCGACTAAGTATAGCTTTTACCCGAAGCAGAAGTTCACGAACGTCAAATGGTTTGGTAAGGTAGTCGTCAGCGCCGGCCTCAAATCCATCAATCTTATCCTCCACTCGTCCTCGAGCAGTAAGAAACAGGATGGGGACAGCTTGCAGTAGGGGATCGTTACGCAGTTCACGGCATATTTCTAGCCCGTCCATGCCTGGCATCATAATATCAAGAATCACTAAGTCTGGATTAACACGACGGGCAATTTTGAAGGCGTCCGGTCCATTATAGGCCACACGCACCTGGTACTCTTTTTGTAAACTCCGGGCAATGCTTAAAGCAACACGTTCTTCGTCATCAATTACTAGAATACTGGCCATTTTTTACTCCTTAAGTCGATATTCGAATAGTTAGCTAGTTGAAATAGTGATCATACTTTCTATTATCCGTGTTTTCATCAAATTTAACAGCTAAGGGCTACAATAATCGCTTAGATATTGGAATAAAGGCACATCACTTCGCATAGAAAGCAACTATCCCCCCTCATCCCCAAACAACACCCACCACCCATACCCACAAAAATAAACCACCATTGACTCTCCCTTTTACTCTTCACTCCTATCTGATCGTTTCGACATAGCCTGCACACTAGCCGCGATTTCATCAACTTTAATCTTAGTATACCTTCTGGTCGTTTTTGGATCCTGGTGGCCTAACGCTTCCTGGACCAGGGCCAGATTTCCTGTAAATTCTAGTAGTCCATTAGCAAAGTAATGCCGCAACGAATGAGGTGAGAGGTTAAACCGCCGAGCGACATCCGCTTGCTCCGCTAACTGCTTAACAACTTGCTGAACAGAGCGTATCGAGAGGGGCAACCGGCTATCAGCTTTAGCCGTACGATCATGCCGGCAAAAAAGGGGATGCCGGGCCAATTGGACCATTAGAGCCTCATCCTTACGCTCAGTTAGATAAACTTGAATGGCCTCCCAAGCTTCATTGTCAAAAGCCACAAATCGGATTTTGCGCCCTTTACCCGTTACCCAAGCCCCCTGCCGAGTGTCATCTAAATCTTTTCGTCTTAAGCTGACCACTTCTCCTACTCGCATCCCCGATGATTTTAGAGCCAAGACAATAGCTAGGTTTCTACGCCAAACCAATTTCAATCGACGGCGATAAGCGGGCGAAGCATTTTCTTTGATTTGAGGGGGAATGCGGGCCACTTCAACTAGCGCCTCAACTAATTCATTAGCCGGAATCTTTTTAGCAATGGGTTTATCTTTAACATTAGTTGCCTGAGCCAACTCTTCTTTGATTCGATTGTACTCGGCATAGTCGAAGTGAGGGAGCCGCTTGCGGAGAACTAAAAACCGTAAGAAGCGAGTTACCGCGAGTAAATAGAGCGAACGAGTACTTTCCGCCAATGGGGTGGGGGCCGCTCGCTCGCTCGGCTGGTAGGTTTGTTTTAGCAACCAAGTCGGAAATTCCTGGAACATATCGGGATTCAGGTCAGCAATAGGCCGGTCGGCCGGCCAGTTTTGTGTTTCTTCCAGATAGGTCTGGAAATGCGTAAGCGCACTCCGATAGGTGCGATAGGTATGTTCAGATTGGCCGCCGCCCGCCGTTTTGAGAAACAATGAAGCTTCACTGTTTAGGGTAGGGTAGGGAGGTGAGACAGGGTCTATCATATTATTACTCATAAGTATCACCTTTCATTGGGACAAAGGTTGAGGTAAGTTACGATTCATTTAACTAGAATTACACGAACCATTATAATGAAAGAAGATAGAGCAAACAAACCTTACAGCAATTAATAGAACGTGCTATGTATTCAATTCGTCGATAACCTAGCCGATATGGAACAATGATTCATCTATCGATTAACTATGGGTAAGTGTATAAAGGTGAGGAATCAAGATACTTTGTAATTAAATTTGATTCAATATTGGGGTAGGGGATAAATATATGTCTATGCGAATTATCCATAATTACAGAAGTGTTTGACTGTCAAACACTTCTGTAATTTATTTCACCCGGAGTAAATCAAATTTTTAGTCATATACCATCAGTGACATTAAGGCCACGACCTCTGGCAATATTAACAATTCTGGCTAACCAAACGTCAGGTATAGTTTAATGTGAATCTAGCTCAAGTTTTTAAATAAAACCATCGATAAAATTTCGATCAAGCTCGAATTCATCGAAAGGCATTACAAATCAATACTAAAACAAAGCGGTCTCTCTGTCTATAATTATCGATCCCCTACCCTACCACGCTTATCTTAGAAATCCATTTTACTACACGAATAACACGAACTCTTTTGATGGTAATTTTTTGAGTGGATACCTACTGTAGATTCTTGCGAGGAATTAACCGGCTGGAGAAGACTGGTTCACGACAAATTCTATAAAATATAAGTGTTTGACAGTCAAACACTTTGTATCTTACAATTCAAACCAGCTCTATTGCTATACGAATAAAAATCTATCTAAAAGAACAATCTTTCAGAGGAAATACTCAGGTGTTTGACAGTCAAACACCTGATAGCCCTAATTGTGGACCAGGGCCAATAAGTCATTCAGCTCTCAGCGTCGTCTTTCATTTGCTCCAAAAAGTACTGCCCGCGGGAGACAATTTCATCGAGAAGAGCCTGAACATCGCTCCGAATGCGGGCTTCAATATCGGGAAAGCGATCCGGGCGAATTTTTTCGAGCTGTTTCAAAGCAACCCGTAAGTTGGGGATAGGATCATAGAGGTTGGCTAGACGATGCGTTATATCCGGTTGGACGTCGCCTATATCGGGGTTAGGCTCAGTTTCCGGAGGAGATGATGGCTCAATCCCCTGCTGGGTATCGTCCTCGATCTTCACGCCGGTAACTTCGATAGACGGAGGTGGAGCCGGCGGCGCTGGCGTGGCCATCTGTTCTTGCGCGATCTGAACCGCTTGTTTGACCGCCTCCCGATCGAGTTCACCCCGGGCGGTTCTGTCGAGTAGATCGCGGCGTTTGGCCTCGCTCTCTACTTTGGCAATTTGGTGAGCTTCTCGAATACCGATTTTCTCGTGACGAACAGCCTCCGTCACATCTTCCTGTTTGAGGAGCGTGAGAAGCATGCTGATATGCCCCGGACTTTTGCCCACTCTTTTGCTAATTTGGCGCAGACTGTAACCCAGATTGACCAGGTGTTGGTAAGCTTCGGCCTCTTCAATGGGATTCAGATCCTTACGCAGCACATTCTCAGTGACGGAGAGTTCCATCATCTGCTCATCGGTGAGGTCACGAACAGCCAACAGCAGTTGAGGCAACCCTGCCCGTTGAGCGGCTCGTAATCGCCGTTCGCCGTAGGCAATTTGGTAGCGGTCGTCTACCTGCCGGGCCACCAGGTGCCCATAGAAGCCGTGGGCCTGCATCGATGTCGCCAGTTCATCCACTCCCTCTTCGTCGAATTCGCGCCGGGTTTGATAGGGATTAGGGTCAATCCGGTCAATAGCGATCTCGATGACAGGCGCTTCCGCTAATCCTTCACTTTCTAAGATTCGGTCGAGAATATCGGTCCCCAAAGCACGTTGAACATTATCAGGGCCTACTGCCGCTCGCTTCCTAGCCATCTTCAGGTATCTCCTTCCCGGCTTCTTCGATCTCGTCGTCCGGTAACTGCTCTGTTGTACTATTCACCGGCGTAGATGGCCGCGACACCAACTCTCTGGCCAGTTCCCGGTAGGCATCAGCCCCGCCCGTATCAGACGCATAAGTCAGCACACTCCGCCCCGTGATCGGGGCCTCTTTCAACTGAACGCTCATCCGAATCACTGTCTCGAAAACAAACACCCGTTCGTTGAACGCCTGCCGGGTGGTTGCAATCATCTCTCGAGCGTGAAGTGTACGCAGATCGGCCATCGTCAGGAGTACACCGGCAATTTGGAGCCTACGGTTGGCCCGTCGTTGAATCTTGGTAATGGTTCTAAGGAGGAGATTGACTCCTTTGAGAGCCAGATAGTCGGCTTGTAAAGGGATGATCACCTGCCCGGCGGCGGCCAGACCGTTGGTGGTCAGAATACCCAAGCTGGGCGGGCAATCCACCAGGATATAATCATAAGTGTCGATAGTGGGTCGGAGTACATCACGCAGGGCATAAACCCCCAAGGGTTCACGCACCAAATCCAGATCGGCTTGAGAAAGCTCGATGTTGGTTGGGAGCAGCCCCATCCCTTCATCGGTCGTAACGATGTCTATCTCCGCCGGATCCATTTCTCCGGTTTCGATTACCCTGGTGAGAGCCGTATAAATGGTGGTTTCCAGATCGTCCGGATTAAGCCCCAGCGCCAGAGTGAGGCTGGCCTGAGGATCCATATCAACCAGCAACACGCTGTTTCCCATTTCTTGGAGGGCGGCTCCCAGATTAAGCGTTGTGGTCGTTTTTCCGGTCCCACCCTTTTGATTGGCAACGGCAATGATCTGAGCCATACGATTCTCCCTTGTTATTATCTACGGCCGGATATTAAACCGCTCCTGGTAAACTACGGCGTAAGTACCTTATTGTTTGTAGTAATCCGCTTTAGGGGAGGCAACAAAATCGACGATTAAACCTATTACTACTAACCAAAGATTAATTCCGCCCCAGTATCTTGGTCAGTGCTCATTGAGTGCTCGGCCCAAGCATTAGGTGTTTGACTGTCAAACACCTCTATCACCATCGTACCATCGGCAAAGTCTACGAGCAAGCGTGGTGAAATACCCTATTTTACCATCTCAGAAAATATACGCATAATTTCGACACAATATATAGTGGTTTTATATTTATTAAACACTAGATATGACAAGTTGTCCAAAATTTAAAATGAAAGTTGACTCATTATTGATTAAGTAGTACATTTCACATGTGAAATTTCACAGGATAAACATGCGATGAGCGATAAATTAATTTCAACTTCAGAAGCGGCCTCGATTTTGGGGATTACCATCCAAGCTGTAGGGGGGCTTCTCCGAAGAGGAACTATAGAAGGCCAGAAGATAGGGCGTGACTGGGTCGTATCAAAAAGTTCTGTACTCAGTTACAAAGCCCAAAAAAAGGCCAAAGAAAAAGAACAGAATAGAGAAGTAGGCGTTCACTCTTACGCTCGCTCCTAACCGGGTCGGCTCGATCTTAAGGAATCGACGTAAGTAACGAGATTGTTTCGGTCGAATGTCAGCCGAAGCATCCGGTCGAACCTGAGCTTGATCCGTCCTTGCCGTGTTTCAGGCCAAATAGTAAGCGTTGCTCGACAACATTTACTAAAAATTTGGGATGGATTCCCACCAGACTGACTGAGATTTCAAATCCAAATGTGTTAAACGTACCAGGCTTTAAAAGCAAAAGAGCTTGCCGCTAACAAGCTCTTATCGCTATCCATTGAGTTATATTATTCCCACGAGAGCCGCTAACTCTCGTTGCGCCGGTAGCCCCTTAATTGGGGAGGGGGATTTTGCGTCTTTGCGATACCCGCAGCGCATTTTTATAATAACAAAACTTTGTTTGATTGTCAAATAAAAGATCGTTTTGAGGCCAGAAGCAGTACATTATCGCCTGTCGAATGCACTTAAATAAAGCCTCAAAAAATCGATCTGTAGGTAACTGAACCCTTAGAAAAAGAAAAGAGTCCCTCGCTGGCGACCAACCATTTACTAGGGACTCTTCTTGAAAATAGATACACAGCCCTGCTTTACCTTGGCAAAGCGGGCCATTTTGCTACTTAAAGGTGAGTTTAGCAGACAATGCCTAAAATTTCAACCCCGGTCAACGAAGCAACCGCCCAAGTGACCGGCCTCTACCTGAATAACTACCAGGAAATCGTTAAACCCAACCAACGATTTTTGGTTTCCAACTACTTTATCCATTATTGGCTTAGAAAGTTAGGTCCGACTCTGGCCTGGATCATTGTCTCACTCCAACAAGCCTGCTGGCGAGCCAACGATGCGACTTGTATTATCTCACAAACGGTCATTGGCGATGAAGTGGGATTGACCGACAGAACGATTAGAAAGGTGTTAAAAGAAAACCCGTTCAGACATTGGTTTATTCCGGACATCCAATACCAACCGGGGACTTTTGATTACAAGAAAAAGGTCTATCAGCCGCTGCCCAACAAATACGCTGTTTATCTCGCCAGCCCTTTAACGCCGGAGCACCTGGCCGGCCTGTGTGGCTACCTGCGAACGGTTTGTCCAACCGGACAACCGGCTAATGTAGACCAGGCTATCGCAGATCTGTTGGCCCGTAACAGCAAAGACAGTTTAGGGTTGCTCGAAGAATATGCCCAGAAAGAGACCCATACGTTCGACCGGCCGGTTCCCTTGACCGAAGTGGTGGCGATAGCGACCGGTCTTGCCCTTGAAACCCTACCTCAAGCCACGGTAGCCCCCCTCATCCATAACCTGGATAAATTACACACCCATCTAACTGAAATCGGCAGCACCATCTGCCGCCAATATTTCCGCCTGACCTGGGTCCCGCGGCTAGGGCCGGCCCTGGCCTGGTTGGTTATGATTATGCGGTCGCGCTGCTATTACAACCCGGAAACAGAAGATTTGCGAGATACCTACACCTGGCCCAAAAAAGAGTTAGCCGAACAGTTGGGACAATCCACCAAGAATCTATCCAATCTACTATCCCATCCCCACGCCCATCTTTTCGGCCAAATCCTCGATCAGAATAAGCGCAAAATCACACTCAGAGTGAATATGGTACACGAGCCGTTAGCTTCCGAAGAGGAAGCCGGATGCGTAGCAAAGGATAATCAAACTCTGACCCTCTCAGAGAATCGGAAAAAAGTTCCGGTCACTACCTCAGAGAATCGGAAAAAAGTTCCGGTCACTACCTTAGAGAATCGGAAAAAAGTTCCGGTCACTGATATCGAATCGGAAAAAAGTTCCGGTCATACCCCATCGAATCGGAAAAAAGTTCCGCCATGTAAGTACTATAAAGAATCAGTACTTATTATTGATAAAGATCATGAAATAAACACCATACAAAATAACGATGTTGTTGTTGATAAATCAAAAAACAAGATCAAATCCCTTTTATCAAATGCGGGACTTTCTGGTATGGGGTTAAGTAACCTTTGCAACAAAGATCGACCGCTCACTCTACCTCAGGTTCAAGCCGCTCTCCTCTATGCGGAGGCCAATAATTTAGGGCCGGGGTACATCTACCGCCATCTAAACCATGACGATATCACTATAGATGACTTATTCATGAAATTCGCCATGCTCGATGACGAGACGCTGGCATCGTTCAGAGAAGCGGTGAACGAATTAAAGATCAATGGTACGTTTACGACAGAAATACAAACGCCGATTCCTGAGGCACAGAGCGATCTCTTTGCTAAGTTTGCTGAAACCTTCGCCGGCATTGAGGCATCGAGAGTGATTTCGATTCTCCGCCATAGCAGGCACCTTAAAGAGCAGATTTCTTTGGCAAGATTAGATTCAACCTTCTCGGATGAGCTAGTGCTTGATAAAGCCGAGCCATTTACCCTTTCCTCCGATCTCGGATCTGATCTAACAGATAAGTCTGCTTATACCACTCCATTCCGGGAGAAGGATCACGGTTTTGATATATTTTGGCAGCAAGCATTGGAGCAATTACGATTGCAGATGACACAAGGTACATTTGATTCTTGGATAAAGGATACAAAACTGATAGCTAGGGATGGTCTATGCTTCACCATTCTCGTCAAAAATAGTTTTGCCAAAGAGTGGTTAGAGAAGCGACTGTTCGGCGCCATTCATCGTACTATCACCAATTTAGTGAGAAGTGAGGCTGATCCTGCCCTAGGCATATCGAATGGGGGAGGACTACCAGAGGTGGAGATTGTTTTTGTGGTGAATGATGAACACCCATCGCTAGGGAGTTATTTGACCTCAACCAGTGATTGAATAATTTACACTTTTCTGCTACACTCATTTCAATTGCTCATACCTGATGGCTTAATTAGAGTTCAGGAGTGTTGGGAATGAAGGATGTAACGATCACCTTAAATGGTGAGGGTCTGCGTGATACGCACGAATTAAATATTCAGATTTCCATTTCATCTACCATCAATATCGATCCTAAAACTGCCCGGCATCAAGTAACAGCCTGGCTGGTCAGCGAGGTTGGGAATATGCTGATCGGGGGTGCGCCTCAACTAGTTATCAGTCATAAAACTGTTTGGCGGGTGCCGGTCTCGTTGACCTCTTCTACGGTAGGGACGGTGGGTGAAGTTGGCGCTATAGACTTAGACGCAGAAAGCGGTGAGCTTTTGGTCAATGATGAATTAAAAGGGCAAATTCTAGATAATGTCAAACGTCTTATCCGTCCCACACCGACCCCAGTTAGCTGATGGTTATTGTTTGCCGGCATGTGTGCAGATGGTTCTGTCCCATTTGGGTATCGAACGGGATCAGACTAAATTAGGTAAGGAGAAAACGAGATGACTCAAGTCGAAATGCAAGAAATTACGTTACCGGCCCAAGCAAAGATTAAGGTTGAGCTAAGCGTCAGTGCAGAAATCAACTTCACTGCCCAGGCCGCCCAACGCCGGGTGAATAAACTCCTCTTAGATCGGGTTGGTTTGTTCTATAGTGAAAAGCCGAGTCTCGTTGTTGGCGAACGGGTGCTGTGGCGGGTACCGGTGATATTTAGCATCCCACCACTTGGCCCACTTGGTCAAGTGGGTACGCTTGATGTAGATGCGCAAACGGGTGAGATTCTATACACCCCAGAACTCTTAGAAAGTTTCAAAGAACACGCCCATGCCCTCGCTGAACATCCCCCACATCCAACAAGTTAAGTCAGGTTGGTGTCTGCCAGCTTGTGTCGCTATGGTTACGGCGTATCTGCAACAGCCCTTGTTACAAGACGACATAGCTCGCTGGCTTGGCACGGATGATCTGGTCGGAACTCCGGCTCGTCGAATAACACGCTTAACCCGACAAGGTTTTGATGTGACTTACAATGATTTTGGGGCTGTTGTCGATTTGGAGAGCTGGCTAAATCGACAGATTCCGCCGATTCTATTCCTTCTTACTGGCGAACTATCATATTGGACAATCAATACCCAGCATGCTGTTGTGCTGGCAGGTTTTAGCGGCAATGAGGCTTATCTTTTCGACCCAGCTATCGATGCCGCGCCGATGACTGTCCCTACAGATGAACTACTACTGGCCTGGTCCCATTTTGATTATACGTATGCCGCTGTAGAGGTAATTAATCCTTAACCGGACAAGTTCTTTAGTAACGTGGTTAATACCATTTGAGAATTATTTTTGCCTAATCCCCTTTATCCCCCAATGAGTGGCTTGGCTATAACAATCAGCCGATGACTGTTGTCGTTGTAAGGCCAGCATGTTACTAGAGTAATCCGTTCATCAGCGGTAGGCATAATCCATTGAGCATTTTGCCGTCGCTGTTCTTCAGAAACGTTGCGTTCTGGTAATATAAAACGATCTGTCACTACATAATAATAGTCACGGTTATCAGCTCTGAGGATGATTTTGTCATCCTGTTCAAGATCGACCAGGTTGCGAAATACTTCAATACCTAGATTATGGTGTCCAGACAATACTACATTGCTGCCATGGCCGGGTAAAGCACTATTTTCGTGCCATCCGGCGGCATCGTCGGGGATCACCCACGCTGAAGTTTGCGTGCCATTGTGGTCAGCGATTGTCCAGATTGTTCTGGCTACTGGCGCGTCTAGACCAATAGCCGGAACCAATATATGCTCTGGCGGAGAATGAGCAGGGATAATTGATATCGGCGTGGGGGTCGGAGAAGGTAAGGTAGTTGTTTCTCTCGGCATAGAAGCTGTAATAGTAGCCGTAGGTGTTACGGCTGCAATTATAGTCATAGTAGGTGTTACGGTTGAAACTGAAGAAGTAATTTTAGGTGAAGGGGTAGGAGTAATCTTCACCTTGAAAGCTGTAGGTGATGGCCGTTTTGTAGGTGATGGTGATGGTAACTGTAAGCTGCGGGGAATGTTTTGAAGAGTATTCTGCTGAATAACTGTTGGTGGAGATGACTTATTTTGGATGGCAACCGGTTCACCCACTCTAATTTCTATTTGACATGAGGAAGTAGCGAAAACAAACAGCATTGCTACCAACCAGAAAAGTTTTTTTTGAATTTTATTGAGTTTTGCCATTCGTTCTCACTCTTGGCGTTGCCTAAAATTGCTCCCTTGACCGGAGCAGTAATCTTTGACAATTGCCTTTAACTCTGCCGATGGAATATGACGAACAACACGGCCGCTTTCTTTATCTATAAAATTGACTTCAATTTGACCGGTTTTTTCGTCAATCACAAACTGAGGATAGGTGTAGTTATCGGTTTTAAGGTCGTTGTTATTGACGGAAGAGTGAGCAGACATGATAAAATCCACGTTTTTGAGCATTGAGAACAGATAAGGGCAATCCTATTTTGACTGGCTACACCAAAACAGCTCGCCGTCGTAGTTGGTGAGGGTAAAGATTACCCTTAGCAATTTCCTCAGCGAGTTTTTCAGGTGGAATAGAGCGAACCAATTTGCCACTCTCGCCATCAATAATTCGGACCAGTACCTCGTGCGTTTCCTGATCTATTTCAAATTCTGCATAAGTGTGGCTCATTTGAATTTTTACTTGTTCTTCTTCACCTTTGCTTTGATGATGTTCGTTGGCTGTTTCTGAAGTGTCGCCACCTGCTTCTACATTTGATACGGTTTCTTTGGCTCGCTTTTGCCAGTAGTTCTCATAAAGTATTTGAGTGAGGAGAGAACCTTGACTTTGATTGCTCTTGCTAATTCCTTCAATAGGTCTGATTGGTTCCATCGTAAAATCCTTTTATACAAACCTAACCTTGCTGATTGAAGATACTCGAACTTCCAAATATAGCTGCCTGAGTGGCTTGAAAGTCGTATTGCATATTAATAAGCTGTGATTGCATTTCGTAAAATTGCTTACGCAAGACTTCTTCGCGCTTTGTTAGCCGAGTTTTATAACTATCAATTTGAGTGTCTAATAGGTCGATTTGGTCATCGATGCTATCTTGCGAGTTTTCGATGATACCTGTATCTCCGTCCAGATAACTATCGGCCCGGCTTTCTACTTTACCCAGTGTAAAATTTAATAGGTCGGCCACTTGCTCGAAATTGTCACTAACGGCCGAAGTCAGTGCATCCTGATCCGAAAGTTCAAATGAGATATTATCGCTTCCTACCGTAATTCCAATTTCGCTTAGTATGCGAGGTGCGCCGCTTTGGGCAGATGTATAGGCACTTAGCAAGTCCGATGACAAGTTAAAACGAAGGGTTCTCATATTAAAATCGCGTCCAAGTGGAGCTGGAGTGTAGGTCGGGTTAGTACCGGTAGCAGTATCGTCCAGTTGAGGCTCAGTTTTGAGCTTTAGATGACTGGTTAGACCATTCAAGTCTTCCAAAATCGTTTTGACTTTATCTACCAGGTCGCTGTCATCCTTGGCAATGGTAACTTGGGTAGTGCCAGCTTCTTTCAAATTAAAAGTCAGACCTGTCACAATATCGGTCAGATTATCATTGCTTTGTCGAGTTATATCTAATCCATTTACTGTTAACTCGGCATTTTTAGCTTCTTGAATTTGGGCCAGACCTAGACCATCGCCGCCGTTGGTACTATCGGTAATGGTCATAATCGCATCGGTACCGGTATTAGCACTGGACAAAACTAATCTATTATCCACAATCGTTGCTTCAATCGCCTCTACTTCAGCCCCGGCAAAATCAATGCTGTTGATTTTATCGCGAATGTCGTTCAAACTATCACCACTATCAATAGTAATGGTTTGTCCGTTAAGCGTTAAATCTCCGGATAAGTTCAAGCTCGAGGTATTATCCGCTTGTTGTGTCGATGCCATCCGGTGTGCCTGGGCCAGTTGACCAACGGTAACGTTATACTTAGCCGCCTTTATATTGCTATTGATGCTGGAAACGGAGACACCTAATACGTCTTCATCGCTGTAGGAGGCCGCGTATTTATTTAGAATACCGGAATCACCAGTGAGTTCCTGAACTGATGAGCGGAGTTTTTCCAGTTTCTCTTTGATGTCGTTATAGATGGCTTTTTTAACTTTTAGGTCATCCTTTTTTGTTTGAAGCCGAGTCAGCGGCTGTCGCTCTGTAGACATCGTCTGCTGGATGAGCTTTTCTATACCGCTGGCACTATATAGCGACGCACTTCCCGAAACTCCACCAATGCTTGCCATTGCTTTGCCTCCTGAGTTAAGCTGCTACCATTAACTGCGCCGAAATAGGCATCTGCTGAGGGGAAGCAGATGGCGAAGCACTGTTTAGATTTTGAGTAGGATTATACTGTTCTTTAACTTGCGCCCAGGACTCGCGTAATTCTCGTAGAATAGTGGCGACTTCATCAAACTCGCCTTTACGAACCAGATCAGCACAGTATTGATAAAGTCTAAAAAAGCCTAAGGCAATCTCATGGTCGTAGCTGTAGTCTAGCGTGTCACGCAGAAGATTTAGGGCTTTGATGGTTCGGTTTAAGTCGTGCTGCCCACAGCCGATTAGAGCCGCGTCATAAGTCATTAAAAGTAAATCAAGCGGGCTGGCTCCGTTGATTTGATTTGCTCGATACGTTTGTGTTGCTAGCAGATTTGACATTAGAACTCTCCATAATAGGGTGTGTTAATGCTCTCATAATAAGAAGCTGAACTATCAAGGGGGCTTTTAGCCCCCCTGATAATTACAGTGATTTAATATTTAGTATAGCGGTTTACCTTACCGGAAGAGACTAAGAACCCCTTGCGGCGCTTGGTTGGCCTGGGCTAACATCGTGGTTGACGTTTGCTGTAAGATGCTGAATTTAGTTGCTTCCAGTTGTTCAAAGGCCATATCAGCGTTCATAATGCGGTTGTAAGAAGCTTCTACGTTCACCTGAGCGACAGCAATCTGATCTTCTTTGAAGGTCAAGCGAGCCGACAAAGAGCCAACTTTGGACAACTGTGAGGAAACGGTGTCCATTGCGGTGCTGATGTCATCCATGTAGCTGGCAAAGTCAGAAGCAGAACTAGCTGAGGTTAGACCACCAGTGACACTGGACGACGTGATGCTGGACGATGAACCGATATTCAGGCCGCTGGTGGTACTAGCCTTCATATCTTTCAGGCCGCTCAAGGAGGTGGTATCACCCTTGTCAGCACCGGTTTGGAAGGTCAAAGATGAAGTATTGAAGGAACCATCGATCAACTTGGTGTCATTCCATTCCGTTTGCTCAACGATGTCATCAATCTGAGCGGCAAATTCTTTCAATTGAGTGACAACAGCATCACGCTCATCCTGGCCCAGGGTATCGCTGGCGGCAGCTTCGGCTTTGTTGCGCATCTGCACCATGATATCGTTGATGCGGCTAAGCCCGGATTCCGCTACGGAGAGCAGGCTTTTGGCATCACCAATGTTGGAGAGAGCTTGTTTCAAACCTTCGGAGCGGGTGTTCAGTTTAGTCGCAATGGTTAACCCTGCCGGATCGTCGGCGGCGCTGTTGATGCGCTTGCCGGTAGCTAGCCGCTGTTGATGCATGCCTAATCTGTTGTTAACGTTCCGAAGTGAATTGAGGGCGTTCAGAGCGCCGATATTTGTTGCTATACGGGTAAAATCTGCATTAGCCATTTTTAGATAACCTCCGTGTTTGGGTTAATTGGTATCCTTACCATTTTTGATTTGATTAGAAGTGAATTTTGAGAAATTAGATATTTTGAACCACCAAGTGAATGCTCAGCCAACCCAGGCGGCGGTTCTGGACCTGGCGGCTGGGGTATAAGTTTATTGTTATATGCTTTGACTTATTTAACGTATCACCCCCCATTTGAATTTTTTGTATTCAGTTGTCTGATACTATTATCGGCATTTGGGGGATGTACTTGAGGGGGTAAAGCAATTTTTACGTAGATTTTACGGAAGGAACATAAGCCGTTTCAATAGCCTGCCTAAAGAAGGTTTCAAGTTGGCGTACAGATTCTATGTCCTCGTACAGTACCTGATTACGGGCCAGAATAGTAGCTTTGAATGTTTTGGAAGGGAGGCTGTTTCCAGTTTCAAAGTTGAGGCTACTTTGAAAAACATCGACCACTATGCCAACGTTTGAGCGGTTTGCCAGTAGCGCAGGGCCTCTTCTTCCCGACCCAGGTTTTGCAGAGCCACGGCCAGGAGTTTGTGGGCATTGATATCTTGGGGCGCCATTTCAAGCGCCAGACTAAAGGCCACTGCGGCTTGGGTTTGATTTGATGGCTCCATAGTCTGTTTCATGACTCGGATACCGTACTGTTTAATGACCTCTGCCGGCAAAAGGTTTAGCGATTGGCAAGCCTGGTTTAAGTTATGTCGAGCCGATTGATGTTGAGAATCGACCAACAACGCCTCTACAAAGTGAGTTAGCGCCGATGATGGTTGCTCTTGGGCCAGGGCAATGAGGCCCAGCAAGTTCAAGGCATCGGCATTTTTGCTATTTTGGGCCAGAGCCAGGTGGCAGTATCGACGCGCATGCCGAACGTTGCTTTGCGCGTGTAGGGTGTATTTGGCCAAAGTGACCCACTCGCCAGGGTAGGGCTGGGTTAGCATTATCGCCGCAGCTAAAGATTGTTTGGCCTCGATCCATTTTTGTTCAATGGCATAAGTTTGAGCTTGTGAACGCAGCTTCGTCGGATTCTGGATTTCTGTTTTGGCTAGCGTAGCTCGATAGGTGACTCTAGCTTTAGGTAAATTACCCAATAAAAGATAAGCCTCGCTTAAGTGTGTTTCAATGGTTCCGGCAGCCCAAGATTGTCCTCGCGTATCTGGCGACAGCGTACGAGCATGTTCTAACGCTTCGATGGCTTGTTCCGGCTCGTCTAAGTCCAGATAGATGGTTCCGGCTCTCACCCAAAAATGTTGTCGATAGCCGAATTCCTGTTCGGCTTGGGCCAAGATTTGCCGGACTTGAGCAGTCTGTCCGGTATGCAGATAAGCGAGCATTAACCCTTCGTAAGCCTGATAAAGATAAACATCTCGATCTAAAAAGGGCGGCGGGTTAGCGATTACCGCAGCCAGATGCTCAATTGAGCCGGCCAAGTCGTCCAGCGCATGCAGCGTTACGCCCAAATGAAAACGCCAGTAGAGATTATCGGGTGCTTGCCGATGGGCGGCCTGGATTATTTGTAAATTGCGCCGGGCTTTGGCTTGCAGCGTTTGGGGATCGGCCGTATAGCCGGTGTGATTAACAACAATATTCGTGCGGGCAATAGTCAGGCCCAGTCGATGAGCCGTGGGCGCGGCATCCTCGTGTAAAGGGAACTCAAACTGTACGCCTCGCCGGTTGCGGAAAAGCCGCAGGTGTTCTATGCGGTCTTGCGCGACCTGGTTATTTTGAAACTGGCTGACTACATAACAATAGTAGGCATCGGCCCGGCCACTGGCGGCGGCTTGTTTCAATCGAGCTACGTTGTCCGGCGAGAGGCGGTCATCGGCGTCCATCCAAAAAATCCAGTTGCCCTGGGCTTCTTTTATCGACTCGTTACGAGCAGCGGCAAAATCATCAATCCAGATAAAATGTTTGATCTGCGTTGCCCAGGATCGGGCAATTTCAACGGTATTATCGGTCGATCCCGTATCAACAATGATGATTTCATCGGCTAAGTCTCCCACTGATTCTAGACAGGCAGCCAGATTCTCAGCCTCATTTTTGACAATCATACATAACGATATCGACGGCCAGGAAGCCGGAGCCGCTTCCGCTTCAAAAAGGAGGTGGCCATTATTTGGATTTTGGATTTTGGCGGAGTCCAAGTGAACGGATTCTTTTAGTACTGGTATTGCCCGATCTGTGGTCACAGGACGGGAACTCGATGTTTGGCGTTTGGGTGTTTTTTGTTGGTTTCTTTTCTTACGGCTCATTGGCACATCTCAATCTCTCACCTTTTAATCTGGCTGAAATAAGGACTCTAGCTCTCATTCTGAGCCAGTTGCCAGCACCGGACAGCATCTTGTTCTCGACCCAACTGCTGCATGGCAACAGCCATCAGTTTGTAGGCTTGGTTTCGCTCGGCCAAAGGAGCTATATCTATGGCGCGAACCAGGACCTCGGCCATTTGGCTGGGATTTCTTTGTTTATACCAGCTTTGGGCTTGCTGCAGATAGGCCCGGCTTAAAAGTGTTTCAAGTGTACCCTGGGGCCAGGCCATACCATCAGTTTCAGTTGGCAGGCGTTTGGCATATTCCAGCAAAGAAATCGCTTTTTCCGCCCGGTTTTGTGAAAGATAAAATTTACTGGCTAACACCCACAAATGCTGCCGAGTAGAAAACAGCTTCAAGGCGCGTTCAAGAGCTTCCTCGACCTTCTCTGGAATAGCCAGGTTATTGTAGGCGGCTATCATCAGGGCCAGAGCCTCGTAAAGCTGTTCGGCGGATAGATTGCCGGGCGGCTGATTGAGCACGGCCTCAAAATTCTCAGCAGCGCCAGCCCAGTCGTCCAGCGTATATAAATTGACGCCCAAATGGAATCGCCAGTAGAGATTGTCCGGCTGTTGGTCGAGGCATTGAAGAATCACCGCTCGGTTGCGCCGGGCTTTAGCTTTTAGCGTTTCAGAGTCAGCCGCATAGCCCAGGTGATCGATGGTTATATCAGTGTGGGCAATTGTTAATCCCAGCCGTTTGGCCATAGGCGCAATTTGTTCATGTATGGGCTGCTCAAATTGTAGACCCAACCCATTACGAAACAGACGCATGTGGTCAACCGATGCCGACGACTGATTAGGGCCTTGACCTTGGCTCACTACCCGGCAGATGTAAGCATCGGCTTGACCACAAATCACAGCCTGCTTTAAGCGAGTTACGGTTTCCGGTGAAAGGCGGTCATCGGCGTCCATCCAGAAAACCCAGTCACCCTGAGCCTCTTTAATCGATTCATTACGGGCAGCGGCAAAATCATTGACCCAACGGAAGTACTTGACCTTGGCTCCAAAAGATCGAGCGATTTGAACCGTGTGATCGGTGGAGCCGGTATCGACGATAATAATCTCAGTGGCAAAATCTCCGACAGAGGTCAGGCAATCGGCCAAATGCGCCTCCTCATTTTTGACGATCATGCACAGTGAGACAGATGGCCAAACCAATACCGGGCCAGCATCAAAATCTAATAGGTCGATTTCCGAAATCACAGGTTCACCTCGTTATAGTTCGGACTAAATTGAGTTCGTTGTCGGTGTATAGCGGCGGTAAAGAATTGCTCGAATTCTTGCACCGTGCCGCTATCCTCAAAAAGCAAAGAATGAGCCGTAATAATTTGCCGGCTGACTTCAGCTCGATAGATTGGGTCGAGGCCGAGTTTGAGAGCGATCTCAACATACTCTGTTGGGGTATGAGCAATACAAGCCGACAGTCCCATCTTTCGATAGAACCCGTAGGTTAAGCGGCCTCGTAAAAATTCGGAAGGAAGGGTGACAACCGGAGTACCCAGGGCCAGGGCCTCTAGGGTGGTGTTCCCCCCACCAAAATGGATCGTATCGAGCATAACATCGGCCCCAGCCAGCAGATTGAGAAAATTTTCGTGGCTTTGCGCTGGCAGAATGCGGACTCGATCGACCACCTGGGGCATGGTTTTCATAAAACGTCGAAGCAAGATGTCCTGCCACTGCTGAACTTGGCCCTCGATCAGCACCAATTGGCCCAGTGGGTCGCCTTGCAAAATAGCCGCCAACATCGAATCGAAATCGGGGTGGAATTTAAAGAGTGTTTGCGGGCACAGGTATATATGGGCATCTTGACTTAAATCAAAGAATTCACGGCTTTGCCGCTGCTTCGGGAGAGTCGGCTGAGGGTAAAAGATAGTTGGTCCCTTCATTAAGACCAATTTTTCGGTGTAGTGGGCTTGGGCTTGAGGCGGTTCAAATAACTCGCTGGAGATAAAGTAATCAATCGTTTTCAAACCGGTCGTGACCGGGTGTCCCCAAGTGACGCACTGCACTGGAGCTAGCCGGGCGGTAGCCAGGGCGTAGGTCACCGGCTCCATGCCGATGTCGGTGTAGTAGAGAATATCCGGTCGATAAGCCCGTATTTTTTGACGCGCTTCAGGCAAGCTCTGCGGCAGCACCACATAATGATCGACACAAGCTTTCAGAAAATCGACAAGATCATCCGTTTTATCCTCCAGAACAAAGAGTGTCACAGTGAACTGATCACGAGACAAGTTAGCAATCAACCCTTTATTCAGGTGAGAGATGGTATGCATTTTGAAGTGAGCTGAGATGAAGCCAAGATGTATTTTGCCGTCCGGATGCGGTGGCTGTGGCACAAATGGTTCAGACGGAGATACATAGAGTCGAGCAATGGTTTCATGGATGGCTTTATCGTTAAAACCCTGGTAGGCCAGGTAGAAATTAGGAGCGTATTCTTCTTGGTCGGGATCAAGACGCAACCCGGCTTGCTCTAATTGGGCCAATTGGTTGATTTGGTGTTGTCGCCATTGGTCGATCTCTGCCTGAGACTGGTAGACTTTGGGTAGCACCAGGGCTGGATCGTAAACACGGCGAGAGGTTGGTTCTAGCTGTCGAGCCGTCTCTAACAAGGGCAAAGCTTCAGCAGCCCGTCCTTGCCAATTGAGCAGTAGACCCAAATTATGATAGGCGGTTCCCTCTGTCGGTTGTAGCCGGATAGCCGTCCGATAGTGCGTCTCAGCTACAGCAGCCTCGCCCAGTTTTTCCAAGGAGATAGCTAGATGGAGATGAGCGGCGGCATGGTAGGGATCGTGTTGAAGGACATATTGGTAGGCTTGAGCGGCGGCTCTAGTACGACCGCTTTGCCAGAACAATAATCCTAAGCTGAATAAGCGATCAACATTTTGGGGGTCTAGCTGCACCGCTTGTTCCATATATTTGCAGGCTTCATCGAAGCGTTGCTGCTGCGCCAACAGCCGACCTAGGTTGTGCCAGGCCGCCACATAGCCAGGATCAACCCGAATGGCTGTTCTGTAGGCGGTCTCAGCCTCGGTCTCTGCGCCTTGCTGTTCCAAAACCAAGCCCAAATTGTAGTAGGCCTCGGCAAAATTGGGGTTTAAGCGAATGGCTTGTCGAAAACAGTCGATAGCTTCGGCCAAATCGGCCAAAGCCACCAGGGTTAAGCCTAGATTGTAATGGGTTTGGGCCTCGTTTGGGGCCAGGCGGAGAGCTTGACGGTAAGATGCAGCCGCTTCGATGAGATTCCCCAACGCTCGGTAAACTGTGGCCCGGGTGGTAAAAAGAACCGGATTGGTGTCTTCCAGGGCAATAGCTCGATCTAGATAAGCGCCCGCTCGAACCGGCTGCTCCATCTGCAGAGCCAACAGCCCTAATAAATGGAGTGTCTCGGTTGAAGTGGGAGCCAGAGCCAATACCTGCTGGTAAGTTATTTCCGCTTGTTGATATTGTCCGGCTTGGTGCTGCGCTAGGCCGGCAGCCAAGGCCTCAGAAATCGCAGCATAATTAGTTACCTTTGTTTGTTGATACCTCATTTGATTTCAAACCGATACTGCGACCATCGACTCCAATTCGGTTACAAGCAGATCGACACCTTCAGTACCAGGAGCTAATTCGGCCACTCGGCGAAAGGCGGTTAGGGCTGTATCGAATACATTTAAGCGAATGCAGCAATGGCCTAGCACAATCAGCGCCTCGATATGGTTTGGATCGATCCGTAAGGCTTTATTGACATACGCGGTGGCCTGATCGAACTGCTCTTGCTGCAAATAGAGATTGGCCAGATTACTCAGTAAATCCAGGTTATTAGGATCAAACTTTAATCCATGAGTCAACGCTGTTTCGGCTTCGGTGATTTGCCCAGCGTGAAAGTGGCTTACCCCCAAACTATTCCATAAGGCCGGATCGGCCTGGTGGCTTGGTTGGGGCAAAGCAGCCTTTAGTAGAGTGATCGCCTGCGGCCAATTTCCGGCGGCTTGGGCTGTTTCAACCTGCGAGATGAGATCAGGCATTTGATTGGCTTGGTCGTTCAACAAGCTGCGTAGTGCAGTCACACCAGGATGTGTTGGCGCAACCCCTTCCAATTTAGTCAGGCTATGCCGCGCCTCACCAAAATTACCCATCTCGGCGTTAACTAGCCCGGTGGCAATCTGCACCTCGACGTGATTGGCATTGATGCTCGATGCCACTTCCACCATAGTCCGAGCTTCTCCAAAGTGGCGTTGTCCTCGATAGAGATCAATCAGATTCAAACATGGCTCCAAATCCAGAGGATCAAGTTGGTGAGCTTGCTTGAAAGCCGACTCGGCTTCGGCCTGATGGCCGGCTCGGTAGTAAGCTACTCCTAACTGGTTGTAACCGGCAGCTAGTTCAGGCAGCAGTTCGACCACCCGTCGCAAGGGGGTGATGGCCGCCTCTGCTTGTCCCAAGGCTAGCAAGGCTCCCCCCAAAGCCATGTGGCCGGCGGCCAAATCGGGATATTGAGCAACGACCCAGGCAAACTCTTGGGCGGCTCCGGTCAAGTCGTTAGCCTCCAACGCGGCTTGACCTTTGGCCAGGATTTGATTAGTCTTTTCTTGGGCAATCGAGACATCGTCCGATGGGGCGGTTCCATTTAGACTGCCATTAGACGATTGCCCCGTTCCAAATAGCTCAGCCAGAATTTCATCGATCCCGGCAGTTTCGGGTGCGAGCGCCTTAACTCGCACAAAGGCCATCTCTGCTACATCGAAGGCCCCCAGTTGAATGGCACACTCGCCCAATGACAGCAAAATTTCAATATCATCGGGGTCGATGCGCAGCCCTCGGTTGAGATACTCTGTAGCTTTGTCCAATTGATCTTGTTGCCGATAGAGATCGATCAAGTTCTTGAGCAGATCCATATTTTGAGGTTCGATTCGGATTCCTTCTTGAAAGGCCGCTTCCGCTTCGACCGGTTGTTCGGCCTGAAAAAAACTGTAGCCCAGGCTGTTCCAAAGGGTCGCTTGAGTTGGGCCGGGAGGCGCATATTTAACTGCCTCTTGAAGCAGACTAATTGCTTGCTGCCAGTGTCCGGCCGTCTGGGCCGAGGCAATCATTTGATCGAGAATTCCGTCGTGAGTCATGGTATCTCCTATTGGTTTGTGATTGTTGGATGATATCTGAGATGATGGTTGAGTTGAGTGATGACCGTTTGCCCTATCCCCAGTCGAGACGGTGGACATCTGAATATGACGGTGGGCTGGGTCAACTGGTTGAGAATAGGTAAAGCAATTTTCTTGAGGCTTTTCAATTCGATTAATTATTCCAGGCGTCCAGGAGGAAGAATCAGGGAACTTTGTTGCCAGGGCAACAAATCGGTCGATCACTGTTTCAAGTTTATGCCAAGCTCGTTCACGGGGATGCTCCTGAGCCGTTGTAAAGCCACCTTGGATTAATTTCTCTCTCAATTCCGGATCGGTAATCAGCCGTTCTATCGCTTGGGCAATCTCTGGCGGTGATTTTATGGGAACTAACAGACTATTCTCTTCGTGGACGCAGTATTCCATTGCTCCTGATGTAGCGGTACAAATCACTGCAGCACCAGCAGCCATCGCTTCCTGAGGTGGTAATGGACAAGAATCATAATGAGAAGCATATACCAGAATATGCGCCGTCCCATAAAGAAATGTTTTCATTTCATCGGGGGGGGCAATATAAAATTCGCAGGGAAAATCCTCAAATATATCTGGAGGGCTATTCGACATGCGTATGGTCGTGAAATTCGTAAAGCGTTCTGAAAGCAATTGTAGTGCTTCCTTAATATCACTAATCCCTTTGAATGTCAGCGGTTCTACATCGCTACCGCGAGTATCCGGCCCAACAACCAAAATACGCCAACGCGATCCGGGCACAGCCCGTGGTAGAGGGCGAAAGATGGTTTGATCGGTACAGGCCGGGATGATCGCATCCGCTTTTCGACCATAACTTTTCTCGACGGTTCTGGCCAAGTTATGAGAGTTTGCGACAAAGTGAATATCCGGCAAAAAATATGAACTTTTGGACAATTCCTGCATTTGGCGGCGTAAGGCTTCAACTTGAGGATTAGGTGAAGGTGTGTTATCCGCAAAAATGTACTGATCGCCTTGAGCAAAATAAATTTTCACGGGCGCATCGACGTCCAATAATTCGGCAGTATTCATAAAGTAGGTACTGATGACAACATCGCTGGGCGGCACATAGCGCGCCATCCTTTGCTCATGAGGAACCTTGATCACCCGAGCCTTTATCTCAAACCATGCCGGGGTATCGGTATAGGTTACAATTGAAACGTCGTGTCCACGTTCCGTTAAATAATTGGTGTGTTGCAACAAGGTTTGATTACCACCGGTCACACCTAAAATTGAGGTGATCAAATAGGTAATACGATACTTTTTACTGGTCATAACGTCTCGCTCCAATAAATTCTGCGCATGTGTAACTTGTGACGGGTCAAAGAGCGCCGGATGGTTAAGGATGATCTGGGCCATAAGTTTTTGGCTATTTTGATTGGCTTGCCCCAAAACACTCGCATGGCCCTTACGATAATAAAATAATGGTTCCGGGATAAGTTGGCCTTGCCACTCTTTTTCCAGTGTATTTAGCCAGAAATCCCAATCTTCATAACCACGCACATTGGTGGCATATCCACCCACTGAGTCAAACACCTCTCTACGATATAAAGCGCAATAGGGAATATTGTTTGAGCGAAGCTGCGCTTCAAGGGTAAACGGTCCAGACGACCAAATCGAGTCAATTGCTCCAAAATGTTGAATATGAGTAAACGCTATCGAAATTTCCGGATTACCATCTAATACCGATACTGTCTTCTTCAAAAAAGTTGGCTCGAGTTTGTCGTCAGCATCCAGGCATAAGATATACTGACCCGCTGCTTGAGCGATACCCACATTTCGCGCAATTGCGGGCTGGCCGGAATTTGACTGGTGAATCAATCGGATATGCTGTTTGGGATTTTGAGTAATCAGTTGGTTAGCGACCAGATCCGTATTGTCCGTACTGCCATCATTAACGATGATGATCTCAAAGTTTTGGTAAGTTTGAGATAAAACGCTATCCACAGCCTCAGACAGATAGTGAGCGTAGTTGTAGCAAGGGATGACAATCGACACTTTTGGTGATAGCGATTTTGGCTGCTTGTCTTTCGATGCTAACCGATCAAAATCTAATGTAGTCTCCAACAGTTTATTCAACCACGGGCTGGATAAAATACCTTTTCTGTAATGAAATAGCCATAAAGATTCTAGCACTTTAGCAATTTGATTTACTATAACCTGTTGTTGTCTTAATGCCGATGCTTGCGGTAACGGTTCAGTAAAAGTATCTAACTGATGGAGCAACTGATTGACGGTTCCTTCAGAACTTGGCTGCTGCTGACGCCATTCAGCGATAACCTGGAGAGTGATGTCTTTAAAGTCGCTTATTTCAGGATGCTTTGAAAACAGAACGACAGCGCCTAATCCCCGCGTGACGTGCGTTTTGCAAAACCCCTCTGGGGTAATGCGATGATCGTGCCAGGCCACGCAGTTAGGTTGATAAAGCACCCGGTATCCCTGTTGTTGTAAGCGATAACCTAGGTCCAGGTCTTCCGCAGCTGGGCCGGTAAAATCTTCATCAAACAAACCGACATCAATAACTGCCTGACGCGGTAAACTGAGATTGCAGGTATAGAAGCGCGTATAATTATATAAGTTGCCGGCTTCCATTCCGGTATAGCCAAATAGTAAGTTAGATTGTTCTAAAACATGGGTGAATAACGATTGGTTATGCTCAGGGAGAAGCTTAAACTCCCCTAACACTGAAATTTTGGGTTCGGTACTATTTTGGTGGGTTTGATAGTGGGCCAGCAGTAGATCGGGGGCAGCGATAGTGTCATCGTTCATGAATAAAAGATAGTCACCTACAGCCTTTTTAATGCCGAGATTACGAGCTGCAGCCGGACCTTTATTGGATTGGGATAAGTAGCGCAGTTTGAACGGAGCTGTAAAATGGCTCACTATTTTGGCTGTGTCATCGGTTGAGCCATCATCACAGATGATTACTTCGTAAGTGTCGGGTCTCAGGCTTTGTTGAGTGAGCGCATCGAGACATTTCTTTAGCGTGGTTGATCGATTGTAAGTGGGAATAATTACACTGATTTTCACAGTCTTTTCAGACTTCAGCGTCTTAAAATCGGCAAAGCTCTCAAAACCATACTGCTCCAAGCCATCCAGTAAGCCTTGGTTCCAGTAGTAATCGTTTAAGAAAAATAAAATATCTTTGGTGGCTGAAAGTAGTTGCTTTGTGTCAAGAGCATCTTCATCAAGCAGAACCAAGTCTATTCGTTCTATTTGTTGAACTTGCGAAAGTATCTGGTTAAGTTTTGGTTTAATCTGGTCTAAATGGTTCTGTAGTCTGGTGCGTGTTAAGTTCTGTAAACCAGACCATCGTGTCAATTCCAAAGCCTCCGGATGCGCATGAAAAAAGGTAGCCAGGTTGGTCGCAATTCGTCGCTGACGATTACAAAAGTCCTCAATAGTTGGCGTTTTGTCAAGATGAATGCAATGAGCAGCAGGATGATACAATATTTGATAGCCGGCTTTCTCCAAGCGAAATCCATATTCAGTATCTTCTACACCGTAGGTTTGATAAGTCTCATCAAATCCGCCCAAGAATTCGAAGGCTTGCCGCGGAATACTAATGCAACCTGTATAAAAGTGCAGATGGTCGTAAAACTCTCCCGGTTTCATCACACTGTAGGCTAATACCAAGGTGGTTTGATTAAATATGTTTGCCAGGAGACTATGAGTTAGCATCTCTTCGGGATAATCAATTTTTGAGAGCAACGCAATATTTTTCGCGTTCTGTTTCTGATGCATTATTACGTGTTCTTCGAGTAGACGCGGATCTGCTTGAATATCGCTATCCATAAAAAGCAAATATTGGCCCCGGGCCACTTTCAAACCCGTATTCCGAGCTTGTCCCCGTCCGCGGTTTATTGAATGCTCCAAATAAGCACCGGGAAGTTCCTGGAAAGCGGTTTCTATCACCTGTCGTATTGCCGAATCAGATGAGCCATCATTAACACAAATGACCTCAAATTTATCATGGGCTAACGTCTGAACTTTCAGTGAATCTAAACATTTCGCCAATGCTTCTGGCCGGTCGTAGCACGGAATAATAATTGAAATAACCGGTGACTTACCTTTAAGTTCATCCATTTGCAATTCAATTTTGGGCTTAATCCAGTCTAGCTCCAATGGGGGTACGAACTCTTTTCTAATAAAATCCAAATTTTTTTCGATCACTGCCTTGTAATT
>ERZ795053.1933-NODE-1933-length-25667-cov-9.763822_pt1 | contig 25667 bp, 30 predicted proteins | sample MGYA00375137_ERZ795053 | MGnify/ENA primary metagenome ERZ795053 (study PRJEB30182, sample SAMN05720284) | activated sludge metagenome | isolation source: Anaerobic digester | place: Hong Kong | collected 2014-12-17 ...
ACATTCCTGGGTGTGAGCGATGACACCGTGCGCAGACTCGTGGACTCGGGGGTGTTGGCCGCCGCCATCGACGAATCCGGGCGCAAGGTCATCGACGGCTTGGCGTTGGCGATGTACGCGCGCGCTCGTGCCGCAGCGGCGGCAGAGCCCCTGGGTGTGAGCAGCTCGGCGCGCAATCGCTTCGTCGGACTCGTCACCGAGATCACCTCCGATGAGGTGATGTCACAGGTGGAACTGCAGTGCGGGCCGTACCGCGTGGTCTCGCTGCTGAGCACTGAAGCCGTGCGTGACCTGAACCTGGAACCGGGGTCGGTGGCGGTCGCAGTCATCAAGTCAACGAATGTGATCGTCGAAGTCGAACGGTGATGAAGCGACGTGTTTGTGCATTGGTCGCCATGTCCGGCCTGATCGCGACGGGCTGCTCGAATCGGCCCGGCGAGAGCACAACGATCACCGTCTTCGCCGCGGCTTCGCTGCAGGCCACGTTCACACGACTGGGCGCGCAGTTCGAGACCGCGAATCCCGGCACGACGGTGATGTTCAACTTCGGCGGGTCCTCCGATCTTGTGGCGCAACTGCAGGATGGTGCCTCGGCCGACGTCTTTGCCGCCGCCGACACCGTGACCATGGACAAGGCGGTGGCCGCCGGCCTGCTGTCTGCCCGACCGGCGGTCTTCGCCACCAATTCGATGGAGATCGCTGTGCCGCCGGGCAATCCGGCCGGGGTCACATCGTTCGTTTCCCTAGCGGATCCAGGGATCGCCGTGGTCGTGTGTGCGCCACAGGTGCCCTGTGGTGCCGCGACGCGGACAGTTGAGCAGAACGTGGGTGTCGCGTTGATGCCGGTCAGCGAAGAGAACTCGGTGACCGATGTCCTGGGCAAGGTGATCTCCGGGGAGGCGGACGCCGGGGTGGTGTACGTCTCCGATGTGATCTCCGCCGGCGATGCGGTTGACGGCGTGCCGATCCCGACTGCCGACAACGCGACGAACGACTACCCGATCGGGGTGCTGAAGGGCAGCACCAGCGCGGACGACGCAGGTGAGTTCCAGGCATACGTGCTCGGCCCTGAGGGGCAGCAGGTCCTCGCCGAAGGCGGATTCGGGACGCCGTCGTGAACCGTACACCCCGCCTGGACGTTCCGAGCTGGATCTTCGTACCCGCCGCAGCCGGTTCGCTGTTCATCGTCCTGCCGCTCCTGGCCATGCTCACGCGAGTGGACTGGGCCGACCTCCCCGCGCTGATCACATCGCCCGGTGCGCGTACCGCGTTGCTGTTGAGCCTGAAGACCTCAACGATCGCAACACTGCTGTGCCTGGTTTTCGGCGTGCCCATGGCGATCATCCTTGGCCGCAGCACCTTTCGGGGACAGGACGTCATGCGCTCTGTGGTTCTGCTGCCGCTGGTGCTGCCACCGGTGGTCGCAGGGATCGCCTTGCTCTACACATTCGGCCGCCGGGGTCTGCTGGGAGGCAGCCTCGAGGCGTTCGGGATCCAGATCGCGTTCTCGACGACGGCAGTGATCATGGCGCAGACCTTCGTCGCCATGCCCTTCCTCGTGGTGAGCCTGGAGGGTGCCCTTCGTTCGTCCGGGCAGCGCTACGAGGAAGTTGCGGCGACGCTGGGTGCGCGGCCCACAACGGTGTTGCGACGGGTCACGCTTCCGATGGTCCTGCCTGCTGTGGCCTCCGGGGCGGTCCTGTCCTTCGCCCGGGCACTGGGGGAGTTCGGTGCCACGATCACGTTCGCGGGCAGTCTGCAGGGCACGACGCGCACCCTGCCCTTGGAGATCTATCTGCAACGTGAGGTGGATCCGGACTCCGCGATCGCGCTGTCCATGGTGCTCGTGGTCGTGGCCGCATTGGTCATCTCGCTGGCACGGAGGACGGCGAGGCCGGCATGAGTCTGACGTTCCGGGCGGCGGTGAAGGACCGCGACCTCGATGTGTCCCTCGAGGTCCCGCATGGCCGAACCCTCGGCCTGATCGGCGCCAACGGCTCTGGTAAGAGCAGTGTGCTGGCGGTCCTGGCCGGCTTGGTGCGCGCGGATTCGGGCACGGCTGTTCTCGACGGCGAGGAACTTTTCAGTGCGCGGGTGTGGGTGCCCCCGCACCGGCGTCGGATCGGGTTACTGGCGCAGGACTCGCTGTTGTTCCCGAGGATGAGTGTTGTCGACAACGTGGCCTTCGGTCCGCGCAGTCAGGGTCTATCGCGGCCTGCGGCGAGAGCCGTCGCGCAGCATTGGCTCATCGAGGTGGACGCTGCTGACCTCGCTGACCGCAAACCGTCGGAGTTGTCGGGGGGACAGCAGCAGCGCGTGGCGCTGGCGCGGGCTCTGGCGACACAGCCGCACCTGCTTCTGTTGGATGAACCGCTGTCTGCCACGGATGTGGGGATGGCGGCGATGATGCGACAGACTCTGCGCAGGGTCCTGGCCGGTCGAACCGCCGTCATCGTCACCCATCACGTGCTGGACGCTGTCCTCCTGTGTGACCGTGTGGCGGTGCTGGAGGCGGGGCGCGTCGTGGAGACCGGAAGGACGGAGGAGGTCTTCCGCAGGCCGCGCAGTGACTTCGCCGCGAGCATCAGCGGGCTGAACATGGTGCGCGGTGTGGCGACCGGACCGGACAGCCTGGTCGCCACGGACGGCACGGTGATCCATGGCGAGCCCGACATGGCGTTGACGCCCGGCGATCCGGCACTGGCCGTCTTCCGGCCGGAGGCGGTCTCCGTGCATCGCAGCGCCCCCGGTGGCAGCCCCCGCAACCAGTTCCTCGGACCGGTGACGTCGATCGAACCTCAAGCACATCTCGTGCGCATCCAGGTGGGCGATCTTGGTGCGGACATCACCGCAGATTCGGTCGCGCGGCTCGCGATCGACGTGGGGGAGTCCGTCGTGCTGGTGATCAAGGCGGCCGAGGTCAGCCTGTATCACGGGTAGTTCTCCGTCCAGAGATCACGCGGTTGCGGCTGTTGGGTGGGCGGCCGTGCAGTGCTGTGATCCATCCGGTCAAGGCGGCGCGGCGGGCGGCTGGGTGGAGTGGGCCCTTTCGTGGGTTGCCGTGGGTCCGGGGCTGGTAGGGCGGTGTGATATCCCGCCACGGGCGTGGCACGGTCGGTTGTCGGTCAGGATCTGTCCGCGCATTCCGGTTAGAGATCGGCATGTTGGTTAGTCGGCGGCAGGTGGTTAGAGTCCCACGGCCGTACAGGTCTAACCGGAGTGCCCTATGTCTAACCGGGATGCCGATCTCTAACCGGGATGGGGCGATGACCATGCCGGGCCGGCGTAGTGCGGTGCCGACCGGCGCACCGAAGTCCGCGGCGATCGGGACGGTCTCGTCGTCGTGGTCATTCACCGCGCAGCGCAGGTGGGTGCAGCCGGAAACTCCGGTACCTCGGGCATGCGCTGCCGTGGCGTTAGCTCTGCGCGCTTGTGGGCAACCGTGACGCATGGAATGCTCGCCAGCCGCTCCCGGGCGCAGACCACAGCCCACCGGGAGATCTTCACTCATCCCACGCCAGCACGCGGCTACCGTGCCCAACCTGTCCGGACAGAACGGCTACTTGTCGGGTCACCGGGTACATGTCAACATGGCTGACGATCCCGTTGTGACGAATCCCCGGCTGTACTCCGTCATCTTCGAGAACGACAGGGTTCGCGTGCTGCACTATCGGGACGAGCCTGGAGACCGAACGCTCCCGCACCGACACCCTGACAGCGTGATGGTGTGCCTCAGTTCATTCGTGCGCCGGCTCGAGCACGGCGACGAGCACGTCGATGTGACGTTGCAGGCAGGCGACGTGCGATGGCTCGACGCTCAAGAGCACAGCGGTCGCAACGTCGGCGTGACGCCCACTGAGACCATCTTCGTCGAACTCAAAGAGCCCGCCGCCGAGTCCCATGAGCCACGCCTCGGCCCCTCCTGATACCTACTGAGGTTCGGACAGCGCACTCAGCGGCGGACCGGCGACTTGTGGTCGCCCTAGTAGCCGGGGGCCGCCTCTTGCCCGACTGGGTCGCCATGGACCACTGGTTGCCGTAGGCGTTGGCGATCCGGCTGCCGTCGGCCGCGGTGATGCTGAGGCCGGCCGATGGTCGGGGCGGCCGTGCACCCGAACCGCGTTGGCACGGCCGGCTCCCTGTCCAGGGTGACCATGTCGTTCAGGTCGGCCTGGGTGATTGTTCCGAGCACGCTGGCCCGGCTGCCGCCCGCGACGAAGGGGTACTGGACCCATTGGCGTGCGTTGCCCGCGCGGGAGGTCTGGGCGGCAGCCGACGCCGACGGTTGATGTGCCTGCACCGCGGCGACGGGCGCAGGTGTGACGCCGGTCGCGAGGGCGGCTGACATCGCAACAGTGCAACCATGGTTCCTCCCGATTCCTCGAGTGCACGCAACCTAAGGTCTGCGGCCCCGGGGTTCGATCGGTTCCCCGCCTACTCCGGGCGTACCTTGTTCAGTGCGCGACGCGACCGTGCGATCGACTTCCACTTCTGGCGTTCTGCGCGGGCCGCCGCCGGGTCGATGCGTCGTGCCAGGTATGCCAGTTCGCGGCGGAGGCGCCGCCAACTCTCGATTCGTTCCTCCGACAGCCGGCCATCGGCCACAGCGACCGTCACGGCGCAGTCGGGTTCGGACTCGTGCGTGCAGTCCCGGAAGCGGCACTCACGTGCCAGGTCCGTGATGTCGGGGAAACTGTCGACCAGCGCATCCTCGTCCGCCCACAGCTGGAGTTCCCGCAGACCTGGTGTGTCCACCAGATACGCCCCCCAGGGCAACTCCACGAGTCTGCGGGAAGTGGTGGTGTGACGGCCCTTGCCGTCGAAGTCCCGGACGTCGGTGACGACCTGCAGGTCGACGCCCGCGAGAGCATTCACGAGGCTGGACTTCCCGACGCCGGAGGATCCGAGCAGCGCAGCGACCATGCCGTGCTGTAGGAGCGCGCGAAGTCGGTCCAGACCTGCGCCGGTGTGTGCGCTGGTCGTGATGCACTCGGTTCCGAAAGCCACAGTGTCCACCGCGGAAACGCGGTCGTCGAGTTGCCAGGGGTCTGCGAGGTCCGCTTTGGTCAGGATCACAACGGGTGTCGCACCGGAGTCCCAGGCCAGGGTCAGGTACCGTTCCAGCCGTCGGACGCTGAAGTCGTCGTCGACGGCCATCGTGAGCAGTGCGAGGTCGACGTTGGCGGCGATGGGTTGTTCGACCACGGCGTCGTTGGCGACGTCGCCGGGACGCTTGCGGGTCAGCAGGCCCGTGCGAGGTTCGATCTCCACGATTCGGCACAACGCTTCGTGGCGTTCGGCGATCACCCAGTCCCCGACGACGGGATCCTCGTCGAGCCGGTTGCTCACGATTGCCTGATCGCCGGGTTCGATCACCCAGCGGTTCTTGTGCACGGCCGTGACACGGGCACGGAACGTGGTCGCCTCAGCATCCATACGGATGTGATTATGCGCCTGGGGGGCCGTGACTGGCGACGAGGTTTCCGTGGCCCCGGGGCTGGCTCCGAACCCGGTGGTTACGCTCGCAACCATGAGTGAATTGGTCAGCTACGAACTCGACGATGGCATCGCCACCGTGACCCTCACCAACGGGAAGGTCAACGCGATCTCGCCGGACGTGATCGCGGAACTCAACGTGTGCCTGGACCGGTCCGAGGCCGACGAGGCGATCGTGATCCTCACCGGTCAGCCCGGCATCCTGTCGGGTGGGTATGACCTGAAGGTCATGACCTCCGGCCCGGACAACGCGATCGCCCTGGTGGCCGCTGGTTCCACCTTGGCCCGCCGGATGCTGGCTCATCCGTTTCCGATCATCGTGGCCTGCCCGGGGCACGCTGTGGCGAAGGGCGCGTTCCTCCTGTTGTCCGCCGACTACCGGATCGGCGCGGAGGGCCCGTACCGGATCGGGCTGAACGAGGTGGAGATCGGGATGACGATGCACCACGTCGGGATCGAGTTGGCCCGGGATCGGCTCCGGAAGTCCTTCCTCAACCGCTCCGTCATCAATGCGGAGATGTTCGATCCGCAGCAGGCACTGGCCGCGGGGTTCCTGGACGCGGTGGTCGCCCCGGAGGACCTCATGGTGACCGCGCGCAGCGTCGCCGAAGACATGAAGCGGCTGAACATGACCGCCCACGCGAAGACGAAGGTGAAGATGCGGGCCGGCCTGCTGGAGACCCTCGACGAGGCGATCGAGGCGGACAAACAGCCTCTGTGGTGAGCCGTGGGCGTACAGAACTGGTTGAGCGGCGCTTCTCGCCAACCAGTTCTGCACGGTTTCGGTCTGGCCAACCACTTCCGTACGCTCAGCCCGGGCAGATATGCAATACGGAGCCCGCGTCGCGACTGGCGGTGCCCCCGGGGCCGGTCGCCTCGACCGCGATCACGTAGTCCCCGGGCGGCAGCGTGACCGTACCTGTATGAGGGCTGCCACTGAGGCTCACAACGGAACCGACTGGCTTGATGATGGCCTTCACTGACGTCACCTCTCCAGTCACGGTCGTCGTGACCCGCAACGTGAACGCGTCACAGCGGGTGTAACCGCCATCGGCGGACGTGTCGAGGTCCTCGAGAGTGACTCCGGCGATGACCGGTGGCTGCGCAGGTGGCTGCGGGGCAGCCGGTTGGGTCGGAGCACTTGTCGTCGGCGACGTCTTCTTCGATGGCGAGGCCTTGCTGGATGGGGTGCTGGCCGGCTTGGCTGCTTTCGTCGATTTCTGCGGCTTGGTCCCGGACCTGGCTTGTGTCGGAGGGAGCGACGGCTCCGGTTGCGGCTCGTCGCTGGTGACCGGAGCCTTCGGGGTGACCTCAGCGGCGCTGTCAGACGCGGCGGTCGGGGCCTCCGACGCGCTGGCCGAACTGGAGGGCACCGGCCCTGCGGGCGCAGAACCTGTGATGGGTTGGGCATCGCCGGCCGCCGTCGTGGAGCCGTTGGTGGCGATGGCCAGGCCGGCTGCCACCAGTACCAGCGCCACGACGGTCGCCGCGGCGGCGATGATCCAGGCCGTCGAACGCCTGCCGTCCAGCGGCCGGGGGAAGCCTTCGGCGTCGAAGGGGCGGGCTGCCGCGGACACCGGCGCCGCCTGCCCCTGATGCAGGCTGTGTTGAATCCGGGACAGCAGGTCTGCCGGCGGCGCCACGAAGACAGGAGCAGCCATGGCCGGGCGCAGGGCGGCCAGTGCGCCCCGGCGTCGTCGTTCGCAGACGTCGCAGTCCCGAAGGTGGCGCAGAATCCGCTTGCGAAGGAGGGGGGAGAGGGGTTGATCCGCCGGAGCGATGATCCCGGCCAGCGTCTCGCAGTCCTTGCCGCGCGCCCGGTGGAGCACCAGGGCGGAGATGGCGTCGGACAGTCCGGTGCGGGCCCGCGAGAGTCGGGCATGCAGGGCGTTCGGCTTCGTGCCGGTGATCTGGCTGAGGCGCTCCACGTCGAGGTCGTGCTGCAGGGCAAGAGCGAGGATGTCCCGGTCGGCCGGATTCATCGCCGCCATCCCCTGGGCCACTATTCGCGACGCTTCGTCCCTGCGCAGGCCGGCATCGAAGTCGACGCTGTCATCCGGCACTTCGATCACCTCATCGGTGTCGCTGAACCGGTTGCGTCCGCGGATCGCGCGCAGGCACTCGTTGCGCGTGATGGCGTAGAGCCAGGGCCGAAGCTTCGCCGGATCCCGCAGTTGACCGATCGAACCGGCGGCAACCAGCAGGGAATCGTGGACGACGTCCTGCGCAGTCGCGGGATCCCGCAGCATCGTCAGGGCGTATGTGTAGAGCTTCGCCGAGTACGCGTTGTACACACCAGAGAGCCCCTGAGAAGGGTTGCGCGCCAGGTCTGCTGCCAGCTGCGCATCGCTGCTCATGGGGGTAACAGTAGATGCCTCGTCGAATCGCCACATAGATGAGAGTCGTCACGGGCGCGCGGAACAACACTTTTTGGTGCCACGTCTGGCGGATCCGTCGAGTGGCGGATGTGCGTCCCAGTACGGCCGAGGAACCCGGGACGGTTCCCCGGTGGCAGTAGTAGCGTGCAGATGTCGGGGGGTGTGCCTCCGGCGTGAGGAGGTCAGCATGGACGACACGCAACTGATCACGGCTGTTGCGGCGGAAGTTCAAACCCCCGATCGCGATCCCGCCGTCGTCAGTGCCGCCGCCACCGCCGTTGCTCGTGCGCTGGCAGGGATCGACCCGGTGTTCGTGACCGAGGCAGCGGAGAAGTCCGACGGCTCCTTGCGGATCGACGTGTGGGAGAGCGCAGTGGTTCAGTTCGAGGACCTGCTGCCCGAGGATCAGCAGGAGGCCTGGGCGCAGGAGAGTGGCGCATCCTGGCAGATCGCCACGAGCGCGCCCTCGCATCTGCAGGACGTGCTGGCCGCGGCAGTTGATGCGGCTGTCGCGCGCCTCTCCTGACGTGTACGGCTGAGGTCGACCGGCTCACCAACTCCGGCGGAACCTCAGTCGAGGGCGTCGAGTGCCTTCTGGGACAGGTCGATGCGCATCTGGGCCGCGGACATGCCGTCCTGGGCCGCCTGCACGTCCGCCTTCGCCGCCTGCAGTTCCGGTGAGGTGTCCGCGGCGGGGGTCTGTGCCTCCGACTGGGCTTGGGAGATCTGTGCCCGTAGGGCGTCGACCTGAGCCTGCGCGGAGGAGACGTTCGCATCGGCGGCCTGTCGCAACCCCTCTGTGACTCCGCGAATGATGCCGGGGCTCGTGACTGCCTGCGTCAGATCCGATGAGCCCTCCGCAGCGTCGAGTTTCGCCTGCGCATCGCTGAGCTGCACCTGTAGGTCCTTGATCGTTGCCTCGGACGCCGATTGTGCCGCACGGGCCTTGTCGGAAAGAGCCCGCTGGGCGGCCTCGAGTCGCTCTTGGGCCGCGGCGAGTTCCGCGGTGTGCTGTGCCAGTGACTCCTGACCCTTGGCCAGTTCTTTCTGAGCTTTCTCCCGTGCCATCTCGGACAGTGACATGGTGGTTCCCTCCTCTGCGGCCCTTCCACCGTAGGCGCCTCAGAGGTGCTGAGCCCATTCGTGCGCCCCCGGGTAGCGGCAGGAGAGCGAGGCTATGCGTGCCGCGAAGCGAAGACCCGCGACGAAGTCGTCCAGTCCGAACCGGCCGACGTGGGCCAGCCATGCGCCATGGAACACGTCCCCTGCCCCCAGAGTGTCGGCTGCGGCGACCGGCTCGACCTCCACTGAACCCTGAAAGCCATCGGAGATGACCTCAATGGCGTGGTGACCGTGCGTCACGGCGAACGCCCGGGATCCCCACTCGATGGGTTCGGGGGGTCGGAAGTCGGCTGACAGCACCGCGGCGTCGACCAACGGGATCAGGCGTTCCAGACCGGTCTTCCAGGAACCGCCGTCGAGCAGCACCGGCACTCCGGCGAGCCGGGCAGTTGCGGCGGCATCGATGCACAGGGCGAGGTGGTGGCCATCGACCAGCAGTGCGGCGCAGTCGGTCAGGACGGCCGCCGACACCCTGGTGGCCGGACTTGCGGCGGCGTTGACGGAGATGACCGCCCTGCCCGCATCTGTCACGGCGACCGACGACAGCGGCGGCTGCCATTCATGTCCCGCGGCCGCGTCGACCACCTCCACGCCGGTGTCGGCGAGTTGTCCGGTGATGGCTGCGCCCAGGGGTCCTGCGCCCAGGCAGGTGATCAGTCGTGAGCGCACCCCGAGTGCCCGGGCGGTGAACGCCGCATTCGCGGCGGGTCCGCCGAACTCCAGACGTGCCTCGTGGGCCTGGACCTTCTCGTCGGGCCCGGGCAGGTGGTCGACGTACTGCACGAGATCCAGGGTGGTCAAGCCGCAGGTCGCTACCCGGGACATGGGTCAGGCCACGTCGTGGTCGGCCAGGAACTCCTCGACGTAGCGCCACGTGGTGTCCCGCGCCGAGCGGCCGCTGAGGACGCCGAGGTGCCCGCCCGGCGCGGTCTCAAGGCGCACCGAGGGGCTCTTGGTGAGCAACGTCGCGACGTGATGCGCTGAGGCCGGTGGCGCGAAGAACAGGTCTCCGGTGCCGGCGATGGCCATCACCGGCACTGTCACCTCCCCGAGTTCGACGACCCGGCCGCCCTTGAGGACGAGCCGGCCCTCGGAGAAGCGATTGGTGCGGATCAGTGAGTGGTAGATCTGCGAGATGCTACGGCCCGGGTAGGCCTCCATGGTGTCCATGAGCACGTCCACGGCTTCGATCTGGGCCAGGGTGTCAGGGTCGTCGCGGCTCTGCAGTTGCAGCAGCGGCTTCTTGATCTGCTTGACAGGATCGAGCCATCGGTAGATCAGGCCGTTCAGTCTGCCGGGGATCCCACCCAGGACTCTGACCAGGCCCGTGGTGAGCACGCCGTTGGTGAGGTCCTCCATGATGCGAACCGGGCCGAGGACCTTCACCTGGCCGAAGTCGAAGGGGCTGGCCACCGACGTGACGCTGACGATGGGGAGGTCCGGGTGGGCGGCGGCGGTGAACATCTCCAGGATGCCGCCGAGGCACCAGCCCACGAGATGCACACCGCTGGCACCGGAGTCGGCCAGCACGGAGGCGATCGCGTCGGGCAGCACCGTGTCGATCCAGAATTCCAGGCCGAGGTCCTGGTCGCGCAGAGTGCTGATGTCGCCGTAGTCCACGAGGTACGTCGGGCGACCGGTGTCGAGCAGGAACTCCACCATTGAACAGCCGCGGCGCAGGTCGAAGCAGACCGGTGTGGCGGCCATCGGGGGGATGAGCAGCACGGGCAGAGCATCGGGGTCGGGGTCCGCGGTGGGCTCGTAGTGGTGCACCGTGCACTTCGGCTCATCGAAGATGACCTCCGACGGCATCCGTCGCAGGTCCGCGAATCCTCCGCCGAGCAGACTCCGATAGATGGTGCGAGTTTCGCGTACTACCGGATCGACGCCGGCCCGGGGAAGGTTGAGGTCCATTTCCCACTACGGTAACCCGGTGTTGATCGTCGGGCGGGGGCGCGGTCGGTCGCGCGTAGGCTGGACTTCGTGGTGATCCCCCTGGTGCTCCTGCCATTGGTCGACGACGCTCCGGTGCACCAGGTCATCGTCGTGCGCGCGCAGACTTGGAGCAGTCAGCGCGCCACGCTGCGGCGTTTCGAACGGGTCCAGGACCAGTGGGTGGCCGTGGGTCCGCGAGTCGACGCGTGGATCGGGGTCAACGGGTTTGCGCCGCGCCGCGAGCGACGTCAGAACAGTGGCGAGACGCCGGCCGGGATCTACCGATTGCCCATGGCGTTCGGCCGGTCGTCGGAGAACGTGGCGAAGTTGCCCTTCCATCGGGTCACCCCGTCGTCCTACTGGCCCTACGATCCGCGCGATCCGCGCACATACAACGTCCTGCAGACCAACCGGTCGCCGCGAGCCCGGTGGCGCGACGATGGCCAGTGGTCCGAGCGCCTGGCCTCCTACGGACGTGCCTATCGACTCGCGGTGGTGATCGGATACAACCTTCCGGGGGCGGTCTACCGGCATCCCGCCACGGGGGAGTGGCGCACCCGCAAGCCCGCGGCGACCAACAAGGGCGGCGGGATCTTCCTGCACGTCCATCGGAGCCGCCCGACAGCCGGGTGTGTTGCCATCGGCCTTCGGTCGATGCGGGCGACTGCCCGCTGGTTGGACCAGGACGCGAACCCCCGGATCGTGATGGGGACCTACGCATCGACCCGAGGCTGGCGGGCGAAGGTCTCCTGATGCGGGGCATCTTGAGCGCACCGTAGACGGGGTTCTGCAGCGACGACGTTCTACGGCGGGGTCAGTTGTCGGTTGGGCACCCAGTCCGGTGCGTCCCGGGGGTTGGGTGCCTAACGGTCAAGTGAGTTGTCGTCTCGGCACCCAGTCAGGGGTGCTCGTGGGGTTGGGTGCCTGACGGTCAATTGGGGTGTCGTCTGTGGCACCAGGTCCTCCGTGTCGTCGAAGGCTGGCCAGTCCGTACCCCGGCAGACCCCGGACCTAGGCGGCGCCTTCGCGGCCCAATTGCTCGGTGCCCTCGTCGCCGAGTGCCGAACCGGTCGGGCGCGTGATCCTCCAGAAGATCACCGCGATCGCGCCGCCCACGAAGGGTGCGATCAGGAACAGCCAGACCTGCTGCAACGACTCGCCGCCGGCGAACAGTGCCGGTCCTAGCGAGCGTGCGGGGTTGACCGAGGTTCCGGTCAGCGGGATGCCGACCAGGTGGACCGCCGCGAGCGCGCCGCCGATGGCCAATCCCGCGAAGTCCGGCGCTGCGGCCCAATCGGTGACCAGAAGGATCACGCCGACGAAAGCTGCAGTGAGCAGGGCCTCGGCGAGGAAGGCGCCTAGAGCGTTCGGTCCCTCTCCGCCGAATGCGTTCGTACCCAGGCCGCCGGTCTCGTCGGTCACCCCGCCGGAGTTGACCAGGACCCAGAGGACGAAACCGCCGAGTGCCGCACCCAGGAACTGGGCGACCATGTACAGGCCGGCTTCCTTGCCCGATTGCCTTTTCGACAGCCAGAAGGCCAGGCTGACCGCGGGATTGACGTGACAGCCCGACGTTGGGCCGATGGAGTAGGCCAGTGCCATCAGGACGATGCCGAAGGCCAGTGCCACTCCCAGCATGCCGATGGACTTGATGCCACTGACGGCGGCGCCGACGGCCAGGAACACCAAAAGGAAAGTGCCGATGAATTCTGCCATGAGTTTGTTCGCCATGCGGGTGAGAACCTCCTAGACCATTCGACGCTACCGCACGTCCGGGCGAAAGTCAGGAAGCCGCGCACGTGTCGCACAAGCCGAGGATCTCCACGGTGTGGCTCACGTCGCTGAAGCCGTGGTCCTCGGCGGTGCGCTGTGCCCAACGTTCCACCGGCGCGGCAGTCACCTCAACGGTGAAACCGCAGGATCGGCACACGAGGTGATGATGGTGCCCTGTGCTGCAAGCGCGATAGCGGGCCTCGCCGTCCTGGCCGAGCAGGATGTCGACCTCTCCACTCTCCGTCATCGCCGCCAAGCAGCGGTAGACCGTGGTCAGGCCCACGTCGTCGCCGGCGTCGCGCAGGTCCGCGTGGATCTGCTGGGCGGTGCGGAAGTCCTCGCGTTGGTGCAGGAGCGCGGCCACCGCATCGCGTTGCCGGGTCCGTCGCCGGGTCATGTCGACCTCCTTAGGAGTGCACCGACGGGCAGTGCGAGCAGGAAGCATGCCAGGGTGAGCAGGACGATCGTGGCACCCGAGGGGGCATCCACGTAGAAGCTGGCGATCACACCACCGACCGCACAGGCGACTCCGATGACCACGCCCAGTACGGCGGTGCCGCGGAACGAGGAACTCACCTGTTGCGCCGCGGCGATCGGCACGATCATGATTGCGCTCACCAGCAGCAGTCCGACGGTCCGCATGCCGATCACCACGGTGACAGCGGCGAGGACCGTGGTGAGGACACTGATGAGTTCGGTCCGGATCCCCTGCGTCCGGGCGACCTCCGGATCGAACGCCACGGCGAACATCTCACGGCCGAAGACGGCGAGGAAGCCGAGCACCGCCACCGCTGCGACGGTCAGCCAGACCAGGTCGGCCGCGGAGACGGTGGTGATTGCGCCGAAGAGGTACTGGTTCAGCGAGGAGGCAGCACGGTTGCCCGCGAGGTAGGTCAGCAGCACGCCGCCTGCGATGCCGCCGTAGAAGACGAGGGCCAGGACCGTGTCACCGGCCGACCGGCTGCGGGCCCGCAGCACCTCGATGCCGATGGCGCCGAGCACTGCGACGGCCAATGCGGTGGGGACCGGCGCGGTACCGGTGAGGAACGCCAGACCGACGCCGGTGAGCGCGACATGCCCCATGCCGTCGCCCAGGAGTGCGAGCCGGCGCTGCACGAGGAACACCCCGATCGCCGGTGCGACCAACCCGACGATCGTCGCCGCCAGCAGCGCCCGCTGCATGAAGTCGAAGGTCACCCAACTCATGGTCCCTCCATGAGGCCGGGGCCCTCGTCCGTGTCGTGGTTGTGATGCCAGACGTGCTCGGTCCATTGATGGGGAGGCGGGGAGGCGCCGTCGTAGCGAACCGATCCGCCGGCGGGCGGACCCAGCACGATGGCCCGTTCAGCCAGGCTGGCGACCGGACCGAGGTCGTGTGTGATGAGCACGATCGTGACGCCGGTCGCGTGCAACTGCGCAACGTGCCCGGCCAGACGTGCCTGCTCGCCGGCGTCGATACCGGCCGTCGGCTCGTCCATGATCAGCAGTTCGGCCCGCGTGGCCAGTGCCCGGGCGACCATCACCCGCCGCTGCTGGCCACCGGACAGGTCTTCAAGACGGTCCTTGCACCGCTCCCGCAGGCCGACGTCCTCGAGTGCTTGCCGCACGCGGGATCTCTCGTCCCGACTCAGTGGCCGCCACCGGTGATGCGCCGAGGTCAGGGCGCTGCGCACAGCTTCTTCGACGTTCAGCGGCACCGCGCTGTGGGCCAGCAGTCGCTGCGGGACGTAGGCCACGCGCCGCCATTGGCGGAACCGTGAGACGGGGGTGTCGAACAACCAAGCCTGTCCCTCATCCGGACGGATCAGGCCCAGCAGGCTGCGTACCAGGGTGGTCTTTCCGGTCCCGTTCGCGCCCATCAGCGCGACGAACTCCCCGGGCTGTATCTCGATCGTGACGTCACGCAACACCGGCTGGCCGAACTGGACGCCGAGGCCGGACGTGCGGATGACGCTCATGAACAGTTCTGGCCGGCTTCCACGGTGCCAAGGTTATCCCGCATCGCGCTGAGGTAGTCACCCTCGGCGGGCGGGCCCTCCAGCGGATCGAGCGTGGCGGTCTGCACTCCCGCTTCGGAGGCCACGGTCTGCGCGACCGCCGGATCGACGAGGGTCTCGGTGTATACGGTGGTGACGCCGTTGTTGCGGACGAAGTCCACCAGTTCGGCGATGGCTGCGGCGCTGGGCTCGGTCTCCGGTGACAGTCCGGAGATGCCCCTCTGGTCGAAGCCGTACTGATCGGCGAGGTAGCCGAACGCCTCGTGGCTGACCACCATCGTCGTGATTTCGCAGGTCGCTGTTCCTTCCTCCCACTCGGTGTTCAGTGCGGCGAGCTCGTCGGTCAGGCGCGCCGCGTTGTCCTGGTAGGCCTGTGCGTTGTCCGGGTCCGATGTTGCGAGCGTGTCCGCCACTGTCGTGGCCATCTGCTGCATCAGGACCGGGTCCAGCCAGACGTGTGGATCGGTGCCTGCGTGCTCCTCGTCGGCGTGCTCCTCGTCGGCGTGCTCCTCGTCGGCGTGCTCCTCAGCCTCGCGCAGAGGCAGCCCGGCTGACAGGTCGACGGCGGTTCCCGAGGCTTCGGCCACCGCATCGTCCACCGCGGGTTGGAAGTCGCCGATGTAGAAGACCGCGGCTGCGTCCTGGACCTGTGCCACTTGCTGTGGCGTCAACTCGAGGTCGTGCGGCTCTGCTCCAGGCGCAGTCAGCGTCTCGACGTCGACCAGGTCGCCGCCCACTTGCTCCACGAGGAATTGAACGGGGTAGTGCGAGGCCACCACGGTGGACGTGCCGGCAGTGTCCGAATCGCTGGCCGAGCAGCCGGCGAGCAGGAGACCGCCGAGGGCGACGGTTAGCAGAGTCTTGGTCATGTACGGAGACTAACACTAATGAAAATGATTGTCGTTAGCGGATCTGCCCCGGGGGTGTCCCTGGGCGCGGTCCGGGACCGGGCCACCAAGGCCACGATCCGCGAGGAAGCCAGCAAACACCCGCTACGAACGTTCCGAGCGGGTTCGCTGCTGCAGCATCCCGGTTAGACATCGGCACTCCGGTTAGAGATCGGCATCGCGGTTAGACATACGGCACTCCGGTTAGCCCTATACGGCCGTGGGACTCTAACCAACCTGCCGCCGACTAACCAAGATGCCGATCTCTAACCGGACTGTCCAGCCAGGTCCTGAGCGACAACTAGCCTGTCTCTGGCCTAGCGCTTCACCGGTGCCCGCAGGAGTCTGCTGTCGCCCTCGGACGCGGTGTAGAGCCATGCGCCCGACCGGCTGAAGGCCACGGCCTCCGACTGTCGCAGCAGTGGGGGGTTGCTGCGGCCAAGACGCGCCCCGGGGATCGGTGTGCGATACCGGGTGATCGTGGCGTAGTCGCGGATCGCGTACCCCTGACGACTCAGCGCTGCGTCGGTGGCGAACGGCACGGTGGTGGCGAGTTTGCGAGCCCGGACCTTCGAGGCGCGCACCGGGATCCGGTAGAGCGGGCCGGTGGCGCTCTTCGCGATCACGTAGAGGTGGGAGCCGTCCTTCTCAGCCATCAGCGCCTCCGCGTCCCTCGGCCCGCCCGGGTAGGTGAAGCGGTGTGAGCGGGCGGCTCCCGACGTGATGCCCAGGGCAGGCTCCGGCACCTCGAGCACCCGGACACTTCGCCGCGATCTCAGGTTGTCGCCGCTATCGCCCACCCAGAGCACCGGCTCCCCGTCGGCGTTACGCCCGCTGGCCAGCGCCTCCCAGTCGGTGTTCGGGGAAGACAACGTGTGCTGGCCTCGGATCCGACAGTCCTTGGTGTCGAGGGCGTACAGCACTGGGGCGTTCCCGCTGTCATTGATGGCCCAGAGCACCCCCGGGTGCCGCTGCGACGGTGCCAGCCCGCTGAGTTCCGGCAGTGCCTCGAGGTCGTAGGTGCACGCGGTCTTCCAGGCGCCGGTGCGCCACGAGGTCGGTGGCGGTGCGGCGGGATCGGCGTCCACCGTCGGTGCCGCGCACGCCGTGCACGCCATGGCCACCAGGACCGCACGGACGATCATGCCGGCGGTGTCGCGATGCCGCCGAGCTGTTCGGCGAACCAGTAGCCACTGTCCTTGATGACTCTGCGCTGGGTGTCGTAGTCGACGTACACGAGTCCGAAGCGAGGCTCGTAGCCGGCGGCCCACTCGAAGTTGTCCAGCAACGACCAGCAGAAGTAGCCGTCGACGGGCACCCCGCGGTCCATCGCGGCACGCACCTGGGCCAGGTGGGATTCGTAGTAGGCGATCCGGCGGGAGTCGCGCACCCGCTCGGCCACCAGGTGGTCGGGGAACGAGGCACCGCCCTCGGTGACGACGATGCGCCCGAACCTCTCGTAGGCGTTGACCATGTCGAGCACCATGCCGAGGCCCTCGGGACGGATCTCCCACCCCATGGAGGTCTTCTCGACCTCCGGATCGTCACCGAATCCGGGGATGGTCCACAGGCCCGGGATGGGGCGGAAGGGTGCACGTAGGCGTGTGTAGTACTGGACCCCGAGGAAGTCCAGGTCCACCTCGCAGCGCTCCAGGTCGCCGTCCTGTATGTAGCGGCGCATCATCCGCAGAATGGGCGCGTCGTCCACGGGGTAGCCCAGGCCGAGGCCGGGTTCCAGGAAGGCGCGGTTGAGCATCGCGTTGGCGGCACGTTCTGCACGCTGGGCAAGATTCGGACCCGGGCCGGAGCCCTTGGCAGCTGTCAGATAGTGCGTGGTGCCCACGACCGGGTCCGTTGCGGTCGCCCGGAGTGCGGCTGCCCCTGCCGACGTCGCCAGATGTACGTGGTGGATCGCGGGGAAGAAGTTGTTGAGGCCGCGCCGGCCCGGGGCGTGCTCACCGAGCATGTAGCCGAGCATCGTGAAACTCATCGGCTCGTTGAACAGCATCCAGTTGGTCACCCGGTCGCCGAGCGCGTCACCCACGACGGCGACGTATTCGGCGTACGCGTCGATGATGTCCCGGTTCGTCCAGCCGCCCTCGTTCTCCAACTCCTGCGGAAGGTCCCAGTGGTACAGCGTCACCCAGGGTTCGATGCCGGCACCGAGGCAGGAGTCGATCACCCGCTTGTAGTGATCGAGGCCGGCGTGATTGACCGTCCGGCCGTCCGGCTGGATGCGCGGCCAACTCAGCGAGAAGCGGTACGCGCCGAACCCCAACGAGTGCACCAGTGCGATGTCCTCGGGGAACCGGCGGTACGAATCGGTGGCCACGTCTCCGGTGCTGCCGTCCGCGATCTTGCCGGGCCTGTGTGTGAATGTGTCCCAGATCGACTGGCCTTTGCCGTCGGCGTCGGGAGATCCCTCGATCTGGTAGGCCGCGGTGGCCACTCCCCACAGGAAGTCCGGGCCGAACTCGCTGAGACTCATGGGTCCATCTTGCGCACAGAGGCGACCATCGTGAACTGTCCACGCCGGTTCATCGGGTCAATGCCCGTCACGATGCGTTAGATATGGGGGATGCGCCACTTCCACGCGCCGGGCCGAGTGAACCTCATCGGCGACCACATCGACTACATGGGCGGCACCGTGCTGCCCATGGCCATCGACCGGGGCACCGACGTGTGGGTCCGGGTCCGTGATGATCGGGCGCTGGTCGCCTCCTCGGTGAATTTTCCGCAGGTCGGGCAGGTCGTCGCCGACATCGATGCCACCGAGCCCGTCGAGCAGTGGAACTGGGCCAACTACCTCGTCGCCGTGGCCGCCGCGTTCCGCGCACGGGGAGTCGAGGTTCCCGGGGTGGATGTGCGGGTCCAGGGCAACATCCCCAACGGTGCCGGACTCTCCTCGTCGGCCTCCCTGGAAATGGCCATGGCCGTGGCGTTCAACAGCCTCACCGGCGCCGGTCTCTCGGTCGCGGAACTGGCTCTGGTGGGCCAGGCTGCGGAGAACGACTTCATCGGCGTGGCCTGCGGGATCATGGATCAACTCGCGATCGCCGCCGGTGTCGAGGGGCATGCACTGGCCATCGATTGTGCCAGCCTGCAAGTCACCCCCATCCCGTTCCCGCAGGGGGTCGCGGTCGTCGTGGCGAACACCAATCAGCGGCGCGAACTCGCGGACAGCGGCTACAACCAGCGTCGAGCGGCGTGCGAACGGGCCCAGGCGGAACTCGGACGACCGTTGGTCGAGATCCCTGCCGATGATCTTGAGGAGACACTGTCGGCTCTGCCCCAGGAACTGCGCGCCCCGGCCCGTCACGTCATCACCGAACAGGCTCGGGTGTACGAGTTCGCCACGGCCCTGCAGCGCCAGGATCTGGATGCCATGGGGCGGATCATGCGGGCGTCGCACGAATCGTTGCGCGACGACTTCGGCGTCACCGGCCCGGCGCTCGATGCCATGGCCGCGGCCGCTTGGGACGCCCCGGGGGTGATCGGCGCGCGGATGACCGGCGCTGGGTTCGGTGGGTGCACGGTGAATCTCGTGGAGCCACAGGCCGTCGCGGCGTTCACCGACCACGTGGGCCGCCGGTACACCGCGCAGACGGGCAGGACCGCGCAGTTCTACAGCGTGGCCAGTGCCGATGGTGCACGTGAGGTGACACGGTGATCGAACAGGCCGTGGGTCGGCTGCTCGACTACGGTCAGGCCCACGAACTGATCGCCGCAGAGGACCGTGTCCGCACCCGCAACCGGATCCTCGAGGTCCTGGGCATCGACGACTACAACATGGCCGCGGAGGTTCCTGGCAGTCCAAGTACACAGGTGGATGAGTTGTTGGCACCACTGCTCGACGACGCTGCCGGGCGAGGATTGATCAACCCCGACACGGTGACGCAGCGGGACCTCTGGGACACAGCGATCATGGGGTGCTTCGTCCCGCCGCCCTCGGCGGTGGCGCGCGAGTTCTGGTCGGACTACGCCCAGGATCCGGTGGTCGCGACCGACCGGTACCACCGGCAGGCGGTGGCGAGCAACTACATCCGCGTCGGCCGTACGGACCGCAACATCACCTGGCAGCAGGCGACCGACTACGGCGTTCTCGACATGACCATCAACGTCTCGAAGCCGGAGAAGGATCCCCGCGACATCGCGGCGCAAGCGACACGCGGCAGCGGGGGAGCCTATCCGCAGTGCCTGCTGTGCAAGGAGAACGAGGGCTATCGCGGACGCCCCGACCATCCTGCCCGCCAGAACCTACGACTCATCGGGATGGAACTGGCCGGTGAACGCTGGTTCCTGCAGTACTCGCCCTATCGCTACTACAACGAACACTGCATCGTGCTCAGCGACGAGCACCGGCCGATGCGCATCGATGACCAGACATTCCTTCGGCTGGCGGACTTCACGGCCTTGCTGCCGCACTACCTCGTCGGTTCCAACGCCGACCTGCCGATCGTCGGTGGCTCGATCCTGAGCCATGACCACTTCCAGGGGGGCCGGTTCGAGTTCGCCATGGATCGCGCTGAGGTGGCATGGGCCACGCAGCGCGACGGGGTGCAGGTGGAGGTGCTGCACTGGCCGCTCGCGGTTGTGCGGCTGCGAGGCTCGGACGGCGACGTCCTGTCGCTGAGCAACCGGGTACTCGCGGCATGGCGGGACTACAGCGATGACGATCGCGGCGTCATCGCGTACACCGGACAGACTCCGCACAACACCATCACGCCCATCGCGCGCCGTGAGCGTGGCTCGTTGCGCATGGACCTCGTGCTGCGCAACAACCGAACGTCCGCACAGCACCCCGACGGCATCTACCATCCGCATGCCGAGATCCATCCGGTGAAGCGCGAGAACATCGGACTCATCGAGGTGATGGGTCTCGCTGTGCTCCCAGGCCGACTCGAGGCCGAACTGGAGGCTGTCGCCCAGTCCCTGATGGGTGCGCCACTGCCCGCACAGCACGCAGCACACAAGCCCATGCTTGATGAGTTGTTGGCGCTGGGTCCGGTCGCGGACATCGCCGATGCGCGTCGGCGTGCGTACGAGATGGCGGGAGCCTACTTCGTGCGTGGTCTGGAGCACTGCGGCGTCTTCGGACCGGACACCGTCGCGGGAAGCCGGCAGTTCCTGGACGGCGTATGACGAGGTGGTGTTGTCAGACAGACAACGCCGCGGCAGCCATGCGCAGAGCTGCCGCGGCGTCGGTCATGGGGGGTCAGTCGAGATTGCGGTCGGCCTTCTCGCGCGCGGTGTCTTTTGCGTCCTGAGCGCGGTCGCCGATCTGCTCGCCAATCTCCTGACCCTTGTCGCCGAGTCGATCGGCTGCGTGGCCGGCATCGTCCTTGACGTCGCTGGCGACGTCCTGGATCTTCTTGCCCACATCCTCAGCCGTGTCCTTGGCTCGGTCAATGAAGCCCATGTGCTCCTACCCTTCCGTCGGTTTCCTGGTCGCGGGGTTCCTACCCACCCCGCCGCGGCCTACTCATGTGGGCTGCGGATCCGATCCGCGAATAAAGGTCCGCATACGGGGCACGAGGTGGCTGACAACCTGAGGGGAACGTCCCATGACGGACAGGCAGTTGGACGACGCCGCGCGATGGGCTTGCGCCGGCGGTGCTGCGACCGCTGCCGCTGACATGTGGTCAACCCCGGGGCAGGAACAGGAGCCCTGGTCCGGGACCTCCTGTGCCGATCACGACCCCGCTCCGCACGATATCGGCGAGAGCGGATGAGAGGAGAAGTCATGAAGGTGTTTCGAGTTGTGCTGGTGTTGCTTGCCGTCGTCGGGGGAATGTTCGCCGTCAAGAGGCTCATCGGGCGAGACTCGCACATCGCGCCCGTCGACCCGTTGGCAGCGGACGTACCACTAGCGCCCGTTCCCGATGGGGCCAGTGCATGAGTCTGTGGCAGGACGTCAAACGCCACCTGAAGAAGGGTGCCCTTTTCGTGTGGGGCCCGGCTCAGTTGGACCCGCACGTCGATCCCACTGTCAGGCTCGACGAACAGCACGATGGGCAGCCGAGGTCAGGGAATCCGGGCCGCGGCAAGGACTGGGACCGCGGCTAGGTGGCTGTCATGGCGTTGCGTGCTGCACGGCGTTCATCGCCGGTCGGGCGCAAGGCCATGGCGGCGATGAAGAAGCCCACTGCTCCGAGGAAAGTGCCCCAGTTGTCCCATCCCTCGTTACGCAGTGTCCCGTCGGGCAGCATCTTCGCGCCGACCGCGGAGATGCCGAAGAAGACCGAGCCGAGCATGTTGGCCCAGCAGATCAACCGTGAGCGTCCGCGCAGGATGTGATGGCGCTGCTCGCGGGCGATCGGGTGCCATGCGATCCAACTCGATATGAGGAAGAGCAGCGATCCGACCATGTCCGGGTGCCACACCTTCTCATAGGCGACCGATGTGGAATCGATCGACAGCACGAGGGCTCGAACGGTCATCACGTTGAAGTACAGCGTTCCCGTGAACTGGATCGCGGCGCTCAGCCAGTCCGGATCCCGCCATGGCGGCCGGGGGTGGTGATCCGCGGCGGACCTCCACTGCACCCCCGCAGCGCCGGTGAAGCAGACCGCACCCAGCGCATACACCACGCCGGTCAGCACCGGGGCGGCCCGCATCACCGACAGCATCGCGCCGATCGCGAAGAGAGCCGACCCCACGCCGAACCCCACCGACATCGCCGTCAGTTGGCGGGTCTTCCGGGTGTTCGTCACGCTGGACAATCTATTCCTCGCCGGAGCCGGGTCGCGATCACTAGATTCGGGTCCATGCCCGTTGAGATGACACCAGGCGATCTGCCCGTCTTCGCACTGCACACCGAGACCACGTCCTATGCCTTCACAGTCACCGCGGAGGGCCTTGTGCGACACCTCCACTGGGGTGGGCCGGTGGCCGCGGCGGACATGATCGTGGAGCCCGTGTGGGAACTGTCCACCAACGATCTGATCCAGGACATCGTGGTGCAGGAGTATCCCTGCCACGGACGTTTCCGCTACAACGAGGCGGCGTTGCGTGTACGTTTCCCCGACGGGGGCCGGGAACTGGACCTGCGCTACCGCGAGGCGATCCTCGGCGATGAGCGACTCGATGTGGTGCTCGAGGACGACAAGGGGCTCGAGGTCACGCTGCACTACTCAGTCCTGCCCGAGGTCGACGCTCTCGTGCGGTGGGCCACCATCACGAGCAGGGTCCCCGGGGTGGTGCTGGAATCGGTCGCATCCGCGCAGTTCCACGTGCCGTTTCGGGACCTCGACCTGCGCAACGTCTCCGGTCACTGGGGAGCGGAGCAGCAGGAAGTCGTGCAGCGGGTCAGCACCAAGGTCGTACTCGAGTCCCGTCGCGGGATCTCCAACCACCACCACAGCCCGTATGCCGTGTTGAGCCGGGAGGCCACCGAGGTCGCGGGCCGGGTGTGGGCGGCGGCCTTGGCCTTCAGCGGGAACACCAAGGTTGTGGTCGAGCAGACCCAGTACGGCGAAACGCTCCTGCAGCTCGGTGTGAACGACCACGACACGGAGGTGGCACTGGATCCGGGCGTGGGGTTCGAGACCCCGCAGGTGGTCGCCGTCTACACCGAGGGTGGTCTCGGCGGCATGAGCCGGAAGATGCATGCCTACGGGGAATCGCTGATGGATCCACAGGTGCGTCCGGTGCTCTACAACTCCTGGGAGGCGACGAACTTCGCGGTCACCGCCGAGGGGCAGATCGCGCTGGCCCAGAAGGCGGCGGAGATCGGCACGGAGCTCTTCGTGGTGGACGACGGCTGGTTCGGCAGGCGCAATCCCGACCAGACCGGTGGCATCCATGACGGACTGGGGGACTGGTGGGTCGATCCCGAGAAGTTCCCGGCCGGCCTGTCCCCGCTCATCGAGGCCGTCCAGGAGGCAGGCATGCGGTTCGGCCTGTGGGTCGAGCCGGAGATGGTCAACCCGGACTCGGATCTGTTCGCCGCGCACCCGGACTGGATCTACCGCGAGCCCGGTCGCGAGGTGGATCAGGCACGCGGTCAGTACGTGCTGAACCTGAACCTTCCCGAGGTCGAGGAGTTCATCATCGAAACGCTCGACGGACTGCTCCGGGACAACGACATCGACTACGTGAAATGGGACGCGAACCGGCCGATGTCACAGGTCGGCGTGCGTCGCGACGTCTGGTTCGGCCACATCGCGGCGCTGTACCGGATCATCGCGGAGATCAAGCGCCGACACCCGGGCGTCCTCGTGGAGTCCTGCGCGTCCGGCGGCGGCCGGATCGATTTCGGAGCCCTCGCGGTCTTCGACGACTTCTGGACCAGTGACAACACCGATGCGCTGGACCGACTCGAGATCCAGCGGGCCTACTCGCTGGTGTACCCGCCACGTGCGATGCGCGCATGGGTGACCGACGTTCCCAACTTCCTGTCGCAGCGATCGATCCCGCTGTCGTTCCGGTTCCACAGTGCGATGATGGGCAGCCTGGGAATCGGGTGCGACCTGACCGCGATGAGCCCGGAGGATCTGGCGGCGTCGTCGCGCTACATCAGCGAATACAAACAACTGCGTCCGCTTATGCGTGACTTCCATCGGCTGGAGAATCCTTCCTCCAACGACTACCGGTTGTTCCAGTACTCGTCGCCGCAGGGGGCCGTCCTGTTCGCGTTCTTGCCGGCCAGCCGACTGGGTCACAAGCCCACGACGGTGCGCCTGCGCGGGCTCGATCCGCACGCCCGCTACCGCTTCACCCACGACTGGCAGCAGCGGGAGGTCTCGGGGGAGTATCTGATGAACCGCGGACTGCGGTTGTGGCTGCAGGGTGATTACGCCAGTTCTGTGATCCGGTTCGACCGGATCACAGAACCCACGGGATGAGCCGGTGGCGCACGCGGGCGCAGTAGTCGGCGTACCCGGGATAGCGCTGCCCGAGGAATCGCTCTTCGACGCTGGCCTTCCCGAGCCACCACAGCACCAGTACCAGCAGCGGTACCAGCGCCCAGCCGGAGCCGACGAGGCACACGCCCAACAGGCTGACGAGGATCGATGAGTAGATCGGATGCCGGACTGCGCGGTACGGTCCATGCTCGACCAAGGTGGCGCTCGAGCGGGGCCGGGGATAGGGGGTCAGTGAGTCGCCCAACGAGCGCAGCGACCAGACCCCAAGAGCGGCGCCCGTGACCACGAGGGCGAAGCCCAGCCATGCGGTCGCAGGCCAGGGCCACCGCGGGCCGACTGCGGCCACGAGGACCACGATGCCGGCCAACACGAACTGCCCCCACACCCATCCCTGACCGCGGCGGCCGAGTTGGGGGAGTGTCATGGTGGTCTCCTTCGCGGTCTGCGCGCGGACTGGCCACAACCCCTGCCCGGCCGGTGCTCACGTCCAACCGTATACCGCCGACGGGTATAGTTGAAAACATGACGAAGTGGTTGACGGCGACCGAACAGGGGTACTGGCGGTCGTGGATCTCCGCAACCCTGTTGCTCCAGCATCAGCTCGGCCGCGACCTGCAGACGGAGACCGGCCTGACATTGCCGGACTACGAGATCCTGGTCCGTTTGTCCGAGGCCCCCGACCGGCGCATCCGCATGAGTGAGTTGGCCGACCTGACTCTGTCGAGCCGCAGTCGGCTGTCCCACCAGATCGACCGGATGACCAAGGCAGGACTCGTCGATCGTCAGGAGTGCACGCAGGATCGACGGGGTTTCTTCGCGGTGCTCACCGATGCCGGCTACGAGGAACTCGTGGCTGCCGCGCCGAAGCATGTGACGAGCGTGCGCCGGCGCATTGTGGATGTGCTCACGCCCGAGGAGTTCGCCGAACTGGGGCGGATCAATCAGAAACTGGTGGACGCGCTGGAAGGCTGATCGGCCGGCGTCAGCGCTCCATGTCCCAGATACGGATGCCGCCCAGGATGCCGGCGGTGTTCGCGACGATCTTGGCCTTCGGTCCGAGATCGGTGACATTGAGGTGCTTGGCGTTGCCACCGCCGATGTAGATGCGATCGAAGAACAGGAACTCGTCGAAGGTCTTCATGGCCTTGCCGACGCGCTTGCGCCAGCGCTTGTTCCCGATCTCCTTGCGGGTGGCATTGCCGATGTAGTCGT
>ERZ795053.1934-NODE-1934-length-25649-cov-20.256466_pt1 | contig 25649 bp, 21 predicted proteins | sample MGYA00375137_ERZ795053 | MGnify/ENA primary metagenome ERZ795053 (study PRJEB30182, sample SAMN05720284) | activated sludge metagenome | isolation source: Anaerobic digester | place: Hong Kong | collected 2014-12-17 ...
ATCTCGTCCTGCGACGTCACCGGCAGGCGCGAGGTCAGATCGCCCTCGCCCTGGGAGAGGTCCGTGAGGCTGTCCACCACCACGCCGATGGGCTTGGTGATGGAGCGCGTGAACAGCAGGGCCACCAGCACCAGGCCGCCCAGCGCCGCCAGCGCCACGATCGCCGACACCGCCCGCAGCTTGTGCACGGCGCCGAAGGCCTCGGCCACGTCGATCTCCGCGAGGATGGCCCAGCCCAGGTTCCCGCTCTCCAGGGGCGCGTACGCGGACAGCACGGGGTTGCCGTTGTAGTCCTTGATGATCCGCTCGCCGCTCTCGCCGTTCAGGGCGGCGCGGCTGGCCTCGGTGTCCACCTTGCCGGTCTCCGGTTTGCGGAACGACGTCACCACGGAATGATGCTCCGGATCCAGGAAGGAGTCCGAGCGCATGAGCTTGTCGGCGCCCACCAGGTAGGTCTCGCCGGTCTCGCCCAGGCCGGAGCGGGCGCCCATCATGGCGTTCAGGTTGTCCAGGGGGAACTGCATGGCCAGCACGCCGATGCGCTCGCCGTCGTGGACGATGGGAGAGGCCACGAAGGCCGCCGGCGCCTCGTAGGATGGGAAGTAGGTGCGGAAGTCCGCGAAGACCACGGCGTCGGGGTCCTGGGCCGCGGCGGCGCGGCGGTACACGTCGCCCAGGCCGCTGTCGGCGTAGGGGCCGTCCTTCAGGGAGGTGGCGTAGTCCAGCTCCTTGAACGTGGAGTACACGATGCGCCCGCTCTGCTGCTCCACCAGGAAGATGTCGTAGTAGCCGAAGGTCTCCAGGTAGTGGCGCAGGGCGGGGTGGTAGAGCGCGTGGTGCTCGTTGTAGCCGCTCGCCTCGGGGGCGCGGTCCAGCAGGTGCTTGGAGCCCAGGGGACGCGGGTTGGCCTGGATGTAGCTCCACTGCATGGCCACGGTCACGTCGTCCAGCTCGGCCAGCACGCGCTCCACGTCCGGGGCCTTGCCGCCGTTCTGCTCGCGGTAGGTGCCGCCGAACTCCTGGCGGTAGTACCCGGCCAGCTCGGAGCGCAGATCCTTCACGTCGCGCCCGATGGACGGCGCCACGCCCTCCGCGTCCGCCGCGAAGGCCGCCATGGCCTCCACCGTGGTGAACTCCTCGGAGAACGTCATGGCCTGGTTGCGGATGGTCTCCAGGTAGCGCTCCACCTGCTCCTTCTTGATGTCCCGCAGGCTGACGAGCTGGGCGAAGGTCTGGTCCTCCAGCGACGAGCTGGCCTGCCTCAGGGCGATCAGGGCGAAGATCGCGAAGGGGAGGATGCCGGCGGCCAGGAAGGCCGTGAGCAGCTTGGTCTTGAGCGTGAAGCGAGCCAACGGAGGTCCTTTCGAGCATGCGGTGCGCGGGCCGGCCGATGTCCCGGGCCGCGCTGACGAGGAAAGATCCGAGATCGAATACCGTTATCGGCAGGTAACGGACCGACTTGATCCCGGATGTTCCTTCTTGCCCCGCAGGATTCCGCCCGCGATCATGGCGTCCCCCAGGGAGGTTCAGGCATGGCGATCCGACTCTTCGTGACCGGCGGCACGTTCGACAAGGAATACGACGAGCTCGGCGGCGCCCTCGTCTTCCAGGACACTCACGTGAAGGAGATGCTCAAGCTGGGACGCTGCCGCGTGCCGGTGAACGTGCGCACCCTGATGATGGTGGATTCCCTGGAGATGACCCAGGAGGACCGCGACGTCATCCTGCGCAACTGCCGCGACTGCGCCGAGGAGCGCATCGTCATCACCCACGGCACCGACACCATGGAGCACACGGCCCGCCACCTGGGGCCGGAGATCCGCGGCAAGACGGTGGTGCTGGTGGGCGCGATGGTGCCGTACACCTTCGGCAGCTCGGACGGGCTGTTCAACCTGGGCGCCGCGGTGGCCTTCGCCCAGACCCTGCCCCACGGGGTGTACGTGGCCATGAACGGCCGCATCTTCGACTACGACAAGGTGCGCAAGAACCGCCGCATCGGGGAGTTCGAGGAGATCGACCCCGCCGGCTAGCCGAAGAGCTCCGCCACCCGCTTCTCCCGATACGCGAAGATCCCCGCGAGCTGCCGCCTCACCGCCAGCGCGTGCACCACGTCGCCCAGCGGCCCGAAGGGCATGCGGTAGGTCACGGTGTCGCGGATCTCCGTGCCCCCGTCCTTCTCCGTGAACCGGTGCCGATGGTGCCAGAGGTCGTACGGCCCCTGGAGCTGCTCGTCCACGAACATGTGCGGCGGGTCGTAGTGCGTGATCAGCGTGCGCCAGCGCATGGGCAGCGGCCCCAGGCTGATGCGGTAGTCGATGAGGGCGCCTTCCTTCATGGTCAGCGGCGGCGGCGTGAGGATCTGGAAGCGCATCTGCGGCGGCGTGAGCTCGCCCAGGTTCTCCGGCTGGGCGAAGAAGGGGAACACCTGATCCAGGGGCGTGGGCACCCACTGGACCGTGTCGATGACGTTCATGCGCGGCTCCTGGTCACGGGATCGGCGGTCTCGTGAGCCCATAGGATCGCACCGGGGGCCAGGATGCGCGAGTGCGGAAGGGATTAGTTGTGCCGCGGAAATTGTTCCTAGGCCCGACTGAGCCCGCATCGGCTTCGTAACTTTATTGTTTTCAATCGCCGCAGATTCGGAAAGTGGCCAAAAAAGGCCCAGGCACAATTTCCGCGGCACAACTATTATGATTCCGGCTCTCACGTTCGATGGAGGTCCTGCCCCCGTGATCCGTAGCCGCGCCCTGCCCTGGCTCGCCGTGCTGCTCTACGCCGCCGGCTGCTTGGCCGTGCCCGCGACCACCCTGGCCGCCGCCCTGGCCGCTCCGGCCGGCTGCGGCTGCGACGGCACGGATTCCGACTGCTGCGGCGCCTCCTGCTGCGCCCCGGCCGCCCCGTCGTGCTGCAGCGGCGGCGGCGCCAGGCATCTGCCCCCGGCCGACGTCACCTGGGACCCCCGCTGCACCTGCGGCGGCCACGATCCCGCCACGCCGGCCCACCTCGCCCTGGACCTGCACGTGTCCGCGCCACCGGTCGCGGGCCTGCGGGCTCCCGGCGGCGCGCCTCTGGCTCCCGCAACCGCGGAGCGCCTGCTGTGCGCCGCCCCCGCCCCCGACGACCCCGTCCCGCGCTCCGGCTCCTGATCCCGGCCGACAACCGTGACGCCCGCGGCTCCCGCGTGCGTCGTCCGTGCATCGATCAGGAAAGGACCCGACACCATGACCAAGATCCGACCGTTCGGCCGCGCGGCCCTCGCCGCGCCGGTCGTGCTGATGCTGTTCGTGCTCTCCGCCGCCGCAGCGACCCCCGCCGCCGTGGACACCCTGGTGGTCCGCCCCCACCGCGCCGCCCCCGGCGACGCCGAGCGCGCCGTGGACCCCGCCGCCGACCTGGCCGGCCAGCTCCGCGGCACCGCCCTGGCGCTGATCCGCAAGGGCGCCGGCTGCGTCAGCGACGTGTACGCCGACGGCTTCAAACGCTCCGACCTCACCGTGGCCATCGACGGCGAACGCCACACCACCGCCTGCCCCAACCGCATGGACACGCGCGTGGGCCAGGTGAACTTCCTGCTGCTGGACCGCGTGGACGTGTCCCGCGCCGGCGGCGCCCTGCAGAACGGCCTGGGCGGCCGCGTGGCCTACACGCGCCGGCCCATCGGCGAGGAGACCCGCGTGCTGGGCCGTCTGGCCGGCGCCTTCGCCGCCGCCGATGAGACCGACGCCGCCCTGGTCGTGGAGAGCAAGCGCACCCGCGGCAGCGTCCGCTGGCGCCGCGGCGGCCCCTGGACCGACGGCGACGGCACCCCCTTCGCCGCCACGTACGGCTACGCCCTCACGCCGGACCATTCCATCCTGGAGCTCCAGGCCGCCCGCGCCTGGGGCACGGGCGACGCGTCGGCCGGCTACGAAACGTCCACGGACGTGCTCTTCCCCTACCTCAAGATGGACGAGCGCGAGAACGACCACTACGAGATCTCCGCGAGCCACCGCGGCTGGCGCGCCTACCTGAACCGCAACGAGCACCTCATGGACAACGGCCTGCGCACCAGCCTGGCCTCCATGGACATGGTGACCGACGCCACCAACACCACCGCCGGCGTGGTGGGCCGCGATGTGGAGCTCTGGGTCCGCAATTGGGACGCCGACAACACCATCACCCCCACGGCCAACCCCATGATGGCCATCCACAATCACATGCTGCCCGACGTGACCCGTGTGGGCGCCCAGGCCCGCCGTGCCGTGGACCTGTCCGGCAACCGCCTGGAGCTGCGCCTGGGCCTGATCCGCACGTCGGCCGGCGCCGACGACACCCGCGCCCTGACCGACGGCCTCTTCCCCGGCCACGAGCGCACCCAGTGGTCCGTGCCCGCCGGCCTGACCCTGGGCCGCGACGTGCCCGTCGCCGCCGGCACGCTGTCCCTGGCGCTGGAGGCCGCCGCCGACGCCCCCAGCCCCGAGCAGATGTTCATCGCCGTGGACAAGCCCATGACCACCCCCACCTGGCTAGGCAACCCGGAGCTGGCCGACCCCGTGCGCGGCACCCTGCGCGCCGCCTGGCGCCGCGCCGGCCTCACCGCCGAGCTCTTCGCCACCCACGTGTGGGGCTATCCCTACCTGCGCCGGACCACGGTGGCGACCCAGGCCTACCTGACCTACGGCGGCATCGACGCGGTGCTCCTGGGCGCCAACCTCGGCTACCGCTCCGAGCTGCTCGATGCATCGCTGGTCTGGAACCACGGCGAGAAGTCCGACGACGGCGGCCCCCTGGCCGAGATCCGCCCCCTCCAGCTCACCATGGAAGGCCGCACCCCCGAACGCCGCGGCGTGCACGCCTTCGCCCGCATCACCGCCACGGCCAAGCAGGACCGCGTGGACGCCACCCTCAACGAGTGGACCACGGACTCCTGGACGACGTTCGACCTGGGAGCGGAGTGGCGACACGGCCCCTGGCGCTGGCGCGCCGAGGTGGCCAACGTGGCCGATGAGGCGTACGCCCAGCACCTCTCCTTCGTGCGCGACCCGTTCGCCGCGGGGGTGCCGGTGTTCGAGCCGGGGCGTTCCTTGCGGTTGGTGGGAGTCTACGGATTGTAGAGTTGAGGCGGAGGAGATGCAGGGGGGCGAAACGGGTCGAACTTCCAATCCACGCCCCGTTTCACCCCCCTGCATCTCCTCCGCCTCGCGACCATCGTTTACACCACCGAGGCCGAAGAGCGAAAACGCCCGGCTCGTGACACGCGTCACCGAGAGGGTGGAGGCGAGGGGAACAGGGTCGAGCCGGGGCGTGATTGGCTGTTCGACCCGGATCGACCCTGTTCCCCTCGACTTCCTGTGCCCCCCGTCGTCTTCGCTATGGATCCATGTGTGGTAGACTCTTTGGGTCGTTCTGATGGACTTAGGCTCCTTGGGAGTGTGCAGGTGATGAAGACCGCTGTGCTTCTGCTCGTGCTGGCTGTTGTGCTGGCGTGGCCGTTCCAGAGTTCGGCCGCCGACACGATCTTCCGCCTCCATCGCGATGCGGAGGGGGGCATCATCGCGTTCGAGCGGGACGGCTACATTGCACAGAAGGGCACAGCGGCGTTGACGATGGAGCAGGCCGAGGCCAAGAGCCTGGATTTCCTGCTGCTCAGGGGGGAGGAGATCGCGCTGCCGCTCGGGAGCGAACTCGAAGTGGCGTCGGTCACTCAGGACCAGCTGGGGCATAGTCGAACATTCCTTCTTCAGACTTTCCATGGTGTGCCTGTGTATGGGAAAGGCGCAATCGTCAACCTGGACGCCGTGGGAGAGGTGAAGTTTGCGAGCATCGATGTCGAGCGCAGGTTGGAGGGTGCTGGACCAGGTCCTGTGGATGCCGAGCAGGCCCGGACATTCGCACTCGATCGTTCCCAAATCGATGTCCCGTGGGAGATGGATGTCATAGCTGGCGAGGCTGAGCTCTGCCTCTTGCCGCCATTGCCGACGATCGGCGTCGCTCCTGCCGATGCGAGCTGGGCATGGAAGGTGGATGTTGCAAGCGACCCGGACATCTGGTTCGCGAGGACGTACTTCATCGATACCAAGGACATGCGGTTGTTGAGGTCTTTCTCCGGCCTCTGTGGGGTGGACAAGCGCGTCTACGATTGTGCGAAGGAGCCTGGCAATGACAACTGCTATATCGATAGCGAAGGGATTGAAGGCTATTTCCATGGCCGGAGTGAAGCCGCTCCGGTTCGGGGACCCCACAACCGAACTGAGATGGCCCAGTATATGAGCACTGATGTTGATGACATTCATGCCATGGGGCAGGCGATGCATGAGTTTGTACAGGCTAGCTTTGGATTGAATGGTGCGAACAATATGGGTGGCATTCGTGACGAGCCCGGGGAGCAGTATCAGACGCGCTATTATGTGCATGCTGAGGGCGGGTCAGGCGACGGTGCTTCGTTTTGCCCTGGTGGTGCATTGAGTTCGCCCACACAGTCAATCGCACTCTGTCATGATGAGATATATGAGGATGTTGTAGGTCATGAATATGGGCACGCCTTGTCGAATTGGGCATTTACGCATGCGGGAGGTGTCTTAGCATTAGGTGTTGATCCGAGCAGCCCTTCTGCACGAGCGTTAGCGGAATCCTTTTCCGATGTGCTGGGTGAGGCATTCGAATTCGATCAGATCAACTCAACGGATTGGTTGGTCGGTACTGGACAAGCGGAGCCAGAGCCGGATAGAGATTTATCTGCCCCCAATAGTCTTGCGGATTCCTATGGTCGCTTTCATGCCCAGCGTAGCTACGATGCATATTATAATTGTAGCAATAGTACCGATGGCGGTGGGTATTATCTAAATTCGACGGTTTACTCTCATGCGTTCTATCTCGCAGTTGAAGGTGGTGAGTTCAACGGCTGTTCTGTCAGTCCCCAGGGTATGGAGTTTGCCAAGCAGGTCTATCACCGTGCATGGCGAACCTATTTCGACATGAGTCAGAGCTACACGGGTGCCTACACCAAATTCCTCCAAGCCTGCGGCGACCTCTACTCCCCATCCCAATGCGCCGAACTCCAGAAAGCCCTCCAGGCCGTCGAAGCCGACCAGCTCGGCATCTGCGCCGACCCTGCCGGCGCCGCCGGTGAGCAGGCCCCCGCCTGCGCGGTGAACCACGCCGCGGATGCCGCAACGACCACCGCCGACGGCACGCCGGTCGCCACGTTCCAGGCCCATGAGACCATCTTCGTCACCGTCACCGCGGGCACGCCGGACCGCACCATCGACGTCCACCTCGTCGCTCCCGACAGCAGCCGCGCCATCTGGTTCGACTTGGCTGCGGCGAGCGAGGCGAGCGGAACGGCCATCATCGGCAGCGACGGCCATCTGTTCGCGCCGATTCTGGCCGCCGGTACCGAAGGTGCCTTCGACCTCATCATCGACGGCAACCGCGACGGCGTCTACCAGCCCTGGGCCGACACCGTCCTGCCCATCGAGGTCTCCGGGTTCGCCACCAGCGTCCTGGACGTGGTGGACCCCCGAAACCTGGTTCAGAGCGTCTCCCCGAACCCCTTCAACCCCAGCACGGCCTTCCGGCTGCGGCTGCCGCAGGCGTCCACCGTCAGCCTGAACATCTACGACGTGTCCGGCCGGCTGATCCGGACTCTCCTCGCCCAAGCGTCCATGGATATGGGCGAGCACCAGGTGCGCTGGGACGGTCGCGACGGGGGTGGATCTCCGGTGGCGGCCGGCGTCTACCACTGGCGGTTGGAGAGCGGGGCGGTCGCGGAGCGCGGCAAGTTCCTGCTGTTGAAGTAGGGCGGGGCCGTCAGCCCGATGTTTCCAGGTACAACTCCACCGGCAGGCGTTCGCTGAGGCGGACTCCGTCGATCGTCACCTCGGCCCTGTAGGCCAGCAGCTCCACGCCGGCCGCCGCCGCCAGGCGCAGGGCGGCGGCATAGGCGGGATCGATGGCTGCGGCGGGAGCGAAGCGCTCCGCGTCCGCCCGCTGGATGACGAAGAGCATGGCGGCCCGGTCGCCAGCGGCGACCATCGCCGAGAGCTCGTGGAGGTGCTTGCGGCCTCGTCCGGTCACCGCGTCGGGGAACAGCGCCGTGCCGTCCTCCACCAAGGTCACGTTCTTGACCTCCACCCAGCAGCGCTCATCGCCGCGCTGGAGCAGCACGTCCACGCGGGAACCCTCGCCGTACCTCACCTCGCGGCGCACGGTGTCGTAGCCCTGGAGCTCGGTCACGGTGCCGTCCAGGACGCCCTCCACGGCCAGGGAGTTGGGCACCGCGGTGTTGATGCCCACCAGCACGCCGTCGGACTCGATGAGCTCGTAGGTCCACTGGAGTTTCCGCTTGGGGTTCTCGGCGGGGGAGAGCCACACGGGGCTGCCCGGCGTGTTGCAGCCGAGCATGGTCCCCGTGTTGTTGGTGTGGGCGATGACCTCGCGGCCGTCGTCCAGGCGCACGTGCACCAGGAAGCGCTTCTCGCGCTTGATGAGGGTGCCGCGGGTCAGCGGCTGCGGGTACCTCACGCCTCGGGCAGCGGGTTGCGCTTCACCCAGCGGTCGTACAGGACCAGGCTCACGGCGGTGCTCGCGGCCAGGATGGCGAAGATCACCCACATCATGTCCGGATCGCCGGTGCCGCCGCGCTCCACGGGGCCGAAGTGCCCGTACATCACGCCGCTCAGCAGCCCGCCGAACAGATGGCCCAGCGCCGTGCACCAGTAGAAGTAGCCCATGTACATGCCCACCTTGCCCGGCGGGGCGATGAGGCCGGCGTACTGCTTGCTCTTGGGGCTGGCCATCATCTCGCCCACGCTGAACACCAGGATGGCCGCCACGATGATCCAGCCGCTGTGCCCCAGGATGAAAACCAGGAAGCTGATGACCGTGACCACCACGCCGTTGATGATGGTGTTCAGGGGCTTCACGTTGCGGATCAGCCAGCTGATGGCCACCTGGCCCAGGATGATGCCGAAGGCGTTGAGGTTGATCAGGTGCTCGGGCTTCACCTGCCCGTTCTCCAGCACGCCCTGGCTCCAGTTGCTGGTGTCCACGCCCAAGGACTGGAACAGCGACATCACCGCGCCGGCCACCGGCGTGAGCGAGCGGATCAGGTCCGACGTGTCGCCGTAGTCGCGGATGTACTCGGGCAGCGTGAGGAAGATCTGGTTGAAGCTGGTCCAGAACCCGGCCATGAGCAGCAGGAACACCATGTAGCGGCCCTCGCCCACCTGCATGGGCTGCAGCAGCCACGGGCCCTGTCCGGCGCGCCGCCCGCTCGCGCGCAGCGCCACGTCCAGCAGCAGGTTCAGCACGATCCAGCCCAGCGCGATGGGACCGATGAGCTGGAACGGCCACCACTTGCTGCCCATCACCAGCACCGTCAGCACGCCGCTCACCAGCAGGAAGAAGCGCCCGTTGCCCACCACCTCGATCATGCCGCCGAAGACCTCGCCCAGCGACTTCTTGCTGGCCTTCTCCGCCTCCGACCGCGGGTCCTTGTAGAACACCGCGCACGTCAGCGCCAGGAACCCGATCCACACCGCCGAGGCCCAGAACACATACGTCCAGCTCCAGCCGCGGATCACGCCGGCGATGATGGGGCCCAGGAATCCGCCCACGTTCACCATCATGTAGAAGATGCCGTAGCCCATGCTGCCGGTCTTCTCCGTGGTGGTCTTGGCGACGGTGGCGATCACCACCGGCTTGAACATGCCGTGGCCGATGGCCACCAGGAAGTACACCGCGAAGAAGCCCCAGAAGCTGGTGGGGAACTGCAGCAGCAGGTAGGCGGGCGCCATGATCGCCGTGGACGCCAGGAACATGGCCTTGTAGCCGTAGCGGTCCGCCAGGGCGCCGAACACCGCGGGGAAGAGGTATAGGAAGAACGTGACCACGCCCTGGATCACGCCGCGGTCCTCGCTGGTGAAGCCCAGGCCGCCGTCGGTTACGGCGCCGGTCAGGTACAGGCTGGAAACGGCGTAGAAGCCGTACCAGCCCATGCGCTCGAAGATCTCCATCACGTTGGCGGACCAGAAGGCGCCGGGGAACATCTTGAACACGTTGGTCTTGGCGGGGGCGGTGTCGGTGGTCATGGCATCGCCTCGTCGGAAGGTAAAAAAAGCCCGGCCGCGCGGGTCGGGAATGGGAAGCGGAACCGGATCAGGATACCCACGCCGGCCGCCGGGGTCAACCGGGGGCGGGGTTGCGGCCGGCGCCCCCTTGCTTCACAATCCGTACGACCTTCAACCGGGAGACGCCGCCATGCCCTTCGTGCCGCCCGCCACCACGCCCCGCGCCCGCGAGCTGGCCAAGATCCTGGGCGCCGCCGTGGAGACCTACCGCCGCGAGAACCCCCGCACCACCGATCACGACGTGCAGCGCGCCCTGCAGCTCGCCACGGCCAAGCTGGGCGCGCCGCCCCGCCAGCTGGTGCTGCTCCTGGCGGGCGTGGCGCTGGCGGGGGTCCTGCTGGCGCTGGGACTGGTGCTGTCCCGCGGCTAGAAATCCCCGCAACGCGGCTAGAAATCTCCAGCGCCGCGGCGCCGGCAATCCTCCAAGTTGGCCTCGCCCCGCACGAACCGCTCCTGCAGGATCAGGAACGCCGCCGCGGCGGCCGCCGCCGTCGCCAGCCACCACGTCCACGGCGCGCCGCCCACGGCGTCGGTCGTCTCGCGGATCAGGATCATGGCCGCCGCCGGCGCCACCCACATGGCGGACCAGCCCGTGAGCTGTGCCAGGGCCAGCAGCCCGGCCACCGTGAAGGGGATGATGGTTCCCAGCATGGCCAGCTTCTTCCGCCGCTGATCCCAACCCGCGTGGAACCCCAGCAGCGACAGCACGCTCAGCCCCGTGCCGATCAGGATCATCGCCAGCGTCTCCGCCGCCACCGCGCGGGCGTACGACGTGGCGGGCAGGTTGCGCGACGCCTCCAGCATGTACCGCTTCTCGCGGATCTTGGCCACGCGGGCCGAGTCCATCTCCGCGTAGGCCACGGGCACGGCGCCGTCCGCCGGGGCGTCCAGCACCCGGGCCAGCGCCTGGTCGGAAACCCACGCCAGGAAGCGCGGCGAACTGTCCGGCCCGTACTCGAACGGCCGGTACACGCGCCAGGCCAGGCCGGGCACCACGGGGTAGCCGCGCGGCGTGTGGCTCTCGCCCCAGGGCGCCACAGTGGGCGGCACCTCGCCGTCGCGGGCCAGGCCCTTGAACTCGTGGGGCACGTCCACCACGCCGGGACGGTTGATCACGGGGCCCGTGTGGTCCGGCAGCACCAGTCCTGCGCCCAGCCCGATCCCGAACCCCAGCAGCGACGGCCCCAGCGCCAGCCAGTACAACGTGCGCCGCGCCACCGGCCAGGCGTCCACCCGGTGCAGCCGCTTCAGGCTCTGGGCCATGGCGCCCAGGAAGAAGAAGATCACGTAGATGCCGTAGAAGAGGCTGTCGTCGCCCTCGCGGAAGTTCTTCACCAGCCCCAGGCCGTACACGAACAGCACCACCGGGAAGAGCCAGCCCAGCCAGTGGTCGTGCATCAGGCGCAGCAGCGTGCGGCCCAGCAGCAGCCGGTTGGTGCGTGCCGGGCGCAGGGCGTGGAAGGAGACCGAGGGCGCGTCGGCGGAAACGGCGCGCGGGGCGGCCGGGGCCTCCGTGGCCACGGCGCGGACCTCGTCCGTCTCCAGCTCGAAGTTCCCGCGCACGCGCCCGATGACCACGGTCATGGCCGCGACCGCCAGCGTCAGCGCCATTGCGCCCACCGCCGGGTGCCAGGGCACCAGCGCCGTCATGATCAGCATGAGCAGCCACCCCATGCCCAGGAGCGTCATCATGGGCCCGTTCATGGTCAGCCGCTGCCGCACCGGCTCGATGGCCGACGGGATCACCAGCATGAACAGGTGCATGGCCAGCAGCATGGGGTAGGCGTCCCAGGCGCGCAGGGTGATGGACGGCGGGCCGCCGTCCCAGCGCAGCGACGCGGCCAGAAGCCCCGCACCCAGCACCAGCGCCCCGTGCAGCGCCTGGCTCAGCAGGCGCGCCTTCAGCATCTGGCAGGCGGGGATGGGCAGGCCCAGCAGGAACCCCGGCGCCCGCACCCACGCCTTGCTTCCCACCAGCATGGCCACGCTCACGATCCAGAGCATGAACGCCTCCAGGAGGCGCCAGCCCCCGGTGGTCTGCCGGCTGAAGAGGACGGGCAGGTTCGCTTCCGACGAGGCGATCAGCCCCAGCAGCGAGCAGATGCCCACGGCCATGAGCATGTGCTTGCCCGTGTCCTCGGACCCGGCGTCCAGTCGCATCAGCGTGCGGATCATGACTGCCCCTCCGCCAACTCGATGAACATCTCCTCCAGGTCCAGCACCGCCGCGCGCGCGCCGTGGGCGCCCACGTCCGCGGCCACCGTCTCCGCCTCATCCGCCGGACGCCGCACCACCGCGTGCCACCCGTCCAGGCGGTCGCGCACCGCGAGCACGTCGGGGTGGGCGGCCAGCGCGGCGCGGCGATGGTCGTCGTCGGCGCCGTCGTGGGGCACCACCAGCAGGGCGGCGCCCTCGCGCAGCCCGTCCACGGTGGAGTCCAGGAGCTTGCGGCCGTCGTGGAGCATGACCACGCGGTCGGCCATGCGCTCCACGTCGCTCATGTGGTGCGAGGAGAAGAGGATGGTGGTGCCGGCCTCGCTCAGCAGGCGGATGGACGTCTCCAGGAAGTCGCGCCGCGCCGCGGGGTCCAGCCCGCCGGCGGGCTCGTCCAGGATCAGCAGTTCGGGCTTGTGGCACACGGCGCCCAGCAGCGCCACGGTGCGGGCCTGGCCCTTGGAGAGGGTCTTGATCTTGGCGTCCTGATCCAGCCGGTAGCGGGCCAGCAGCTCGCGGGCCATCAGGTCGTCCCAGGCGGGGAAGAGGGTGCGGTGAAGGTCCAGCACCTCGCCCACCTTCAGGAACCCGGGCAGGGTCTGGTCTTCGGACACGTAGCCCAGGCGGCGCTTGATCTCCACGGGACGCTCGCGCGGGTCGTCGCCGAACACGCGCACGCTGCCCTCCTGGGGCGCGATCATGCCCATGGCCAGCCGCACCAGGGTTGTCTTGCCGGCGCCGTTGCGCCCCAGCAGACCCACCACGTCGCCCGGCGCCAGATCCAGATCCACGCCGTCCAGCACGAACTTGCCCGGGTCGTAGGCGCGGCGCACGCCGCGGAAGCTCAGCACGCTCATGAGGGGTCCTCCAGGTCGGCGGGATGCTCGGTCAACAGCTGGTCGAAGACGGTGCGGGCCTCGGCGTCGGACACGCCGAGCTGCCGCAGCCGCGTGATCACGGGCAGCAGGTCCTCGCGCAGGCGGGCGCGGCGGCCGGCGGCCAGGGTGTCGGCGCTCAGGTCCGCCACCACCAGGGGCAGGCCGGGCCGACGCAGCAGCACGCCCTCCTGCTCCAGGAACGCGTAGGCTTTGCTCACGGTCATGGGATTCACCCCCAGGTTGGCGGACAGGGCACGGGTGGACGGCAGTTCGTCGCCCGGCTTCAGACGCCCGCTGGACGTCTGGAAGCGGATCTGGTCGATGATCTGCCGGTAGACCGGCACCCCACTCCCGGGGTCGACGACGATGATCATAGTTGTGCCTTCAGTTGTGCCTTCGAAATTGTTCCTGCCGTGGAATGGCCCCCTCTGAGGCGGTTCGCGGGCAGAATGGTCATTGAAAACATTGGACTTAAGAGTCTGGTCGGTTGTCAGCCGGCCTCAGGAACAATTTCCGAGGCACAACGGGACGGGCCCAGCGACCCCCGTCTCTACGGAGGGGTGGCGTATTAGTTTCATAATACACTAAGACAGTTCCCCCAGGAACAAAAAAGGCGCCCCGGACCCGAGCCCGGGGCGCCCATCACGCTGAACAAACCGCCTCTTACTTGATCAGCGCGATCTTCTGTGCGTCCACCCCCTGGCGGCTCTCCACGCGCACGAAGTAGACCCCGGCTGCGGCCTCGGTGCCGCGCTCGTCGCGGCCGTCCCAGATCACCTGGTTCGGACCGGCGGCGCGCACCTCGTCGATCAGGGTGCGGACCACGCGGCCGGACACGTCGTGCACGGTCAGGCGCACGGGGCCCTCGGCGCCCAGGGTGAAGGACAGCGTGGTGCTGGGGTTGAACGGGTTGGGGTAGTTGGGCTGCAGGCTCACCGCGGCGGGGGCGGAGGCCACGTCGCTGGTGGAGCCGTCCAGCCGCGCACACACGTTGTCGATGGCGAACTGCTGGCCGCCGATGCGGAACGTGTCCACATCGCCCTCCAGCACCACGGTGCCGTAGGTGAAGCCGGCGCCGATGTTCTCGTACACGGTGCAGGTCACGCCCGGGGCGATGAGCGCCGGCGCGGCGTTCAGCTCGCCCACGTACGGGGTGGCGCCGTTGACCTGCAGGTTCTCGATGCCGGCGCCGTCGAAGTACTCGAAGCGCACCTGCTCGGTCACGCCCAGGCCCGTCAGATCGTAGCCGGCGTTGGCGTTGGCGATGGAGAGGATCTGGCCCGAGCCGAAGGGCGGGAAGGCCGCGTCCACGCGGATGTCGCCGAAGATCCCGAAGCCGGAGGCGTCGATGTAGCGGTAGATCCGCGCCGCCATGCCGTCCTCCACGAACATCAGGTCGCCCTCGGTGCTGCCGTAGCTGCCGCCCCAGCCGCTGCCCAGGGCCGGGCTCTCGATGTCGCTCAGGTGGTCGCACCAGCTCACGGGGCCGCCGGGAGGCGTGCCCTTGACGCACAGCTCGTCGATCCAGAACTCCTGGCCGCCCACCAGCAGACGCTGCACGTCGCCGGTCAGGGTGACCTTGCCGCGGATGCCTCCGGGCACCGGAGTGGTGATCACGCTGAAGGTCACGCCCGGAGCGATGGCCGCCGGGGCCGCCGCCAGCTCGCCCACGTAGCGGGGCGCGGCGTTCACCTGCAGGTTCTCCTGCCCGCCCAGGTCCAGGAACTCGAAGGTGACTTCCGTGGTGACGTAGCCCGTGGCGCCGATGTGGTACACGTTGCTCACGTTGTTCAGGTTCATGGCGTTGCCGCTGCCGAACCCGGCCAGGGCGGGCGTCACTTCGCAGAAGTTGAAGAAGAAGCCGCCGGTCACGGACTGGTACTGGTCGATGTGCACGGGGATGCCGTCCTCCGTGAACATCCAGTCGCCGGGCGCGTCGCCGTAGGGGCTGCCCCAGGCGTCGCCCACGGTCAGGGTGGAGTGGTCCACCATCAGGTCGCAGGGCTCGGTGGGCTCGCCCTCCACGCAGATCTCGTCCATCCAGAACTCCTGGCCGCCCACGCGGAAGTTCTGCACGTTCCCGCTCAGGGTCACCTGGCCGTAGAGGCCGCCGCCGTAGGGCGCGGTGACCACGGTCACCAGCACGCCGCCCAGGGTCAGGCCGCTGAAGGTGTGCAGATCGCCGATCTGCAGGGCAGAGCCGTTGACGCTGAGGTTCTCGGTACCGCCGTAGTCGAGGTACTGGAAGGTCACCTCGTTGACCGTCAGGCCCAGAGGCGAGATGTCGTACACGGCGTCGATGTTGCTGACCTCGAGGATGTGGTCCGCGCCCAGGGGCCCGAAGCCGGCGTCCACCTGGATGCGGTCGAAGAGCAGGACGGAACCGGCGTCGAACTCCGCCGCGTACACGTCGATGCCGCTCTCGCTGAACAGATAGTCGCCCGGCGCGTTGCCGTAAGGGCCGCCCCACGCCGTGCCCACGGCCAGGGCCTCGTACTCCACGGGGTAGGGGCAGGGGTCGATGGTCACGTCGCTCTGGCGCAGGTCCTCGATCCACAGCTCCTGGCCGCCGATCTGCACCTTGTCCACCGGACCGCTCAGCGTCACCACGCCCGTGATGCCGCCGCCCACGCTGCTCCACGTGGTGCTCATGGTCACGCCCGGCGCCACGCCGAAGGTGCCCAGCGACGGGAAGTCCGGCGCCTCGATCACCGTGCCGAAGCCGTTGACCTGGATGTTCACGCTGCCGCCCATGTCCAGGAAGCGGAACGACAGGTCGCCGGGGCCGGGGAAGACGCTCAGCACGCCCACGTTGTTCACGTTGAGGATGTTGCCCGTGCCGAACCCGGCGAAGGGCGCCGCGATCTCCGCGTAGTTGAAGAACGGCGAGCCGCCGCTGAAGAACTCGTTCACGTAGAGGTCCACGCCGTCTTCCGTGAACATGAAGGAGCCGGGCACGTCGCCCGGAGGGGCGCCGTACTGCATGCCCAGGGGCTCGGCGTCGAAGGTCACGAGCGCGGCGCCGGCGGGAGCCGCCAGGGCCAGGCACACGGCCGCCAGCAGCCAGACGGCGGCGCTGCGGAAGATGCGGGTCAGGGGCGTCATGGTTTCCCTCCTCGAGTGGTCGGAACGTCGATCGCGTGGGTGGATCGGGGCCGCCCGAGGGGCGGCGATGGGGAGGGGGTTTGGAGGAGGGAAGAGGTCTTACATCGGATTGTCGAGACCCATCGATCCCGCGATCTGAGTTGAAGAAGAGGATCCTCGAATGTGGTAGAATCGCAGATCGGAGGGCAAAATGAGCAGACGCACCATCTCGACCCGCGTCATCAGGCCGGGCCAGGTGACTCCACAAGACAACGAGTGGCTGGACCAATCGGTCGCAGAAAGGATCGCGGCCGTATGGACGTTGACCAAGCTGTGCTACGCATGGGGTCAGGAGGGAGCCGATGAACCGCGACTTCAGCGATCTGTTAGCCGCGTTCAACGAGCACGGGGTTGAGTATCTGGTCGTCGGCGCCCACGCGTTGGCGGCTCACGGGCATGTTCGAGCGACCAAGGACCTCGATATCTGGGTCAGGCCCAGTCTAGAGAATGCCGGAAAGGTGCTCGCCGCGTTGGCGGAATTCGGAGCACCCCTCCATGATCTGGACGACGAGGATCTTTCCACCCCGGGGACCATCTTTCAGATCGGTGTCCCTCCAGTCAGGATCGACGTCATCACTGAGATCGATGGTGTCCTCTTCGAATCGGCCTGGCCTGATCGTGTCGATGTGCGATTGGGCGAGATCACGGTCCCCGTCCTGTCGCGACATCATCTGATCACCAACAAGAAGGCGTCCGGCCGTCTCCAGGATCTGGCCGATGTCGAGCGCCTTGAGAAGATCGAGGATCCTACGCAGGATGAATAGCTCCGGCGAGGCCGTGACGCTTGCCGCCTACCGCGCGTCCCCCACCCCCACGAACGCCGCCCAAACCGCCGGATGCGCCAGCGGCACCCCGCCCGACGTGCTGCCGCCGTCGGCACTCAGCTCCCGCTGCACCGCCGCCAGGGCCTGGGCGCGCGAGGCCCCGCCGGCGGCCAGGCGCTCGTAATAGTCGCCCATGAACCGCGCGGCGCCGTCGCCGTCCACGTCCCACAGTGCCGCCACCACGCTGCGCGCGCCGGCGTAGAGGAACGCCTGGGTCAGACCCACCAGGCCCTCGCCGTCCACCTGCTCGCCCAGGGCCGTGGAGCAGGCCGACAGCACCACCTGGTCGCAGTCCAGATCCAGGGCGAAGATCTCCGCCAGGCCCAGGAACCCGTCGTCGTCGGGGCCGGGGGCCAGGACCAGGCCCGAGTACTGGGGGCGCTCCTCGTTGACCAGGCCGTGGGTGGTCAGATGGATGGAGCGCCAGGGGCCGCCGCCCGTGGGCACGGCGCTCAGCTTGTCGATGGTGGCCTCGTCGCCCGACCACCAGCGGCAGCGGCGGCCGAAGAGGTCCACCAGCCGCGTCTGCTCCGCCGCCGCGCCCGGCACCGGGCGCAGGCCCGCGGCGCCGGCGGCGCGCACGAACACGCTGGCTTCCTCCGGCGCGGGCAGGGTGGGGTCGGCCAGCAGCAGCAGGGGCGCGGCCGTGGCCGGCGCCTCCGCCACGGCGCGCAGCCGCGCCAGGGCGCTCAAGGACGGCGTGACCGTCACCTCCGCCTCGCGGGCCAGCCAGGGCACGTCGGAGAACGCGGCGGCGTCGGTGTCGCGCAGCGGCAGCGCGGCGAAGGGCAGGTAGTGCAGCACGCCGTCCGGCACCACGATCAGGCGGCGCACGCCGGCCAGGTCGTCGCGCACGGGATCCAGCAGGGCGGCGGCCGCGGCGCGCGCCGGGCCCGTGAACCAGGCCGCGGCGCCGCCGGTCAGCGACGGGTCGCGCAGCAGGGGCAGCAGGTCGCGCACCAGGGGCTCCAGCTCCGCGCGCGGGGGCAGGCGGCGGAACACGAAACGCTCCGGCGTGATCAGCCACAGGTGCGACTGCTCCTCGCCCAGCTGGTATTCCAGCACCGCCTCGCCGGGGCGCAGCACCTGGGTGCGGGCCACGTCCAGGGCCACGGGCTGGGGGTAGCGCAGCTCGGCGTAGCGCGGGTCGGCGGCGCGCAGCTCGGCCTCCAGCAGGTCCAGCTCGCCCTCCAGGCGCAGGGACTCGGCGTCCAGCACGGCGGCGCTGTCGGGCGACGCGGCGCGGCGCTCCTCCAGCCCGGCCAGGCCGTCCAGCAGGCGGTCCTCCCGGGCGCGGTAGCTCTCGTCGGCGCGCACGCGGAGGTCCACCTCCGTCTCCGCCAGCAGGTCCTGCAGAGAACGGGCGCGGCCCAGCTGGGCCACGCGCCAGGCCTCACGGTCGTGGCCGGCCCGGGGGGCCTTGGCGTGCAGGTCGTAGAGGGCCGCCACCAGGGCGTCGAAGCTGCGGTTGGTCTGGCTGAAGTAGCCGCTCTGAACGCCCACGGCGCCGCCGCTCAGGCGTCGCACGCGCAGCACCTGCTCCATGGCGGGACGCAGGTGGGCCACGGCCTGCTCGGGGCGGCCCTCGCGGCGGTCGATGCGCGCCAGGCCCAGGCTCGTGCTCTCGAAGACCTCGTAGGCGTCCAGCGGGCCGGCGATGGCCAGGGCCTGCTCCAGCAGGGGGCGCGCCTCCGTCAGCCGGTCGGCGTCGATCAGGGCGTGGCCCTTGGTCTGCAGGGCGTTGGCCTCTTCCAGGGGCAGGTCGAACTCGCGGGCGGCGGATACGGCGGCGTCCAGCTCGCGCAGGCCGCGGTCCAGGTCGCCCAGGGCGCAGAGGCTGTGGCCCAGGGAGGTGAGCATGCTCGCCTCCGCGCGGCGGTCGCCCGAGGCGCGCACCAGCGCCAGGGCCTGCTCGTAGCGGGGCACCGCCTCGGCGTGCTTCTGCTGGTAGGTGAGGATGGACGCCATGTTGGACAGGTACCAGCCCTGGCGGCGGGGGTCGTCGGTCAGGTCGCTGGCCTCGGCGTACTGGGCCAGGGCGCGGTCGAACTCGCCGGACAGGTAGTAGATGCCGGCCTGGTCGCCCAGGCAGCCGCTGAGGATGTCGTCGCTGCCGGCCTCGCGGGCCAGGGCCTCGCCCTCGCGCAGGCGCAGCAGGGCGGTGGTCAGCTCGCCGCGCATGGCGTAGGTGGTGCCGATGAAGTGGAGCGCGCGGGCGCGGCCGGGCGTCCAGTCCGCGGCGGTGTAGGCCTCCAGGGCCTCCTGGCGCAGGGCCAGGGCCGTGTCCAGGTCCATGCGCAGGCGGGAGACCACGGAGAGGGCCAGGGCGGCGTCGGCCTGCCAGCGGGGGATCTTCAGCTCTGCGGCGGCGGCGCGGGCCTGCTCCAGGTGGTCGGCGGCGCCGTCCATGTCGCGGGTGCGCACCAGGGCGCGGCCCAGGTCCAGGTGGGCGCGGCAAGCGGCCAGGGGTCCGCCCACGCTGGCGGCCAGGGGCAGGGTGCGGTCCAGCAGGGCGCGGGCCTCGGGCACGCGGCCGCCGTCCACGGCCAGCTTGGCCAGGCGCTCGGCGCAGACCAGCACGCGGGCGCTGTCGCCGGCGGCCTCGGCGGCGCGGAGCTGCTCGCGGTAGCCGATGACGGCGGCGTCGGGATCGTCGGCCTCCAGCAGGCGCAGACGGCCCAGAGCGGTGCCGGGGCGGGCGGCCCAGTCGATGCGGGGGCCGCGGTCGGCGTCGGTCACGACGGGCTCGCCGCCGCGCAGGCGCTCGGCCCAGGGCCGCTCCAGAGTGTTCGGGGCCGCGGCGCCCAGCAGGGCCGTTCCCAGGCCGATCAGGACAAGGGCCTTGCCAAGCCGCGCCGCCCGGGGCCACAATCGCATGCGAACCGGTTCCATGAGCCACCCTCCGGTAGGATGCCGGACCTCCCTCGGTCCGGCCGTCCCCAGTATGCACGGACCCCCGTCGGGCGGCAACCAGCCCCAGGAGCATCACGTGGCCGACGCGCAGACCCTCGCCAGCCTGGATCACCTGGCCCACCGCGCCATGCAGGGCGACGGACGGGCCGAGGCCGCGCTGTTCGAGGAACTGCGTGTAAGGTTCCTGACCTTGGCGAAACGTCGCGTCCAACCGGATCACGTGGAAGACGTGGTCCACGACGCCCTCGGGATCGTCCTGAGGAAGTACCGGGAACCCGACCGCGTGAGCGGCATCCTCGTCTGGAGCCTGACCGTGCTGCGCAACGTCATCGGCAACCACTACCAGTCCCGCCGCCGGGACACCGAGCGCACCACCCAGGTGGAGGACTGGCGCACGGTGCCGGAGGCGGCGGTGGCCCTGGATCCGGTGGCCGACATGGCCGCGGACCAGGCCTCGGACCGGCTGGAGGAGGCGGTGGGACGGCTGGCGGCCGCGTCGGAACGCTGCGGCGCCATCTTCCGCCGCATCCTGGACGTGCTGGCCGCCGGCGGCGAGCCGCAGGAGGCCGGACGGCTCGCCTTCGCCCGCATCCGCGAGGACTTCCCGGACATGTCGCGCAACACCTTCTACGTGGCGCTGCACCGCTGCCGCGCCCAGTTGCGCACGGTGCTGGACCGGATGGAGGCGGACCATGGATGACCGCACGCGCATGCCCGACCCGCGGCCCGAGGAGCTCCTGGCCGCCTACGAGCTGGGACTGCTGGACGAGGAGGAGCGCCGCCTGTTCGAGGCCGCCTGCCGCGAGGACGCGGACCTGCTGGACGAGCTCTTCGACCACGCCCCCTACGCCGACGCCCTGCGCGCCGACCCGGCCCGCTTCGCCGCCGCCGCGGCCGCCGCCGCCCCGGCCCGCCCGTCGTTCTTCCAGCGCCTGCGCCATGCGCTGCGCGGCCCCCGCCTGCTCCTGCCGGTGGGCGTGGCGGCGGCCCTGGCCGTGATCCTGCTCAGCGGCGGCGGCTCGGATCTGGAGAAGCTCGCCATCCTGGAGCCCCTGCAGGTCACCAGCTACGAGGTGCGCGCCGGCGCCCCCGCCTCCGACGAGCTCTACGCCCAGGCTCTGACCGCCTACCGCGACGAGCGCTGGACCGACAGCGCCGCCGGCCTGCAGCAGGCCCTGGACCAGGCCCCCCAGGGCTGGCCCCGCCAGGACCTGGCCCGCCTCTACCTGGGCAGCAGCAAGCTCCTGGGCGGGGACTCCGAGGGCGCCGAGCCCCTGCTGGACGCCGCCGCCGGCTCCCCGCTGGCCCCCGTGCGCGAGCGCGCCCTGTGGCAGCTGGTCCAGGCCCGTCTGCTGCGCGCGGATGAGACCGCGGCGCGCGCCGCCCTGGAACGCCTGCTCCCCAGCCCCGTCTACGGCGACCGCGCCCAGGCCCTCCTGGAGGCCATGGACGCTCGTTGACGCCACTCAGTTGATGAATCGGCCGGTCTCTGTTAGTATGAGACCGGCCCTTTTCGTCTCGATTCCGACCATCCCCCCGACCGGGAGATCATCATGACACGACTGCGCCCGTTCCTCGTCGTCGGCCTGCTGGCGCTGCTCGCTTGGCCCGCCGCGGCCCAGAACCTGGCCTCCATCGGCAACCTCAACGAGCCGGTGCCGCCCAGCCTGGCTGGCCTGCTCACCGGCGACCAGTCCTTCGCCTACCTGGTGTTCCCCCAGGAGCAGGTCTCCTGTCCGGAGCGGGGGTTCCGGCTGGAGTTCGTGAACATGTACCTGGACTTCCAGGCGGACCAGGTGCCCCAGGTCCTCAAGATGAGCAGCGGCCTGGTGGACGCCGTGTGGGATGAGCAGCAGCAGGCCTGGGTGCCGGGCCAGAGCGCCTGCGCCGCCCAGCAGTTCGAGCTGCTGATCACCGAGCCCGGCCTGCAGGTGGTGTCCTGCCCGGTGCAGGGTTCCTGCGGCTGCCAGACCGTGGAGCAGCCCTACTTCCTCAACCTGTCGTTCCTGGGCGCCGCCGCGGCCAACCTGGTGACCGACGGGCAGCCCCAGCCCGGCATCGTGTACTGGGACCAGGGCAACGGCTGGACGGACATGTACGGCGTGGACAAGACCGCCACCGGCAAGACCATCATCTGGGGCGACATCGTGTGCTGCGCCTACTCGGTGGGCAACGAGCACCGCACCTGGAGCGGCGTGAAGTCCCTGTACCGCTAGATCCGTTCCGATGAGCGCGACGGCCGGCTTCCCGCGGGGGGCCGGCCGTCTCCGTCCTGGCGCATCGCGCCGCCGCCCCCCATACTGACGCCCATGTTCGAGTATCAGCAGCATCGCCACGCCTTCGCCAAGTGCGCCTCCGGCCTGGAGAGCCTCCTGGCCGACGAGCTCAACGCCCTGGGCGCCGAGCGCGTGCGCGCCGTGCGTCTGGGCGTGCATGCGGTGCTGGGGCCCGAGGCCCTCTACCGCGCCGTGCACCGGTCGCGTCTGGCCAGCCACATCCTGGCGCCGCTGCTGTCGTTCGACTGCCACTCGGACCGCTACCTCTACGCCACCGCCATGAAGCTGCCCTGGGAGGCGTTCATGACGGTGGACAGCACCTTCGTGATCGACGCCCACGTGAGCGGCAGCCACGTGTCCCACTCCCGCTACGCCGCACAGAAGCTGAAGGACGCCCTGTGCGACCGCTTCCGCGAGCAGACAGGCAAGCGCCCCAGCGTGGACAAGGACGACCCCGACGTGCGCATCAACCTGGTCATCCTGCAGAACCGCGCGGTGATCAGCCTGGACGCGGGCGGCGGCTCGCTCCATCGACGCGGCTACCGTACGGAGAGCGGCGCGGCCCCGGTGCAGGAGACCCTGGCCGCGGCGGTGGCGCTCACGGCCGACTGGCAGGCCGACGCCCCCCTGCTGGACCCCATGTGCGGCACCGGCACCCTGCTGGCGGAGGCGCTGCTGCGCGCCGGCGGCGTGGCCTCCGGCTGGAAGCGCGACAAGTACAAGGCCCCCATGCGCTGCCTCCCGGACTTCGACGAAGGCGTGTGGAAGAAGGTCCTGGCCGAGGACGAAGACCTGCGCCGCGACGTGCCCGCCGGCCTGGTCCGCGGCGGCGACACCTCGTCCGACGCCCTGCGCGCCTCCCGCACCAACCTGCGCCTGGTGCCCGGCGGCTCCCGCGTGGAGCTCAGCCGCGCCGACGTGCGGGAGCAGCCCGGCGTGCAGGGCGGCGTGGTGCTGGTCAATCCGCCCTACGGCGAACGGCTGGAGGACAAGGAGCAGGTCACCGCCCTCTACCGCGACCTGGGCGACTGGCTCAAGCGCGAGTGCGCCGGCAGCCGCGCCTACATCCTCTGCGGCCATGAGGACCTGCAGGCCGCCCTGGGCCTGCGCTCGCGCGTGAAGCTGCGCCTGCGCAACGGCCCCATCCCCGCTCCGCTGATCGAGGCGGAGATCCGGCCGTGAGCCGGGCCGTCCGGATCGAACGCCTCCTCCGCACAGCCCTGCGCGTGACCGGAACAGTGGCCCCGCCGCTGGGCGGACGCCTGGCCGTGCGCATCTTCGGCTCGCCGGTGCCGCGGCCGCTGTCGTCCGGCGCGCGGGCGTTCCTGGAGCGGGCCGACCGGCGCGACGTGCCGTGGTCCGGCGGCACGGTGGCCACCTATGCCGTGGGCCAGGGGCCGGTGGTGCTGCTGGTGCACGGGTGGTCCAGCCACGGGGCGAGCCTGCGGGCGTTCGCAGGCGCGCTGGCCGACGCGGGGTTCCGGGCTGTGACCATGGACCTGCCGGCCCACGCGGGCTCGTCGGGGAACTGGAGCAACATCGTGCTGTGCGCGGAGGCCATCGGTGCGGTGGCGGCGGCGTGCGGGCCGCTGCACGGGGCGGTGTGCCACAGCTTCGGGGGCTCGGCGCTGCTGCTGGCGGTGGAGCGCGGGCATCTGGAGCGGCCGCCGCGGCTGGCGACGCTGGGCGTGCCGGTGGACGTGGATCGGATCGTGCGCTCGTTCTGCCGGCGGATGGGGGTGCCGGACGGGGCGGCCAGGCACATGCGGGCGCGGATGGATGCGATCTTCGGCGGACCGTTCACCGGGTTCCGGGCGCAGGATGTGGCGGCGGGGTTCGGGGAGGGGCTGCTGGTTGTGCATGACACCGAGGATACGGACGTGCCGGTGGAGGAGTCGGTGGTGTTGGCGGGGGAGAAGGGGCGGAGGTTGGTGACGGAGGGGTTGGGGCATAATCGGGTTTTGCGGGATTTGGGGGTTGTGGGGGAGGTTGTGGGGTTTTGGGGGTAGGAGTGGTGTTCGGGCAACGTTGTCGTCGATCGCTGAGAACCAGATGACGAGGTGCGACCGATGAAGAAGAAACTCCTCCCCACCCTCCTCCTCGCCGCCCACCTCACCGGCTGCTCCACCTACGCCAACATCCCCCTCCAGCGGAACCCGGACACATCCGTCCCGGTCACCACCCACCTCCAGCCGATGGTGGGCGCCAAGGTCCGCGTGACCATGGCCGATGGCGGGCACGTCAGCGGCACTCTCGTGGAGTTCTCGGAGTCCGGGGTGACCCTGCGGAAGTCGGGCAACTACGGCTTCCGGGAGGAGGTCCTGGCCGCCGCCGACATCACGCGCATGGAGACGGTGTCCGAGTCCTCGGCCGGGCCGTGGGTCGTGATGGGGGTCATGGCGGTCGGGTTCGGGCTTTGGACTCTGGCCGGCATGGTGGCGGACGGGATCGCGGGGGCCGAATGAGATCGGGTGGACAGCCTCCCTCGGCTGGCCACGTCGACGAACTGCTGTATGTTCTCGGGGTTCACCCGATCTGCCCTTTTCGAGGAGCCCCCATGACCACCCCCTCCCAAACCTTCTGGACCGACCTCCGCTCCCAGACCGCCGTGCTGCACAAGCTGGCCGAGCGCTCCGGCTTCAACATGGCGCTCTTCCACGGCAAGGCCACGCGCGAGCTCTACGGCGCTTACCTGCGCCATCGGCTGCGGCTGCACACGGCGCTGGAGGAGATCGGCGCCCGGCATGCCCACGTGCCCGGCGTGCAGGCCGCGCTGGCGCCGGAGCTGCTGCGGCGGGAGGCGCTGGCGTCGGACCTGACGGCGGTGGCCGGCGCGGACGCGGCGTCGGGCCCCGCGCTGGAGGCGGGCGGGGTGCACGTGCGTCGCCTGGAGGAGATCGCCGCGCGGCAGCCCCTGCTGCTCACCGCCCACGCCTACACCCTCTACCTGGCCGACCTGTCGGGCGGGCCCATCATCCGCCGCATCCTGGCCGAGCAGTACGGCTACACGGACGGGGAGCTGCAGACCTACGCGTTTCCGGCCATCGACGACGCCAAGGCCTTCGTGACCGCCTACAAGGACCGCATCCACGCCGAGCTGGCGGGGGCGGGGCTGGAGGACGAGTTCGTGGGGGAAGTCAGGATGATCTACCTGTTCTCGGCGGGGGCGCTGCAGGAGCTGGTCTTGGGCGACGGCGGGCATCATGGCTGAGTGCAAAGGCGGCACGGCGCCCGATCTACCGCGGCGCCGCCGCCAGCACCATCGCCGCCGCCACCACCACCATCACCGTC
>ERZ795053.1941-NODE-1941-length-25596-cov-5.431855_pt1 | contig 25596 bp, 10 predicted proteins | sample MGYA00375137_ERZ795053 | MGnify/ENA primary metagenome ERZ795053 (study PRJEB30182, sample SAMN05720284) | activated sludge metagenome | isolation source: Anaerobic digester | place: Hong Kong | collected 2014-12-17 ...
TATTATCAATTGTATAATCTTGATCACTATAATAATAATCATGTTTGTTCTTATTAAATTCAATATGTGCAAAATTATACCATTGATAATATACCGCTGAATGATGAGGAGATCCAATCCTTAACCTTCGCTGCAACGTTATTAGATCAATTTAAGGAGATCGATATTTTCAGGAAGTTTACCGGAAGTGTTCAGAAGATCGTAGATGCTGTAAATATTCATCGGGCTACAAAAGAGAAAAACACCCTGGATTTTATAGATTTTGAGAAAGTACCCTACTTAAAAGGAAGTGAGTACCTCGATGTGCTTATAAAGGCCATCCGGCAGAAAAAAGTAATACATGTTGTATACAGGGCATTTCATTCTGAAAAGGATCATCACCATGATATTCATCCATATCTGTTAAAGGAATACCGCAACCGATGGTACCTGATCGGACTTCATGATTATTTTCAGAAGATCAGAATCTACGGCCTGGACAGGATTGTAAAGATTGAAGAAGTCCCGAAAAAGAAATACCAGGTAAGTAATTTTTCGCCGGAACAATATTTTAAAAATACCATCGGAATTTTTTCACCGGCAGAAGAGCCACCAGAGATCATCCTGGAGTTCAATAAGGATGCTGGCCAGTATTTAATCACCCAACCCATTCATGAAAGTCAGCAAATAGTAAGTGAAACTAATGAGAAAATTACCTTTTCCTTTAAGGTTCACCCAACAGTTGAGATGATTCAATTGATTTTGGGGAGGGGGAGTGATGTAAAGGTCATTGAGCCTCAGAGCCTACAAGATGAAATCATTACAAAAGTGCATGAGCTAATGAAATTGTATTAAACATTACCCAATTTGGTTCTTAATTTTAATTACGCTAATTATTTGGATTCCTGTTAAGAATTTCCATCCAGAATATAAACCCAGAAGTATACTATGTTAATAGCATATCAGACAAAACTATAAGGTAATGTCAATTGACTTTTATAACAATAAACATTGCGGCTATTAATTGAGCATATTTTTCACAATCAGAAATCAATAGGAATTGCCATATCTTTTTTAGAATCTATCTAAATTGCCATATATCTTTGATTTTCAAGACATATCTATTATATTTGTTCATAGAATAAATTATAACAAACCAAGTTAAATTACTATCAAACAGCTGCTTATGAAAAGGAAGATAATGTTTTCTGCTTTATTACTGTTAACAGTTTTATCAGTTAATTCCCAGGATTCGGACTCAAAAAATTTATTGAAAAGAGGAAAATCGTACATTGAGGTTAACGATTATGTTAATGGTATCGATTTGCTAACTAGTGCTATTCAAGTAGATCCTGATTTGAAAGAGGCCTATTTTTTACGTTCTCAGGCTTTTGAAAAATTGGATTCCCTGGAAAGGGCATTGCAGGATTATAATAGTTATGTTACCCTTTTAAAAAGACCTAATGAAGAGGATTATTATAAACTTTGTATTTTATCCAATGCACTTAATTTGTATGATAAAGCAATATCATATGCCAATTCTGCTATTAAAGTTAAGAAGAACTTTTTGCCAGCCTATCAAGAGATGTTTAAAGCACAAATGCAATTAAAAGAATACAATAAGGCTTTATTCACTGCAGAACAGGCTATTGACATAAAGAATTCCAAAGAGAATTTTTACAATAAAGCCCTGGTGCAATACTACTTGGGAGAATATGAAAAATCTCTTGCAAACTTTCAAGTTGCATTATCAAAAGACGATGAATATCTACCGGCATTGTTGGGCAAGGCAAAATCATTTTATGAGCTGAACAAATTAACCTCAGGATTAGCTACAATAAACCTGGCACTTGAAATGGATGAATCATGTAAAGAATGTTTACTTGTTAAAGGGCAAATAAATTACAAGATGGTTGAATATCAGGATGCTGTAAACGATATATCAAAGGTGATTGTGCTTTATCCAAATGATAAAGACATAGATAAATGGTATTTTCAACGTGGATTGTATTATGCTGCATTGAATCAGCAAATGAATGGAATCATTGATTTTACAACAGTAATATCAAACAACAAGGATTTTGCAATTGCTTACTATGAACGTGGCAAACTTTGTGAAAAAGCCTATCGAAAAGAAGATGCTACTTTTGATTATGAACATTTTATTATGATGGTCTCCGATGAGTCAGGTTTCTCAGAAGAGATTGAAGATGCCCGTAACAGAATTTATAATCTGAATAGAGAAGAAAATATCCCCTCCTTGGTTATTGAGGAGCCTATTCAAAGAGAAGATAAAAAGCTGGATGTATCAAAAGATATTGAGTTTTTTAATTTAAAGGGAAAGATACTCGATCAAAGTAGAATTAACTACTTAAAAATTAACGGTAAGGATATACCCATCAGTGAATCAGCTATAGCGGAGACTTATGAATTTGAATATATTGTAGATATTCCAGAATCAAATGAAGTTCTTTTCGAAATTGCTGATATATATGATAATAAATATGAATCTACATTTTCTATTAGAAGGACAGAAACTGAATCCCCTAAGATATATTTATTTGATCCATATACACCAGATAACAAAATAGTTTACATTGAAGGATCTCCCACAAGCATATATATTGAGGGAAGTATTGACGACCAGAGTTTAATAAAATCAATCACAATTGATTCCATATATGATGCAAGTTTTAGAAAGGACAGACTAAATCCAACATTTTATGCGAATATTGAAATCGTTAATAAACGGTCTTTTCAAATCAAAGTAGAAGATTATTATGGAAACATAACAATTAATCCTTATTATATCGAACATGAAAGAATAGAATATGATGATAATCCGATGGGTAGGACATGGGCCATTTTTATTGAAAATTCGGATTATGATAGTTTTGAAAAACTTGAGGGACCCCAGAAGGACATAAGTATGATGAAAAGTCTATTGGATAGTAAGTATAATTTCACTAGTATTCAGACTAAAAAAAATCTAACTAAAGATGAACTTGAAAGGTTTTTTTCTATCACAATGAGAGACCTCGTAGAAAAGCACCGCATTAACTCATTATTGATATGGTATGCCGGACATGGATCGACAATTAAAGATATAGGTTACTGGATACCAATAGATGGAGTCCCAAATGATGAAATGTCCTTTTATAGTTTAAGTTCTTTAAAATCTGCAATTGAATCATATGTTGATGATCTAACGCATCTCCTTGTTGTCTCAGATGCATGCCAGTCTGGGCCTACTTTTTATGATGCAACAAGATCGGCAAATTCCAATGTAAATTGTAATGATGATAATATAGTCAATTCTAAGTCACTTCAAGTTTTTACCTCCTCAAATAGTTATGAATTAGCATTAGATCAATCACAATTTGTAGAAGTGTTTTACAACTATCTTGAATCGAATAAAACCTCTTGTGTTCCAGTTGACAAAATAGCAAAGGAGATCAAAACAGTATTGAATGAAAGAGGTTTTCAATCTCCTCAATTTGGTATAATACCGGGACTAAAACATGGAAATGGTACCTACTTTTTTATTAAAAAAGAAGATAATTAAAATATCAATTAATCTGATTTTTGAATGAAAATTGTTAAGAGTTTTTGTTTAAAGTTAAGCCTAATACTCCTGATAATATTACCAGCTAAAGTCCCATGTCAAAACTATTATTTTGAGGAAATCAGTATAAATGAAGGGTTACCTGATAAAAAGGTAAATGCTATCTTACAAGACACTTATGGATTCATATGGATTGCAACCCAGGACGGGGTATCTAAATTTGATGGTAGTAAAATTATTAATTATACTGCCAATGATGGAATGGCAGATTATGGAGTAGTGTGTATATATGAGGATGAAAACCAAAATTTATGGTTTGGTCACCGTGAAGGTGGTTTAACTGTAAAAACCAACCTGGGGAAGTTTCAAAAGTTGAAACCAGACAATTTTATAATTAATTCAGATATCACTGCAATAACAAGTAACCCGAGTAATACAATTTGGATAACAACTACAGGTGATGATGTTCATAAAATTAAGTATCATATTAACGATAGTGATACATTATCTTACATTATTGAGAAATATCTCAAGCCCAATGAGCTAACTCCTTTTGCCTATCAGATATCCTCCCTAAATGATTCAATACTATTATTGAATTCAAGGTTAGGTGTTAAGAAATTTAATTTTAGGGACAATACTTCTAAATTCATCAGACCTCCTGGAAAATCTAGAACTACTTATATTTATCCAGCATCTGGAGATCAGATAATTTGGGGGGATGAATCAGGTAATGTTTATGAGACTAAAGATGATGGCAGTCAACAGAAAGTAATTTTCAAAAATCAAAAAAAAATAGCCGGGGGAGTAGCAACAATACTGCTGGATGATAAAAAAAATCTTTGGATAGGAACATGGGGTGATGGTTTGTATATGGTTAATGATTCAATTCACATGATTTATAATTACCAAAATGGATTGAGTGATAATTACATAAGTTGTCTTGAACTTGATTCTGAGGGGAATATTTTAATTGGGACAAAGGAGCATGGATTCTTTATCTTCAAAGGTAACCAATTTTATACCTTAAATAATTATGACGATCTAGATAAAGTTGCTCTTTATTCAACTGTATCAGATAGCTTTGGAAATATTTATTTAGGTACAGATAGAGGGCTATTAAAGATCATTAAATTCTCATCCACCAATAGCAAGATTGATTCTGTCGTAAAAATAGCCAGCTACCTCCCTGGCGTAAAGATTAATAGCCTTGATTATTTTAATAATGAAGTTTTGATCGGCACTGATGACCAGGGTGTGTGGAAATATAATGTGCTAAGTCACAAATTGGAACCTGACCTTACTATAAATAATTATATCATTTTAGGTAAAGTAACAGATTTAGAAAGGAACTGCAGAAAAGATCTGTTGATTGGAACTACAAATGGATTGTTGCAAATTGACGAATCAGGTAAAATTGAATTATTTGATGCAGGTAACTTGCTAACGGAGAATTATATTTCTTCTGTATATGAAGATTTAGATTGCAATGTTTGGATTGGGTATTATCTTGGATATGTCACAAAAATTACAAAAGACGGAATAGATCAAATCACGTTGCCTGAAAAAAGTTCAGTTACATGTTTTTCAACCTCAAACAATAGGGTAACATTGGTTGGGACTAATGGTCATGGTCTCCTTGTAATTAAGAAAGATACTGTTGATACTGTGATAAAAGAAAAAGATGGGTTATTATCTGATTTTGTCACATTTGTAAAAAATTATAGAGATGATATTTTTTGGGTGGGAACCAATAAAGGGATTGTAAAAATAAACACGCAAAATAATCGAATTTATAAATATACGGCACAAAATGGCGTAGGAGGGAATTTGTTAAGAAATAATAATCCCTTTATAGACAGCGAAGGTTTATTTTGGATTGGTACATCAGAGGGAATATTATTAATGGATCCAGTACAGGAAAAATTGAACCTTTCTGCCCCTAAAACATATCTTGTGGATTACGAGGTCAACTTTAATTCATATAAATATGCCGATAATATTAAACTTAAACCATATCAAAATACTATTAAGCTTGAATTCTCAGGAATTAATTTAACTAACTCAAATGATATAACATACGCATATAAATATTTTGAAGATAAAGAATGGAATTTTTTAGATAAGCAGAATTATTTATTCATGCATGATCTTAATTTTGGTGAGTATTTTCTGCAAATTAAAGCAACAAACATTAATGGTATCGAATCCTCCAAACCATTAGAAATTTTATTTGCGATAGAACCTTACTTTTACCAAACCACTCTGTTTAAGATTTTACTGATTGTCGTTCTGAATTTGATGCTTTTAGCTTATGTTCGCTTTAGAACCCGGAAACTTAAGAAAGAGAAAATTGAGCTGGAAGCTGCTGTTAGTCAGAGAACCGCGCAAATATCTGAACAAGCAAAGGAGTTAGAGATAGCAAAAGAGATTGCGGAATCAGCCACAAAAGCAAAATCAGAGTTTTTGGCAAATATGAGTCATGAAATAAGAACACCTATTAATGCAATATTGGGATTTTCACAACTATTACAGAGACAAATTAAGGAAACGAAACTTAGAAGCTTTGTTGAATCTGTTATAGCAAGCTCCAAGAGTTTATTAACTATTATTAATGATATTCTTGATTTGTCAAAGATTGAAGCTGGGAAATTGGAAATAAAACCTGAACCAGTTTTGTTAAAAACTGTGATATCCGATCTGGAACAGATATTTTCACTCCGAATTGCAGAAAAGGACCTTGATTATCGTATGTCTGGTGATATTAATTTCAATGAACCAATAATAATCGATGAAGCAAGACTGCGTCAAATTCTTATAAATTTAATTGGCAATGCTATAAAATTCACAGACAAAGGATTTATTGAGCTAATAGTTAATGTTCATATGATTCAAGAATCAAAGGCCAATTTGAAAATTACAGTTAAAGATACTGGAATAGGTATTTCAAAGGAGGATATACCAAGAATCTTTGAATCATTTGAACAACGCGAATTAAATGTTACGAAAAATTATGGGGGAACAGGATTAGGTTTAAGTATATCTAAAAGATTAGTTGAAATGATGAACGGAACGCTTTCTTGCGAATCACAAATTGGCAAAGGAACAACATTCTGTGTTTCTTTTAATGGTGTGGAAGTTATTAAGAATATAGAACTTGCAAATAAAGAAAAAGAGGTTGCAACTGATGTTGTTTTCAAAGATTCAAAAATACTAGTTGCTGACGATAATGAAAATAATCGATTGTTTTTATCTGAGTATCTCCGTGAGCTGGAGGTTCATGTTATAGAAGCCACCAATGGTAAAGAAGTTTTGACATGTCTGGAAAAAAATTCAGTAGATATTATCATTATGGATCTAAAGATGCCTGTAATGGGTGGTCTTGAAGCTATCCAATTGATAAGATCAAATGATAAGTTTAATTCAATTCCTGTTTTTGCAGTAACAGCCTCTGTTATAACAACTAATGAAGAAGAAATTCTTAAACTTGGATTCAATGAATATATTATAAAACCAGTTGATCTGAAAGTACTTAAGAGTGCATTGATGAAGTACTTAAAATATAGCAAAAAGGAAATGGACTTTGAAGAGTCGGGCTATGTCGATTATGAAGGTTTCAATTCAATCATTACAAAACTTGAAAAGAGTTCGAAAAAGATTATTAAACTAGGTGATTTTAAAGAAATTATTGAAGGGAAGGTGTTCATGTTTTGGACAAAAATTAGTAAACAACAGTCGACCCGCAATATTGACGAGTTCAGAGATTTATTGAGTGATGTTTCTGAACAATTTAACTTACGTGAATTACTAAAATATGGTGATAAGATAAAACAACATTATGAAAATTTTGAAATTGATAAGGTACGTCAAGGTCTAAACTTATTTGGAGAATATATCGAATTTGTCAAACGGTTATAAAAATTACAAGTCCATGGGGAATTCAATATTAATAGTTGATGATAATGTAAAAAACATTCAAGTGCTTGGAAATTTTCTAAAACAAGAAAACTATGAAATAGCCGTAGCACTGAGTGGTAAGGAAGCTTTAGAATGGGTTAATTCAGATTCAATCGACCTGATATTACTGGATATAATGATGCCAGAAATGGATGGTTATACTGTTTGCAAAGCCATTAGAGACAATACTCAAAATAGTGATACACCAATTATCTTCATTACTGCGAAAAATGATATTGAAAGTGTTGTAAAAGGTTTTGAAACAGGAGGAGTTGATTACTTGGTTAAGCCATTTAATAGCCAGGAGTTATTATCAAGAGTTAAAACACATATTGAATTAAAGACAACCAGGGATAAACTTGTTCTAGCTAAGAATGAACTTGAAAAAGAAAAAGAAAAAGCCGATAAATTGCTTGTTAATATCCTTAATGAGAGATTTGTTAATGACTTAATGAAACATGGCAAAGTAAGTCCAACAACCTATAATAATGTGACACTATTTTTTTCTGATCTTGTTGGGTATACAGTAATTTCTGAAAAACTAAAACCCATGGAACTTATAGGTGAACTTAATGATATATTCACTGAGTTTGATAATATTATGCTTAAGTATGGATGTGAAAGAATGGAAACAATTGGAGATGCATATATTGGTGCATGCGGGATACCAAAACCCAATCCAGATCACGCAAAAAATATAATCCTAGCAGCAAAGGAAATACTTCATTATATAAAGAAAAGACAAAACAGATCAAATGATGAAAATACTATACCTTGGTCGATAAGAATTGGAATACATTCAGGTGAAGTTGCGGAAGGGTTAGTAGGAACTTATAGATATGCTTATAATATTTTCGGTGATACAGTAAATACAGCAAGTCGAATGGAAACTAATGCTGATCCAATGACAATAAATGTTTCTGAAGCAACATATAACCTGGTTTCACACAGGTTTGATTTTATAAAGCGAAATCCAATTGAAGTAAAAGGCAAAGGCGTTATGAATATGTACTTTCTAACTACAGATTAATTTAAATTTGATTTGAAAAGAAATTAATCGGTCAAAGTATAAATTTCACTCACAAAATATCACTAATTTCCCAGTCTAAATTTGTATTTGAGCTTCTTCTAATAGCTAATCATAGAAAAATAAGAGGAATTCAACTGATTTCTCATTTTTTCATATAACAAAGGAGGTTTTTTTAGGCTATTTTTAGTGAGAATTGCCAAATTCTTTGACGAAATTGGATATTTTAGCTACTGACCTGTACATTCTAGCTCCTGTTTTGGTCAGTGTTTAGTCTGAGTTGGCACAATTCAAAAAGAAGAAAGCGCTATTCTGCTGACGTTAATAGCGAAATGGGCAAAAGAGGGTAGATTGGATTCTGAATTTATATGGGGCTGATCGTAACATAACCAATGAAATATATGAACCTGTAGTAAATTTTACGAAATAACTGATAAAGAGAAAATAGAAAAGATTAAAGATTTTGTTTTGCAAAGGCTGGAAACCACCCAGAAAAGGGCTAAAAATGCAAAAGCTATGAAATCAAAGCAGCAAGAACTGATAAATTCAGTTCGATCTGAAACTTATTATTCAGTTCTGAAATACATAGAGGGGATTGAATTAAAATAGCAGTTGAATCATTATGTGCTCATTTTCTTGGTATTGCTGAAGATTCATGGTGATAAATAATAAATTATCCTTAAAAATTAATCCTTTAATATTTTAAACTTCTTATATTTGCCTAAACCAATTCCTATGGGCAAATACCTGAATATTTTAACTCATCCGATTTTTTTATCCCTTTTAATTACTGCATTTGCCATTTGGTTGATGCCACCGCTCTTTTCAAAATATGAATCGGGACTTATTGCGAAAAAATACAGCGATGATGATTTCTCGACTCGTTATTTCTTTCATGACTTCGATCTGGATGGAAACAGTGAAACAGTCAGGCAAGGACATAACGGCGGTTCGCGAGTTCCATATTTTTGTATTAATTATAACAATGATAGGGTTCTTGACCAATGGAATTTCAGTGGTGAATGGATAATAACGGCTTCGGTTATTTTTGGAGATTATAATAATAACGGTCAACAGGAGATCTATGGATTTACCTGGGAAAATGATTCGGTATTTCTGAATAGTATTGAACCGATGGCAAAACCAAATTTTATTTTAAAGAAGAAATTTTTGTTTATTTCACCTTTGAAAAATAATCAAATCCCCACTTTTATAAAGAATGGGAAGCTTGTCGACCTTGATGGGGACAATTTCAAAGAGGTTGTTTTTAGTGTGAATAATAGTTTTGTACTTCAACCGCGTGCTGTTTTTGCTTATGATGTTTTCCGGGATTCAATCTATAGATCACCTTTAATGGGAGCTAGCATACAAAAGATAAGTTTTGCCGATATTGATGATGATGGGCTGGCTGAAATTTTAGTCAATAATTCAGCTAACGATAATTACAAGGTTCCAATTCCATATTCCGATACCAGCACATGGCTTATTGTTTTAGACAACGACCTTACTTTTCTTTTCGAACCGATTGAGTTTAAATTCAAATATTCTGGCAATCAAAGTTTTGTATTAAGAAAAGAAGGTATCAGCTATATAATAAACATACATCCAGGTGAATCCTCCGGTAGTTATGCTGCAGCAATATATGATATTAATGGCCAGAAGATTAAGGAACAATTGCTTAACCAGATTAAGTTTACTGGAATTGGATATCCTTTTTTCCTGAAAGACAATAAAATTTATTCTGTTTACAATAGTCATCTTGTATCACTGGATTTTAACTTGAATTATAGAATAGAAAAATATCTCGATAATGCAACACCCGATTTTGATAAGATTGATTTGGGAAATGATGGAATACATGAATTTGTAGTTACAAATAGTGATCCCCGAAAGATAAGCATATACAGAAATGATTTTAGCCATCCGGTAACTTTGGAGATCACCAATGAGGACTTACAACCATATTCAGTAAAATATACTGTTGGAAAACCTGACCAAATCGGAATTAACTGTGTTAAAGATTTTTATGCTTATGAATACCGTGAAAATCCATTATATTATGCAAAATATCCTATATATATTGGAATATTTATGTTTTTATACGGATTCTTTACCCTACTTTTTCATTTCCAGAAAAAAAGGATTTCAAAACAATACGAAACAGAACGCCGCCTCAATGAACTCCAGATGCTCACCATCCGCAACCAGATGAATCCTCATTTTACCTTCAATGCAATAAATTCGATAAGCTCAGTTATTTATAAGGAAGATAAAAAGACGGCTTACAATTTCTTTGCAAAATTCAGTGACTTGATTCGTTACACCCTCAATAACGCCGAAAAAATTGCTGTTCCATTAGCAGATGAAATCGAATTCGTGACCAATTACCTTGACCTGGAGAAATTCCGATTTAAAGAAAAATTTGATTTCGAAATTCAGGTAGGAGATAGAGTTGACAGAAATGTTAAAGTGCCAAGGATGATCCTGCAAACTTTTGCAGAAAATGCGGTGAAACATGGGTTAAGTCAGTTTGAAAAAGAGGGTATTCTTAAAATTCACCTTTCGCAAAATGACAAAATCCTTAAAATTGTGGTTGAAGATAATGGCATTGGACGTGAAGCTGCAAGTAAACTTGGTATTCATGGCACTGGAAAAGGATTGAGGATAATTGACCAGATCTTTGAACTTTACCAAAAGTTAAGAGGTAAAAGAATAACACATAATGTAGAGGACTTGAAAGATTCCAAAAACAAAGCAACAGGAACAAGGGTGACTATTGAACTGGAAATCTAAAATGCTGTAACATGAAGGATAACATTACTGCAATCATCATAGATGACGAATCCGAAGCGCAGGACTTGCTTCAGGGAATACTCAAAGATGAATTCCCTGAAATTGATTTACAGGGAATAGCTTCAAATGTTGATGAAGGTGTTGGCCTAATACTTAAACTTAAACCAGATGTCGTTTTCTTAGACATTCAAATGCCAAAGAAAAACGGTTTTGAGCTACTTCACGAACTGCAACAACTGGATGTACATCCCACCATCATCTTCACCACCGCATTTGATCAGTTTGCCATTGAGGCCATCCGGCACGCCGCCTTCGATTACCTTCAAAAACCGGTGAAAATCCATGAACTGCAACGCACCCTGGCCCGTTATCAAAGCAAACAACAAAACCATGACTTTAAACAACAATCCCGGCGTATCCTCGACTACATCAGAAAACCACGAATCAAGTTCAATACCCGTAGCGGATTCATCCTCATCGATCCCGAAGAGGTGCTTTACTGCCAGGCCGATGCCAATTACACTGACATATTCCTGATCAATAACCAGCAGATCACCGTGAGTTACAATCTCTCGGTCACCGAATCGATGTTCTCCAACCCTGATTTCATCCGTTGTGGCCGCTCTCACCTCATCAATTCCAAATACCTGACACAGGTGAACCGTAAAGAGAGAAGTTGTACTTTTTCTGTGAAGGAGAGTGTGATGAAGGTGGTGATTACGAAGCAGGGGGTGCGGGATTTGGAAGGATGGTGGTAAATATTTTAATTTAATCGCTGTTTTACAGCGAAGAATTGTATTTATACAGTAATTTGTGCTCTTTAAACATTAAAACCACACAATTAAAATAGAAGGTAATTAAAAGACTATTTTTATTCTTACAAATTATTTAAAGCAATATATTGTTTTTAATTCCGGGTGATATTTAACAATTGGAGGATATAATGAAAAATCTACACGAATTTATTTTTTGTTCATTGTTTATAGTGCTTCTCATACCAATATATTCAATTGCGCAATCTGGTGCCAATTCAGAATCATTAAATGAATTTTCCGAAAGAAAAAGCAGAGAATGGGTAGAAGAACAAAAGAAAATAGATGAATATATTGAAAAGAATAATATACCTAAAGATGGTTATACTCTAGATGGGTCATATTGGAAACTTGTAGGAGTATCAAAAGGATTGAAATATATAATTGAAACTAATGCAGATGCGGCTGCAACAATTTCAACTAACGAAGTTTATGCGGGGGGAAGTTCTGGGCTAAATTTATCTGGCCAAGGAGAAATTATTGGGTTATGGGAGGTTGGCAGACCTTTAACAACTCATGTTGAATTTAATAACACTGGTAGTAGTAGAATTGATTTTGTTGATAATACAAATGGAGATGATGAATATAGAAATCATGCAACTCATGTTGCGGGAACCTTAATAGCGGGCGGTGTTGACAGTGACGCAAGAGGAATGGCATTCAATGCTTCAATAAGAGCATATGATACTGGGAATGATGAATCTGAAATGGCAAATGAAGCGGATAATGGTCTGTTAATTTCAAATCATTCATACGGAGTACCATGTGGGTGGGAGTATGGAAATTTTTCGGGTAATGTTGGTTGGCATTGGTTTGGCGTTGACAATTATTCACTCGAAGAAGACTATGAGTTTGGTTTTTATAATGAAGATGCTAAGGACTGGGATCATATTGCATACGAAGCCTCTAATTATTTGATAGTAAAAAGTGCAGGAAATGATAGAAACGATAGTCCAACTATTGGATCTAATGATGATTATTATATCATGCATAGAAATCTTTTGGGCACTGAAATATGGGTAACAAAAAATGCCGCCACAGACCCACCCCCACCACCCGATGGCGGAAATAATCAATTAACAAATGGATTTGATACTCAATCAGCAAGGTCCACTGCAAAAAATATTCTTACGGTTGGAGCTGTAAATGATATCCCAAATGGATATACTTACCCAAATGATGTTTTAATTTCTGCATTTTCAAATTGGGGGCCTACTGATGACGGAAGAATTAAACCAGATATAGTGGCAAATGGTGTATCACTCTGGTCAAGTACTTTTAGTTCATTTTTCCCTAATATGAATGATATATATGAATCAATGAATGGAACATCAATGTCTTCGCCATCAGTTGCTGGATCAATTTCATTGCTAATGGAACATCAACATAATATGTATTCAAATTGGGAATTATTATCTTCCACTTATAAAGCATTAGTGATACATACAGCAGATGAAGCAGGTGATTTTTTAGGTCCCGACTATATATATGGATGGGGATTAATGAATACTGAAAAAGCTGCTAATTTAATGACCCTAAATAATGAGGATGACGTCCCTCATATAATGGAAAGTTCATTAAATAATGGACAAGAATGGACATATCCGGTTTTTGTTCCACTTAACATAGATGAATTATCTGTAACTATTTGTTGGACAGATCCGCCTGGTACACCTCCACAACCTGCGGTAGATCCTCCAGATTTAATGTTGGTGAATGATCTTGATTTAAGAATATTTAAAGATTCCAATGGAGAAGAATATTTTCCATGGGTGCTTTATCCAAATAACCCATCTCAGGCTGCAGCAAACGCAGATAATATTAGAGATAATATTGAACAGGTTAAAGAATATAATCCAGATCCCGGATATTATACAATAAGGGTCACTCATAAAGGAATACTTGAAGATCCACAATTGTTTTCAATCATCATGAGTGGTAATGCAACTTTCGATATTATAGCTCCAACCATATCATTAAATAATCCAAGCAATCAGGGACCGTTTAGTGGCAATGTCCTAATATCAGCTGATGCGAGTGATAATGAAAGTGGAATTAACAAGGTAGGGTTTTATATTGACAATGATTTGATTGATACTAAATATAATGAACCATTTGAAACAACCTGGAATACTATTTCTTACCCGAATGGATCGTATACAGTTTTAACCAGAGCATTTGATAATGCCCAAAATGAATCAATTGATTATATTTCAGTAAATATTGAAAATAATATAAATGAACCATATATAATTTTAGAAAATACCAATAATATTCCCAACCCAGTACCATATTATGGAGGGATCTATCAATTTAACGTGACAAATGCAGGTTCGGGGTTATTGCACTGGCAGGTTGATATGGGTACAGTTCCTGCATGGGTTAATTCAATAAGTCCAAACAATGGAATAGCTGACCCAAGTGACCTGGTAAATATTTCAATAGCAGCAAATAATTCAAGTCCACGGAATTGTAATATTAAATTCTATAATACTGAGGACCCCGGAAATTATGTTTACGTAACGATCAACCAGGCCGCACAGCCTCCGGTTTCAGCCAATTGGGAGAGCTTTTATAAAGACCCGCAGAACAGGGGTTACCAGAACGTAACTTTAGATACAGATATTGGCGAGAAATGGCAGATAGAAACAACGCAAAGTATTGTAAGATACGGGGGACCGGTAGTAATTGATGACAAAATTATAATGTGCGGAGCCGGTGGCGTTGTATGCTATGATTTGGAAGGAAATTTAGTTTGGCAAAATTCATCGATAAGCGTTACCACTTATCCTGCTGTTTATCAGAACACATTGTTCGCCGGTGATGCCGGTGAAAATGAATTTTATGCCATTAATGTTGCTAACGGTAGTCTTATTGATACCTATCAACCTTACATATACACGCTATTTCAGCCCTCTGGAAAAGTTGCGGCGGATGCATCAGGTATATATGTGTTGAGTGATGGATACAACAGGTTGTACGCATTATCGTTCAACGGTAGTTCATTGAGTGAAAAATGGATTTTTAATTCCACAAGCAATAGTCAATTTAGTGAAGCCCTTGATTTTGCAGATAGTGGTCCTGCATTGTTAGGTGATTACGTATATATAAATGGTATTAAGCCGGCAGGAAATGGGGTATTTATTGTGAAAATTGCAAAGTCCTCTGGTGTTGTTACCGACTTTGAAAGCACAATTACATCCAATACAACTTATATCAATACACCTGTTTTTTATAATAGCAGGATCTATATTACATATAACAATAGTGGGCATGCTTCCATCCGGTCTATGAATACTTCGTTTTATGGAGAACAGTCAAATTTTGATTTTGGCATAGGGGCAAATAGTATAATAACTCCTCCGGTTGGAAATAATTCAAGGGTATATGTAGCTAATAAAGATGGCGATATATACTTTTTTAATGAATCTGATCTATCTGTGGCTTTTGAGAATGATTTTGGAGGTGAAATAGAAGAAGGGATAGCGATCTCAAATAATTGTTTGGTCGCGATTGAAGGGGGTAATACATTATTGTTAATTAACCCAATTTCCGGGGCTGAAATAGCTGATTTTGGAATTAATAATGATAATTATACAGCACCGGTCATCAAGGGAAACAACATTATTTTCGCTAACCAATCAGAAGAAATTTTCTGTTTTTCAAATGTTTATCCACCAGATGTAAACTTTCATGCAAGTCCAACAACCGGTGAAGCACCCCTTACTGTAATATTCAATAACACAACCGATCCGGGTTCTTCACCCATTACAGGGTATTTCTGGGATTTTGGTGACGGTTCGACAAGTTCTGCAACAAACCCAACTCATACTTATACCGAAGAAGGTATCTATAGCGTTTTGCTAACTGCAACCTCTAGTGCTGGGAGTGATGCAATGACGCGCACAGATTATATCCACGTTCAGCAACCTCCGGAAATTACTTTTATTCCTTCTGCTCATGATTTCGGTGAAGTTGATCTTGGTGATTGTTCAAACAGTTACACTTTCCTTTTGAAAAATAATGGGGGTTCCAATGCAATTGGTTCCGTTCCTGATCTAACAGGAAACTTTCAAATAGTGTCTGGAGCAGGAGCCTTTAATATTGGTGCCGGCTTAGCCATAGAAATCCACATTGAATTTTGTCCCACAACAGCAGGAATAGACAATGTACAATTGACTGCGCTCGGTGATGGTTCCTGTAATGATGCCTCTGCTAGTTTATCAGGTACAGGCATTGAATTACCTTTTTTGGATTTATCACAAGCGAATTACTCATTTGGAGAAATTCCAATGGGTGATTGTTCGCTTGAGTATACTTTTACATTAACTAATTCTGGAGGAAGCAATGCAGCTGGCATTATTGAATTGCAGGATAATCCGGGAGATTTGATGGAAAGCATAAATTCTGAAAGCAATAAAATAACCCAAAACCCTGAAGAATCAGAACAATCAAAAATGATAGGTGGAACAGATTTGGCCTCCGATTTTGAAATAACTGAAGGAGAAGGCCCTTTTAGTCTGGGTCCGGGTGTTAGCAAAGAAATAAAGGTTAGGTTTTGTCCTCAAAGTATAGGGGTCCTGGAAGCATTACTTTCGGTTGTTGGAACAGGCTTAACAAATAGTGTTTCAAGCAATTTAAGTGGAATCGGTCTACAGCCTGATCCTCCACATATTTCTGTCGCACCTGAAAGTTATAGTTTTGGAATAATATGTGACTACAATTCAACCTCAAAATTATTTACGATAACAAATGATGGAACATCGGTTGCAGAATTTACAATTCCTCTTGCCACTTCTCCTCCACATTTTATTGTTAATTCAGGAAGCGGCACTTATTCATTGAACCCAGGTGATACTCATGACTTTATAGTGGATTTTAATGCTGACGATGCTGCTTCTTATTCAGAGACATTAACAATTACAGGTATTGGAAATACTAATAACATCGATATTCCACTTGAAGGTGAGAATGTTTGGTCCTTGAGTGTTGGAACAAATTCTTATCCAAATGGGTCAGGAGATATAACAGGAGCTGGGACCTATTGCCCTTACAATCAATGTTGTTTGAGTGCAACAGCAAATCCTGGATACCAATTTGAATATTGGGAAGAGGTAGGCTTAGGTCTGGGAATAGTCTCCTATGATGCTGATTATTGTTTTGAAGTTGCGAATGTGATAGGAGATTATTATTATGTCGCCCATTTTACAGAAAGCAATGCAGAATTGATAATCTCACCTGAATCGTATGATTTTGGAATAATAAGCATTTGGGATTATGTTTGTCATGATTTTACCTTAACTAACAGCGGTACTATTTCTCAAGATGGGATAATTAGTGCTGAGCCGGATATGATTTGTTCAATTGCTGGACAACAAGAGATTCCATTCTCACTCGCACCTGGTGAGAGCCTTAATTTTCCAGTTTGTTTGTGGCCAAATGATTTATTTGGAGTTCACAATGGCAATTTAAATATTGTCAGTAATCAGGGAATAAATATTACAGCCAATATAGCCGGAACTGCTGTGCTAGAGGCAACTGTTATCACTGTATCTGAACCAAGTGAGGCAGGTGTCACAACACCAGATATTCTAAATACATTCACCTATGAAGAATTCTGTATTAACGCATCTGCAAATCCCGGATATATTTTTGATTATTGGGAGGAATTAACTTTTGATATGACTGGTTTAGGATATATCGGTCCAAACCTGCATTATTGTTTTACAGTTGACCCTACTTATTTTGGAGATTATACATTTATTGGTCATTTCAATCCTATTTCTTTTAATGTTAAAGTCATTTTAGAGGGGCCGTTTAATCTATCAACAGGACAAATGGAACCTACTTCTGAAGATTATTTTTCATTTGTGCAACCTTTTAATATCGACCCATGGAATTATTCTGGTGATGAAAATATATTATCATTACCAAATTCAAATGTGGTTGATTGGGTACTGGTTGAATTTAGGGATACTCCTGGCGATGCCTCAACTGCAACAAATGAAACAATAATTGAAAGACAGGCTGCTTTGCTTTTATCAGATGGGAGTATTGTAGATGTTGATGGCATTAGTCCTTTGAAGCCTCCGATAAACATCAGTGATAATCTCTACATCGTAATCTGGCACCGAAATCATCTTGGATTAATGTCAGCATCGCCTTTGCTGCATGTGGATGGGACCTTTACATTTGATTTTTCTGCAAGCTCTGCTATGGCATACGGAGGAACATCCTCGCAGAAAGAAGTCGTTCCTGGTAAGTGGGCTATGATCAGTGGAGATGCAAATGCAGACGGGATTATTGGTCACGAAGATAAGATTAATCATTGGAAAAATGAAGTTGGAAATATTGGATATCTTTCGCCTGACTTTAACCTGGATGGACAGGTAAACAACCTTGATAAAAATGACTTTTGGTGGCCAAATTTCAATTTATCATCCAGTATTCCGGTTGGAAGCTTTACATGTGGTCAATTATTATATGACAACAGAGATGGTAAATCTTATAAAACAGTTCAATTAGGTAACCAATGCTGGATGGCTGAGAATTTAAATATTGGTGTTGAAGTAGCTGGAATAAACAACCAAACTGACAATCAGGTAATTCAAAAATATTGTTATCAGGATGTTCCAGCCAATTGCGATATATTAGGGGGACTTTATCAGTGGAATGAAATGATGCAATATAGCACAACTCCTGGAGTAACTGGGGTTTGCCCTGAAGGTTGGCATATTCCTAATGATGAAGAATGGAAAGTTCTGGAGGGAGCGGTAGACACTCAATATGATTATCCGAATCCTATATGGAATAATTCTGGAGGTAGAGGTTTTGATGTGGGTTTACACCTAAAATCACAATATGGTTGGGCTAATAGTGGGAATGGATCTGATACCTATGGTTTTACGGCTATGCCGACTGGATATAGGTTTTTTAATGGGGTCTTCGGATACCAGTATGAAGAATCTTGTTACTGGACATCCAATGAAAATGACATGAGCACTTCATGGTTCCGCAGCTTAAATTACAACTATGACAATGCATCTCGATCCTATGCTAATAAGCAAGTTGGTTATTCTGTCAGATGTCTTCAGGACACAGAACCGCAGTCCTGGGACTGTGGAGACACATTGTTTGATCAAAGGGATGGCCAAAAATACGAAACTGCTCAGATCGGGACACAATGCTGGATGGCTGAAAATTTAAATTATGGGTCTATAATCGAAAACACAGTTACTCCTTCATCGGGAAATGGTGTAGAAAAGTATTGTTATGATAATGACCCTGGAAATTGTGATTCATACGGTGCTTTGTATAATTGGAATGAGATGATGAATTATTCAATGGCTGATAGTGCACAAGGTATTTGTCCTGATGGATGGCATGTTCCGTCAGATGCGGAATGGTGCGAGATTGAAAACTATGTTGATACTACTGAGGTACTATGTGGCCCAACAGGGACCGGATGGAGAGGGCAAACCGCAGGCAATAAATTGAAATCACTTTATGGGTGGGATCAAGATGGGAATGGGATTGATGAGTTTGGCTTTCGAATTTTGCCATCAGGCTACAAGCATTATTCAAGTAATAACTTTGGTTATGAAACAATTTATGGATTCATGTGGACTTCAACACTTGGTGCCGAAGGTGAATCATATTATCGGGGTTTCAGTTGGGATAAGGATCAGGTTTATAGATTCGATGATCTTCATGAATATGGATTCTCATTGAGGTGCATAAAAGATTAATGAGCTTTTTGCTCCTAACATTTCTTGAATAAAATCACCCCAGTTCATAGAATCCAGTTCGTTTTCCATTACTGATCACAGGTTTTACCTGATTCTCTTTTTTCTCCAGTTGTGACATGCTTCTGGTTACCGCCTGCCTGGTTTTGTGATAATGTTTTGGACTGATATTGAAACGCTTCATTGCTCTTTCAGTCATCGTTTCGACGGAAACAGGTTTGCCTTCCAGCCTGAGAAGTTCCAATACATAGGATTCCCATACTGGTTGTTCGACGGATTTCTTTCCTTTGGGCCTGCTTAAGTTTTCTTGTTTTACCTTGGATGAAGTCTTTGGTTTTTGTTTGACAGGGGAGGAGGCAGGTCTAAAATTGCTCTTCAATTGTCCTGCTTCATCCGTCCATGACTTAAGAACCACAAATTTTTCCCTGGACCCGCTCGAAACAGTTTCCAGTTTTTTACCTTCTCTCTTTGATTTGGAAACCACATTCATAATTGCTTGTCTGATAGTAGCAGTTTTTACCATTGGTGAATTGGAATCCTTCTCAAGGGCTTCTGCAAGTTCTTGGTAGGTCAATGGATGGTTTTTTTCTTTGAGTTTATTGATGATGAGCTTATCCCAAACTGATTTTCTACCTCGTTTACCTTTTACAGGACTTGTAGGCGTTTTCTCCTGTTTATATGTTATCGGTTTGGTCTTATTAACTTGAGTCGTTTCCGTGAATGAAATCTTGATTTTATGAGTGTTATCTCCCAATTTATCCAGCACTACTTTAATATGCTGTAAGCGGTCCAGAGCTTTTGCTAATTCTTCTCTGTAAAATTGCCTCATCTCGGCAAGATCACCCTCTTGTAGATTGATTTGATCCATTGTATCTTCAATTTTTCTATTAATAATGAAAGGAAAAAATTCTACCAGTATCAATAGCTGGTTGAATATGGAATTAAAGAAATGTTAGTTTACCTGAATGTTAGGTTGCAAATATAATCAAACCATTCCAAATAGATTTTGGATGAATTGACATTCATTTCCCTTTTCCGCTTTAAAAAATTCAAAAAAAAGGCCGGTTGTTGAAAAAATTTTTTTAATTTTAAAAGTCGCAAAAAACGACCGTAAGTACCTTGAAAATAGAGCGTTATGGCGTCTGATCAAAGTCTGCTGTTTACAAACGTGTTTACAAAGGGTTAAAATTTCCGAGGTAACAAATTCATTCAAAATTGTTTATAAAAAAATCCTAATTCGCCTACGGATCAGAAGGTTAGGGGTTCGACTCCTCTCGGGATCACAGAAAAGCTCAGCGAAAGCTGGGCTTTTTGTGATTAAGGAGTATCCCTATCTAAGCGCAGTGAAACGTTGGGAAGTCTTACCATCCTTTTTATAATTTTTAAGAAATTCAATTGAAGACCGATCTAATGGACTTTTATTATCAATATTCAAATAAATTACCTGGTTAACTTGATCCTTTCCCCATCAAAATTTGTTGTACTCCTGATAAAACCCCTAATTCACCCGCTATGGCTAAACTTAAAACTCCCGGCGTTTATATTGAAGAAATCAGTGCATTCCCAAATTCAATCGCACAGGTTGAAACGGCTATACCGGCTTTTATTGGTTTCACAGAAAAAACATTGGATGGCAATAAGTCATTGTTAAATACACCTGTACGGATAAGTTCAATGACGCAATTTGCACAGGTTTATGGTGGGGCGCCAAATTACCAGTTTCAATTGCAGGAAGGGTTAGTCACTAGCACTATTTCAAACAAATTCGAAAATTTCAACCTTTCCGTCCAGGGAAAAGATTACACGCTGCAAAGGATCGGAAACCGCTACCGGTTATTTGATGCGATCCGTTTCTTTTACCATAATGGGGGTGGGGACTGTTACATTGTTTCGGTGGGTGATTATAACACAGATATATCAAAAGGTAGATTTGACGGCACGGATGCCGCTAATCCCGGGTTTGGACTGCCGGCACTTGAAAATGAAACTGAGCCAACCATGATCGTGATCCCCGAAGCGGTTTCACTGAGTGCTGAAGATTGCTATTTGGTTTATCGGGAGGTTTTATTGCATTGTGAAAAAATGGCAAACCGCATCGGAATTTTTGATGTTCACAATGGCTTTAAAGATTGTCAGGATCCCACAGAACCAACCGATGTAATTGATAAGTTTAGAAACGAAATCGGCAATGTGGCATTGAAATACGGTGCCGCTTATTATCCATGGTTGCAAACTTCGGTGATACAGGAATCTGAGCTTTCATTTCAAAACCTGAGTGATGAGAGTTTGGGTCCGTTGCAGGAATTAATCCAAAGCGAATTGAATTCATCGGGGGCTCGTTTGCGCCGCTCTTTTGTAAAGGATCAAATGGATTTTTATTCAGTTATTCACCAATACACAAAGGATTATGTAGCGCAAAAAACCGTAAACCCCGATTTGGACGAAAACCCTATGTCTGAATTTCTGCATCAGGCACTTTTTCGAATGAGTCCGGCTTATAAACAAATCATCAAGTTTATGAAGGAGAGTTTGAGTTTAATACCTCCTGCGTCAGGCATGGCAGGCATTTATACCATGGTTGATAATTCAAGGGGTGTGTGGAAAGCACCTGCAAATGTCTCTATGAATTCGGTGATCAAACCTGCTGTAGAAATTACCCAGGCAGAGCAGGAAGATTTGAATATTACTTCTTCCGGGAAATCCATCAATGCAATCCGTTCTTTCATTGGTGAAGGGGTGTTGGTATGGGGCGCCCGCACACTTGATGGCAATAGCAACGAATGGCGGTACATCAATGTGGTAAGGACGATGATCATGCTGGAGCAATCCATAAAAGCAGGCATCAATGCATTTGTCTTCGAACCCAATGATGCCAATACCTGGGCAAAGATTAAAAACATGACCGAAAATTTCCTGATCCAGCAATGGAAAATGGGAGCCCTTGCCGGAGCCAAGCCGGATGAAGCTTTCGCAGTTAAAGTGGGGCTGGGCCAAACCATGACTGCAAATGATATTTTGAATGGCCTGTTAAAAGTGAATATAATGGTTGCAGTATTGCGGCCTGCGGAATTCCTGGTCATGAAAATTGAGGAAAAAATGCTTAATTCCTGATCAATTAAATCAACAAGTATGACTGATATCAATTATCTCCCGCCTGGATTTTATTTTACGGTTGCCTTTTCAAATGAAGCCGATGCTTTAGATGGCTCGTTTCAGGAGGTGAACGGTATTTCAACAGATATTGAAACCGCATCTATTGACAGTGGTGATGAAAATAGATTTAGATATAAATTGCCCAAACAGACCGGTTATTCAAACCTCGTTTTAAAAAGGGGGTTGCTTTCCAGTGATTCTGAATTACTCAAATGGGTGCAGAACTGTTTGACAGTTGGATTGACAGATCAGATTGAAGTAAAGCCCCTTTTTGTAAAATTACTGGATAATAATAATGACATAATAAGAAGCTGGACTTTTGAAAATGCCTACCCCATAAAGTTCACCATAGGCAGTTTAATTGCAAATGCACGTGAGGTAGCTGTTGATTCGATTGAGTTTTCCTTTAGTTATTTTAGTCGTAAAATCTGATGTGTAAAATTTAATGATTATGTAACGATTTGTTCAGCTCTTATTTGGATTAAAGTTGTTTTATCACAGATTAATTTTAAGAACAAACTGTGAATTCATTTAATCTGCTAAATCGTACATTTTACAAGGATTTGAATGAGGAACTTGAATGTTTCCTGGAACAACAAATCAATAAATTTCCAAAAGATGAGCTCCTGAAAATCGATTTACATTGCCATGATCATAACAGCGATGTACCCGATGAGATTTTAGGCCGAATATTGAAACTTCCGGAAACATGGTTAAAAACCAGTGATCTGCTTTCAACCCTAAAAATTAATGGTTGCGATGTGATAACCATCACCAATCATAATAATGCCCGTAGTTGTTTTGAATTACAACAAAGTGGTAAAGATATTTTAACTGCCGCTGAATTTACCTGTACTGAAACTGAATTTGATGTTGGTATCCATGTATTAACTTACGGGTTTAATGAAAGCCAGGAAAAGGATTTAAATAAACTTCGGCGCAATCTGGATGATTTCCTGAAATATTGCAAAGCCAGCAATTTACCAACTATCTGGGCGCATCCACTTTATTATTACAGCCGGGGAGGCGTACCTCCTATGGACTTTTTCAATAAGCTTTCTATCATGTTTGAGCGTTTTGAAACATTAAATGGGCAGCGTGATACCTGGCAAAATATGCTTGTTAAAAGATGGATCGGGAATCTTGATAAATCAATGATCGATCAATATGCAAATACCTTTGATCTTGATCCGGAAGCTTATTGCTTTGATCCATATAAAAAATCTCTTTCAGGCGGATCTGATAGTCATATGGGAATTTTTACCGGGCTTACAGGTACGCATTTATGGGTTCCTGATCTCAGCCGGCGAAAAGAGATGGAGCCTTTATCGGCGCTTGCACTGGAGGCGATCATAAATGGCAATATGGCTCCGTATGGTTCGCATCAAAACAGTGAAAAACTAACTATTTCATTTCTTGATTATGTATTTCAGGTGGCACTCCACAGGCGGGATGCCGGACTGATGAGGATTTTATTACACAAAGGAACCTATCGGGATAAAATAATTGCCATCCTGGTTTCAAATGCCTTTGGCGAGATTACACACCATAAGGTTACCATGAATTTTATTGAACTTTTTCATAACTGTTTTAAAGGAAAAGTTCCGGTTAGTGCCAAAAGATGGTTTGTTCCAAAGGTATATAAACCTGTGTTTGATGATGCTGCAAAAATGGCCTTGTCTCGAAAAAAAGGAGATGATAACCTGGTGGAGGTTTTTAACGAATCCATTGATTCAATCAGCGAAAAACTGAATTCAATTTTATATTCCCGGCTAAATAAAAAGGTGGATAGATTAAAACTTGAAGGAGACCTGGAAAAAATCAGTTTGCCAAATTTGATTGAAAATTTTGAAATTCCCAGTGAGCTTCGTCCTTACTTTAATAAAAAATCTGACCGATCAAAGGATACATTTAAGTCATTTTTTAATATACCTGATATTCCGGGCTTTCTGGATGGTTTAAGTTTTCCATTTCTTGCTTCGTCATTGATATTAGCTGCCAATTTTACCAGCGCACAGGTAATGTATAATGCAAGACCTCTGCTCAATGAATTTGCGGAGAAACTTGGAACCTTAAAACACCCGAAACGGATGTTATGGCTTAGCGATACCTATGGAGATAACAATGGAGTTTCGTTTGTTTTAAAGGCCATGCTTGAAGATATTCAGCGAAAAGATCTGCCCGTAGATATTTTAATTTGCAGTAATACTATACAGCCTGAAGATCATCTGATTGTAATGAAGCCTCAAGCCGAGTTTAACCTGCCGTTTTATAAACAGCAGTCAATCAGGATTCCTGACTTCCTGAAATTGCAGCGTTTGTTTCAGGATGGAGAGTATGACCGTATAATGTGCTCAACTGAAGGGCCAATGGGATTGGCCACTTTATATCTGAAGTATGCTTTTACCGTGCCTTCTTATTTTTATATTCATACCGATTGGATCATGTTTGCCCGCAAGGTGCTTGAAATGGATCAGGAAAATATCAGCCGGTTTCGAAGACTGCTTCGGGCATTTTATCACACTTTCGACGGCCTCTTTGTGCTTAACCAGGATCAGTATCGCT
>ERZ795053.1944-NODE-1944-length-25577-cov-20.968811_pt1 | contig 25577 bp, 20 predicted proteins | sample MGYA00375137_ERZ795053 | MGnify/ENA primary metagenome ERZ795053 (study PRJEB30182, sample SAMN05720284) | activated sludge metagenome | isolation source: Anaerobic digester | place: Hong Kong | collected 2014-12-17 ...
ACGCCGGAGGTCATGCCCGTACGCAGGCTGTCGGCGAAGGGCGTGGTGCGGAGGGAATCCTTGTCCATGGGGCACCTCGGTTCTGAAATGGCGGGTTCATGGGGCAAGCATAGGATGTGGGGGTTCACGGGGCAATTGAGGACATGAGGGAAACCAACCCTCTTGGTGATATATCAGATAAGGAGCACTACATTCTCGCTGCGAGCTGGCCGCCAGGAAAGCCCACAAACCCCACATTGTCAACCCCTGCAACAACATAGCTGATATATCAGCCCCCGGCTGCTTTCAGCTTGTTTTTCGTGCGCTTATCGACTACACTTTTCTCAACCATCCTCCCGGATCGGACCGTTCCCATGCCCCGCCATCCCCAACGCCTCCATCGCGAGCTGCTGGCCGCCCTGGAGAACATGCGCGCCGCCGAGAAGTCGGCCGTCACGCTCTTCGCACGAGTCCTTCGCGAGGGGGCCTTCCGCCGCCTCGGGTTCGCCACCATGGACCTCTACGCCACTCAAGGCCTGGGCCTCTCGCCGGCCAAGACACGCCAGTTCCTGCACCTGGCTCGATCCCTGGATCGCCTGCCCGCCACGCGCGCCGCCCTGGACGACGGCCGTCTCACCTGGACCAAGGCCCGCACCCTGGCCGCCGTGGCCACGCCACGCACCGAGGGAGCCTGGGTCCAGACGGCCTCCACCGTCACCTCCCGCGAGCTGGAAGGTAAGGTGAAGCTGTCCCGCCAGCGCTTGAAGCAGGAACGCGAGCGGCTGCGGGCCAAGCGGTCCCAGGGCGCGCTGCTGCTGGATCCGAGCTTTTCGATGCCCGAGGCGAGCCCCGCACCCGCCGCCGCGGTGGCCGTACCCTTACCGCCACCATCGGTCACCATCTCGATCACCCTGGACCCGGTGCAGGCCGCCCGCTTCGACCGCCTCATCGAAACCCTCCGCAAGCACGGCGACCGCCGCCCTCGCGCCGCTCTGGTCTTGGACGGCCTCGCCGCCCTGGCGTCCGGAGTCGGCACACGTGAGATCAACGCATCCCCTTATCAAATCGTGGCTTACCGCTGCGACACCTGCAACACCACCCGCGTCCAAGGCAAGCCGATCGCCCCCGCCGCCGCCGCGGCCATGGAATGCGACGCCCTTCTGACCTCACCAGATCCCAAGATCCCAAACCGATCCACCATTCCGCCGGCCCAACGACGCGCTGCTCTGGCCCGCGACGGCCATCGCTGCACCACCCCCGGCTGCGGCGCCACACGCTTCCTGGAGGTCCACCACAAGACGCCCCGCGCACGAGGCGGCACGCACGCGCTGGAGAACCTGATCACCCTCTGCAGCGCCTGCCATCGCTTCGCGCACGAAACGGAGGTCGCGCCGTGATATGATCGAGCCCTATCACCAACCGGGAGATCGATCATGAATAGTAGCACCGCATGGATCCTTGCACTTTTCTGCGCGGGGACGTGCTTGGCCTCGCCTGAGTATTCCTATGTCACCTACCTTGGCGGAGAACGCGACGAGCTCAACGCAGTGACCCACCTCGACGACGTGGGCTATCTGGTAGCCTTGGCCACGGTTTCGTCCGGGCTCGAAACGACACCCGGATGCATCGCCCCCGAGTTCACCTCGGGGCCAGATTTTAACTATCCCGACGTGTACGTAGCGAGCTTCACACCAGATCATCGACTCCTCGCCGCCACATACATCGGAGGATCCACACACGAACTGCCGGATGCCGTCACGAGATTGCCCGATGGCGACATCCTGCTTTTCGCATTCACGTCGTCGCCGGATCTCGTGGCGGAAGCCACGGTCTCCTTTGGCGAAAGCGGACCCGGCTTCTCAGGCGACCTGTTCATCGCACGCCTGGATCCTGACCTGACCACCTTCCGGTGGTCGGTCCGGTTCACGAGCCCTCCGCTGTTCCGGGTCTTCTCCGGATTCACCATCCGGGATGGGGAATTACTGATCTCCTGGTATGACACGGAGGGTACTTACGGCGGCTGGTTCTCCCGAGTGGGTCACTTCACGGTTCTGGACCTGAGCGACGGCTCCCTGCTGAACGACGTGCAGCGCAATCGCTCGCAGAGCCGTGGCATCCTTCCCCTTCCCGACGGCGGCTACGTGTTACTGGAGGACACGTTCGAGACGCCGGAGGTCTCGCCCGACGCCTACCAATCCGTATCTCACGGCTCGATTGAGACCATCTTGACTTGGACCACCTCGACGCTCGATCCGATCTCCTCGACGTTTTTCGGTGGGTCGGGTCGGGACATCGCGTCGTCGGGTGTGGTCCTGCCCGACGGCTCCCTCGTCCTCTGCTGCCAAACCACTTCGGATGAACTCCCCACGATTCATGCCGACGGGAATTTCGACGAACATGTCCCGGGTGAAAGAGATCTCCACCTCAGCCGCTGGGCTCCGGACGGTCACAGCCTCCTCTGGGCCGGCTATCTTGATCGAGGGGACGTGGAGGACTTCACCGATATGGAGCAGGACGATTCCGGCGACCTGCTCCTCCTCATCAGTTCCGAACAGCTCCGGAGCCTCTCACCAGACAGAAGCAGCCAGACGAAGACCGTGGACCAAAGGCTGAACTCCGTCGTGCGTCTCACCGCGGGCTCGGGGCGTAAGGTCTGGTCTACGACGCTGTATCCAGGCGCATATAGTGAGGTGAATGATCTCTCCGTATCCCAGGGGTGTTTCCTATTGAGCGGGTGCTTCATGGGACGAACCCCTCTTCCGATTCCGCAACCGACCGCCGACGCCTACGACACCACGTTCGCCGCCGACGAGGCGTTCCTGATCCTCGCCACCGATCCCGATCACGTCCCCCTCGACCCCATCACCCCACCCCGTCTCCTACCAGACGGGCTGACACTCCGGGTCACCTCACATCAAGGCCAAACCATCGCCCTCCGCGCCGGCCTCCCCGAACCCGCCCACGCCGCCGTGCAGGTGCACGACCTCCGCGGCCGCTGCATCGCCTCCCTGCACCAGGGCGCACTCCCGGCGGGATTCACGGATCTGGAGTGGGACGGGAGAACGGCGGACGGGAGGAAAGCCCCGCACGGCGCCTACTGCGTGAGCCTGAGCGCGGAAGGGCGGCGGACGAGCCGCACCATCACTCTACGCTGACGCGCCCGCCGATGACATGGGCGATGCCCATGGTCATGCGGTCCACGGTCACCTGCGTGAAGCCGTGCTCCTCCAGCAGGGCCGCGTACTCGCGCGGGGTGAGGAAGCGCTGCATGCTCACGGCCAGGTAACCGTAGGCCGACTCGTCGTTGCCGGCCAGGCGGCCCATGAGCGGCAGCATGCGGTTGAGAAACCAGCGGACGGGGCCGGAGGGGCCGCGGGCCGGGCCATCGGCGTGCGGGTCGTCGCGGAAGAACTCCACCACGTAGAACTGGCCGCCGGGGCGGAGCACGCGGCGGACCTCCGCGAGGCAGCGACGCAGGTCGGCCACGTTGCGCACGCCGAAGCCCACCGTGACCGCGTCCACGCAGGCGTCGCGCAGGGGCAGCGACTGGGCGTCCGACGTGACCGCCGGCACGCCGCCGGGCTGCGCCAGGCCCTTGCCGGCGCCGGCCACGAGCATGGCGTGGGTGAAGTCGGCGGCGATCACCTCGCGGCAGCGGCCGGCGTGCAGGGCCTCCAGGCCCAGGTCGCCGGTGCCGGCACAGAGGTCCAGCAGCTCCCAGGTGTCCGCGTCCAGGCGCGCCACCAGGGCGCGGCGCCAGGCCTTGTCGCGGTTGAAGCTGAGGAAGTGGTTCATGAAATCGTAGACGCGGGCGATGCGGCCGAACATGCCGCGCACGGTGCGGTCATGCGCGGTGGGATCCGCCACGGTCCAGGCGGCGCGGTCGCGCTCGTGGATGGAGGCACGGGGGTCCTGGCGGACGTCGTTCACCGCAAGGACCCGGCCTTGGCCAGCAGGTCGGCCCAGCGGCGGCCCACATCATCCTTCACCTGCGCGTCCATGCGCACGATGGGCGGCCACTCGCGGTGGAAGCCCTCCTCGCCCTCCCACTTGGTGGTGGCGTCGATGCCCAGCTTGCCGCCGGTGAACTGGTGGTTCACGGCGTGGTCCAGGTGGTCCACGGGGCCCTCGGCGAAGAAGCAGTCGCGCTTGGGATCGATGGAGTTGCTGACGCGCCAGAGCACCTCGTAGGGGTCGTGCACGTCCACGTCCTCGTCCACCACCACGATGGTCTTGCAGAACATCATCTGCCCCATGCCCCACAGGGCGCTGGCCACCTTGCGCGCGTGACCCGGGAACTCCTTGCGGATGGCCACGATGGCCAGGTTGTGGAAGCACGCCGCCGCCGGCAGGTGGTAGTCCACCACCTCGGGCAGGGGCTTCTGCATGAGCGGCAGGAAGAGGCGTTCGGTGGCCAGGCCCAGGAACTCGTCCTCCATGGGGGGCACGCCCACCACGGTGGCCATGTAGACCGGGTTCTTCCGCGACGTGACCGCCGTGACGTGCAGCACCGGGAACGGCTCCTCCAGCGTGTAGAAGCCGGTGTGGTCGCCGAAGGGGCCTTCGGTGCGGCGCTCGCCGGGCTCCACGTAGCCCTCGATCACGAAGTCCGCCTCCGCCGGCACCAGCAGGTCGTTGGTCACGGCCTTGGTCCAGGTGACGGGGCGGCCCTGCAGGAAGCCCACGAAGAGCGACTCGTCGATGTCCGGCGGCAGCGGCGCCGTGGCGCCGTACGTCAGCGCCGGCGGCCCGCCGATCGCCACGCACACGGGCATGCGCTCGCCGCGCTTCTCGTGCTCGCGGTAGTGGGCGGTGCCGGTCTTGTGGAGCTGCCAGTGCAGGCCGGCGCTGCGGCCGTCGTACACCTGCATGCGGTACATGCCGATGTTCCGCCGCCCGTTCACGGGATTGCGCGTGATGACCAGCGGCAGGGTGATGAACGGGCCGCCGTCCAGGGGCCACGTGGTGAGCACGGGCATGAGGTCCAGGAGGCCGCGGGCGTCCAGCTCGTCGCCCCGGACCACCACCTCCTGGCAGGGGCCGCCGCTCACGGTCTTGGGCATGCCGGCGCCCCACTCCTTGGCCTTGCCCAGCAGCTTGATCTTGTCCCAGAGGCCCTCGGGCGGGCCCAGCTCCAGAGGCTCGCGCAGCTTGGCCTGGGCCTGGTCCAGGGATTCGCAGCCCAGGGCCCACGCCATGCGCTGCGCCGTGGCGTAGAGGTTGACCAGCACGGGCACGGGACGGCCGTCGGCGGTGCGGGCCTGGGCGGTGAGGCCGCGGGCGCGGCTCAGCTCCCCGCGCACGGGATTCTCGAAGAGCAGGGCGGGGCCGGCGCCGGCTTTCACGAAGCGGTCGGCGATCTCCGGGATCTCCAGGCAGGGGTCGGCGGGCTCCGTCACGCGGATCAGCTCGCCGCGGGACTCCAGGAAGTCCAAGAAGCTCTGGAGGTTCTGGTTGGGGATGGCGGCCACGGCGGCTCCTTGGGGCGGCGCGCGGCCGATTCCGCGTCGCGGGAGGCCAAAGTAGCAGCAGCCGCGCAGAGGAGCAAGCTGACGCGGCCCCTCCGTCCGTGCTATCATCACACGATCGTGAAGCCCCCCACACGACCAGGGAATTCAGGAACCATGACGGATTTTTTCGAACAGGACCCGGATTTCGATGGAACGGATCGCCCGGATCCGGATTGTTCCCAACGAGACCTGGATTCGACACGGCCCTCAGAGACCGACGACCCGCAGGAACCCGCGGAGATCCCCCACCCGACGCTCTACCCGGAGCCGGAGCTGGAGGACGAGCTCAGCATCGAGAAGGGCTGGCACCGCAACAGCTTGAAGGACCCCGAGGTCTTCGGACTGTTCTACGACAAGTACTACGACCGGATCTTCAAGCTGCTCTTCAACATGATGCGGCACCGGCAGGATGCGGAGACCCTGACCCAGGCGGCGTTCACCACGGCCTTCGAGCGGCGCGGGGAGTTCGAGTTCCGCGGCACCACCATGGGGGCCTGGATCTATCGGATCGCCCGCAACGCCGCCATCAAGGAATTGAAAAGCCGCAAGAAGTGGCCGCGGGTGCCCCTGGAGCACGAAGGCGCCGCGGACAACGTGCTGATCCCGCTGAGGGAGCGGCCGGACCACCTGCTCCAGGACCGGCAGCAGCGTGAGAACCTGGCCCGCGCCATGGACGGCCTGGATCCCGACTGCTACTCGTGGCTCCAGATGCGCTACGTGACCGGATTGACCACGCCGCAGCTGGCCGTCATCGCCGGCGTGAAGACGGGAACCATGAAGTCGCGGCTCAACCGTTGCCGCGAGAAGCTGCGGGACCTGCTGGACGCCCTGGAAGGGAAGGAGAAGGATCAGCCATGAGAGACGCGGAACTCGATATCCTGCTCCATCAGCTCCACAAGCCGGCCCTGCCGGACCCCGTCCGCAAGCAGGAGCTGCGGGAGCGGCTCATGGCGCGCGCCGTGCAGGAGAAGCGCCGATCCATACGCCAGCGCTCCACGCTGCTCGCGGCCTTCATGGCCCTGATCGTGGGGATCCACGGCAACGCGTTCACCCATCGGCCCCAGCATGTCGTGACCCACGAGTCGTCGACGAGCATCACGTTCCGAGATCCCTCGACTCCCGGTACAGGCCGGAGTTCCACCATCGGAGAAAACGAAGTCGTGGACCGGGTCCGCAATGCCATCATGTTCGACGAGTACGTGCTGGCGCACATGAGCGGCCAGGACGAGATGGTGCGGATCCTCGGAGTCTCTCTCGAGCAAGGCACCAAGCTCGTCGCCAGCTATACGGCGCCGACCAGGTTCGGACCCATGTCCGTCGGCAGCGGGATCGAATCGATGCTCCCGAAGCTGGACAACGAACTGAGTCTGCGAATCGCCAAGACCGAGATGCAGGGCATGCTGGACGCGATCGGTCGGCACGAGGTCACTGCCTTCGACGACACCTTAGTGACGGACGGCCTGCAGGCCCTGACGGTGCAGCGCTACCGCTTCCAATCGGACGAGTTCGGCCCGGTGGTCATCTGGCATGGCCGAAAGCCGTCAGGCGACGTTCGTGGTCCTGAGGAAGGCTAGCGCCCCTTCCCCTTCCCGCTCCAGATCCAGGAACAGCCGCAGGACCGCCTCCCGCGAAGCCCGCACCCGGCGGCACACCGACTCGGGCACGCCGCCGTCCGCGGATCCTGCGGTATGCGACGCGCACACGGTGCAGAACCGCACGGCCCAGCACGAGGGGCAGCGGTCGGCCATGGCGTGGGCGAAGCGCCGCTCCGGAGCGGCGGCCGCCGCAGGATCGAACCCCTCCGCCACCGAGCCCAAAACGTGCCCCTCCCCCACGCGCTCGCAGGGCTGCCAGCGACCGTCCACCGTCAGATGGCGGCGGCGCACGCCGGCGTGGCAGAAGCCGGCCGGGGTCACGTGGGAGCCCAGGGGGCGGCGGTCGCGGTGGTGCCAGCGGATGATATCGGGATCGAACATGGCGAGCGGGACGGGGTCGGGCGCCGCGTGAGGATCGGCGCGGTGCGCCACGTAGCGGCGGCGCATGGCGTGGAAGGCGGCGTCCAGGTCCTCATCGTCCGCGGACGGCTCCAGATGGGGAGCGCCCGTGAGGTCGGCCATGCTCACGCCCAGGGACGGGACCGTCTCCAGGCCCAGCTCCCGGAAAGGCGGAAACCCGCGGAACCAATCGGCCACCGCGGGTAGATCGCGCGGGTCCACCACCGTGATCTGGAAGCGCAGGCGCGCGGCCGCGTCCGGATCCTCGCGGAGCAGCGCACGCAGTCCGGCCAGGATGCGGGCGTGGCTGGGACCGTCGTCCACCGTGCGGCGATGCCGGTCATGGATCTCCGCGGGGCCGTCCAGGCTGACCTGCAGATCCACGCGGCGTTCGCTCAGCAACGCGCGCAGTCCGGCGTCCTCCAGGAGCAGCCCGTTGGTGTCCACCACCACGCGCACGTCGGGGCGCGGCGCCTCGTCGCGGACCAGATCCAGGGCGCGGCGCAGAAGGTCGGCGGCCAGCAACGGTTCGCCGCCGTAGAGCGAGAGCACCGGCGACTTCACACGACCGGCGGCATGCAGGAAGCCCCGCACCGCACGCTCCAGCACCTCGAGCTCCATCACGGCATGACCGTGCGGGCGCACGCCGGAGACGCCGCCGTGGGTGTAGGCGCAGTAGCGGCAACGCAGATTGCAGCGATCGGTGAGGGACAGGGTGAGGTGTTCCACGGGAACGTCGCCGTCGGGATGGCAAGAGCGGCAGGACTGCAGTCGGCGCGGACGTCCGTCGCCCAGAAGTCCGTCGCGCCGGGCGTCCGTCCACTCCCTCCGCGCACGCCGCCGCTCGTCCGCGGAAGCCGCCTGGAACGCAGGCTCGTCTGCGGTGGCCAGGGCATACACCACCGGATCCACGCTCAGCAGGGCGTTGGTCTCCGCGTCGTAGAGATAGGAGCCGCCGCGGTGGCGGAAGGCGTGGCGCAGTCCGGAGCTCAACCGCCCCCCAGCTCGAGATGCTTGAACGACTGTTTCGCAGCGCTGTCGCCGGAATTGTCCCGGGCCTGATCCGTGGCGGCGCAGGTGCAGTTGCAAGTGCAGTTGCAGGAATCGCCCGCGGTGATCGTCTCGTCCCGATCCGGTTCTTCGATGGGTTCCACGCGCTCGATCATGTTCGCCCTCCGAACGAAGATATGAAACCGTAGAAACTGACAACACTTTACGGAAGTGCAGCTTAACCTGGAAGAGAATTCGGAGGATTCTGAGTTTTCTATCGAACCCTTCCGCACTTCAGGGCTTATCTTGGTGTACGGTGCCGCGCCCAAGGGCGTGCCGAGAGACCGTATTCCGTGCGGTGGAGGGCCAAGCGGACGAGCCTGGGTCGGAAACCATCAGTTCTAGGTGCTTCACGGGCGAGGGGCATCTGGACGGTTTCCGACCCTTGACCACAGGAGGGCCGGTGTCCCCGCGGGGGTGGACATCGGCCCTCCGTGCGTTCGGGGCGGAATCAGGCTTCCACGCGGCGCTGGGCCACGAGCTCGATCACGCCGTGCTGATGCTCCCCGCCGTCGCCGTGGCGGTGGGGACGGCCCATGGTCTCGCGGCGGTGCAGGGTCTTCCAGGCGCGGAAGAGGGTCTTCATGACGCCGCGGGCCAGGTAGGTGCGGTAGGCGCCGTCGGGGCTGCGGAAGCTGTGCAGGCCCACGCGCTCCCAGGTCTCGGCGATGCGGTCGTAGGACGGGTCGTCCACGTGCCAGGCGGTGAGGAAGACCACGGAGCCGTCGTGGGTCCACTCGTAGAAGCGGTGCACCAGGCTGGCGTTGTCGCCGCGGGGCAGGATCTGCATGAGGCCGAAGCAGAGGATGGCGTCGAAGGTGGCCGACGGCGTGTAGTCGAACACGTCGCCGTGGATCAGCTCCAGCTCCAGCCCGCGCGCGGCCGCTGCGGCGCGGCACTGGGCGATGGCCTCGCCGGACGGATCGATGCCCGTGACCCGGAAGCCGCGCGCCGCCAGCTCCAGGGCGTGCCGCCCCTGCCCCACGCCGATGTCCAGCACCCGCCCGCCGGCGGGCAGCGCCTCCAGATGCTCCAGCAGGATGGGCTCCGGCTCGCCGAAGTAGGCGTCGGTGCCGGCGTAGGTGGGATCGTACCGGGACATGGGCGACCTCGATCCGCTCGGGTTCGGTATCTCAGCTCCGCGCAAACCTAGAACGATCGGACGATCCGTTCAATGCAACAGACGCGGAAACGGCGCCCCCCGCAGGAGGGCGCCGTCCCGCAACGGCTTGCACCGCGGCGGCCGGGGTCAGCGGACCAGGCTCAGTCGGGCCGTGGCCCCCTGGGGCCGCCCGTCCATCACCAGCCGCGCGAAGTAGGCGCCGCTGGCCAGCTCGCGGCCGGCGTCGTCCCGTCCCTGCCAGACCACCGCCGCCGCCGCGCCGGCGTCCACGCGGCCGGCGTCGAGCGTGCGCACCCAGCGGCCGGCCACATCGAACACCCGCACCTGGGCGACGCCCGCCGCCGCGCTGGTGAAGCGGATCTCCGTGCGCGGGTTGAACGGGTTGGGCACGGCGCGCAGCTCCGAGGCCGCAAACGCCGGGGCGTCCACGCCGGTGCTGGTCTGCGGGGTGCGGAAGACCAGGTCCAGGGGCTCGGCGCCCACGGCCAGCGTCACGCTTCCCACCGCGCGCAGCGAGCGCACGGCCACGCGGTTCTGCTGCGGGAGGTAGAGCTCCAGGTCCTGGGTGCCGCCCCAGGCGGCGCGGTCCCAGGTGAGGGTGACGGCGTCGGCGTCGGCCGACTCCAACCGCGCCGTCCACGACCGCGCGCGGCCCTGCGACGGGGCTCGGATGTCGCCGCTCACCTTGGCGCCGGTGGGGAGGTTCCACTCCGCCCGCGGGAAGTACAGGGATACGCCGTCGTCGTTGGGCGACGCCGGGGCGCGCGGACGGTCCTCGTAGGCGTCGAACCCGTCGACGGCGCGCACGCACTCACCCAGGGCCAGGGTCTGGCCGCCCTGGGCCAGGGACAGCTCCAGGCGCCAGTTGTCCGGGTCGTCCAGCGCCGCGTAGGGGTCCCACGGGCGCTGCAGAGTGGTGGGCATCTCGTCCCAACGGAAGCGCAGGATCACGCCGTCGGCGTAGCAGGCCAGCCAGTAGCCGTGCCAGGCGTCCAGGGCGGTGACGGGCTGGTAGGCGGCGCCGTCGAAATGCTGCAGCGAGCCGTCCACCAGGCCGGCGCTCACGGCGTCGCCCCAGGCGTAGGCGGTGCCCTGGTGCAGAACGGTGATGCCGTTGACGTGGGAGGAGAACCAGAGGGGGTAGCCCAGGAGGTTCCAGCCGGGGGCCAGGGGGATCTCGATGGAACCGAGGTCCTTGGCGCCCTCCATGCGCCAGATGAAGTCCGACGTGGCGCCCAGCCAGTAGCCGTGGCCCTGGGCCAGCAGGTCCGAGCCGTCGAGCGAGGCGTACCCCCCCGCGGTGGTGTGCTGCAGGGCATAGGCGGGGCCGGAGGCGTCGTCCAGGATCACGGCGCCCAGCGTGGCCACCTCGGGCTCCAGCGGCATGGAGACCAGGTTCCAGCCCGTGGTCAGCCACCGCACGGACGGCAGGAGCTCGGGCACGTCCGCCGCGCCCACGATCACGTCGAAGACGTTCACGCCGGACGGGTTGGGCGTGTAGGTGTACTGCATGCCCACGTCATGGAGACGGATGAACTCCCCGGTCTCGTGGTTGCGGAGATTCAGGATCTGGACCCAGCCCACGGCCATGGTGAAGTCCAGGGTCACGGGGAGATCCACTAGGTCCGTGGCGACCTCCATGGTCCAGGTCATGCCGGCCAGGGTCTCGTCGAAGGGAGCCCGGAAGTCCTGGTCGAAGTTGGCGCCCAGCGGGGCGCTCCACTCGGGGTGCGGGAAGGAGAGCTGCACGTAGTCGCCGGGAGGGAAGGGGGCCGACGGGACGTCGAGGGCATCCTGGCCGTCCAGGGCGTCGATGGACGTGCCGAGGGCGTTCTCCGCGTCCTCGGTGACGGCGTTGAAGGCGGCCACGTCGACACGGAAGACCGGCGTGGGCGAGGGATCGCAGCCGGGGGTGTTGAGCCAGAAGACGGGTTGGTCGAAGTTGCCGCTGTAGGTGGATGTGGCGGCGAAGGTGTCGGCGCTCACGGGGCCGGCATAGCCGGGGGCCAGCGGATCGAAGATGGTGCTCGCAGGATTGGGACGGATGAAGAAGCGCACCTGGTCCGTGGGCCCCAGGACGAACGCGGAGAACGTCGCCAGGACCACGTTACCGGCGGCGTTGGGCGTGAGCGCCAACGGAGCCAGACCGATGCCCACCTGGAAGCGCTGCGAACTGTTGGTGTCATGCGCCGAATCCACGTCCAGCCCGGCCCTCAGCGTCCAGCTCGGCGCCGTCAGCGAACCCTCGAACTCCACCATGCCCTCCCATCCCGACACCCCGCCCAGCGACGGATTGCGGATGATCAGACTGAGGTCGATCTGCTCGAACGGCGCGTTCGTCTCGAAGCAGCGCGTGGGCGGAGCCGTGCTGTTCGCCTCCGACGACAGCACCAGATCGATGATGTCCGACTGCCCCCAGGCGACGCCGGAACAGGCCACGATCAACAGGGAAAGAACGAGTGCGGCGATGCGGCCGCGACGACGCTGAGACATGATGACCTCCGCAGAGATAAGGGCAAGACACACGAACCGGAACGCTCAACGGTACAGACGCTTCACCTCCGAGAACCCCCTCACCTGGGTCCCCACCGGATCCAACGCATGGACCTCGATCCACAGCATGGTCTCGGCGGCCTGGGGCGTGAGGGTCAGCGACGTGGGGAAATCCATGCGGGCGCGGCCCGCGTCGGTCAGCAGAAAGACCTCGGCCAGGCTCGGGTCGCCCGTCACCAGGTCCACGCTCACGGTCACCGGTTCGTCCGGGTGGTCGGTCTCCAGGACGAGCTCCCAGAGCTCCACGTCATCGTCCAGGACCGCGACGGGGCGGAACTCGTGATGCCAGCGGTTGGGCCAGGGATCCGACGCCACGGGCATGCGCAGCGCCAGCGTCAGGTAGTCCGACGGCGGCGGGGGCGGCTCGGGCACGTCGTGGGCATCCAGACCGAGAGCGGCGTCCGGCAGCACGCCGAAGAGGTGGGCGCCGGCCTGGAGATCGCCGTTGACGGCGTCGACGGAGAAGGTGAGGGATTGGGCGATCGCGGGCACGGCGACCAAGGCCGCGAGCAAGCCGATCAGCGCAGATCTCGTGATGCAGTGCATGGTGCTTTCCTGCTTTCCGCCGTTGCGGGCGACGCCTCCGCATGAGAGCGCCGCCCGCCGGGCTTCATCGAATCAGACTCATCCTGGCGATTCCGCCTTCGTTGCGGCCGTCCACCAGCAGACGGGCGAAGTACTGGCCGCTGGCCAGCTCGCGTCCGGAATCATCGCGGCCGAGCCAAACGACGGATCCGCGAGTCCCGGGATCCAGAACGCCGGCATCCAGAGTCCGCACGCAGCGGCCGGAGAGGTCGTACACGCGGACGCTGCAACGACCGGTCCTCGGGGCCGTGAAGCGGATCTCCGTCCGGGGGTTGAAGGGGTTGGGCACGGCCGTCAAGACCGTCGCCGCCACCTCGGGAGTCTCCACGCCGGTGCCCGACCGCGGCGCGCGAAAGAGCAGCGTCAGAGGCTCATCGCCCACCACCAGCGTGACCTCGCCCACCGCACGCAGCGACGGCACGGCCAGCTCGGAACGCTCGGGCAGGATGAGTTCCAGATCCTCGGCACCGCCCCAGGACTTGCGGTTCCAGGTCAGGGTCACCGGTCCAGGTTCGGCGACGGTGAGCACGGCTCGCCATTCCTGCTCCAGAATCCTCTGCGGCGAGCGGATGTCGCCGCGGATCTCGGCGCCGGTCTCCAGGCTCCACTCCTCATGCGGGAAGGCGAGGCGCGGACCGAGGCGCCCGCTCGGCGCCACGGGGGCCTTGGGCCTGTCCTGAGAGGCGTCGAACCCGTCGCTCGCCCGCTCGCACACGCCGAGCACCAGTGGCTGATCGCCGCCGAGGGCCGCGATCTCCAGGCGCCAGTTGTTCGGGTCATCGAGATCGGCGTAGGGATTCCAAGGCCGCTGGAGCGTCGTCGGCATGAGCTCCCAGGAGAATTCGAGCCTCAGGCCGGGAACGTAGGCGGCGACCCAGTAGCCGTGCCAGGCGTCCAAGGTGGTCGTGGCTTCGTAGACGATCCCGTCGTAGGTGGTCAGCTCGCCTCCGACCAGTCCGGCCGCGACGGCTTCCGGCCAGGTGTAGGAGCTGCCGTCGAAGAGGACCTGGATGCCGTTCACATGGGACGGGAACCAGAGCGGATACCCGATGAGGTTCCAGCCGGCTTCGAGATCCACGAGCACGGGCTCGCTGTCCATGGTCCCGGACATGGACCACTCGAACCCTGCTTCGGTGCCGATCCAGTAGCCGCGGCCGCGCGTCAGGGGATCCATCTCCCCCAGGCGCCGGTAGCCCGTGGCCACGTCATGTTCCATGGCGAAGACCGGACCGACGGCATCATCCAGGACCGTGTTCAGCAGCGTGGCGTCCGCGGATGCCAACGGCAGGCCGATCATGCTCCAGCCCGCGGCGAGCGGTCGGGACACCGGATCGACCAGCGGGAAATCCAGATGGCCGATGATGAGATCGAAGAAGTTTTCGCCCGAAGGATTGGGCGTGTAGGAGTAGGTCAGCCCCACGGTCCTCAGGTCGGTGTACCCGCCCGTGTCGTGGTCGCGCAGGTAGAGGTCCACATCGAAACCGGAGAGCTGAGCGAAGGACAGCGTGACCGGTCGCGAGGTGTTGTCCGTGGCGACCTGCAGGAGCCAGCTCTTCGCTTCGAGCTCGGTCAGATAGGGTAGGCGCACGTCCCCGTCGTACCGCTGTCCCAGGGGCGTCGACCAGTCCGGATGGAAGAACGACGCCTGGACGTAGCCGCCGGGCGGCAGGGGCGCGGACGGCGCATCCAGCCCGTCCAGATCATCCGCTGCGTCCGGGTCTGTGGCGGCGTGGTTCTCCAGATCCTGATGGATGCCGTTGTCCGCGCTCACCAGGACGTCGAAGGTGCTGTAGGGAGGATCCGAGCAGTCCGGATCGTTGAAGCTCAGCACGGGCAGCGAGGAGGAGCCGGTGGAGATGGTCAAGGGACGGAGATCTCCGGCGTCGCTTCCGCCGGCATAGCCAGGGACACCGTTGAAACTGGTCGAGCCGGGAACGCCGTCGAGATAGAAATGAACCTGGCCACTGGCGCTCTGCACGAAGGCGGTATAGGTGGCCAGCACGACCGCCGGAGCGGCCGGAAGCGCCAGACCCCCGGTTCCGATTCCAACTTGGAAGCCTTCGGCAGATGGATCGACGTCCAGTCCCGCCGAGAGTGTCCAGGCGCCAGCCACGAAAGCACCATCGACCGTGACATTGGCTTCCCAGCCCGAGATGCCTGAAGAAGCCGAAGGGTTGATTACGAGCAAATAGGCCGTGATGTGTTCGAACGGGGCCGAGGTGCTCCCGCAGAAGGACATGCCTCCACTCTGAATCGAAACATCCATCACATCCGTCTGCCCCAGGACCGGCCCGACGGAGATCAGCAGAATCAGGGCGGCGAGGCCCGCATGGAAACGCGATTGCATGGGACAACACTCCCGTGTTCGAGGATGGAGCTCAGGAACGGACGCGAGGGCGGGCGGCCGCAATCGTGATGGGCGCGGAGGGAGGAGATCGGAAGAGGAATACGATATCGTTTCAGTGTCATATCCAGACAAAAAATCAGAACGATGGGCGATCGACCATCGCACCATACCAAAACCAAAGGCCGCCCCACAAGAGGGCGGCCCCAGGTATCTGAAATATCACCAGCCGCTAATCCCCGCTCAGCAGATCCCCCAGGATTCCGCCCTTGCCGGCCAGCCCGGCCACGCCGCGGTGCTCGCCGCTGTTGCGGCCCACGGCGGCGCTGATGCGGTCCGCCAGGCGGCTGAACGGCAGGGTCTGCAGGTAGACCTTGCCGGGGCCGGTGAGGGTGGCGAAGAAGAGGCCCTCGCCGCCGAAGAGGGCGTTCTTGAACCCGCCCACGAACTTGATGTCGTAGTCCACGGTCTCCTGGAAGGCCACCAGGCAGCCGGTGTCCACGCGCAGGACCTCGCCCGCGGCCAGGTCCTTCTCCATGATGGTGCCGCCGGCGTGGGCGAAGCAGAGGCCGTCGCCCTCCAGGCGCTGGAGGATGAAGCCCTCGCCGCCGAAGAGGCCGGCGCCCAGGCGCTTGGTGAAGGCGATGCTCACGTTGATGCCGTAGGCGCAGCAGAGAAAGGCGTCCTTCTGGCAGAGCATGCGGCCGCCCAGACGGTCCAGGTGCAGCGGGATGATCTTGCCGGGGTACGGCGCCGCGAAGGCCACGTGGCTCTTGCCCTGGCCGCCGTGCTTGAACGTGGTGATGAAGAAGCTCTCGCCCGTGAAGGCGCGCTTGAAGCCGGCGAAGATGCCGCCGCCGGTGCCCGTGTTCATCTCGATGCCGGTCTCCATGTAGAGCATGGCCCCGGCCTCGGCCTGCACGGCCTCCTGCGGGTCCAGCTCCACGATGACCGCCTGCATGTCGTCGCCGATGATCTGGTAATCGATCTCGTGGGCCATGGGAGCCTCCTCCTAACGCTGGGCGATGCGCCCGTCGATGGTCGCCGCGATGGGGCCGGAGGCCTCCACCGCGTGGATGATCGCGTCGGTGACCGTCACGCCGGCGCTGCGGGTGACGGGCTTGTCCATGTCCATGTAGAGTCGGGCCTTCATGGCCACGTAGTCCGGACACGCGACCGTATAGACGCGGTCCGGGTCCAGAGGTTGCCCTCCCACCGTGACCTCCCGCAGCTCCACCTCGCCGCCGTTCACGGCGTAGGCGTAGCGCAGGCCGCCCACCTGCAGGATGCCGTGGCGGTCCTCCACGGCGTTGCGGGCGTTGGCCAGGCAGATGCGCTCCAGGCCGCGGCCGTCCACCTGGAAGGTCTCCAGCAGATTGCCGAAGGGCAGGAGCTGGTGGATGTCCAGGCGCGTGAGCGGGCCGGCCTGGAAGTTGCGGCGCAGGGTGCCGGAGTTGAGCAGGGCCACGTCGGCGCCGGCGGCCTCCAGCATGCGGTCGCAGATCCAGTCGCCCACGTTGCTCTCGCCGCCGCCGCGACGGTGCCAGGGCTGCACGAGCTCGCCGATGACCTGGCCGAACTCGGCGTCCACGGCGTCGTCGTAGCGGGTCACCAGGGCCTGGAGCTCCGGGTCCGCGGCGCCGCGGCCGGCCACGGTCTCGAGGAGGCGGCCGGCGTAGCCGGTCACGCGGTCGTGCTCCACGCGCAGGTCCAGACGGCCCAGGTTGGTCATGCGCGAGCCGGCCTGCACCACCAGCACGTCGCCGATGAGCAGGGGCTCCTCCAGCCGCGTGTGGCTGTGGCCCCCCACGATCACGTCCAGGCCGGAGCCGACCAGCTTGCGGGCCAGGGTGGTGTCGTCCTGCACGCCGTTGTGGGTGATGAGCACCAGCAGGTCCGTGCGCGGGTCCAGCTCGCGGATCCAGCGGCGGGCCACGGTCTCCTGGTCCTCCAGGACGAGACCCTCCACGCGGGAATCCGCGCACACGTCCATGAGGCCGGCGCAGGTCACGCCCAGTACGCCCACGTCCAGGCCGCCGCGGTGCAGGACCACGGGCTCCACGGGGTACTCCAGCCCGCCGGACTCGTTGCGCAGGTCCAGGGCCATGACCGGGTGGGTGAAGCGGGCGGCCAGGGCGCGGGCGTTGGCGCGGCCCAGGTCGAACTCGTGGTTGCCGATGACGCCGGCGTCGATGCCCAGGCGGTTCAGCATGTCCACCAGGCCGCCGCCCTTCACGCCGTCCACGTCGATCTCGCAGATGGGGTGGCCGGTCATGAAGTCGCCGGCGTCCAGGGTGATGGACGCGGCGGCGGCGGCGCGCTCCGCCGTCAGGTGTTCCTGCAGGGCGACCACGCCGCCTACCGAGGCGCCGTCGTCGCGCCAGGAGGCGGGCTCGGCGGTGAACGCGGCGTGGGTGTCGTTCACGTGGAAGACGGTCAGGTTGAAGGGCCCGGCGCTGGGGGCGGGCGGCGGCGGGGGCGGCGCGGCGGCGGTGGGCACGCGGCAGGCGTCGGCCGGGCCGCAGGGCGCGCAGCCCAGGGCGGCCAGCAGGGGCAGGCAGAGCAGGAACAGGAACCACGTGGGGGATCGGCGCATGGAGGACCTCGGGGTTCGGGGTTCGGGAAGCCGGGCCAAATCTACGCGGTCGCGGCCGATCCGGCCACCAGCAGCAGGTGCTCCCGGTTGCCGCCCTTGCCCCCGCGCAGGGGCGACTCCACCGGGCCGGTCACCCGGAACCCCAGGCCGGTCAGCTCCGCCACCACCGTCGCCAGCACCTCCGGGTGCCGCGCGTCCGGCAGCACGCCGTCCTCCAGCAGGTCCCGCGCGGCCTCGTAGTGGGGCTTGATCAGCGTGACGATGCGCCCGCCGGGCCTCAGCAGCCCCGCCGCCACCGGCACGATGCGGGCCTGCCGCGTCCAGCTCGCGTCGATGGTCACCAGGTCCACCGGCTCCGGCAGGGTCAGGTGCAGGGCGTTGGTGCGCTCCATCACCACCACGCGGTCGTCGCTGCGCAGCTTCCAGTCCAGCACCCCGTAGCCCGTGTCCACGGCGTAGACGCGGGCGGCGCCGCGCTGGAGAAGGCAGTCGCTGAAGCCCCCCACGCTGCAGCCCAGGTCCGCGCAGACCAGCCCGGCGGGATCCACGCCGAAGGCGTCCAGGGCGTGGGCCAGCTTGGGGCCGCCGCGGGAAACGTAAGGCACGCCGCTCTCCTGCCGAAGGAAGGTGGTGGTTGAAGACCGGCCGAGAATCGGCCATCATGGTTCGTCGGGTCAAGGCGAACCGGGGGTGGGATCCCCGTCCATGCAGCACAACCTCAAACGACACCTCCTCGTCCTGGCCGGCCTGCAGATCCTGGTCTTCCTGCTGTACCACCGCATCCTGTCCATGCCGTTCTGGTCCGCGGAGGATCTGGAGGTGCTCCACGACGCCCTCCGCCTGAGCCCCAACCCCGCCGTGCTCCTGCACCACATCGGATCGGTGTTCAGCCAGCCCATCCTCCAGCTCCTGTTCGTGCTGGAGTTCCGCACCTTCCAGCTGGATCCCTCGGGCTACTTCGCCGTGAACCTGGTCCTGCACGGGCTGAACGCCTTCATGCTGTACCTGCTGGTGAACATGCTCTTCCATCGCGCCCGCATGGCGCTGCCGGCGGCCGTGCTCCTGGCGGCGTCGGTGGGCAACTACGGCAAGGCGCTCATGTCGCTGACGGGGCAGGAGACCCTGCTGCTGGCCCTGCTGTACCTGATGGTGCTCTATGTGCTGATCCGGGCCGACTTCAAGCACCACGGACGCATCTCGTCGCCCTGGTACCTGCTGGGGCTGGTGCTCTTCGGCCTGGCGGGGCTCACGCGGCCGGCGCTGTTCTCCATCCTGCTCTGCCTGCTGGCGTACAAATTCTTCTTCTACAAGGAGCGGGGCGGACGCGGCGTGTTCCCGCCCACCATGGTGATCCTGATCGTGGCGGGCGTGCTCTTCGCCGTGTTCCGGGAGATGTGGGGGTTCCGGCAGCCGTACATCCACTTCTCCGAGGACCAGACCGTGCTGTCGTCGGTGTGGCTCGCGGTCAAGACGGTCTTCCGCTACCTGAACCTCATGGTGTTCCCCATGCAGGTGAGCGACCTGCTGGAGTCCACCCACCCGGTGGTGCAGCAGGTGTACGCGTGGCGGATGCCCATCCGCGTGGCGGTGTCGCTGCTGATCGTGAGCTTCAGCTTCTTCGGGTTCCTGTTCGGGAGCAAGCCGCTGCGCTTCTTCATCTCCTGGACCTACATCACGGTGCTGCCCTTCTCGCTCACGCAGCTGGGCAGCAGCTGGCTGAACCTGCAGTATCTGTACCTGGCGTCGCTGGGCTTCTGCGTGATCCTGGCCGCCGGCGCCACCGGCTGCGCGGGGCTGCTGGAGGCGCACCGCTGGAAGCGCCTGGTGCCGTGGCTGGGGCCCCTGTTCTTCGTGGTGGTGACCCTGAGCCTGAACGAGCGGCTGCAGACCAAGTACCGGGCCATCGGCGAGTCCCCCCAGCTGCGCGCCATGACGGCCATGCTGCAGCACCGCATCGACTCCCTGGACGACTGATCCCGCGATTTTTCCCTCTGTCCGCCGCGCGGCGGCGGGTTATCTTGACCGGATCCGGGGCGCGGACGGGCCGCGCCCTCGGCAGCATCGGCGTAGGCCAGGAGGAAGCAGGACATGGCGAAGTACCGCATCGGCTGGATGCCCGGAGACGGTGTCGGCGTGGACGTGATGGACGCCACCAAGGTGGTTCTGGACAAGCTCGGCTTCGACGCGGAGTACGTGCACGGGGACATCGGCTGGGAGATCTGGCGCACCGAGGCCAATCCGCTGCCGGACCGCACCATCGCCATGCTGAAGGACGTGGACGCCGCCCTGTTCGGGGCCATCACCTCCAAGCCCAAGGAGGAGGCCGAGGCGGAGCTGGCGCCGGAGCTGCGGGGCCAGGGCCACGTGTACCGGAGCCCCATCGTGCGGCTGCGCCAGGAGTTCGACCTGACCACGAACCTGCGCCCCTGCAAGGCCTACACGGGCAACCCGCTGAACTTCAAGGACGGGCTGGACCTGGTGGTCTTCCGCCAGAACACCGAGGGCCTGTACATGGGCGTGGAGTACCATCCCCTGCCCCAGGACGTGCGCGAGAAGCTGACCGAGACCCACCCCGCCCAGATGAAGCGGCTGGCGGCCACGGCCAACGAGGACATCGCCATCAGCACGCGCATCTTCACGCGCAAGGGCTGCCAGGACATCGTGCGGGAGGCCTTCGAGTACGCCAAGAAGTTCGGCTACAAGACGGTGACCGTGGTGGAGAAGCCCAACGTGGTGCGCGAGACCAGCGGCCTCATGGTGCGCGAGGCGCGGAAGATCGCCCAGGAGTTCCCGGGCATCGAGCTGTGGGAGACCAACATCGACGCCATGTGCATGTGGCTGGTGAAGAACCCCCAGGACTACGGCGTGCTGGTGGCCAGCAACATGTTCGGCGACATCATCAGCGACCTCTGCGCCCAGCTCGTGGGCGGCCTGGGCTTCGCGTGCTCGGGGAACATCGGCGCCAAGGTGGCCATCTTCGAGCCCAGCCACGGCTCGGCCCCCAAGTACGTGGGGATGAACAAGGTGAACCCCATCGCCATGATCCTCAGCGCCAAGATGATGCTGGACCACCTGGGCGAGCTGGACATGGCCAAGCGGCTGGAGGACGCCGTGGCCGCGGTCATCGCCGAGGGCAAGGTGCGCACCTACGACATGGGCGGCAGCAGCACCACCACGGAGATGGCGGAGGCCATCGCGGCCAAGTGCTAGGCGGCCCCGCCGCGATCCTCCGCAAGGGCCCTGGGCGATCCCCGGGGCCCTTGCCGTTTTCCGCCGATTTTTCTGTCGCCGCGCTCCATAATGAGTTATGATCTTCGAGTTCGGCAGCGGAGCGATCCGAATCCTTCGGACCGCTTCGTGGTGCCTGGATGCCGCGGGGGGTTGCCTCCGGGCTGAGATCCGCGCCCCGGCGCGGGTGATCTGTCCTCGATCTCGAGCCATGGATTGAAGTGACAGCGTTCTGGAGTGGCTCGAGAATTCAGAGGTTTGAGAGATGACGAACATCTACGTCGGAAACCTGTCCTACCGCATGAGCGACGACGAGCTTCGGAACGCCTTCTCGCCCTTCGGCGAGGTGTCCTCGGCCCGCATCATCATGGACCGTGACACTGGCCGCTCCAAGGGCTTCGGCTTCGTCGAGATGCCGGACGACAACCAGGCGCAGGAGGCCATCAGCAAGCTGGATGGCAGTGATCTCGAGGGTCGCACCCTCAAGGTCAACGTGGCCCGTCCCCGTGAGGAGCGTCCCCGCCGTACCGGCTGGTAGGACCTTCCGACACGTCGGATTCGTCGCGAAGCGCCCGCCCCTCAGGGGGCGGGCGCCTTGCTTTGCCGGGGAACCGGAATTCGGTCCCCGTCGATCCCGGTTTGTGGTAGGGTGTTCGGGAGCGACCCGTCCGGGGCCCCACCCGAAGGACGGCGAAGCTTCCCGCGGCCACGCCCGCCGCAGGATCCGACGCCTCACGTCTCAGGACGCGCACCGTGGGCACGAACGGGGCGTCCCCCCCTTGGCAGGGGACGTCGACTCGCGTGCGCGACGACCCACCTCCGGTGGGTCGTCGTGATTTTGGAGCCCGATCGCTCAGAAGAGCGGCAGCGCCCGCACGTCCACGCTTCCCCCCGCTTCCAGCCGCAGATACCACACGCCCGGCGCACGGCCCCAGCCGTCGGCCAGACGGCCGTCCCAGGTCTGGCTGTGGGTGCCGGCGCCGCAGGGGGCGTCCAGGAGCACGGCGGCCTCGTTGCCCAGGGCGTCGTGCACGCTGAGGCGCACGCGCTCGTCGCGGGCCAGACGGAAGACCACGGTGGCGCCGGTGTCGTAGGGGTTGGGCAAGGTGCCCAGCAGGCGCGTGGGGCCGTGGGCCACCGGGAAGCCGCCGTGGACGGGCGGAGCGGCGTCGGGCAGGAGGTAGGGGGCCAGGCCGCGGGCGGCCACGGCCACCACGCCGTCGGCGGCGGCCACGGCGCGCAGGCCGGACGGGGCGTCCACCGGCGGCAGGGGCAGGAGGCGGTCGCCGGGGATGCGCTCCGACACGCGCAGGCGGCCGTCCAGGCCCAGGGCGTAGAGGCGGTCGGCCAGCACGTCCAGGTCCACGGCCGGGGAAGCCTGGCTCAGGCGGGTGCGCTCGGCGGGGTTGAGGGGATCGCTCACGTCGCAGACCAGCAGGCGGCCGTCGATGAGGCCCACCCAGAGGCGGTCCGCGGCGGCGGCCAGGGCGCGGGCGCCGGAGCCGGCCACCAGGGTGCCGCGCAGGCGCGGGGCGTCGTCCGCCAGGTCCACGATGGCCACGCCCGCGGCGGTGGCCGCCCAGGCCACGCTGCCGTCGGCGGCCAGGGCCACGTCCCAGGCCGGGAACTCCGTGGTGACCACGGCGGCGGTGAGCAGGGGCTCGGGCGCGGAGAGGTCCAGTACCAGGAGACCGCCGCGGTCCAGGGCCGCCACCAGGCGGGCGCCGCGCACGGCCAGGCGGCGCACGGCGGCGCCGGTGCCCAGCACGCGCGGCGCGTCGGGACGACGGCGATCCAGCACGGCCAGGTGCTCGCCGGCGCCCACGTACAGGTCGGGACCGTGGAAGGCCACGGCCAGGGCGGGGCCGGGCAGGAGGGCGCCGTCCACGTCGGTCAATGTGCCGTCGGGCGCGCGCAGGGTGAGGCCGGCCTCGCCGCACGCCACCGCCGACCAGCCGTCGGCCGCGGCCACGTCCACGGGGCCGGACGCCGCCCGCGCCGTCACGGCGCAGAGCAGCGCTCCCAGCACGAGCGGAACCAGACGTCCCTTCAACGCAACCTCCTGCACGCTTCCACGAATGACACGACGGCGGGTCCACGATGTCCCCGCCGCTCCATGATTATACCACAGCCGCGCGACGGGGGTTGATCCCCGCGGCGAGTTGGCGTTCACTCAGGAGGCTTCCCCTCCCCCACCACTCCCGGAGAACGAGGTCCCTATGCGTTCCAACGCGATCGTTCCGCTGCTCGTGCTGGCCCTGGCTTCCCTGGCGTTCCCCGCGGCGGCGCGCACGCCCGGCGAGCTGCCCGCCCTCTACTCCTCTCTGGACGACGCGGCCCTGAACGCCGCCGTCGCCCCGCGGCTGGCCGGCGCGGCCCAGGCGGCGCCCGCCCACGCCGACCGCTCCATCCTCTTCGAACGCCTGGCCATGGAGCTCACGGCGAACGGCCTGGCCATGCGCTGCGACGGCGCCGTGCTCCTGCATGCCGGCGCCGCCGGCGGCCTGGAGCGCCGCGTGCCCCTGCCCTTCGAGGGCGAGCTGGGCGCCACCGGCGTCTGGGTGCGCCGCGCCGACGGCACGGTGGAGCGGCTGGGCGAGCCGGCCCGCGAGGAGGCGCCGCTGAGCGGCAGCCCGGTGCTGGTGGTGTCGGTGCCCGACGCGCGCGCGGGCGACGTGGTGGGCTGGTCCGCCGCCGTCAGCATCGCGGGTCTGAACATGCGCGTGCTGCACCCCACGCGCGACCTCTTCGTGCACGAGTCGGAGATCCGCATGATCGTGCCGCCCGCGGTCCATTACGGCCTGGCCATCCTCAACGGCACCACGGGCGACGCCCTGGTGGACGTGGGCACGGAGTTCGGCAAGTCCTTCGACCAGGCCGCCGTCTTCACGGACCTCCCCGCCGACGACGACGGCCCCTTCAACACCCCCCGCGTGCTGCGGCCCGCGCTGCTGGTCACGGCCATGGGCCAGTACGCCGAGCCCATGCAGAAGTGGTTCACGATGGACTCCTGGCTGCCCCTGGCCGCCTACGTGGCGGGGATCCAGCAGGCGTTCACGGAGGATGCGCCCGTGTCGGCGTCGGTGGCCAAGCAGGCGGTGAAGGACGACGACAGCGACCGCGTGAAGCTCCTCAAGCTGCAGCGCCTGGTCTCGAGGCAGATCGCCACCATCCCCCCCGGCGATCTCGAGACCCCGGCCGAGCTGAGCGACGATGCTCTGGAGCGCAAGGCGGCCACGTCGCGCCAGAAGGTCATGATGATGCTGACCATGGCGTCGTCCCTGGGCCTGGACGTGGATCTGGTCCTGGCCCGCGACAACCGACTGGGCCCCCTGGACGACGCGATGCCCTCCCTGGCCCAGTTCACCGACTCCCTGGTGCGCCTCAACGGCGCCGAGCCCCTCTACCTCACCGACGACGAGCGCTACCCCGCCGGATCGCTCCCCCACCACCTGTGGGGCGCGCCGGCCATCGCCGCCGCCGAGGGCGCGGCCGAGACGGTGCAGCGCGTCATGATGAAGGCCATGATGGCCGGCGCCACGCCCGAGTGGGGCGACGCCCAGCCCCTGGAGCGCCTGACGCTGCCCGGCGATCCCGCCGCTCCCATGGGGACCGTGACCGAGTCGCTGACGTGGGACGCCCAGGGCGCCGCCGAGGCGCGGCTGGAGAGCGTGGGCGACACGCCCCTGTTCCTGGCCTTCCGCGGCCGCACCGCCGCGCAGACCCTGCTGAACGACGCCCTGGCGCAGGCCTATCCGGACCTGGGCCTCACGGCGGCGTCGGCCGCGGCGGGCAAGCCCAAGTCCTCCACGGAGGAGCTGCACGTGATCGTGAAGGGGCCGGTGGACGGCGGGGCCGGCGTGCCCGCGGCCGACGGCGGCGCCTGGACGCTCCCCGCCGCCGCGGTCTTCGGCGCCCCCACCGCGGCCGCGTGGCGCGAGGGCGGCCCCTTCCACGTGGACGGTCCGCTGGTGCTGACGCGCACCTGGTCCCACCCCTTGCCCGACGGCTGGAGCGGCGTGAGGCCGGTGACCGTGCCGCGCGTGACCAACGACGTGCTGGACTACCGCGCCCAGGTGAGCGCGGCCGACGGCTTGCTGACCGTGACGCGCACCGTCACCTTCCGCCCCCAGCACCGCATGGCCAAGGACGCCGCCGTGGTGGCGGGGGCGCTGGAGCGGGTGCGGGCCTTCGAGTCGGCGCCGCTGACGCTGGAACGGAAGTAGCTAGTTGTGCCTCTGAAATTGTGCCCGGCCTGTTCCTCGCAACAGGCCGGGCATGAACATCCGACGACCCGGCTGGCATCCACCCCACTGCCCCAACCCCAACTGCAAGCACCACCGCGGCTTGGCCGAGGGTTGGCGCTACAAGCGCCGCGGCTTCTTCCTCCGCCGCATCCGCCCCTTCCGTATCCAGCGGTTCACATGCCTGACCTGCGGCCGCAACTTCAGTAGCCAGACCTTCTCCACCACCTATTGGCAGAAGCGGCCGGAGCTGGATGCGAAGATCCTGCTGCTGACCGTCGGCTGCATGGCCAACCGCCAGATCGCTCGGGCGCTCCAGGCGGCGCCGTCGACCATCGACCGGCACATCGCCAGGCTCGGCCGGCACTGCA
>ERZ795053.1945-NODE-1945-length-25577-cov-7.008620_pt1 | contig 25577 bp, 18 predicted proteins | sample MGYA00375137_ERZ795053 | MGnify/ENA primary metagenome ERZ795053 (study PRJEB30182, sample SAMN05720284) | activated sludge metagenome | isolation source: Anaerobic digester | place: Hong Kong | collected 2014-12-17 ...
CGTGAACAATGATGTAACATCCGCGGGCCGGAGCTGGGGCGCCGTGCAGGACTAGCGTGTTAATCCCTACTGTGTCGAGGATTGGCTCGGATGGCGAAGAAAGTGAAGAAGAAGGCGGTCACGAAGAAAGCCGTGACGAAGAAGTCAGCGTCGAAGAAGAAGGCGACGAGCAAAAAGGCGACGCACAAGAAGCGAACGGCGCCGACGAAGCAGCGATTGAAGACCGTCAGGCGGGGCGGCGCCGATGGCGCTCGGGTCGACGCCTACATTGAGCAGGCGGCGGAGTTCGCCCAGCCGATTCTGTCGAGGCTGCGAGACCTGTTTCACGAGGGATGCCCGGCGATTGAAGAGAAGATCAAGTGGGGCGCGCCGCACTTTGACCACAAGGGAATGATGGGCGGGATGGCCGCATTCAGGAATCACGTCTCGTTCGGATTCTGGAAGGCGGATCAGATCAGGGATACGCACAAGCTGTTCGATCGCGGACCGAAGGCGTCGATGTGTACCGTGAAGATCACGTCGCTCGACGCGATGCCCGCCGACGACATCATTCTCGACTATGTCCGACAGGCCGCCGCCCTGAACGACGCCGGAACGAAGAAGACGAAATCCAGAAAGCCGCCCCGGGAGGCGCTTCCCACGCCGACCGATCTGGCGGCGCTGCTTGGGAAGAACAGGAAGGCGAAGGCCACGTTTGACGCCTTCCCGCCGAGCCACAGGCGCGAGTACATCGAGTGGATCACGGAAGCAAAGCGCGACGAGACGCGTCAGAAGCGGCTGGCGCAGACGATGGAATGGCTGGCGGAAGGCAAGTCGCGGAACTGGAAGTACATGCGGAAATAGACGCGCGCGTTTCAAGCGCCGCGTCCGATACGGCCGGCGAGATTCGGCGACATCGAGCGGCGGGGCGACGCGCCGGCAGTTTCCCCACAATCGTCATAATCCGAACACGATGGCGCGGGATGCTGGTCCTCGCTGAGGAGCGCGGGGATTATCGCGCCCTCATCCTGCGCCGGGCGCCTCGTCGCGGCGGGTCCGGTCCATGCATGATGTTCCGTCATGCGGGACTTCATCGACAGCACATTCGCCGGGCGCCCTTCATCGCGCATTGGGATCCGACTCGCCGTCGTCATCGCCTTGTGGCGCCTGACAGGCGGCGCGGCGATCGCGCAGGCGGATATTCCGGGGGCGTGCTGTTTTCCGGACGGAACCTGCGAGGCCTATGTCAATTCCGTCGCCTGCGCTGAGGACGGCGGCGCCTTCGCCGGCTTTGGCGTCACGTGCGACAACGCGGCGTGTCCGGCGCCCGTCTGTGACGAGACGCTCGAACTGTCGGCGTGTCCACAGCGTATCATCTTCGAGACAACGGACGAAAATGGCGTGGTATTCGACCTGCCGACCCCGCCGACGGCCACGGGATGTGATCCGATCGTCACGCTCGAGCCGGCCATCGGCGACCTGCTGCCGGTCGGCGAGACGATTGTTGTCGTGACGGCGGAAGATGACCTGGGTGATGTCGTCAGCTGTGCGTTTACTGTCGTTGTCAGTCGTGTGGCCGAGACAGGCCCGATTCAGAAGCGACGCATCAAGGGTGGCGGACTCGACGGCGCCGAGTCGATCGGGGGATGCGGCTTGGGGGCGCCGACGGAGATGTTCTGCGGCGCCTGCCCGATGGCCGGCTTCGCGGGCGTCTTTGCCGCGCTGGCGACGTGTCGGCGTCGGCGACGCGCGTGTCGAAAGTCACGTTAGCAGTATCCTGCGGGCGTCAGCGCCCGAAGGTCGTGGAATCTCCGACCGCGTCAGTCCATTGCACTCATCGAGACTTTTTTACGCGAATTCCGGGCTCGGGTTGCGGTCCAATGGCCTCATTCCTGTCGGAGTCGGCAATGGAATTTGGGTTGCGGCTCACTGTTGCGCCGATATACAATGGTCATCCAATGTAGCTTGCGCCCGCTCGGGTTGCGGCGAATTGACCAACAACGCTAACAGATGAGGTTTTGTCATGTTCGCGAGACGACTGGTGGTACTCGGGCTCCTGGCCATGTTCACGACGGCGCCCGCCTGGGCGTTGGAGATCGGCGACGATGCGCCGCCGCTGATGATCAAGAAGTGGATCAAGGGCGACAAGCTCAAGCTGGACGACGCCAAGAATCGCGACATTGTCGTCATCGAGTTCTGGGCCACGTGGTGCGGTCCGTGTCGCATGAGCATTCCGCACCTGACGGAGCTTCAGGGCAAGTTTGAGAAGGAACGCGTTCGCGTCATCGGGATTTCGACGGAAGACACGTCCACAGTCATGAACTTCGTTCATGGCATGGGCAAGAAGATGGAGTACACCGTCGCCGTTGACAACGATGGCAAGACCTACGGATCGCTCATGACGGAATTCGGCGTTCAGGGGATTCCCCACGCCTTCATCATTGATCGCAAGGGCAAGATTGCCTGGCACGGTCATCCGATGGATGAGGAGTTCGAGGAGGAACTGGGAGTCCTCATCAAGAAGCAGCCGGCCCCGGAAGACAAGAAGCTCAAGGAAGCCAACCGGCTCCAGAAGGAGTACTTCGAACTCGCCCAGAAGGAAGACGCGTCGAAGGACGAACTCGCAAAGATCGGCGATCAGATGGTCAAACTCGGCGCCGGCGAGAAGGAATTCCTCGTCGATGTCACGAACATGATCATCAAGAGCAAGAAGATCAAGACGCGCGACTACGCGACGGCCAGGAAGGCCGTCGAGGCCGCCTGCGACCTCACAGAGAACAAGGATTGCGAAGTGATCGAGCTCCGCGCCCGCGTCGCCTACGACATGGGTGACAGGAAGGGGGCCCTGAAGTACCTGCGCGAGGCCCTCAGCGTCTGCGAGGATTTCGATCACGAGGACAAGCTTGAGAAGCGAATCGAATCGCTTCGCAAGAAGCTCGGCTAAGCCTCGCTTCCGCTTCAGCTCGCTCGCAGTATCAGAGACGATCCATCCGCCCGCGCCTCTTGAGGCGCGGGCTTTTTTATTGGGGGCGATTTCCGCGACGCCGGCGCCGGAAGTTGCATCCGATCGCTCCAGTCGCGACACTTGAGCATTCGACAGTCGACGATCGATGAAAGGAGCCGTCCGCATGTCCAGCAATCCGATGTTCAGCGATCCTTCCCAGGAGACATGGCGGCTCTTCCGCATCATGGCCGAATTTGTCGACGGTTTCGAGGAAATGAGCCGCGTCGGCAAGGCCATTTCGATCTTTGGATCGGCGCGGGCGAAGCCGAACACGAGCCACTACCAGAACGCCGAGAAGCTCGCCGCCAACCTCGTCAGGTGCGGGTTCGGCGTGATCACCGGCGGCGGTCCGGGCATCATGGAGGCGGCCAATCGCGGCGCCATCAAATCGGGCGGAACCAGCGTCGGTCTGAATATCGCGTTGCCGCATGAACAGTCGTCGAACGACTTTCAGAACGTGAGCCTCGAATTTCACTACTTCTTCGTTCGCAAAGTGATGTTCGTGAAGTACTGCGTCGGCATGGTCTGCTTCCCCGGCGGGTTCGGTACGCTCGACGAGTTCTTTGAGTCGATGACCCTCATCCAGACGGGGAAGTCGCCCGAATACCCCGTCGTCCTGTTTGATTCGAAGTTCTGGAACCCGCTGCGCAACTTTATGACGGATACGCTGCTCGAGAAGTACGAGGCGATCTCTCCGGATGATGTCAACCTGTTTCTGGTGACGGATGACATCGAGGAGGCGTCGGATCACCTGCGCTGCTGCGTCGAGCGACAGATGGTCGAACTCGCGAAGGGGGCGGGCGAAAGCAAGCTTGGCGCGCCTGTCGAACATCGAATCAGTGGTGAGGGAACCCGCTTCGGCAAACCGGTCCGGCGGGGCGCCGCCGGCATGAACCGCATGCCGCTGGAATAGCGATCGCGATTTGCCCGCTGTAGAATCAGGGTAGCGGCCACCTGGGACGGGAGCGCCGCTTCACGCCCGGGCGCCGTGCCGTCCGCAGAATCGGGTCTTTCGTCATGACAGGTCGTTTTCGCCCGTTTGCAGCCATTGGTGTCATTCTGCACGTATCGCTTGCCGTTGCGTACGCCTCCGCTGATGACGCGTTCAACGACTTCCTTGGACCGACAGTCACAACCCGCGACGGCCGGCGCGTCAATGCGGCGGCGGAATACTGGAGCGGCGTTGTCGGCGTCGCCTTTGATCGCGACGTTGACATCGACGTGCCGCCCACACCGCTGGATCTGGATCTCGATCGCACGCCGGATACGGTTTTCACGGCGCACTGGCGGCTGAAGGGCGGTCTTCTCGCCAATCCCGACATCGTGGGACTGATCCCGACGCCCGACGATCCGAAGGGGACGATCGGCGCGTACAGCGTCAGTACGGGGTTTCTCGGCGTTCGAGAGGAGAAGGACGAGAAGAGCGGGCGGGGCACGGGTCGCTACGGCTTCAACTGCTGGTGCTGCCACGCCAGCGCCGACGAGCGCGGTCGCATCCTCATCGGCCGGCCGAACACGCGGATTTATCTGGGGCTGATCATGGCGTCGTCCAATGTCATGGATCCGACGTACGTGATCTCGCAACCCGGGACGCATCAGTCGATCGCGCCGGACGAGCTTCGTTCGCGGGAACATCTCGACGCCACCTTCGAATTCGACATCGACAAAGACGGACGTGTCACGATGGAGGAGTGGCGCCGGACGATGAAACTGCCACCTTCGCGTGTCGCCAGGGCGACGATGCTGCTCGCGGGGCCGGGGCGCCTCGATCAGAGCGTCGACCAGCGCATGGACGGTTTCATTCCGCTTGCCAACCTCCAGCAGTACTGGTTTGAGAAACGCGGTTCTGAGAAGTATCTGCGGATGGCGCACCAGGCGAAGGTGTCGGCGTTCAATCCGGTCAGCATCCCGTCGGCCTTGTCGGGATTCGGCGTGAAACACTATTCGTGGACCGGCAAGGACTCGTCGATGAAGTACGACGCGGCGGCTTTCGCCATGCGTTCTCTCCACGTCACGGGGGAACGTCTCGCCGATCTGATTCAGCTGGCCCACGAAGGTCCCGTCGATACCGAACTGCTGAATCGCGCGATGACGCTGGATTTTCGCGACGTCGGGACCGAGGGCCGGGAGACGGACTCGAACGAAGCGAACGGATGGACGACGAGGATGCTGACGCATCCGGACGCGAGATCGCTGACGTCGATACCGGAGGCGTATGGCGCATTTGCGATTCGACACCTGCTGACCCATCACGTCGATACGCCGGTCATTGCCGACGGCGACGCATTGGCCGCCGAGGGGCTGCGTCTCTTCACGGATCGCGACGTGGGCGACATTGTCAATCAGCGCGTCGTGTACGGTCGGGAAGCGCTGCTGCCGAAGGACGCCGCCTCCGTAGCGGCCCTCGTCCCGCTGGATCGATCACGTCCGATGACGGACAAACTGACGGTCCGCTGCGCGACCTGCCACAACCATACGCCGCTGTCGAGGCCGGTTCCGCTGTCGGCGCCCATTCCGCCGATGCGTCGATGCGACAATTGCCATTTCGATCATCCGGACGACGCGTCGCCGGGCCGATTCATGCCGCTGTCAGAATGGCGGACGCGGCGTGACCTGCGCGTCGCCGACGACTGTCTGACGTGTCATGAATCTCATCCCGACTTCGGTCCGCAGGTGTACAGCAACTCGTGGCTGCTGCCATTTGACGCGGACGACGACGGGGAGACGCTCGGCGACGAACGCGACGACCTGGCGGCGGGCGGGATCGGCACGGACGCCATGCTCAATATCGACTCACTGTTCACGCGTCAGTTGATCCCCAGGGCGCGGCGGCATGAACGATCGACGTACGCCTTGTCCCCGAACGCGCGGCGACGTCCCGCGCGCGTGGATTATTCCACGGAGGGATTTGGATTCGTTCGCGTGGCGCCGTTGATATCGCTGCGGCATACGGCGCCCTACCTGCACAACGGAAGCGTGCCGACCCTTGATGCGCTCCTGCAGTCGCCGGCCGGTCGGCCCGCGCGATTTCAGGTCGGCGCCGCCGCCCAGCGATTCGAATACGACACGACGCTTCCCGGCAATCACAACAGCGGACACACTTATGGGTCCGATCTGACGGCGGACGAGCGCCGCGCACTGATTCACTTCCTCGAAACCCTCCCGTGATCGATCGCCGGGCCCCGTCGCGCCGGCGTGAGCGGCGCGACTATGTCGGAGAATGCCCGACCGCCAGCTCCACGGACGGCGTGATTCTCGGTCCCGCGGAGACCGGCGCAAAGCGATCCGTGAATCCGTCCGATTCAGTCAGGGGCTTCGCATGCGCGGTATGCGGCCCGGCCGCAGGATGCGCACAGGGGTTTGATGATGAAGATCACGATTGTTGGAACCGGATATGTCGGGCTCGTTACGGGCACCTGTTTCGCGGACTGCGGTAACCACGTGTGCTGTCTGGACATCGATCCGACCAAGGTCGCGCTGCTCAAAGCCGGCAAGTGTACGATCTATGAGCCGGGGCTCGAGGAACTCATCGTGCAGAACAGTCGGGCGGGGCGCCTGACGTTCACCACGGACATCCACGAAGCGACGCGACATGGCGAGGTGATCTTCCTGTGCGTCGGCACGCCGCCGAGCGCCGACGGCTCCGCCGATCTCTCGGGGATCGAAGCCGCCGCCCGGTCGATTGCCGAACAGATGCAGGAGTCGCGCATCGTCGTCATCAAGTCGACGGTTCCCGTCGGCACGGGCGATCGCATTGAAACACTCATGCGCAGCCACACGCAGCAGCGTGTGGATCTCGTGAGCAATCCCGAATTTCTGAAGGAGGGCGCCGCGGTTCGCGACTTCCGAATGCCGGATCGCGTCGTGATCGGCGCCGAGAATCCCGAAGCCGCTGAAGTTGTTCGGCAGTTGTACCTGCCGTTCACGCCGCCGCGGACACCGATCCTGATGATTGGCCGGCGCGCCTCGGAGATGAGCAAGTACGCCGCGAACAGCTACCTCGCGATGCGAATCAGCTTCATCAACGAGATGGCGAATATCTGCGAGCGCGTGGGCGTCGATATCGATGAAGTCAAGAGCGGCATGGCGACGGACGCCCGCATCGGCTCACATTTCCTCTATCCCGGCGTCGGCTACGGCGGCAGCTGTTTCCCGAAGGATGTCCAGGCCCTGGCGGCCGTGTCGGACGGCGTCGAGCACGAGGCGAAGATCCTGAAGGCCGTCCACGACACCAATGAGCTTCAGAAGCGCGCGATGTTCGATCACATTCGGGCCGAATTCGGCAGCCGCCTGGACGGGAAGCGATTCGCCGTCTGGGGCGTGACGTTCAAGTCACGGACCGACGACATCCGAGAGTCGCCCGCCCTGACAATGATCGAGCTGTTGCTCGACGCGGGGGCCTGGGTGACGGCCTACGACCCGCAGGGCCTGGAGAACCTCGCCGTCAAGTACGCCGGTCGTGTTCACTACGCCCGCGACGCCTACACGGCCCTCGACGCGGCCGACGCCCTGATCGTGCTGACGGACTGGGATGAATTCCGGAGCCCCGATTTTGAACGCATCGCCGGCGCCCTCAGGCGGCCTATTATTTTTGATGGCCGCAACCTCTACAAGACGGCGTGGATGCGGCGACATCACTTTACGTACTATTCGATCGGCCGACCGCCGGTCTATGGCGAACGGGACGGCGCCGATCGACCGTTCGAACTTGAGGAAGCGCTGTCCTAGCGCCGCCGTATCGCATAGGATGCCGGAGGGTGGCATGCCGGCCCTTATGGTCGGCATGAAGCCACACGCAAGTGGATGGCATGCTTGCCCCCCAAAGGCAAGCATGTCCGCCGACGGCGCAGGTGACGACAGCGCCTCCGGGCGAACAGGACGAACCACGAGGATACGCATGAAACCGCGAAGCATTCTGGTGACCGGCGGCGCCGGGTTCATAGGCTCCAACCTGTGCCTGCGCCTCTTCAGGGAAGGCCATCACGTCATCTGCCTCGACAACTGCTTCACGGGCGATCTGCGCAACTTCGGCGACGACTATCGCGAGATGGTCCTTTCCGGCCGCTTCGAGTTCATCCGCCACGACGTGACGGAGCCGATCACGATTGAGGTCGACGAGATCTACCATCTCGCCTGCCCGGCCAGCCCTGTTCACTACCAGTACAATCCCGTCAAGACGATCAAGACCAACGTGATGGGCACGCACCACATGCTCGGACTCGCCAAGCGTGTGAACGCCCGCATCCTGCTGGCGAGCACGTCTGAAGTCTATGGCGATCCCAAGGTCCATCCGCAGACGGAGGACTACTGGGGCAACGTCAACCCCATCGGTATCCGAAGCTGTTACGACGAGGGCAAGCGCGTCGCCGAGACGCTGATGTTCGATTACCACCGGCAGCACGACATTCCGATCCGCGTGGCGCGCATCTTCAACACCTATGGACCGAACATGGCGATCGACGATGGTCGCGTCATGAGCAACTTCATCTGCCAGGCTCTGCGTGGCGAGGCGCTCACGGTCTACGGCGAAGGCGAGCAGACGCGAAGCTTCTGTTACGTCAGCGATCTCGTGGACGGCCTCTGCCGCCTGATGAACGGCGAGCACACGGGACCGATCAACCTCGGCAACGACGGCGAGATCACGATGCTCGAACTGGTGAAGGCGATCGAAGAGGCCGTCGGTACACCGCTGAAGATCGTCCACAAGCCGCTGCCGCAGGACGATCCCGTCCGGCGGCGCCCCGACCTGACGAAGGCGCGAACGCTGCTCGGCTATGAACCGCGCATTCCGCTGGAAGAGGGCGTCCGCCATACGATCCAGTACTTCCAGCGTCTGCTGAAGGACTGGGGCGAGCGCCCCATCGAGGCCAAGCGCCGCACGCCCGTCCACGCGAAGTAACGCAATTCTGTCGATTTCAGCGCCGCTTCAGTCGTGGCGGCGCGACGATGATCGCGCGACGGAGATGCGCTTTTGCGCGACACGCTTCGTCGGCGACCGTCGTTCATCCGATTGTCAGTGGGTGTACCGCCCCGTCGGGGCTTGAGCGTAACACGGGGTGATTGCCCCAGGGTTGCGCTGCGTCCGCTTCACGGGCTCCGCTTCACCCTGGGCTGGCATGTGACGCCCCGTTGGGGCCGTTTCGTTCGAATGAGGGAATTGAGTCATGTGGCCGACCACGTCAGCCGTCGTGGCGTTACGACGATTCACGTGGACCGCTCGCGTTGCCGCTACGCCGACTGCTGGTCGAGCACTTTGGGCACTTTGAAGTAGGGCGGGGCCTTGTCGGGGGCGTTCTGGAGGGCCTTATCGACGCCGAGCGATTCGCCGGTCTCGTCGGCGCGGAAGACGTTGCTGATCGGCATGGCGTGGGCCGTTGGCTCGACGCCGTCGGTCTCCACTTCGTTCAGCGTCTCGACGTAGGCCAGAATATCCCCGAGCTGTCTGCCGTATTGCGAGATTTCCGCATCGCTCAGGTCAAGTCGCGAGAGATGGGCAATGTGCCGGACCTGCTGTTCGTCGATCTGCGTCATACGGGAGATTCTCGCCGAATCAATTGAGCAGTTCAACCACGAAGGCGGCGACGTCGCGACCGTCGATGGCGCCGCTGGCGTCCATGTCGGCGGCGTTGATGTCGCAGGCGGGATAGGCGCCCGCGTACCCGGCGGCGTCGGTCAGGGCCAATGCGAAGGGAGCGATATCGGCGAGGTCGACGACGGCGTCACAGTTCATGTCGCCGAGGAGCGACGCGCCGCTCGCCGCGATGGTGATCGTCTGATCGGCGGCCACGTTGTTCATGACAGTCACGTCGCCGTTCGTCCATTCAACGCGAAGCTCATCGACGACTGTCGCCGTCCCCAGACCGAAGTGGGCGGACATCTCACTCTGGGAGAGGTAGTTGCTGCCGCCATCGATGCGTCCCATCTGCGTGAATCCGCCCGTCGTGACTTTGACGACACTGCCGATCCCGTTCGGCGCGATATCGCCGGCGGCGCTGGTATCGAGGAAGACGCGCAGCCAGTGCGTGTCACCGTGACCGACGAGGTCATTTCGGAGCAGCTTGACCGGTCCCTGAACCTTGAACACCACAAGATCCTGATCGCCGTCATTGTCATAATCAAGGTTTGCCAGGCCTTGCCTGGGGTCGAATTCGTCGCTTTGAAGGCCGAGGAATCGCGAGAGTTCCTGAAAACTCAGTGTCGGCACGTCGCCAGATCGATTGAGCATGGCGGCCAGTCCGCGTTGATTCGTTGCGACGAGGTCCGGCCATCCGTCGAGATTGATGTCGGGACAGATCGTGGCCCGGACGCTCGTGGAGAACCGGGCGCCAGCCGAATCACCCGCATTCAGGAAAACATGATTTCCCTGATTAACATAGAGTGCGCTGAAGCCGCCCCGCGTCGCGATGACATCGAACCTGCCATCTCGATCAAAGTCAGCGCTTGCGCAGCCCATCCCACCAAGAAGCATGGCGGAAGTACCTGTACCGTCGGTAAATGTGCCGTCAGTGTTGTTGACGAAGTATCGCCCGTCTGTAGTGTCCGCGTTCCATACGATCTCAGGAAAACGGTCTCCATTCAGGTCGACGAACCTCGGCGTAGTGCTCCACGCGACTCCGTCATCAACGATCCCCGCCTCTATCGATACATCACTGAAGCGCATGTCACCATCGTTTCGGAGCAGCAGGTGGTGTTGCCCGGCCTGTGACACAGCAAGATCAAGGTCGCCGTCGAGATCGTAGTCCCCGACAGCGCCGCCGAACCCGGGGCGAAGATATGTGACGGGTGTTGAAGGCGTGACATTGATGCCGCTTACCGCAGTGACATCGACAAACGTATTGTCAGGGCTGTTGCGATAGAGGCGATTCTGTCCCTGTCGAAGGTCGTCAGCGTCGCCCAGCGAAGAGACGAAAAGGTCGATCCGGCCGTCTCCGTCGAAGTCCGCCGCCACGCCCGTCGAGCCTGCGTGGACGATGTCGATGCCCCACTCGGCAGCGCGATCGGTGAAGGTGCCGTCTCCGTTATTGATGTAGAGGCTGTCCGCGGCGCCGCCGCCGGCGCAAAAGTAGAAATCCTGCCATCCGTCGTTGTTGAAATCTGCAACGCATCCGCCGGCGACGATGGACGCCCCGTCGATTCCGCCGGGCGTATGGACGGCGGAAACGCCAGCGGACATCGTCTGGTCGCTGAAGCTCAAAGTCGGCGGCTGAACGAGCGCGTCCATCAACTCAACAAATGCCGGGATATCGTCGCTGTTGACTTCGCCGTTCTGGTCAAGATCAGCGGCGAGAATGTCGCATGAGGGATAAAGATTCGCGTATGCGGCGGCGTCAGCCAACGCGGTTGAAAACGGCTGCACGTCATTGAGGTCGACCGTGCCGTCGCAGTTCAGATCGCCGCGGAGCATCGCACCGGTAACTGGGATTGTGATAGTCTGATCAGCGGGAACATCGTGCATGATCGTGACGGCTCCGTTGAGCCATTCGATTCGCAGCTCGTCAACGACGCTCGCCGCGCCCAAGCCGAAATGTGCGGACATTTCGCTCTGGCTGAGGTAGTTGCTGCCGCCGTCAATGCGGCCCATCTGAGTTGAACCGTTGGCGGTGATTTTGACGACGCTGCCAATGCCGTTTGGTGCAATGTACGGCGAACCGCTCGAATCCAGAAACACACGAAGCCAATGTGTGTCGCCGTCGCCGGCCAGGTCATTTCGATAGAGTTTGAGTGCGCCGTTGTACTGATAGACGAGCACGTCCTCGTCGCCATCGTTATCGTAGTCGAAGTTGGCCAGTCCGCGTCCGTTGTCCACGCTGTCGCCCCGAATACCGAGTGTGAGCGATACATCGACGAATTGGGGCGTGTTGGTTGACGCTGTCCGATTGAGGAAGGCGTACTGCCCTTGCTTGCCGGTCGTGATCAGATCGGGCCAGCCATCGTGATCGATATCCGGCGACACGGTTCCCCAGCCCCATCCTGTCGATTTGACGCCTGCCGCTTCGGCGTCGTTGCTGTAGACGTGATCGCCCTGGTTGATGTGCAGCGCGTTCTGGTTGATTGATGTGACATAGAAGTCAAAGAGACCGTCACGATTGAAGTCGGCGATGGTCATCCCCATGTCGTGGTTCGAGACCATTGTTCCAGACCAGGTTGTCAGATCAATGAACGTGGCGTGGCCGGAATTCACCCAGTAATGCCCTTTGTTGTAGTCGGCGACGAACAGGAGCTCCGGATGCCGATCACCATCCATGTCGGCGAAGCGCGGGCTGAATCCCAGGAGAGTATCTCCAATCGTAATAAACGACGGATTCGACACGTCGACAAAGGCGCCGTTTCCGTCATTTTGCATCAGGCATGGACCATTCCCGCGCCTGGCGATGACGAGGTCGAGATCGCCATCGAGATCGTAATCGCCCCAGGCGGCGCTGAATCCGGAATCCGCCACCGATGTCGGCGACGGATCGGATGGGTTGATGCCGCTGGACGCGGTGGCGTCATGGAATGCCTGTCCATTCATGTTGCGGTAAAGGCGGTTGCGGCCATTTCCCGGCTGCTCGGGGGCGCCGAGCGAGACGACGAACAGATCAATCCAGCCATCTCCGTCGAAATCCCCAGCCGCGCCCATGGCGCCGAGATGTACGGTCTGTATCCCCCAGTCAGCAGCTCGGTCGGTAAACGTGCCATCGGCGTTGTTGACATAGAGGCAATCCGCGGCTCCGCCACCGCCGCAGAAGTAGATATCCTGCCAGCCGTCGTTGTTGAAGTCCGCCACGCAACCGCCGGAGATGTAGAGATAATTGCTGTTCACCGGAATGTGAACGGCTGTAATTCCCGTCGCCAGTGTCTGATCGCTGAACGATGGCGTTGACGCGGCCGCTGTTCCGACTGAACTGGAAACGACAACTGCCATGCCGAGGCATGTACGCAAATAGAATCGCATGATGAGTCACTCCGGCGCCGAATTCTCAGTGGTGGGCAATCTGCTCAGCAGTACTCGAAGGCTTGCCGTGGACCATCCTACCATCCTCGCACGCCGGCGGGCGAGAGAATTTTCGAATTGCTCGCCGCGAGTGCGTCCGGCAAAACGCGATGACGCGCCGGCGTCGTCTTATTGACGGTCGCGGCTCCGCACGATGCGTCGCACTCGATGTGGATTGTGGATGGCGCCGCTACGCCGACTGCTGGTCGAGCACTTTGGGCACTTTGAAGTAGGGCGGGGCCTTGTCGGGGGCGTTCTGGAGGGCCTTATCGACGCCGAGCGATTCGCCGGTCTCGTCGGCGCGGAAGACGTTGCTGATCGGCATGGCGTGGGCCGTTGGCTCGACGCCGTCGGTCTCCACTTCGTTCAGCGTCTCGACGTAGGCCAGAATATCCCCGAGCTGTCTGCCGTATTGCGAGATTTCCGCATCGCTCAGGTCAAGTCGCGAGAGATGGGCAATGTGCCGGACCTGCTGTTCGTCGATCTGCGTCATACGGGAGATTCTCGCCGAATCAATTGAGCAGTTCAACCACGAAGGCGGCGACGTCGCGACCGTCGATGGCGCCGCTGGCGTCCATGTCGGCGGCGTTGATGTCGCAGGCGGGATAGGCGCCCGCGTACCCGGCGGCGTCGGTCAGGGCCAATGCGAAGGGAGCGATATCGGCGAGGTCGACGACGGCGTCACAGTTCATGTCGCCGAGGAGCGACGCGCCGCTCGCCGCGATGGTGATCGTCTGATCGGCGGCCACGTTGTTCATGACAGTCACGTCGCCGTTCGTCCATTCAACGCGAAGCTCATCGACGACTGTCGCCGTCCCCAGACCGAAGTGGGCGGACATCTCACTCTGGGAGAGGTAGTTGCTGCCGCCATCGATGCGTCCCATCTGCGTGAATCCGCCCGTCGTGACTTTGACGACACTGCCGATCCCGTTCGGCGCGATATCGCCGGCGGCGCTGGCATCGAGGAAGACGCGCAGCCAGTGCGTGTCACCTTCGCCCGTCAGATCGTTGCGATAGAGCCTGAGCGCGCCGTTGTACTGGAAGACGACGACATCCTGATCGCCGTCGTTGTCGTAGTCGAGGTTGGCGATGCCGCGGCCGTTGTCGACGGACGGACCGCGGATACCCAGCGAAAGCGACACATCCGTGAACGCGGGGTCCTCACCTGTGGCGCCCTGATTCAGAAACGCGAACTGCCCGTTCTGGCCCGTCGCGATGATGTCCGGCCAGCCGTTGTGATCGACGTCCGGCGAAATGGCGCCCCAGCCCCAGCCGGTGATTCGCACGCCCGCGACCGCCGCGATCTGGCTGAACACATGGCCGCCCTGATTCATGTAGAGGTTGTTCGCGTTGATCGTCGTGACGTAGAAGTCGAAGCGACTGTCTCGATCGAAGTCGGCGCAGGTCGTTCCCATTTCCGTGCCGCCGAGCATCGTGTTGGAAGCGGTCGTCGCATCGGTGAACGTGCCGTCCGTGTTGTTGACGAAGTAGCGGCCGGATGTGAAGTCGCCGATCCAGGTGATCTCGGGATAGCGATCGCCATCCATGTCCACAAAGCGCGGCGCGTAGCCGTACAGGAGATTCGGTGAGCTCGTCGCAACGCCGGCGGCCGACGTCTGATCCGTGAAGACACCATTGCCTTCGTTCCGCAGCAGGTGATTCTGCCCCGTCCACTGGGCGATGGCCAGATCGAGATCGCCGTCCAGATCGTAGTCACCCCAGGCGCCGCCCCAGCCGTTTCGGGAACTGCTCGCGGGCGCGACGAAGTCCACGTTGACTCCGCTGCCGGCCGTGACGTCGACGAAGACGCCGGAGGCGTCGTTTCGATAGAGGCGATGCTGGCCATACATGATCTGGCTCGGATCCCCCAGCGACGTGACGAACAGATCGACGCGGCCATCGCCGTCGAAGTCGCCGGCGACGCCCGCCGAGCCGGAATGGGCGATCGCAATACCCCATTCGGCGGCGCGATCGGTGAATGTGCCGTCGCCGTTGTTGATGTAGAGGCTGTCGGCGACGCCGCCGCCGGCGCAGAAGAAGATGTCCTGCCAGCCGTCATTGTTGAAGTCGGCGACGCATCCGCCGGCGATGTAGCCGTGGATCTGGATCGGCGTGTGGACAGCGGTAATGCCGGCTGCCGCCGACTGGTCGCTGTAGGAGGGCGTGGCCGCGGGCAGGGCGGCGATCGACGCGTGCAGCAGGATCATGGCGCCGAGCACGGCGCGGGTTGAGATTCGCATGAAAGTCCACTCCGACGCCGAATGCGCAGAGGCGGGCCGTCTGCTCGGCGAATCATCCTGGCTTGCCGACGGCCATCCTACCAATTCGCCCGCGCGAATTTCGAGGGAATTCCGGCGCATCGCCCTGGTTGTGGCCGGACTGTTACTGTGCGCATGAAAAAAGCCGCCCGAAACGAGCGGCTTTTGAGGTTTTTCAATATTCGGAACGTCCGGCCTTATTCGGCCGCGGCGGCGCCTTCCGGCTTCCAGTTGCGCTTCTGCGGCTTGACGACGAGGCCCATGCGAATGGCCTTGACGCTCACCTTGATGCGGCAGACTTTGCCGTTCACGACGGCTCGGACGCGCTGGATGTTCGGCTTGAACTTCCGCTTGGAAATGCCGGTGACCTTGGTACCGACACCGCCAAGGTACTTGGCCTTACCGCGATGGGTGTAGGATCGTCCGGAGCTGGTCTTCTTGCCTGTAAAGTAGCAGACGCGTGGCATAACTCACCTCGTCGATAGTCAAAGTCGCTTCTGAGCCGGGCAATTATCCACGGATCCGGCGGAAACGCAAGCGGGCCAGTCGATCTGACGCCTGAAAGTCCGGCGGGAGGGCCGACCTCCCGGGCGCCGGCGGCCGGGCCCGGGTCCCGGCCGAGGCCCGGATCGTGTAACATCCTATAAGTGTTGGGCTTGGGCGTCCTTATTTATCGCCGGGGCCGACGCAATGAAACGGGCGAATCGGCGTTTGGCATGGCATGGGGAGCCGATGAACGAGGCGGCGCTGGCTGAGGCAATCCGAGGAGCGCAGCGAGGCGACGCGACATCGTTCGACAGCCTTGTGGGCGCTTATGCGCCGCGGCTGTTTGGCTTTCTCTTTCGGCTGACGGGTTCCCGGCAGGAGTCGGAAGATCTCCTCCAGGAAGTGTTCCTGCGGCTGGTCCGGATGATCGAGGCGTACACCCATGACGGTCGCTTCGACGCCTGGCTCTTTCGGATCGCGGCGAATCTGGTCCGCGATCGGGTTCGGAAAGTTCGCAGGACAGGCAAATTCGTCAGCGGGTCGGGCGCCGACGGCGACGATGGCGCGGGTTCGCTGATCGAGTCTGTCGAAGCGGCCGAACCGGAAGTGGAACGCGGGCTGGTCATGAGCGAGGAACTGGACGCCCTGAATCGGGCCCTCGCCCAGCTGCCCGAGGCCGAGCGGGAAGTGATCATGTTGCGTCACTTCTCGCAGATGTCCTTCAAGGAAATCGCCGAGGCGACGGAAGTTCCGCTCGGCACGGCGCTCGCCCGAGGGCATCGCGGGCTCGAGAAACTGCGGAGGCTGATGGCTTCCGACGCCGAATCGGATGTGCGGACAGCGCGGCGGGAACGATCCGCCGCACGAGGATAGACGATGGAAGACAGGAACTTCGACATACTTCGCGAGATCGAAGAGAACGAGCGATGGCTCGCGGGCTTCGAATCGCCGGCGCTTTCCGCCGAGGCGATGGCCGGTCTGAAGCGCGGCGTGCGCGAGGAACTCGCGGCGCGTCGTGGCCGACAGTTCGCCATGAAGTGGCGGGCGTGGCACGGCGCCATGGCCGCCGCCGCGATGATCGTGATCAGCGTCGGCGTGGTTCGCTACGCCGCGACGCACACGGCGCCGTCCGGCTTCGTCAGCGTTCAGGACGCCCTGGCGCAGCTGCCTGACGTGCCGGATGTTGAGACGTCGATCGAAGTCTCCACGCTCGACGAACTGGGCGAGATGTCCATCGGTGAGTCCTGGGCCCTGAGCGGCTCCTCGATGTACGAGACGTTTGAGGACGCGTTGTCCGATGACACGACCGATGAGTCCGGGGAAGTTGGCGCGATGGCGCCCGCGGTAAGCGAGGCAATCGGCTGATGAAGACCAAAGTCTATATCCTTGCGGTCCTCGTGCTGGCCTTCTGGGTGATCGGCGGATCCGCCCCCGAGCAGGCTGTCGGAATGGGGTCGGACGACCCGCCCGCCGGAAAGAGGGACGCGAAATCGGCGGACGATGGCGATTCGATGGCCGGGCCGAGGAATCCTGATCGACGCGACCCGCCGCCGCCCGGCGATGATGACGAAGGCCTCGAGGGTCCTCGTCGCCGTCCGGGCGCTGAATGGCGCGATCGACGAGGCGGTCGAAACGGTCCGCGCGATCGCTTCCGTCGGGATCGAATGCGGTTCGGCGACAGCGAGGCCATCACGCCGGAGCTGGAGGAGAAGATTCTCTCGCTGCTGGAACAGCATCTGCCGGACTACCATCGCCGCCTCACGAAGCTGAAGGACAAGGATGAACGGCGCTATCGCGGCGCTCTGCGAATCATCGTTCCGATGATGAATGAGTTCATGGAGCTCCAGAAGGATCATCCCGACATGGCGGAGGTCGTGATCCAGGAGTTCCGGACGGAGCGGGAGGTACGATCGCTCGCCAAGAAGTACGTCGAAGCGAAGAAGAAGGATGACACGGCGACCAGAACGGCGCTGGAGACGGAATTCCGCGACCTGATGAAGCGTCGTCACGAGCTGCAGATGCGCCGACGCAAGTTCCGGCTGGAAGACTTCCGCGAGCGCCTGGAGCGCGAGCGGCAGCGCCTGGAGGACGAGGAGAAGCGGATCGAGTCCGATCAGGCGCATTTTGACGAGGATCTCGATCGGCGCCTTGAGGCGCTTCGGAAAGGTGAGTACTTCAACGCGTTCGGGCCGCCGCCGGGAGAGCGGCGACGTGAGGGCGGATTCGATGGTCCGCCGCATCGTGGTGGTCGGCGTCCCGATGACATGGACAGGCCGCCCTTCAGGGGGCGAGGCCGCCGAGGTCTGGACGGTCCGCCGCGACATCGCGGTTCGGATGACGAGAGACCGCCGCGACCTGACGACGATCGACCGCCGCGAGGCGATCACGACGATGATGGTCCACCGCCGGATGACGACCTGGACATCTGATCGGGCGCATGAACGCGCCGATGGAAAAAAAACCGGCTCCCCCAGCTGTGGGGCCGGTTTTTTCATTGGCGCTTGCCCTTTCTCGCCGTCGCACGGCAGAATGGCGCGAAGCGCCCGACGGTTGGGCGACTTTCGGAGCGAGATGATGCCCACGTTTGTTGATGGACCGACGCGCGTTGCCGCCGTCGGTCAGCCGCCCAAGCTGATCGAAGAGTACATAGGTCGCGTCAACACGGGCGACAGCGGCGTCAGCGTCGCCCGAATGCAGAGCCCGTCGGGCTGGTCGGAACCGGGGCAGCGACCTGAGTTTGACGAATACACGCTGGTGCTCCGCGGTATGTTGCGCGTCGAGCATGAAAATGGCGTTATCGAAGTGAAGGCCGGACAGGCCGTCATCACGCGCAGGGGCGAGTGGGTCAGGTACAGCACGCCCGGCGCCGACGGCGCCGAGTATGTCGCCGTCTGCATTCCGGCGTTCGGGCCGGATATCGTCCATCGCGACGACTAGGACGCATGGGAGTCGGCCGTCGGCGGAATAACTGTCGGGGGCGTCCGCGCGTCAGTCCACGATCGTGGGTCAACGAGAGAGTCAATCGGAATTCGATTCAGACTATCGAGGAGTCTTCTTATGCGATTCGTCCAATCCCTGATACTGGTTACGCTGATCTCGACGACGGCGATGGCGGATGACAAGGCCGGCGACGCCGCGAAGTACTGGCCCGCCTGGCGCGGTCCCGAGATGACGGGCGTCTCCGAAACGGCCAATCCGCCTGTCGAGTGGAGCGAATCGAAGAACATCAAGTGGAAAGTCGCCATTCCCGGCGCCGGCCACGCGACGCCGATCATCTGGAAGGATCGCGTTTACGTTCTGACGGCCATCAGGAAAGAGGCGGCGTCACAGGTCATGGCGCCGGCGGGGATCGATGGCGACACGTTCGCGTCGATGCAGCCGCAGGAAGGGCGTCGCCCGCGAGACGGCCGCGGCCCGAGAGGCGGAGGCGGACGACGGGGTGGTCGAGGGGGTCGCGCGGCGCCGACGGAGATGTACCAGTTTGATGTCATGGCGCTGAATCGCGCCGACGGCAGCGTGGCGTGGCGAAAGACAGTGACGGAAACGATTCCCCACGAGGCGGGCCATTCCGACAGCACGCAGGCCTCGAACTCACCCGTCACGGACGGCGAGCACATCTACGCGCACTTCGGCTCGCGCGGTCTCTACTGCCTCGACATGGACGGCAATGTCAAATGGAGCGCCGAATTCGGCAAGATGCGTACGCGGAACGGATTCGGCGAAGGCAGCTCGCCAGCGCTGCATGGCGACACGATCGTCGTGAACTGGGATCACGAAGGGGATTCCTTCATCGTCGCTCTCGACAAGCGCACGGGAAAGGAAAAATGGCGCAAGCCGCGCGATGAACCGACGAGCTGGGCGACGCCGCTGATCGTCGAGGCGGACGGCAAGGCGCAGGTGGTCGTCAATGGCACGAACTTCATTCGCGCCTATGACCTGGAAACGGGCGAAGTGATCTGGAAGTGCAGCGGTATGACGACCAACGCCATCCCGACGCCGGTCGCCTCCCACGGCGTTGTCATTGTCATGAGCGGTTTCCGTGGCGCCGCGCTCGTCGCCATCCGGTATGGCGGCGCGAAGGGCGACATCACGAACACGGATCGCGTCCTCTGGAGTCATGACGAAGAGACACCGTACGTGCCGTCTCCGCTGCTGTACGGCAAGTACCTATATTTCACCAAAAACACGCGACCTCTGCTGACCTGCTTCGATGCGAAGGCGGGCAAGGAGGCGTACACGAAGCAGCGCCTCGACGGCATCGACGGTATTTATGGTTCGCCCGTTGGCGCAAAAGGTCGCGTGTATCTCGCCGGCCGCGACGGCACGACGCTCGTCTTTAAGAATGGCGACACGTTCGAGGTGTTGGCGACGAACGAACTGGACGACGGTTTCGACGCGTCGCCGGCCCTGGCGGGTAAAGAGATCTACCTGCGCGGCCGCAAATCGCTCTACTGCATCGCTGAGAAGTAATCGCCGACGCGTTCCCGTTGACGAGCAGTCGCCCGGCGTTGATCGCGCGTCGCCGCCGGCATAGACCGCCATGAAGCGACGCGAGCCGTTCCGAGCCCGGCCAGTCATGGCCGGGTCTTTCGGGGGCGATCGCGCGATCCGTCACTCGCCAGATGTCAGCAGGTCGTCCAGCAGATGGCGCGGGAACCCGATTCCGTAGTTATTCCGGCGGGCCAGCGCGAGAAACGCCTTTGAGGCTTCTGGAAATCGCTCCGCAAATGCGCAGCAGATGATTGCGCCCGTCGGACCGGGTTCTATCGAGACGGCGAGTGTCTCGGCGGCGGGGGGCGTTTCCGCATTGATCCACCGGGCGATTCTGCGAGATTGCGCTTCGCCATTCTCGCAGTTCGCTGAAAACACCGACATGAATTCACTCGCGATGTCGGGGCGCTGAGCGCGCATCGCGAGAATGTAGCCGATGGCGTTCGTCATCGGTTCCGCGCGCAGCTCGTCGGTCGTGTCCGCGAGGATCTGGTTCATGGCCGCGTAATCATGTTCGAGCATCGCCGCCTCCAGGCGCTGTTCGGCGGATCGGCTGGCTTTCAGGAGGCGAATGTAGGCGTCTCGCGGCCCGGTGGACTCAGAAATCGCGAGGCTTGAACGATCGTAGATTCTCTGAATTGCCGGGTGCGAATAAGGCACATTCCACGCCAACGTCGCTTTGCGTTTCGCCTCCGTCAGTTCCTGGACGGCCTGCTCGCGATCGTGTGTGGCGATCACGCGAACGAGCTCGACGATCGCGTCATCGTCAATGATGGCGCCAAACGCGCGGGTTCGCAGATGCGTTTCGAGTTCGCCGATGGCGCCGAGCGCCATGAGCGCCTTGTCGATCAGCACTTTCGCGTCAACATCATCAACTTCGCGCTCCGCGGTCCGCGCGTGGTCGAGCGCTTCGTTGAATCTCCCCTCGCATAACAGCCGTCTGGCGAGGCCAGCGTGGCCGAAAGGGCACGGATTCGGCTTCTGAACCGACTTTATGAGCAGCTCCAGGGATCGATCCGGATCATCTGTCACGCGACTCAGCAGGTACGCCAGGTCTCGATTGTCGGGTTCCGCCGCCAGAAGCCGGGCGTAATGGTCGGCCGCGTCGACTTCGGGCGACCTGGTTCGCATGACGTATTGCAGCATCAGGTGCGCATGGACGTCCACCGGCCTGACCAGACAGCGCGCCTCAAGCGTCGCCTGGAAGTCCTCGGCGGGCGTCGTCGCCAGCGCAAGGATCCAGTAATTAACTGGGAAGGAGTGATTCGTCAGGATCCGCCTGAGGTAGGCGCCCGTCGGCTTCGCGCCCTGTGTATCCATAAGCGCATGGACGATCTGCGGAACCGTGAGGTCAAAGTTGGCGAAGACATGGGATCGTGTCTCGGTTGACACTTTCGAGCGGTTCAACTCAATCTCATTCGGTGGGACGCTGAATGGGTAGTCGACGTCGTGAAACTCGTACTGCGTCTGTCCCGCGTAATACTGGGCGCTCAGTTTCGGCTGGTTCAGCGTCGTCATTGCGTTTCGGGCGACGTATCCAACTTCTTCCCAGACAATCGGGGCGAGTCCGTCCGGGTTCACAACATGGACGCCATCGTAGAACGGTCTCCGCCAGAACCCCGATTCAATCCGGAGTTCGATCGGGACGAATGACGGCGCCCCCGAGCCAGCCGAAATCCGTGTCGCGCCAAATACGGCCGGCATCCGCGTTTCACGCTTCGGCGCCATGCGGATCGGTTCTCCGTTGACCCTGACGTAGTACGCTTCATCCGTGCCGTTTACCAGATACGTGTGTCGGGGTGGCATGAAGGCGCAAAGGCACACATAGACACAGAACGCCAGCGCGAGCAGCGCCGGGACGAGCAATCCGCGTGTCACGCCGCTTTTCGGCTGAGTCATCTGGAAGCGACCGGCGGCAGCCTTGTCGGGGCGATCGGGTTTCAGCTCGGACTGCCGTCGAAGGTAGGCGATCTCTTCAGTTCGGGCGGTCGGGTACCGACGGAGAGATTCGTCCACGAGCCTGACCGCTTCGCTGTGCAGCCCCCGCAGTTGCATCAGGCGGCCGAGCAGCAGAACGGTATCGCTCGCCGCTTCGCCTTCCAGGTCGAGCAGACGCACGACGTGTGAAGCCGCCTGCGAGAGGTCGCCCATCGCGATGTAGTGTCGCATGGCGCACTTGCGCACCTCCGGCGTGTCGTTTGCCGAGATGGCGGCCGCGATTGTCTGTTCCGCGAGCGCATTTTCTCCAAACAGGTTGTAGCCGGCGGCGATCAACGTGACGATTTCATGGTCCGACTTCTGAGCGCGACTGACCGCGGCGGCGGCGCGTTCGAACCGTTCCTTGTCGCACAGCTCAACGCATATCGCCAGAGCGCGTATCGCTGTCTGACGATCGGAGGGACGGTCGAGCAGCGTGTTGATCGCCGGCTCCAGGTCCATTCGTACGATGGATCGATATTTGGCGAGTGAGATCATCGCGCAGTGCCTGCAATGCGGACACGCCCGCAGGACACGCTTGCGCCCAAGTGGAATGATCGGGATCCAATAGAGCTTGAAGAAATGGATCGCCTCGTAGCAGGCCAGGGCGCCATTTCGATTGCATTTTGCACACGTGCCGACGATGTGGATCTTCCGGTGCGCGAAACAGAATCCCCAGCCCCATACGATGAACATCAACTCGGCCCTCCGGTCTCGCCCGGCTGAATGCCGAGGCCGACTACGCCAAGTCTATCAGCGCCGTTACGCGTGATGCAACGGGCGGGGATTGGACGCAAAACGCCGGGCGGCGGGACACACGCAATCGGCATCCAGCCATGAACGAAGCAGGATTCTGCGAACAGTCAGCGTGAAATGATCGCGGCAACTCGCCGAGCGCCGTGTTTTTCGGCGGCGGCTCGTTCGCTCAGCAGGTTGCGATCCACGATGGGGCGCCGCAGCCGGAACCACTCGTAGCCGTCGCAGAGCGGTTCGCGATGGACGAGCAGCGATGGATCACTTTTCAGCGCGCTGCGCAGCCGCGGCCAGAGGAATCGCTTGGTTTCCGGCGGACTCTGTCCCGGCCAGCCGCCGTTGATCCAGTCCCACTCGCGATCCAGTTCCGACGTCTGCACGATGTAGTCCATCGGCTGGTCGTCGTTCACAAGCGGGAAGTAGTGCGCCAGTCGCGGCCAGAATGACTCGTATTCGATCGTCCTGCAGTTCTGCTGCGTCAGGTAGCTGAGCAGGTGGGCGTCGAGGGGTTCGGCCACGGCGCATGTGATGTGTCGCGCCTGGATGGCGTCGGCCAGATCCCCCAGCGGGTGCCGGGCGCCGAGCTGCGTATGCATGGCGAACTGACCGACGGCCCACGCGCCGCACAATGCGATCGGCGCCACGCGGCCGACGATTCGCGACTGTTGGCTGACAAACGCGGCCGCCAGGACGCCGGGAACGAAGACCCACAACGGGATGAGATAGCGAATCGTCGTGAAATCCAGAACACAGCCGCCCAGCAGGTAGAGGATGAGCGTTGTTCCGACGCCCATGAGCAGCAGCGTCGCCGGCGAGTGGTTGAAGGGCTGAACGCGGAAGAGTCGCGAGAGGCCCGCCGATTCCGATCGCAGCGCGACGATGAGTGTCGTGAGGCCCGCGCCGAGCGCGAGCCAGCCGGCGCCCGTGACGAATCCGGCCGTCATGATGTCCAGCGGCTGCGTGACGGTATCTCGCCCCACGCCGACGAGGGCGAGGAACGGACGGGGATCGGGGCCGAAGAGCAGGGGCAGACCGTTGACGAGGTAGATCATCGTCTCGCCCGCCATCCAGAAGGGGCGAAAGCCGAGCGGCAGCGAAGGATCGAGCGGCTGTCCGCTGAGGGATCGGCCCATGACGTAGAGAATGGCGGGGGTTGATCCGACGAGCAGCCCCAGGATCATCGCGCCGTGTTCCTGCGCCGCTTTGCGGGCGGATGCGATGAGCGGGATTTTTCGGTTGATCAGCAGGGCGACAGTGATGGCGCCGAGCGCCAGCACGCCGGCCGCGAATGGTTTTGGCAGCAGACCCAGCAGGAGTTCCTTCTCGACGCGTCCATCGGCCACCCATGTCGCCCAGGACACATTGAGGGCGAGGACGATCGCGAACGCCACGATCGGCAGCGCCGCGTAGCGGGCGGCGCGCGAGAACGTCGCCAGGCGATTGCCCAGCGCCTCTGATTCCCATGCCGCCGCCAGGGGTTTATTGAACAGCGCGTGCAGGATGATGGGCGCGATGAAGAGCACGATCGACGGATTGATCCACATGCCCGAGCCGATGATCGCGCCGAAGACGAACTTGCGGAGCGCCCGATGCGTTGGGGGCGCCGGATCGACGAACCACTCGCTGTAGGCGAACAGGAGCATCGAGCCCCACAGCATGACTTCGACGTATCCGCCGCGCGCCGAGATGGACCACTGCATGAACATCGGGCTGCACGCGATGAGGGCGGCGACGCCCACGAAGGCGCCGGCGCGGCCGAACCATCGCCTGAGCATCAGGAACTGCGTGAACACGATCAGGGCCAGGTAGAAGGCTGGCGCGAATCGCAGGGCGTGAATCGGATTGTCGAAGACCTTTGAGAACGCCGCGACGGTGTACGCCTCCAGGGCGCCCATGTATCGCTGGCCGTAGAAGTAGATCGGGAAGCGCTCGCCCGCCGCGATGTCCTGCGCCATGACGCCGACGATCGCCTCGTCGGAATGCAGCAGGGTTTCGCCCTCGCTTACGAAAGGCCAGCGCGCAATGAGCGCGGCGGCGAAGCAGACAAACGCGATCAGAAAATCCGCGCGACTGAGCGGATGGCGCTTCCAGCCCGGGCCGGTCCGCGGCATGTCGGGACACGGCTTGTCGTAGGTTTCGAACGTGACGATGTTCGCGATCGGGGCGTCGACGGCCGTCGTGGTCGTGCGTCCCGTCGTCGGCGGAAGGACGGCGCCTGCAGTGTCTTTTTCGTAAACCGGCATGATCTCCCCGTTGGGCCGGGCCGCGCGCGGCGGCGCGCCGCCAGTCAGGAGAGTTTGCCGCTCCGCATGATCGCGACGACCAGCCAGACGGCCATTCCGCTCGCGATGAGGTAACCGAACAGGCCGAGGTATCGCAGCGGCAGCCAGCCGAAAATCATGATTTCCTTGCTCATGCTCAGCAGCATCGTGCCGCAGATGATCGTGGAGGCCATGATGATCGCCGACGCCAGCCGATTGCTGGAACGATCCAACTCTCTGGCCAGATAATCGAGATTTTCGTGCTTGATGTTGATCTGAAAACGGCCCTTGCCCACGCCGCGCATGACGTCGCGAACGAGTCGGGGGCCTTCACGCAGGATGCCGGCGACATGCCACGCCGAGATGCCGGCCGACTTGGCGAATCGCTTCAGTGT
>ERZ795053.1947-NODE-1947-length-25555-cov-10.126667_pt1 | contig 25555 bp, 23 predicted proteins | sample MGYA00375137_ERZ795053 | MGnify/ENA primary metagenome ERZ795053 (study PRJEB30182, sample SAMN05720284) | activated sludge metagenome | isolation source: Anaerobic digester | place: Hong Kong | collected 2014-12-17 ...
GTGGGCGACGCGCCCTTCTGACCGACAAAAAAAGGACTCCGCGGAGTCCTTTTTTTGTGTTTTGGGGCAGCCAATTCCTGTTTTCCAGGTTCAGGCTTGATGATCGCCCGGCAGGCAGAGGTGAGCCAGGTGCTCTAAATCGAAATATGCCAGGCTGCGGGCCACCAGGGCCGCGCCGCGAAAATCTTCGCCGTAGGTGTAGTCGTTGTAGAAGACGGCGCAGGGGATGCCGGCGCGCTGCGCCGCCTGGCAGCCGACGGCCGAATCTTCGATCATGAGGGTTTCGGTGGGGGCAAGGCCCAGTTTGGCCAGGCAAAGCCGGTGCAGCGGCGCATCTGGCGCGGTTTTGGCCCCGGTCGGTTTGCCCAAAATCGGCCAGAAGTGGTCGGCATAGTCGGGGAGATGGTGGGCCAGTAGCGCCTTCACCTGGGCTTCGTGGGACATGGTGACGATGGCCAGTTTCAGGTTATGGGCCAGCGCTTCTTCAATCAACGCCACCACCCCGTCGCGGACAGGCACCCGGTAGATGTATTTTTCGATGAACAGCTGCTTTTTGAGGGCGAACAGGCGCACGGCCGTTTCGTCTAATTCCGCCGCGCCCATTTCCGGGTAACGCTGAGACAGGGCCAGCCGCATACGCTGGCGGTTGCCCGGCATGGTGAGCAGCGGCGAAAACTGCGCCCAGGTCCACCGGATGTCGAACCCCAGGGTGGCAAAGGCTTCATTGCAGGCGGCCATGTGGCCGTCTTTTTCGCTGTCCACGATGGTTCCGTCTACGTCAAAAATGAGGGCTTTTAGGGTCATGGTTGGTTTGTTGAGTAGTCGAGAAGTCTTGTAGTCTGGTAGTCGTGTAGTCTTGACTACTTGACTACCAGACTACAAGACTACCCGACTGCTTTCCGAAACGCAGCGATGTTTTCGGCGATGGAACGGCCGTCGCCAAAAATGGCGCTGCCGGCCACCAGCACGTTCGCCCCTGCGCCCACGACTTCGGGAGCGTTGAACGGCTTGATGCCGCCGTCGACGGACAAATCGGCCTGGGAACCAATGGCGTCGAGCATGTGGCGCAGGCGGCGGATTTTGTCGGTGCTGCCGGGAATGTAGGATTGGCCGCCAAAACCGGGATTCACCGACATAACCAGCACCAGGTCAACCATGGGCAGAATTTCTTCCAGCGTGACCAGCGGCGTGGCCGGGTTCAGCGTGACGCCCGGTCTGACGCCCAATTCGTCGATGGCTTGCAACGTGCGATGCAGGTGGGGGCACGTCTCTACGTGAACGGTGAGGATATCGGCGCCGGCCTGGGCAAACGCTTCCAGATAACGCTCCGGCTTTTCGATCATCAGGTGGACGTCGATGAGCGCTCCGTATTGGCGGGCCAACGGCCGTACCGCCTCAACAATCAGCGGCCCAATCGTGAGGTTGGGTACAAAATGGCCATCCATCACGTCCACGTGCACATGCTCCGCCCCGGCTTCCAGGGCTTCGGTTACCTGTTCGCCCAGGCGGGCAAAATCCGCCGATAAAATGCTGGGCGCGAGTTTGACTGCTTGCATGGTTGATCCTTTTGAACGTGTGGGGGTGAGTGGCTGTAGGGGTGATGGGGTGAAAAGATGACCACCCCATCACCCGCTCACCCCCATCACCCCATCATCTTCACCGCCGCCGCGGTGACCGCTTCCGGCGTCAGGCCAAATTCCTGATACAGCGTCTCGTAGGGGGCGGAAGCGCCAAAATGCTCTAGTGAAATGACCTGGCCCCGCTGGCCGACGTACTTGCCCCAGCCCTGAGCCACGCCCGCTTCGATGGCTACCCGGGCGGTAACGGCCGTCGGCAGCACCGACTCCTGATACCCTGGCGACATCTCATCAAACAATTCCCAACTGGGGAAAGAGACCACACGCGCGGCCACGCCCTGCGCCGCCAACTGCTTTTGTGCTTCGACGGCGATGTGGACCTCCGAGCCGGAACCCATCAGGATAACCTGCGGATTGTCCACGTCGACCAGGACGTAGGCGCCGTTCTTGGCGTTTTCGGCCAGTTTGGGATCCAGCAGGGGCAGTTTTTGCCGGGTGAGGGCGAAGGCTGTGGGGCTGGTGCGCCGGGATACGGCCGTTTTCCAGCCCACCACCGATTCATACGCATCCGCCGGCCGAAAGACCGTCAGGTTGGGGATGGCGCGCAGGGCAGCCAGGTGCTCGATGGGCTGGTGCGTCGGGCCGTCCTCGCCTAGGCCGATGGAATCATGGGTAAAGACGTATATCACGCCCAGCTTCATCAACGCCGCCAGGCGGATGGTGGGCCGCATGTAGTCGGAGAAAATGAGGAACGTGCCGCCGTAGGGAATGACACCGCCATGCAGGGCTAACCCGTTCAAAACCGCCCCCATGCCATGCTCACGCACGCCAAAACGCAGGTAACGGCCGTCAAACGCCCCCGCCTGAATATCCGCCGCCCCTTTCAAGTCGGTCTTGTTGGAGCCGGTCAGGTCGGCCGAGCCGCCCAGCAGCTCCGGCACGCGCTGCGCCAGGACGTTCAGCGCCTTGTGGGCCGTGTTGCGCGTGGCCTCCGGCGCGTCGTAGGTCACTGTAAAGTCATCCCAACCCGCTGGCAGCTCGCCGTGCATCACCCGCTTAAACTCGGCGGCTTCGGCCGGATAGGCGGCGGCGTACTCTTGCAGACTGGCATGCCACAGGGCATGCTCGTCGGCCCCGGCTTTGCCGGCCGCGCCCAAAATCTGATAGGCGGCCGGGTCCGTCCAGAATGGCTCTTGGGGCAGGCCCAGAGCCTCTTTGGTCAGGCGAACTTCGTCAGCGCCCAGCGGCTCGCCGTGGGCTTTGGCTGTGCCCTGGCGGTTGGGGCTGCCGAAGCCGATGATGGTGCGGCAGGCGATGAGCGACGGCCGTTCCCCATCCGCCAGCGCCTCTTCCAGAGCCGCCGCCACCGCGTCGGGGTTGTGCCCGTCCACGCGCCAGGTTCCCCAGCCATACGCCCGGTAACGCCCCAGCACGTCTTCGGTAAAGGCCAGCTCGGTGGAGCCGTCGATGCTGATGTGGTTGTCGTCGTAAAAGACGATCAGCTTGCCCAGACCCAGATGCCCGGCCAGGGAGCTGGCCTCGTGGGAGATGCCTTCCATCAAGTCGCCATCGCTGGCGATGACGTAGGTGTGGTGATCGACCAGGTTGAAGCCAAGGCGGTTGAAGCGGGCGGCCAACCAGCGTTCGGCCAGGGCCAGGCCAACGGCCGTGGAAATCCCCTGCCCTAATGGCCCGGTTGTCGTTTCTACACCCGGCGTTTCATGCACTTCCGGATGGCCGGGCGTATGGCTGCCCCACTGCCGAAACTGCTGCAGCTGCGCCATAGGCAGGTCATAGCCGCTCAGGTGCAGCAGCGCGTAGAGCAACATGCTGCCATGCCCGGCCGACAAGACAAATCGGTCGCGGTCCGGCCAATCCGGGCTTTGAGGATCAAACTTGAGATAACGGGCCCACAGCAGGGAAGCGACGTCGGCCATGCCCATGGGCATACCGGGGTGGCCGCTGTTGGCCTTCTGCACGGCATCCATCGCCAAAACGCGGATGGTGTTGGCGACCGGGCGTAACGCTGCGGAAAGATCATGGTCCATTGTTGGTTCTCCTGGGTGTGACACGGCCGTTTCCTGAAGAGGTCCATCAACCAGACATGATTCCCTCATCTCTTCGCTCCGCGTCTTGATTATGTAAATACCGCCTCGCCAGCTGTGATCATGTGATAGGCAATCAGCAGTTGGGTCAGGGCCAATGGATAACTGCGATGTTCATCCAAACCGGACGAAAATCGCCCCAGCCGGTCCAGGTCCACGTCGCTGTTGGCCGGCAAATGCTGCTGGATCACCATCTCCAACTCACGAGCTTTGTCGGCGGTAACGTTACCGGATATTTCCAAAAAATCAACCGGTTTGCCTTCGTAACGCCCTAATTCTAACCACATCGCCGGTCCGTTACCATTGCCGCTGTGCTGCAAAATATCGTTCATATCGGGATGAGGGATCGTCGGGCGCAAAACCAGATTTGCGTCCAGGTGGCCCCCGGTCTCCTCGGCATGCCCTTCCGGCGGCTGAAACCGCACCACCATGTCGGCCAAAGCCCGCTGCGGCTGGATATATCGCGGCGACAAGTCCGCCCGCCCCGCCAGCGACGCCAAAACCTGCTGCTCGGTGTAGCCGCGTTTGGTCGTGTCCCGCTTGAGTTTCCACTTGTGGCGCAACTCTTCCGGCGGATTTAAGTACACTTTCACGTCAAAACACAGCCGCATAATCCGCGTGTGAAAGGGCAGCAAGCCCTCCACAATGACGTACTTGGTCGGTTTGATGTATTCCGGGGCGTCAAAATCGCCCGTGCTGTGGTTATAAACCGGCTTCAGGATGGGCTGGCCTTCCCGCAGCAGGCGAAAATGCTGCTCCATGATGTCAATGTAGTTGCCTTCCGGCGATAGGGCGCTGACGCCCAATTGCTTGCGCTGCACCCGGTTATACCGATGGTAATGGTCACAGCAAATCGCCGTCACCTGGTCTGGCCCTAGCGCCTCCACAATACCTTTGCTGAGCGTCGTTTTGCCGGCGGCGCTGTCGCCGGCAATGCCCAGCATGATCACTTTACGATTCATAGGTCAACCTCCGGCGTATCAGTTTTGCCTTTAGAACGTCACGCCCGCCCACAAGGCCATCGCGTCTCGCAGTTCTGGGGAGTTGCGAGCGGCTTCTTCCAGGGTGGAGCCGCAGGCAATGGCTTCGGCGGCCACGCGGTTGGCGGTCGCGCCGGCGCGGCTGCCCTGGGGATGCCCATGGGTGCCGCCGCCAAACAACCAGAAGGCGTCATTGCCCGTCAGCCGGTACAGGTCGGGGATGTGGTTGACGTGAATGCCGCCGGAAGCTACCGGCCAGACGCTTTTCAGACCGGCGAAGTCTTGCTCAAAGTAAATGCCATGCTCCGGATTGGCGGGGATGGTGCGTTCGCGCAGCAGGTCGATGATGCCCAGGGTCTCATTCCAGGAGCCTTCCAGTTTGCCCACGACGGTGCCGGTGTGGACATGGTCGCCGCCGGTGAGGCGCAGCCACTTGGCAACGACGCGCATGTGGATGCCATGATCATGCTGGCGGGTAAAAACGGCGTGCATGGCCCGGTGACAGTGGACGATCATGTCCAGGTCGCGGGCGTGGGCAAAAACGTCGGCTGAGGCGGCAAACCCGGCGGTGATGAAGTCGAACATGCACATGTCGGCGCCGTGCTGTTTGAGGAAGTCCATGCGCTTCAGGCTTTCGCTGGTGGAACCGGCGGTGACGTTGTGCCAGTGGCCCTTATATTCGCCGGTTTCGACCATGGCCCGCTCAACGGCTTCCTGGGCGTAGCGGAAGCGGTCTTGCCAGCGGCTGAAGGGCTGGCTGTTCATGTTTTCGTCGTCTTTGGTGGTATCCAGGCCGCCCATCAGGCATTCGTAGATGATGGTGGCGTAGGCTTTGGGGGAGAGGCCGAGTTTGGGCTTGACGGTGCCGCCGAGCAACGGCCGTTCCCATTTGTTCGCCCATACCCGTTCATCATAAATGCCCACGTGCGGGCCAGGGTACGTTTTCACCAGCGCCGTGGGGATGCGCATGTCCTCCAGCCGCAGGGCAGAGAGCGCCTTCATGCCAAACACGTTGCCCACGATCGACGACATGATGTTGACCACGCTGTTCTCTTCAAACAAATCCATCGGGTAGGCGATGTAGGCGATGTCGCCCTGAATATCGTAGACGCGCGCCTTGAAAAATTCCAGGTCGGTCAACTGGTTGGACCAGACTTCGGTCCAGGTGCCGGTGGACGATTCGGCGGCGACGGCCGCCGCCGCTTCGATCATGTCTGTGGGCGGCTTGGGCGTGATGCGGAAGGCACACAGCAGGTCGGTGTCCTTCGGTACATAATCGGGATCGTAGTAACCGCTAGCGTAGGTGCGGACGCCGGCGGTGTATTTGTCGCTGAGCACGGCCGTTGGCGGCTGGGTCATCATCCGGGGGGCAACCAATTCTGTCATTTCACACTCTCCTCGCGTGCGCCGTTAGCGCACAGCCTGTCTGACCATTTGTGATAAATTACACAAGCAGGATAACACGGCCGTGTTTGTGAAAAAACACGCAATTGGGCAGTCTTGGGCCGTCGGATTGAGGGGGAGCGCCTACCCGATCGGGTAGGCGAGAGGAAAAGAAAACGGCCGTTTCCCCATATACGCAGCAGGGAAACGGCCGTTGTCGCCAGAAGAGGTCTAAAAATTTAGCTGCGGCGCGTGCGCACTCGCAGGGCGTAAACAGCCAGGGCGTACATCGCCACGCCCAGGATGAGGCAAGCGGCCACGCCTTGGGTCAGAGCGGTGGAATCCCAGCCGGTATTCAGGAGGCCGCGCATTGCTTCCAGGACGTAGGTGATGGGGTTGAGCTTCGCGGCCGTTTGCAGCCAGCCGTCCAGCAAATCCAACGGCACAAAGCTGGCGGTGAGGAAGGTCAGGGGGAAAAAGAGGAAGCTGGCCCCCTGCGTCGCCGCGGCGCTGCCGCTGCCAAGAGCCGCCGATACGGTGAAACCGGCAAAACCCGTGCCCAACAAAATCGCCAGGCCAACCACCACGGCCAACCCCGCGAAACCGGTGGCCGACTGCAAACCAAGCAGCATGGCCACGCCGATGACCACGCTGGCCTGAACGCCCAGGATGAGCGCCCCGGCCAAAATCGGGCCCAGGAGCAGCGCCGTGCGGCTGACCGGGGTCAGGAGCAGCTTGTCGAAGTAGCCGCTTTCAATGTCGCGCACCAGGTTTTGCGCCGCAATGCCGGAGCCCGACAGCGACGAACTAACGATGGACAGGGGCAAAATGAAGCCCAGGTAACTATTGCCGCTGAGGTTAGGAATAAAGCCGGCGGCTTTGCCCAGCGTGGACTCGTAGATCACCAGGAAGAAGATGCTGATGACCAGCGGGGGAACCAGGGCTGTCGGCGTGCGGAAGATGGTGACCAGGTTGCGCCAGGTGACCAGAGCGATTTGCAGAGGCAGGCTTGCCTGATTATTGCGCACGGCCGTACCCGAGAATGTGGATTGGGCAGATAAATTAGGTGTTGTCATGGTTTTGTCCTCCTACAACTAAGCAGCCTGCGGTTTGGCGGCTTCCGTTTGCAAGCGCTGTCCGGTCACTTGCAAAAAGACGTCGTCGAGGGTTGGCTGGGTTAAGGTTAACGAAATCGGGTTAAGATTGGCCTGCTGCAGGCGATTGACCACGGCGGGAATGGTTTGCGCCGCTTCGCTCATGTACAGGCGGACCATATCGCGGTCGGTCTGAATGTTGTCGGCCATGTCGCTGAGGTGGGAAACGGCCGTTTCCGCCGTGGCGCGGCTCTCGAAAGCCAGATTGATCGATTCTGTGCCCACACTGGCCTTCAGTTTAGACGGCGAACCTTCCGTGGCAATCTTGCCCTGGTCGATGATGGCCACCACTTCGGCCAGCTCATCGGCTTCTTCCAGATACTGCGTGGTGAGAAAGATCGTCATGCCCAATTCCCGATTCAGGCGGCGCACTTCTTCCCACACGTCGCGGCGGCTGGCCGGGTCTAACCCGGTCGTGGGCTCGTCCAAAAAGAGGATTTCCGGCTTGTGGACCAGCGCCAACGCCAGATCCAGGCGGCGGCGCATACCACCGCTGTACGTGCCGACGCGCCGGTCGGCGGCGTCTTCCAGGCGCACCAGTTCCAGAAGCTCGTGGGCGCGCGCGAGGGCGTCTTTCCGCTTTGCGCCAAACAATTGACCTTGCATGGTGAGCAGTTCCGTCGATTTCATCAACGGATCGATGCCGATCTCTTGCAGGGCCACGCCGGCGATGCGGCGCACCCGTTCGGCTTCGTCCACCACATCGAAACCGCCCACGCGGGCCTTGCCCCGGCTGGGCAGCGCCAGGGTGGTCAAAATTTTGATCGTCGTGGACTTCCCTGCCCCATTGGGACCGAGGAAGCCGAAGATCTGTCCGGAATTCACCTGGAAAGAGACGTCGCTAACGGCCGTTACCCCGCCCGGATATTCCTTGCCCAGGTTTTCTACAACAATCTCACGATTAGACATAGCTGTGACTCCATTGGCCGGCACGAGCAGTATCGTGGAGCGTGTCGGTCTGCTACAAAATGAATTTACTACGCCAGTATACTGCTATGTCCATTATTTGTCAATATATTTTCGATATTTAATCTAGTTTTAATCAGGCATGGGGCGGCGGCGCGGCGCGAATCGCCCATTTTGAGGGAATACGGCAAGATTTCGGTCTGGGCCAGCCGGCTGCCCGGCGCGGTTCGGTGGAGGAATCAGGGCGGGGCCAGGCGGTAAATTGCCCCGGTATCAAATTCGCTGACCAGCACACTGCCATCCGGCCAGGCTAACAAATGCTGCGGATGCTGCATCCCGCTGAGGAAAGATTGGACTGAACCCACAGCGTTGTCGCCGTCAGGCTGGAACGTCACCTGAACGACTTTGTTGTTGACCCACAAGGCCACGAGCAGGGTATCGGCAGCCCAGGGCGCGGCGACAACGCTGGTGGGTGTGCTGTGCGGGGGAAAGGTGACCACAGGCAGCCGGCTAGATTGGCAAATCGCCTCATCGCCGCCAAAATTGCGCGCCGGTTCGCGCCGGCCAATGCACTGCGGCCAGCCAAAATTGGCGCCATCGACCACCAGATTCAACTCATCGGGCGGCGGCTGACCGTTAAACGTCCCGTCCCCCACTTCCGTGGTCCACAAACGGCCGTCGGCATCAAACGTATGTGCGTAAGCCCCTTTCAACCCATCGGCCACCAGACGGGGCCGGGTAGGATCGGCCGGGTCCAATTCCCACAGGCTGCCGGAGCCGGGCACAACCGCGCCGCCGCGCTGGCGGCCGCTGGTTTCGTACAACAGCCTGCCCTGCGGGGTGACTGTGAGTGTGCCGTTGGAACGGCCGTTATTCGGCAAATTGGCCAGCACGGTTTCCAGCGGGCCGACTGCGCCGTCGGCGGCCAGCGGTGCGCGCCCAATCTCCTGCCGCGTAGCCACCCACAGGTAACCGTCCAAAACAGCCAGGCCGGTCGGCTTGAACAATCCATCCAGCAGCAGACGCGTCTCGCCTGTAGCCGGGTCTAGAGCGATCACCTGGCCGGTTCCGGCTTCCTCCGGACCGTTGAGTTGGGCAATCCACAGCCAGCCGTCTGGCCCCTGGATCATCTGGGTGGGCTGGACGGCCTGCCCTGGCAGGCGGGTAATGGCGACATCAGCCGGCGCAGCGAAGGGGATATCCGTTGTGGGAGGAGGTGGGCTGACGGGCACGGCCGTTGGTCCCGGCGCACAGGCCGCCAGACCGGCCAGGATCAACCCGGCCAACCAACCTACCCGCCCTAATCGCCGCCAAATCTTCAGGATTTGTACTCCTGGAGATACCAGCGGCTGGCCTCGGTGCGGTTGGTCACACCCAGGCGCTGGTAGATATTTTGCAGGTGGAACTTGACGGTGTTCTCGCTGATGTGCAGCCGCTCGGCCACTTCGGCGTTGGTGAGGCCCTCGGCCACGGCCGTTAACACTTCTTCCTCGCGGGTGGACAGAACCGCCTCTGGGACAGTTGGCGTCGAGGGGAACAGCCAGCGGCGCGCCGCCGCCGGAAAAACCATTTGCCCTTCCGCCACCTGGCGAATGGCGCGTATGGTTTGCTCGGGCGGATCGGTTTTAAACAACAGGCCATCCGCGCCGCAGGCCAGCACGGCGCGCACCGTTTCCGCGTCAGAATAAGCCGTCAGCACCAGGATGCGCGTCTCGGGAAAGCGGCGGCGGATCTTCTCCAGGCCGGTCACGCCATCCATAAACGGCATCTGAATGTCGGTGACGACCACGTCTGGGGCAAAACGGGCCACGGCAGCCAACAGCCGTTCGCCGTCGGTGGCCGTGGCGATGACGGCAATGTCTTCTTCCGGCCCCAGCAGGCTGCGCAGCCCTTCCAACACCAGCGCATGGTCGTCGGCCAGGATGACGCGAATGGGTTTATTCATGAATTGGCACTCGGACGGTGATGCGTGTGCCCTGCTGCGGCGAACTTTGCAGGTCGAACACGCCCCCCACTAAGGCCACGCGGTCCCGCATGCCACGCAGGCCAATATGCTCCTCTCGCTCCGTGGCCGCCGGGCCGGTCAGCGGCGGCGGCGTAAACCCCTGGCCGTGGTCCCAGACGGCCAGCGTCAACCCGGCGGCGGCTTCCTGGATGTGCACCCACTGCTGCCGGGCGCCGCTGTGGCGGTAGGCGTTGGCCAACGCCTCCTGGCAAATGCGGTAGAGGGCGATTTTGACGGGCAGGGAAACGGCCGTTTCCAACCGCGCCGGTCCCTCAAAAAACACTTCGCAGCCGGTCGTTTCTTCATGAAAAATCAGCAGGTCTTGCAAAATCTCGATCAGGTCGCGCCGGGCAAAATTAGGCGGGCGAAACGCGCCCAAAAACGTGCGAATTTCCCCCAGAGCCTCGTCAAGCAGCCGGACCAGCCGCTCAATGGCCTGGTCATAATCCGCTTCGGGGATAGACTCGCCGTGGGCGCGCCGGTTTTGCAGGGCGCTCAACTGGGAACGAGCGGCAAACATCTGCTGCACCGGCCCATCGTGCACGTCGAGGATAATGCGCTGCAGCTCCTCCTCCGTGATGGCCAGGATCCGTTGGGCCGCCAACTGTTCTGCCTGACCGGTTAGCGCGTGACTTTCCATGACGTGATCATAACAGAGCAGCCGCATTTCAGGCAATATGGTCCCGCTCTGATACCCTTGCTGTCTATGCGAAAAGTCTGGCGATTGGCAGGCCAACGAGAGCAAAAGCGCCGGGAGACGGCCGTTTCCCCCACCGCCCATGTGCCATAGACTCCCACTACAAGCTATAATCCCCTCCCATGCAAACCGAACACCACGAACCCTTTATCCGCCAATGTTACGAATTGGCGCGGCAGGCGGCGGCCAATGGCGACCATCCCTTTGGCGCGCTGCTGGTGAAAGATGGCCAAGTGATTCTAACGGCCGTCAACACCATCTTCTCCGAGCACGACATCACCCGCCACGCCGAGCTAAACCTGGTCAGCCAGGCCTGCCGCCGGCTAGACGCCGACGTCCTGGCGCAATGCACGCTTTACACCAGCACCGAGCCCTGCGCCATGTGCGCCGGAGCCATCTTCTGGGCCGGCATCCCGGCCATCGTCTACGGCTGTGACGCCGTCTCCCTGGGGGAAATCGCCAGCGGCCGGTTTGTCGTGCCCAGCCGCGAGCTGCTGGGGCGCGCCACCCGGCCCACCACCATCATCGGCCCCATCCTGCTGGACGAGGGACGGGCCATCCATCAGGCTTACTGGCCGCAGCGCTACGCCCAACCGTGAACGTCACCATCCGCCACTTGAGCCACCAATTTGCGGCCGGCGGCCAACCGCTGCCCGTGCTGGAAGCTGTCGATCTGCGCATTGCTTCCGGCGAATTTGTGGCCGTGGTCGGTCCCAGCGGCTGTGGTAAATCGACGCTGCTGCGCTTGCTGGCGCATTTGCTCACGCCAACCGACGGCACAATCGAACTGGACGGGGCTGATCCGGCCACGGCCGTATCCCAAAAACGCATCGCCTGGATGGCTCAAAATCCGGCATTGCTGCCCTGGTATACCACCCGCGAAAACGTCGCCCTGGTGCAGCGCATCAACGGGGCCAACCACCACACCCCGGAAGCGCTGCTGGACATGGTGGGCCTGGGCGATTTTGCCGACGCATATCCTTTTACCTTGTCCGGCGGCATGCAGCAGCGGCTGGCGCTGGCCCGTGTACTGGCCCAGCAGGCCAGCCTCTGGCTGATGGACGAACCGTTCGCCGCCCTGGACGAACTGACCCGCGAGCGGCTGACCGGCGAGCTGCTGGCCTTATGGCGGCGGCAGCGGCCCACGGTGCTGTGGGTGACCCACCACATCGTCGAGGCGGTGCGCCTGGCCGACCGGGTGCTGGTTTTGTCGCCGCGGCCGGCGGCCGTGCTGGCCGACGTGGCTATCCCCCTGCCCCGCCCGCGTGACGAGACAACGGCCGTTTTCCAGGCCCAGGTGCGCGACATTCGGGCGCATATCCGGCAGCCAACGGCACTGGCGCTGCCCAAAGGGTTGACATAAATGCATCCGCCTACTCAAGATTCTTCCGCGCAAGCGCAAAGCAACTGGCTGGCGCTGCTGATCATCGGCGCGGCGCTGCTGGCGTGGGAGGGGCTGGTGCGCTGGCGGCAGATCCCGGTTTACATTTTGCCCGCGCCCAGCCGGATTGGGCAGACGCTGGTGGAGAATGGGGGGTTGTATGCCCAGGCCACGGCCGTTACCCTGGGCGAAGCGCTGCTGGGTCTGATCCTCGGCACAGTGACCGGGGCCGGGCTGGCGGTGCTGCTCAGTCTGTGGCCCCGGCTGGAACGGGGGGTGATGACTCTGGCAATCCTGGCCAAATCCACGCCGCTGGTCGCCATCGCCCCGCTGCTGACCATCTGGCTGGGCTTTGGCGTGCTGCCCAAAATCATCATCACCGCCTTGCTGACCTTTTTCCCGGTGCTGGTCAACGTGTTGGCCGGCCTGCAGCGCGCCGATCCGGCCATGCTGGACCTGTTTCACACCTGGCACAGCAGCCGCCGGCAAATTTTTCGCCACGTGCGCGCGCCGTCGGCTCTGCCTTACCTGTTCACCGCGCTCAAAATCGCCGGCCCGCTGGCGCTGATCGCCGCCGTGGTGGCCGAATGGACCGGCGCTTCCGGCGGCCTGGGGCGCACGATGTGGCTGGCGTATACCAATCTCAACCTGCCCTACCTGTTTGCAGCAATCTTTATTTTGGCGTTTGCCGGGGTAGTTTTGTACGGGGCGATTGTCTGGCTGGAGAAGCGGGCAGTCTTCTGGCAGCCCACCAGCAATTTGTGATGAACCAGATCAAAAACGACAACGAGGAATCATGGTGAAACGCTTTTTTCTTTTATTGCTCACAGTTTTATTGTTGACGGGGTTGGGGGCGTGCCGGGAACGGCCGTCTGCCAACGTGGCAATGACCTTCATGGCCGGGTTTCGGCCGCAGGCCAATTTGCCGTTTGTGGGCGTATACGTAGCCCAGGAAAAAGGCTTTTTCGCCGCCGAAGGGTTGGATGTGACTATCGAACACTCGACTGGCGGCGGCCAGCACCTGCAGCTGTTGACGGCCGGAGAAGTGCAAGTGACGACGCAAGACGCGGCCGTTTTACTGGAGCGGCGCGCCGATCCTGGTCTGCCGCTGGTGTCCCTGGCTCTGATTGGGCAGCGCGGGCAGCAGGCGTTTGCCGCCCTGGCCGACAGCGGTCTGCAATCGCCCAAAGAGTGGGAGGGGCATACGGTGGGATTTAAAGGCACGCCGCCGCCTGATTTGTTCGCCTTGCTGCACGCCGTGGGGGCCGATCCGGCGGCGGTGGAACTGGTGAACGTGGGCTTTGATCCCCGGGTGCTGACCGAAGGCCAGGTAGACGTGTACCCGGTGTTCAAATCCAACGAACCGTATCTGCTGCGCAGTTGGGGCTATGATCTGACGCTGTGGGATGCGGGCGATTATGGCGTGCCGACGCTGGGGCTGGCTTATGTGACCAGCGAGAGCATTTTGCAGGAAAACCCGGAGATGTTGACCCGCTTTTTGCGGGCGGCCATGAAAGGCATTGCCTATGCTGAGGCCAACCGCGAGGAAGCGGTGGACATCGTGCTGCAGTATGCAGGGCCGGAAACCGACCGCGACCACATGCGGTTTATGCTAGACGCCGAACTGGCCGACGCGCACAGCCCGGTGACGGAGGAATTTGGCCTGGGCTGGCAGACGACCGAGCAGTGGCAGGCGCTGGCGGACATGCTGGCGGCGTATGAGGCGGTAACGGCCGTTTCCGTGACAGACGCCTTCACCAACGACATCCTCGCCGCCAGCCAGGAATAAGCCCTAATCTTTCAAGATGAGCGGTCCGTACGCCTGATAGACTTCGGGAACTAAAAGCTCATAACCGGTGAAGAGGAAGGAATTGCTGCGTAATGCCTGCCAGAGGACCGGTTCCATACCCTCGCGCTGGGCCAGATAGCGCCCGAAACCCAAGGTCTGCAAGCCCAGGTTCCAGGAACCCTTAAGCGAATTCCAAACCAGTTGATCCTCGGCGTCGAACATCAGGCTCTCAACGTTATTAAGGGGAGAGAACGGTCCTTGATCAATCAACCAAGACCACATGGTGGTGGAAGCAGACGGCCGTAACGAAGCGATCATGGCCGCATAATGGGGCGCGACGACCGGCACGCCATACAACGACGTCCCATCATGAGTCGGCACAAACTGGCCGCCAATCCCAAATGCCTGATAAACCTCATCTCCCCCCACCAGCCAAGGCGCGGGCACTTCCGCCGCCGATAAACCAAACAGTCCCAACGCGGCAAATTTGGACTGTGGGTAATAGGTGGGGAAATAATTTATCTGCTGATCCGCAGCCCAGGGACGATAATCAGGCCAATCGGCTCCCCAGACATCCATCGGGTAAGGCGGCGGTAAAAACAGCCAGGCCAATTCGTCAATAAAGCCGGAGCCGTTGGCCGTTGGCGGCTGGGGATTGGCCAGCGGCGGTACAGCACCGGTGGCAGCGGCATAAGCCGTGGCTAATAGCCAGCTTTCACCGCCAAACGTATCCCAGGCATGGGGGATAAGCGTCCGGGTATAATCATAACCGTGAGATATGCCAGCAGGTAACAGCAGCGGCGACCAGTCGATCGTCGACAGGAAGGCGGCGACTCCGTGGGTGTCTAAATCCAACGCTGCCTGCCCTTCGAGCAGACCGACAGCCGCAATAGCGGTGTCCACGGTCGACCACTCGGTGCCGGGCACGATGGTGATGATGTCGGTGGCCGTAATTGTTACCCAGTGCGGCCATAGGCCTTGATCGCCGTCAAACCTCGGAATGTCTAGCAGCAAGGTATTGCTGATTTTAGAGACAATTTGAATGGCGTCGGCGCGGCTGACGATGCCTAATTGGTTGGCGACGGCCGTGGCTGCCGCCAACACGCCTGTTGATTGCACACCATCAAATTCGCCACTGGCTACCCGGGATTGATCACGCACCAGACCGGTTTCTGCGTTCCAATTGTTGAGCAACATGCCGTAGCTCCACAAGAAGGCTTGCACGGCCGTATCCGTGACAGGCATAGTCGCGGTGAAGGCAATACGGTCAACCACCACAAAATCGCCCACTGAGGCTGGTTCCATGACCCAGTTCAGGTTGGTTGTATCGGTGATAGCCGGTAGGGAAAAATGAAGGGCTTGCGGCGCGCCGGTGAGCAGTACGGTTTGGCTCCAATTCACCTGACCCTTGTTTTTCAACTCCAAGCGCAAGGATGTGCCAGGCGTGCCATCAACAATGCCAAATGAGAACCCAGTGATGGCGCTTTGATAAGGCGACAAGATCTGTGTGGGTAAAATAGCGGAAAAATTCAGCGGCACTTTTTCAATATCTGGATGATTCAGACTCATCCAGACGCCGCCCCAACCGCCAGAACCCATCGTTGCCGTCATCCGGCCTACACCCCAATCGAGCTGGGTATTGGTGAGTGCCCCCCGGCTTCCCCCGAGGCGATTGTAGAAGAAAACTGGGTCTCCCGGATACGGCTGGGGAAGAAAATCATCGACGAGGATGGTGATGGTAGCACCGACGGCCGTTGCCTCTGGGTGGGCGCTGGCGGGCTGCGATACGGCCGTAAATCCCATCAGCAAAAATAACAAACTGGCCACTCCCAGGCCAATGGCAAGGAAAAGACGTGAGATCGGCATTTGTACCCCCTTTGTTTTTAACTGGCGACAGTGCAGGCGATGGCGACAAATGAATGGCAGATGTTCATCCTGATTGTAAATGGTTTGCCTGGCTAAACTCAACCCCTATTTGAAAAAAACGGCCGCAGCGGGAAAACCAGTGACAGTCCCGGACATCTATGCTAACATGCTCGTACAACATGCGCAGAATGAATCTTTTTAGTACGTGCCTGGCTGTCATGGCATTTTCTCTGGGGACGATCTTGTTGAACGCCATCTTGAACGGCGCCCTACCCGGCTGGCAAAGCCTGGCGGTGGCCCTGGCGGCGGGCCTGGCCGGCGGCTACCTTCTATGGCGTGTGGTTGTGGAACCCGGACTGCAGCGAGAAGCGGAAACGGCCGTGCGCCGGCAAACCATCGAACGCTTGCAAGCGGACATCGCCCAACTTCAGCAAAAAAACGCCAGCCTGGACCAGGAAAAGAACCAGTATCATAACCTATTGGAGCAGGCCAACGACGTCATCTTCGTGTTGAACCTGGACGGCGAATTTACCTACGTCAACGAAGCGGTGAAAAAGGTGACCGGCTATGCGCCGCATGAGTTGATCGGCCAGCATTTCCATAAAATTGCGCCGCGAGCCAATGAGGCAGTATTGTGGGCCAATTTGCAACAAAATGGCATAGTCAACTACGAGTTTGATTTTGAAACCAAAGACAACCGGGGGCTGGTGATGGAGGTAAACGGCCGTCTCATGCAGCCGCCCGATCTGGAACCCACCATCTTAGGCATCGCCCGCGACGTCACCGACAAAAAACAGCAGAAGCTGGAACTGGAACTGGCCAAAGAATCGGCCGAAAGGGCTACCCAGGCCAAAACCGTCTTCCTGGCCAACATGGGCCACGAACTGCGGACGCCGTTGTCCGTCATCATTGGGTATGCCGACATCATTGGGCAGGATGCCCTGAGCCGGGGCCATGAAGATTATCGGTTGCTGGCGTATAAGGTTAAGCAAGCCGCCCAGCAGCTGCGCAACATTGTCAATGACATTCTGGAAATTACGGAAATCGAAACCGGTCAGGTGACGTTTTTGCTGGAAGCATTTGACATTGCTGACCTCGTGACGCGCGCGGTGAATGCCAGCCAGACGGCCGTAGAAACCAACAACAACGAACTGCTCATTCTGGTTCCACCCGACATCGGCGTGATGTTTGCCGATCAGGCCAAAGTGGGGCGCGCGCTGGAAAATTTGCTCAACAATGCCGCTAAATTCACCCAAAACGGCTCCATCACGCTCAGCGTAGCCCGCGAAACGGCCGATGAACGGGAGTGGATCGTGTTCCAGGTAGCGGATACCGGCATTGGGATTCCGCCTGAACAGCACGAGAAAATTTTTCACGCCTTTGAACAGGTGGACAATTCGTTTACGCGGGGATATGGGGGAACCGGCCTGGGATTGGCCATCAACCAGCATACCTGCCAGGCTATGGAGGGCAAAATCAGCTTCACCAGCGAGCCTGGGGCCGGATCGACGTTCGTGATGCGCCTGCCGGCGCAGGTAACGGCCGTAGATGCAATGTTTGTGCGGCGGGCATAACCGCGCCGGGGATGAGATGCGGCGGCTGACGGCCGTCAGGCCGGGCGCAAAGAAGCGATCCGATTTTTCAACCAGTCCACCCAGGCCGCCACTCCTTCGCCTGTTTTGCACGAAATCGGGAAAAAGGCCACGTTAGGATTGAGGATCTCAATCCCCCGGCGGAAATAATCCAGGTCAAAATCAATGTAAGGCAGCAAATCCATCTTGTTGAGAATCAAGGCGTCGATGCCCCGGTAAATGTTGGGGTATTTGTACGGCTTATCGTCCCCTTCCGGCACACTGGCAATGACCACGTTAAAATGCGTGCCCAGCGTAAAAGAGGCCGGGCAAATCAGGTTGCCCACGTTCTCCACAATCAGCAGCTCAATTTCATCCAGAGGCATCTGCGCCAACGCCCCGCTTAACATCACCGCGTCTAGATGGCAGTTACCGCCGGTATTGATCTGCACGGCCGGCATACCGGCGGCGATCACTTTATCGGCGTCGATGGTCACGTTGGCCGTGTCGCCTTCCACGACACCCAACTGAAAATCGGCGGTCAGCGCTTCGATGGTGCGCAAAATGGTGCTGGTTTTACCGGCCCCCGGAGAAGCCATGATGTTCATGCCCACCACCCGGGCAGCGTCTAGCCGGGCGCGATTTTGCGCCGCCAGGCTGTCGTTGGCGCTCATAATTTCTTGTACAACAGGCACAATCTTACTCATTTTAGCAACTCCTTCAGGTTTCCACCTCAATGCTTTCCAGCCGGAACTCCTCGCCCGCGGTCACTTTGAGGCGAATACTATCGCAGCGCGGGCAAGCCATCAGCTCACGATCCAGGGTGTACGTGTGGCCGCAGTCCAGACAGACCAGGGTGGCCGGAATACGCTCAAAATGCAGCCTGGCTCCGGCGCAGAGCGTATCTTTGCTGATGATGTCCCAGTAAAATTGGATGGAATCATCGACGATAGACGAGAGCTGACCTACGACCAGGTGCAGGGCTGTCACGCGTTTCGCGTGGGCCTGTTCAGCGTAGGTTACGGCAATGTCCAGTATGTTTTCGGTAATTGGCAGTTCATGCATCGTGTCACCACGGCCGTTGCAACAACGGCCGTTCCCGATTGTGGCATAGGGACACGGCCGTTTCCACTGCCATATGTCACCAATTTGACCGGGCGAATGTCATCACGGCCAGGGGGAAAAAGGGGGAGAACGGCCGTTTTCGTCATACCCACATAGTGATCATCATCCCGCCATCACATGACAATAGGCACTATCAGACAACTTGGGTCCGGTTTATCCTAAACCCAATCTGGGAAACCCTACCTATACCGCCGTTACCAACCTTTTCGCGGGCTGCGGCGGCGAGAACCAAATTCGGAGGCTATTATGACCACAACCAAATGGGTTATCGTTGACAAGAAATGGTGCGAATACATCCAGCAAGAGGCCAGCATCATGGAACAGCGCATTTACCCCTCAGACATCTTGCCAGACACGCAATCTTACCAGGTCATCGCCCGTAAATGCTCGGCCAACGTGGCCTGCAATCTGGCCAACGTACCCTGCGACTGGGCCTTCACCAACCCCAAAGTCGATCGTTTCGAACTCGGATAATTCGTCATCTGCATCAGCAGCGTCTTTCAATCGACCGGCGCGTCTTCATCGTCCCCCATCAACCCAGCGTCAAACCACAAATTGATCGGACCGTTCCGCCACCTTTATCAGGACGGCCGTTTCCTGCCGCCATCCTAAAATAAACCAACGTCCCGGACAGGCTAGCCTATCCGGGACGTTGGTTTACTTACGCGAACGTAGCAGGCCCAAAATAACGGCCGTGACCACGGCCACAACTCCCGTCACCTTCACCGCCTGGCCCACCTTCTCGTCTAGACCATTCTCGCTCAGTAATTCTGTGATCGGCTCCAGACGCTGCCGGGGTGTTACGCCAAACGCAAACCGGGTAATCGCTTTGCCCAGCCGGTAATGCCCCGGCGACCGAAATACCGTGGCAATGTCCAGCGGATTAGGCGGCGCGCCGATGGCATACGAGCGCATCTGGGTAAACTGCAACACTTCTTCTTTGCCGTGCGTCCGCGCATTGCCAGACAACTTCACCCCGCCAAACGGCAGCAGCGAAACCGGATAATGGGAAATTGCATCGTTGATGTTGACCGAACCAACGTCCAGCCGGTGCGCTACCCGCTTCGCCTGGCGCATGTCGCCGCTCCAGACGGCCGCGCTCAGGCCATAGTCGCAATCATTCGCCAGCCAGATGGCCTCGGATTCATCCTCAAATTTCATGATGGGCATAATCGGCCCAAAGGTTTCCTCACGCATCACCTTCATGCTGTGGTCTACGTCCACCAGGATGGTTGGTTCCATGAACAAGCCGTCCAGCTTGCCGCCAACAAGCAGGCGCGCGCCTTTGTCCAGCGCATCTTGGAGTTGGTCTTCGACGATATGCACCTGGCGCTCAAACGTCAGCGGCCCCATATCGAAGCGGTTGTCGGGATCCGGCGTGTAACCTATCTTGATCTGGCGCGTCTGAGCTAATACGGCCGTTACAAATTCATCATACACCCCCGACTGCACGTACACCCGCTCAATGCCCATACACGTCTGGCCGGTGTTGTAAAACGCGCCCCACGTGCCCCATTTCGCCGCCGCCTGAATGTCGGCCGAATCGAACACAATCATCGGGTCTTTGCCGCCCAGTTCGCAAATAAACGGCGTCAGGGTTTCCGCCGCCGCCTGGGCGATTTTGCGCCCGGTCGCTGTAGAGCCGGTGAGGAAAATCAGGTCCGGCTTCGAGGCGACAAGCTGCGCCCCCACCGCCCCATCGCCATGCAGCACCCGCACAAACGGGGCCAGCTCCGGCACGCGCTGAACCAGCTTTTCAATCATCACGCCCACCGCCGGGGCCACCTCCGACGGCTTCAGCAGGACAGTGTTCCCGGCCAGCAGCGCCGAACACATCGGCGGTACACACAGGTCAAAGGGATAATTCCAGGGGCCAATCACAGCCACGACCCCATACGGATGCGGCTCCGTGTAATACTGCTTAAACATATACAAACCGGGCGGCACGCGCCGGCGCTCCAACCATTTGGGGGCCAATTTGTAATATTGGTGCATCCGGTCAACGGTCATGTTGACCTCGACCCAGCCATCCTGGCGGCTTTTGCCGGTATCCTGATTGATCACGGCGCTAATTTCATCCATCGCATCGATGATTTCCGCCTGGAACTGGCGCAAGATGCGTATGCGTTCGGCCAATGGCTTGCGCCGCCACACCTGAAACGCCTGACGCATCTCTTTGTGGGCTAAAGCGATGTCCTCGGGCGCGGCCATGGCTACCTGACCAAACTGTTCACCGGTAGCCGGATTGACAAATGGGAGAATACGCGGTTGCTTCATGATTTACTCCATACCCTTCTTGTGCCAGGTTTTGAAGAGGAATAAGATGGCCAGGGGCACGGCCAGCAGCAGCATGAATGGCAGGGCGGCTTTGAAGGGAGAACGGCCGTTACCCCCATCCTTCACCTCGACCCCCAGCGGCGCCAGCAGCGGCTGCACGGCCTCCGCTTCTGCTTTGGCCGGAATTTGGCTCATGGCGCGCTCTGTCATCGCCGTGATGGTCAGGCTGGGATTCACGCCCAGATTGGCCGGGATGACTGAGCCATCGGCAACGTACATCCCGGGATAGTTGAATACCTCGTGGTTTTTGTCGATTACGCCCCGGCTTTCGTCGGCGCCAATGCCGCAGCCGCCTAAAATGTGGGCCGTGTTGGGGATGTTCAGGATGTCGTTCATGCCCGCCCAGGCCACGCCGTCCACCTTGCCGGCGAAATTGTCCACCACGGCGCGCCCCGCCTCAATCACCGGCGGAATCGGCAGCGATTTGTCCCGCTGGCTGACGAGGTTTTTGCGGAACAGCGTCCAAACGCTGCGCCCGCGCGCCAGGGCCATGCGGTTTTCCACAGTCTGCATGATCAGCAAGATGGTGTTGCGCCGCGCCCAATCCGGCAAGACCCGCACGGTGAGGAAATCGGCCGGGTTTTGCACGGCATGGCTCAACGCCCGCCGGGTTCGCGCCCACAGGTCGCCGTCAAATTTGATCAGGGGCCACGTCAGGTTGCGCATGAAGGATTGGCCAGGCGCATAGCGCACCGGCTCCACGCTGGTCACTTCGTCGACCCAGAAATGGGAGGTGATTGCCACACCTTTGGAGTAATCGACGTCGGTTTCGCGGGCGGTGACGCCCATCAACGCCTCGCTGTTGCTGCGCACCATCTGGCCCAGGCGGTGCGAAAGCAGCGGCAGGGAGCCGGTTTCGTCGCGGCATTTGAGCAGCAAATTTACCGTGCCCAGCACCCCGGCCGAGACCACGACGTGGCGGGCGCGCACGGCCGTTTGCCGCTTCCAGGCCCAGTCGGTGATTTTTTCGTACAGGATTTCGTAGCGGGCGCCGTCGGGTTGGGGGCCGTATAACGGCCGTATATCCAACACATTCGCTTCCGGTCGCACCTCAGCGCCCAATCGTTCCGCCAGGTACAAATAATTCTTGTCCAGCGTATTCTTGGCGTTATGCTGGCAGCCGACCATGCAGCCGCCACAGTGAATGCAGCCCGCGCGCGCTGGACCTTGCCCGCCAAAATACGGATCTGGCACCGTCTGGCCCGGCTCGCCAAAAAAGATGCCTACCGGCGTCGGTTTAAAGGTATCTTCCTGGCCCAATTCCGTGGCAATTTCTAGCAGCCGGTGGTCGGCCGGCCAAAACTTGGGATTTTCGGCCGTGCCCAACATACGGTCGGCCACCTCGTAAAACGGCGTCAGCTCGGTTTCCCAATCCGCCAGGTCACGCCACTCTTCTGCCTGAAAAAACGTTTGGGGCGGTTTGATGTGGGTGCTGGCATAAACCAGGCTGCCGCCCCCTACCCCGCTGCCGTTGAGAATCCAGATATCGTTAAAGAAATTGATGCCCATGATGCCGAAGCAGCGCGCTGCCGGCAGCCACAAATATTTGAATACATTCCAATTTGTTTTGGGAAAATCTTCGGCGTTGTAGCGCTTGCCCCGTTCCAACACCAGCACGCGGTACCCTTTTTCGGAAAGACGCATCGCGGAGACGCTCCCCCCAAAGCCGGAACCAATTACGACATAATCAAACACGTCTTCTGCGATCATTTTGCGATTTCCTATTTTCATGTGCAGCCACCCCTACTCGTGTACGTGGACTTTTACCTGGCAGATTACCCACCTCTACCAGCCTTACCTTGCTTAACACACTGCGTCAATAGTTATAACACGCTGCGTTATATTGTACACAACAATGCCGCAATTGTGCATCTTGCCGTTGGGGGAAACGGCCGTTTCCGGCCGTTTCTGCCTGGCAAGTAAACATAATTGTTTCCCGGGAAACGTTATGTAACCTGTCAACCGCGGTTGACACTTCGTTGACGCGCCCCACGCTTCATGCTATACATGCAAAGGATTGAGCCCAATCATTGCACCCAACCATGTAACCGCACGACAACGAGGCTAAATGCCCGATTCTCAGGAGACTTCACCGGCTGCACCGACCACCACGAATAAAAATCCGCAGATTTCGCAGATTTAATACTAATCTGCGAAATCTGTGTAATCTGTGGATTATTTTTAGAGGAGACGACATGAGCGCAGGCTCAACACCATCAATAAAAGGGACACGGATGAACACGGCTATAAATCCGTGTTCATCCCCGTAAATCCGTGTCCTATTTTTCGAAGGAGGCTAAATGACCGAAATCATCGCCATCGCCATGCAAAAAGGTGGGGTGGGTAAAACAACCACCACGATCAATCTGGCTGCGGCCCTGGCCGAGCAGGGCCAACGCGTGCTAGCCATCGACCTGGACCCGCAGTGCAACCTGACCCAACACGCCGGGTTCGACCCCGACCACATCTCGCCCACCATTTACAATGGCTTCAAGGCGGAAATTGACGGCCTGGAAAGCAGCATCGGGGACGCCATTTATGAAACCGATGAAGGCTTTCACCTGCTGCCCTCACAGCCGGAACTCAGCCTGATTGAACTGGCGCTCATCAACACGCTCAGCCGCGAACGGGTGCTGGCGACGATGTTGGCCGGGGTGCAGCGCAGTTACGACTTTATTCTCATCGACTGCAACCCGTCGTTGGGCCTGCTGGTGATCAATGCCCTGACGGCCGCTACCAGCGTCGTTATCCCCATCCAGACCGAATACCTGGCCGCCCGCGGCGCGTTGATGATTTTGTCCAGCATCGAGACGGTGCGCCGCAAGAAGCTGAACAGCAAACTGGCCATCGAGGGCATTCTCCTGACCATGGCCGACACCCGCACGACGCTAACGCGGGATATTTTAACGGCCGTGCAGCAGCAGTACGGCGACGACATCCGCATCTTCGACACCATCATCAAGCGCTCCGTGCGCTTCGCCGAAAGCGCCGTCGCCGGCCAGAGCATCCTGGCCTACGACCCCAAGGGGACCGGCGCCGAAGCGTATCGCCAGGTAGCGAAAGAGATAGTCGGGTAGTCGAATAGTCAAATAGTCGAGTAGTCAAGGAGCCAAATCACTCGACCACCAGACTACCAGACTATCCGACTACCCGACTAAAGGACAACATAACTATGGTTAAGAAACGGCCGTCTATCAATCTCAACCGCTCCATCCCCGCCCAAACCGGCGACATGGAAATGCTCTTCACCAACGAGGACGACGTCGAGCAGGCCGCCGGCCTGCAGCTCCTCGCCCTGCGCCTCGACGCCGTCCACCCCGACCCCAACCAACCGCGCAACACCTTCTACGACGAAACCCTGCAAGAGCTGGCCGACTCCATCAAACAAGACGGCGTCATCCAGCCCATCGAAGTGACCCAGGTGCGCCCCGGCCAATACATGATCGTCCACGGCGAGCGCCGCTGGCGCGCCGCCCAACTGGCCGGGCTGGACACCATTCCGGCCGTCGTGCGCCGCCGCTCCTACGACGAAGTGACCCGCTTCGTGCGCCAACTCGTCGAAAACATCCAGCGCGAAGACCTCAACGACGTCGACCGCGCCTATGGCATGATGCGCCTGCGCGACCTGATGCAGGAAGAACTGGACGCCCAGATCCGCGAGGAAGGCATCAGCGGCAAACCCCACTCCCGCTCCATCAGTTGGGCCAAAGTCAGCGAGCGGCTGGGCTTCACCCGCCAGCGCGCCAGCCAGATCATCCAGCTGCTGGACCTGCCGGACGAGATCAAAGAAGCGGTGCGCCAGGGGGCCATCAGCGAACGGGACACGCGCAGCCTGAAGGGCCTCAAACCTTCCCAGCAGCGCGCCCTGGTGCGTGCTCTGGAAGCAGGCGATGTGAACAAGAACGAGTACAAACAGGTCGCCCGCTACCTGAAAAACGACGCGCCCAACGCCACCGTCCACGAGGCCATTCGTGTGCTCCACATGCCGCTGCCACCGGTAACGGCCGTTTCCGAACCCGCATTCGACGCTTCCTTCGAACAACTCTCGCCTACCAACGAAGAAAACTGGCCGATCGCCGATCCAACCTTCCCACCGGCCAACCAACAAACCAACAAACCCACCCACATCCAACGTCTGCACTGGGTGCGCGGCCACCTCGCCCGCGTCTCCGCCCAAAACGCCGCCCCCGCCGAACGCCAGGAAATGCGCCGCCTGCTGCAGCTGATCCAACAAGACGTCGCCTCCCTGCTGGCCGCGCTGGGAGAGAAAAGCTAATAGCTGATGGCTGTAAGCTGTTGGCTGTTAGCTGTTAGCCAACCATCAATCGCGTTCATCATTCATCGTTCATCGTTCATCGTTCATCGCTAAAAGGAGCTTGCCATGACCGCTAAAACCATGATTGTCACCGGCGCGTCGCGGGGATTGGGCCTGGCTGTGGCCCGCGACGCCGCCGACCTGGGGGCCAACGTGGTGCTGTTCGCCCGTTCGGCCGAGAAGCTGGAGCAAGAGGCCCAGGCCATCCGCGACGAAGGCGGCAAGGCGCTGGCCGTGCCCGGCGATATCAGTCTGGAGGCCGACTGCCGCCGGCTGGTGGAAAAAACGATGGCCAGTTACGGCCGTATCGACGCCCTGGTCAACAACGCCGGCATCATCGAACCCATCGCCCCGCTGGCCGAAG
>ERZ795053.1954-NODE-1954-length-25521-cov-6.622870_pt1 | contig 25521 bp, 18 predicted proteins | sample MGYA00375137_ERZ795053 | MGnify/ENA primary metagenome ERZ795053 (study PRJEB30182, sample SAMN05720284) | activated sludge metagenome | isolation source: Anaerobic digester | place: Hong Kong | collected 2014-12-17 ...
GCCGTCGAGGATGTCGTGCTCGGAGGTGACGACCGGCAGGTCCTCGCCCAGCCCGGTCTCGGTGGCGACCCGGTCGACGACGCGGGTCCAGACCAACGCGCCGGCACCGATGACGTCGACCCGGCCGGGGTGCATGAATCCGAGGGCGGCCCGCTCGTCGCGCGGCATCGAGAGCAGGTCCGCGCAGGCGGCCTGCACCTCGCTCGGGGTGGCCGATGAGAGGTGGATCGCGTCGGCGTCGTAGGCGGGCAGCCGCAGCACATGGGCGGTGATCGTCGTGACGCTGCCGGCGAGCCCGACGAGGGTGCGCACCGGGGTGAGGTCGACGACCTCGACCGCGGCATCGATCGCCGCGTCGACGTCACGGGTGGCCGCGGTGACCTGGTCCTCGGTCGGCGGGTCATCGACGAGGTGCCGCTCGGTCATCCGCACGCAGCCGATGTCGACCGAGCGCGCCGCCTCGACCTGGTCGGTGCCGCGCACCAGCTCGGTCGAGCCGCCGCCGATGTCGACGACCAGATAGGGACCCGGAAATCCTTGTGCGACAAGGTCTCCCGTTGCTCCGAGGAAGGACAGCGCGGCTTCCTCGTCGCCACTGACCACCTCGGGCTCGACCTCGCCGAGCCGCGGCAGCTCGGCGCGGAAGGCCTCCCGAACCCCCGCGACGAAGTCGCCGGCGTTGCGGGCGTCCCGGCTGGCCGAGGTCGCGACGAAGCGCACCCGGCTGACCCCGAGAGCCTGGCACTGGGCGGCATACTCCCTGGTCATCGCGAGCGTGCGGGCCAGCGCCTCGGGTGCGAGCACCCCGGTCTTGTCGACGCCGTGGCCGAGGCGCACGATCTCCATCCGCCGCACGAGGTCCACGAGGCGACCGGTGTCCGGATCGTGGTCGGCGACGAGGAGCCGGATCGAGTTGGTGCCGCAGTCGATGGCGCCGACCCGCAGGTGGCCGGGCTCGAGCGGCGGGGTGGTGTCAGACATCGTGCTCCTTCGCGCAGCAGTCGCCGTGCCACCAATCCTGCAGCATGGCCAGGGCCTCGTCGCCCAGGGGGTTGACCCCCGGCCCGGCCGCGAGGGCATGGGCGACGAGGACGTGCAGGCACTTGACCCGGTCGGGCATCCCGCCGGCCGAGACACCAGCGATCTCGGGCACCTCGCCGAGCTGGGCGCGGTCGGCCAGATAGCGCTCGTGCGCCAGCCGGTATGCCGCGGCCAGCTCGTCGTCCGTGGCCAGCCGGTCCTGCTGCTCGCGCATCACGCCGTGGCTCTCGAGGGTGCTGATCGCACCGGTGAGCCGGGGACAGGTGGCGTAGTAGGTCGTCGGGAAGGGGGTGCCGTCGGGCAGCCGCGGACTCGTGCGCACGACGTCGGGCGCGCCGCAGGGACAACGGTGGGCGATGCCGACGACGCCCCGCGGCAGCCGACCGAGCTGGGCGGCGACCAGCCGCAGGTCGTCGGCTGGGACGGGGCGGGTCACGGCGTGGTCGGGGCGACCGGCACGAGACCGGAGGTCGGTCGGTCGGCGAGCTCGATCGACTGCCACACCTGGCCGTACCAGGGCGCGCCGCCGACGGTGCGCGGCGCCGCCACGGCGACCCCTTGGACCGTCGGCCGAGCCGCGTCCTGCGGGTCGATGACGGTGTAGGACCGGTCCCCCGGCTTGACGAACTTGAGTCGCTCGCGGGCCTGCTGCTCGACGTAGGCCGGGTCCTGCCACTTCGCCGTCTCGGCCTGCAGCTGGGCCACGTCCCGCTCTTGCTCGGCGATCTGCGCCTCGAGGGCGGCGATCTGGGCTCGCTGCGCGAGCACCGAGCGGGCGGTGGGGACCAGGGTGACGAGCAGCACGAGGGCGACCGCGCCGAGCACCACCCAGCGCACCCAGGCCTGGCTGGGGCGCTGCACGGGCGGATGCTCGCGACCGCGCGGAGCGGTGGCCGGGCGAGCCGCCGGGCTCCGCCGAGCGGGTGCGCTCGGTCGGGTCGCACCCCGACCGGCCGCTGCTCGCGGGGTCCGGACCGACGCCGAGCCGCGACGGGCCGAGGGGCCCGTCGCGGCGGGTGTGCGTCGAGTCGTCATCCGGTGGCCCCCATGCCCACCAGTGTGACGGGTGTGACTACTGAGACCCGGCAGCGAAACGCGGGAAGGCGCCGGCACCGGCATACACGGCGGCGTCGTCGAGCTCCTCCTCGATCCGCAGCAGCTGGTTGTACTTGGCCACCCGGTCCGAGCGCGCCGGCGCGCCGGTCTTGATCTGGCCACAGTTGGTCGCGACGGCGAGGTCGGCGATCGTCGTGTCCTCGGTCTCGCCCGACCGGTGGCTCATCATGCAGCGGTAGCCGTTGCGGTGCGCCAGGTCGACCGCGTCGAGGGTCTCCGAGAGCGAGCCGATCTGGTTGACCTTGACGAGCAGCGCGTTGGCCGTGTCGGTGTCGATGCCACGCTGCAGCCGCTCGGGGTTGGTGACGAAGAGGTCGTCGCCGACCAGCTGGACCTTGCTGCCGAGGCGCTCGGTGATGGCCTTCCAGCCGTCCCAGTCCTCCTCGCTCATCGGGTCCTCGATCGAGACCAGCGGGTATGCCGCGACGAGCTCGGCGTAGTAGTCGGTCATCTCGCCCGCGGACTTCTTGGCGCCCTCGAACTCGTAGGAGCCGTCCTTGTAGAACTCGGTCGCCGCGACGTCGAGGGCGAGCGCGATGTCCTTGCCGGGCTGGTAGCCCGCCTTCTCGATCGCCTCGACGATGAGGTCGAGGGCCGCCCGGTTGCTCTCGAGGCTGGGGGCGAAGCCGCCCTCGTCGCCGAGGCCGGTGGCCAGGCCACGGTCGTGCAGCACCTTCTTGAGCGCGTGGTAGACCTCGGCGCCCCACCTCAGCGCCTCCTTGAAGGACGGCGCGCCGATCGGGGCGACCATGAACTCCTGGATGTCGACGTTGGAGTCGGCGTGCGCGCCGCCGTTGAGGATGTTCATCATCGGCACCGGCAGGATGTGCGCGTTCGGTCCGCCGACGTAGCGGAACAGCGGCAGCCCAGCCGAGTCCGCTGCGGCCTTGGCGACCGCGAGCGAGACCCCGAGGATCGCGTTGGCGCCAAGGTTCTCCTTGTTCTGGCTGCCGTCGAGGGCGATGAGCTCCGCGTCGATGAGGCGCTGCTCGCTGGCCTCGAAGCCCATGATCCGCGGGTTGATCTCGTCGATGACGGCGTCGACGGCCTTCTCGACACCCTTGCCGAGGTAGCGGCCCTTGTCCCCGTCGCGCTTCTCGTAGGCCTCGAAGGCGCCGGTCGAGGCGCCCGAGGGTACGGCGGCGCGGGCGATGGTGCCGTCGTCGAGGGCGACCTCGACCTCGACGGTCGGGTTGCCACGCGAGTCGAGGATCTCGCGGGCGCCTACTGCTTCGATGCTGGCCACGATCGTGCCCTTCCGGACGGAGTGGGTGGGTTCGCTCGCCAGCCTAGTGCGTCACTCCGACGGGGGCACGGGCGCGTGGGGCGGCGTGACGGACACCGCATCGGAGCGGGCGGCGAGTGCCTCTCGGAGCACCCGCTCGGGGTCGCCCCCGGCTCTGGTCAGCTCGTCGGCCAGCTCGAGGAGGTCGCGGATCGCGCCCGCCCGTGGTGCCGACGAGGTATGCCGCGGCACCCGCTGGGCGCGCTCGTCCGCCTTGATCTGCTCCCAGTTCGCGGACACCTCCTCGGCCGACCCGACGACGACGTCGCCGAAGACGTGCGGGTGCCGACGACGCAGCTTGGCGGCGATTCCCGCGGCGACGTCGTCGATGTCGAAGGGAGCCTCCGGGTGCTCCTGGCCGACGCGGGCGTGGAAGACCACCTGGAGCAGCACGTCGCCGAGCTCCTCGACGAGGTGGTCGCGATCCCCCGAGGCGATCGCCTCGACCGTCTCGTAGCTCTCCTCGAGCAGGTAGGGCGCGAGGGTGGCGTGGGTCTGCTCGGCGTCCCACGGGCAGCCGCCCGGCGAGCGGAGCCGATCCATGACGGCGACGAGATCGAGCAGCGCCGCACCCGGGGTGGCTCCGCCGGGCATTGGCTAGACCGCGGTCGGCTGCGCTGCGGGCCGGATCCAGTCCGGTCGCGTCTCGGTGAGGCGGAACTCCTGCAGCGAGGTGAGATCGCGCACGTTGAGCTCGCCGTAGCGCGGATTGACGACGATCCGGGTGTTGGCCAGCGCTCGCTGGACCTCGTCCAGGCCGTCGGCTCCGAAGGCAGGACTGCTGCTGGCCTCGACGGCCGCGCTCGCGGTGATCGCGCGAACCGTCGCATCGGTCGGACGGGAGATCATCGCCAGGACGTCGGCCACCACCTGCGGTGGCGTCCACCCCCTCGCGCGCAAGGCCGGCACGAGGGCGTCGTGCAGGACGAGCAGCTGCAGCACGATGCCCTCGGGCAAGAGGCGGACCGGCGCTGCCTTGCCGCCGGCCATCTGGTCGGCCGACTGCTGCTGGAACTGGCGCAGCTGCTGCGTCGCGGTCGCGAGCTCGTCGATGGTGATCACCCGGTCGCCGACGACAGCCGCGGTGTCGGGGCGCCCCGCGCCTGAGCACCCGGCGAGGGCGGCGACGGCGAACAGCAGACCTGAGCCGAGCACGGCACGACGGGTGGTCATGAAGGGTCCTTTCGGGTCACGCCTCGATGCTGCGGCCATTCTGGCCCATCCGTCACCTGCGACCCACATCGGGCACGCGTCACCCGGTCATCGCGTTCCGGATCACGTCACCCGCCCAGTCCAGGACGGCCGTGTCCCGCAGCGGCTGGCCCCCGACCCGGGCCGTCGTCGGCGAGGGCACGAGGACGTGCTCGAGGGCCTCCTTGACGACCGTCCCCGGATAGAGCCGGGTCAGTCGCAGCCGGCGACTCTCCGGCAGGTCCGCGCTCCGGATCGGCCCGAAGCGCACGAACCTGCCTTGCGCGGAGATGTCGGTGATGCCGGCCTGCCGGGCGATGGTGCGCAGCCGCGCGACGGCGAGCAGGTTCATGACCGGCTCGGGCGGCATACCGTAGCGGTCCTTGAGCTCCTCCACGATCGCCGCCAGCCCGGCCTCATCGGCGACCTCGGCGAGCTTCTTGTACGCCTCCAGCCGGAGCCGCTCGCCGGGCACGTAGTCGTGCGGCAGGTGGGCGTCGACGGGCAGCTCGATCCGCACCTCCGCCGGCGGTGCGGTGTCCTCGCCCTTGTATGCCGCGACCGCCTCACCGACGAGGCGCACGTAGAGATCGAAGCCGACGCCCTCGATGTGCCCGGACTGCTCGCCGCCGAGGAGGTTGCCGGCCCCGCGGATCTCGAGGTCCTTCATGGCGACCTGCATGCCGGCGCCGAGGTCGGTGTGGCTGGCGATCGTCATCAGCCGGTCGTGCGCGGTCTCGGTGAGCGGCTTCTCCGGTGGGAAGAGGAAGTAGGCGTAGGCCCGCTCGCGGCCGCGGCCGACCCGGCCGCGCAGCTGATGCAGCTGCGAGAGCCCGAGCAGGTCGGCGCGCTCGACGATGAGGGTGTTGGCATTGGAGATGTCCAGCCCGGTCTCGACGATCGTCGTGCAGACGAGCACGTCGAAGCGCTTCTCCCAGAAGTCGACGACGACCTGCTCGAGCCGGCCCTCGGCCATCTGGCCGTGCGCGGTCGCGACCCGCGCCTCTGGCACCAGCTCACGCAGCCGGCTAGCAGCCTTCTCGATGGACTGGGTCCGGTTGTGGATGTAGAAGACCTGGCCGTCACGCAGCAGCTCTCGCCGGATCGCCGCGGCGATCTGCCGCTCCTCGTAGGCGCCGACGAAGGTGAGCACCGGGTGCCGCTCCTCGGGCGGCGTTGCGAGAGTGGACATCTCGCGGATGCCGGTCACCGCCATCTCGAGCGTGCGCGGGATCGGGGTGGCTGACATCGCCAGCACGTCGACGGCGGTGCGCAGGGACTTGAGCCTCTCCTTGTGCTCCACGCCGAATCGCTGCTCCTCGTCGACGACGACCAGCCCCAGGTCCTTGAAGCGGATCTGGTCGGTGAGCAGCCGGTGAGTGCCGATGACGACGTCGACGCTCCCGTCGGCCAGACCCTCGACGACGCGCTTGGCCTCGGCGTCGCTCTGGAATCGCGAGAGCGCCTTGACCGTCACCGGGAACTGCGCGTAACGCTCGGAGAAGGTCTGCGAATGCTGTTGCACGAGAAGGGTGGTCGGCACGAGCACGGCCACCTGCTTGCCGTCCTGGACCGCCTTGAAGGCCGCCCGCACCGCGATCTCGGTCTTGCCGTAGCCGACGTCGCCGCAGATGAGCCGGTCCATGGGGACCTCGCGCTCCATGTCGGCCTTCACCTCGTCGATGCTGCTCAGCTGGTCCGGGGTCTCGACATAGGCGAAGGCGTCCTCGAGCTCACGCTGCCACGGCGTGTCCGGGCCGAAGGCGTGGCCCTTGGTGGCCATCCGGGCGGAGTAGAGCCGGATGAGGTCGGCGGCGATCTGCTTGACGTGCTTGCGGGCTCGGGACTTGGTCTGCTGCCAGTCCGATCCACCCAGGCGGGAGAGCGTCGGGGCCTCTCCCCCAACGTATTTCGTCACCTGGTCGAGCTGATCGGTCGGCACGTACAAGCGGTCACCAGGCTGCCCACGCTTGCTCGCGGCATACTCGATGACGACGTACTCCCGGGTCGCTCCGGCCACCGTCCGCTGCATCATCTCAACGAAGCGCCCCACTCCATGCTGCTCGTGGACGACGTAGTCACCCGGGCGGAGCTGCAGCGGGTCGACCTGCGCCCGGCGCCGCGAGGGCATCCGTCGCATGTCGCGGGTCGATCCAGCGCCGCCCGCCTGTCCGGTGAGGTCGCTCTCGGCCAGCAGGGCGACCCGGGCGGTCGGTGCGATGAACCCCCGGGCCAGCGGGGCTGTGGTCACCTGCACCACGCCCGCCTCGGGGGTCTCGGCGCCGAGCCGGCTCGGGACCCCGTGCTCACCGAGCACCTCGTGCACCCGCTTGGCCAGGCCGGGCCCCTCGGTCACGACGACCACGGTCCAGCCGTCCGCCGCCCACTTCCGCAGGTCGGCGACCGCCTGATCGGTGTCCCCTCGGTAGCTGGGGGCGTCGGTGACGCCGAGATCGAGGCGGGTCCCCGCAGCGTCGTCGTCGATGAGCTCGGCGAGCTCGGTGTCGACACCGAAGGACGTCAGCGACCACCACGGGACTCCCGTCCGCAGCGCCTGGCCGCGGAGCTCGGCCAGGGTCCGGTAGGACGCGGTCCCGAGCACCGAGCGCAGGTCCACCGGGACGACATTGCCGGCGGCCGCGTTGGCCCAGCTCGCGTCGAGGAACTCCTCGCTCGTCGCGACCAGGTCGTGCGCCCGGGTGCGCACCCGCTCCGGGTCGTGGACGACGACGAGCGAGCCGGACGGCAGGACGTCCACCAGGGTCTCCATGCCGTCGACGAGCGCGGGGGTCAGCGACTCCATCCCCTCGACGGCGATGCCCTCGGCGACCTTGAGCAGCAGCTCGGACACGCCCGGAAGCCGCTCGGCCAGCTCGCGCGCCCGGTCGCGAACGGCGTCGGTCAGCGGCAGCTCGCGACACGGCGGCGCCCACAACCCGTGGTCGGCGGTCTCCAGCGAGCGCTGGTCGGCGACCCGGAACCACCGCACCTCCTCGACGGTGTCACCCCACAGCTCGAGCCGGACGGGGTGCTCGTCGGTCGGCGGGAAAACGTCGAGGATCCCGCCACGCACGGCGAACTCGCCGCGGCGCTCGACGAGGTCGGTGCGGGTGTAGGCCGCCGCCACCAGCCCGTCGACAAGCCGCTCGAGGGGGTGCTCCTCGCCCACCTGGGCGCGCACCGGCACGAGGTCCCCCAGGCCTCGCGCGATCGGCTGCAGCAAGGCCCGGATCGGCACGACGAGGTGCCGGATCGGCCCGTATGCCGCGTCGCCGTCAGCCGGGTGCGCCAGCCGGCGCAGCACCGCGAGCCGACGGCCGACCGTGTCGCTACGTGGCGACAGCCGCTCGTGCGGGAGCGTCTCCCAGGACGGGAAGACCGCCACCCCGTCGGCTCCGTCGAGGGCGGCGAGCGCGGCCGCCAGATCCTCGGAGTCCCGAGTCGTGGCCGTGACCGAGACGATGACGCCACCGCTCGGCGCGGGAGCGCCGACGACAGCGAACGGTCGCACCCCCACCGGGGCACCCACCTCGAGCAGCGGCTGCCGCGCATCCACCGCACGCCATCGCGGGGTGACGACGGCGCGCGTGATCTCGCGCAGCCCCGTGGCGCGAGCAGGGCTCGCGGACTCGGACATGTGCTGTCCTTCATGGTTGGTGAGGGTGGCGCGGTGGTCACGTCGGCGGCCCCATCGTTCCACGGACCCGCCGTCCAGATATCCTGCCCGGCGTGTGGCCGGGAATGGAGGGGGCTCCCCCAGAGTGGAGCCGACGTCAGGTGCTCACCGCTCTCGGTGGGCTCGCCGTCGTGCCCGCGCTCGGCGCCTGTTCCCGGGAGGACGAGACCGGCTACACCGTGGCGCGGTGGCGCAAGGAGCGCGGCGAGCGCTTCTTCGTCGCGCACCGTGGCTCCGGTGACGTCTTCCCCGAGCACTCCATCGAGGCCTACGAGGGCGCCCTCGCCTGGGGCGCGCGTGCGCTGGAGATCTCCGTGGTCCAGACGAGCGACGGCGTGCTCATCTGCCAGCACGACCTCACCTTCGACCGGACGACCAACCTCAAGGGGAAGGTGGCCAGCCAGCCGTCCAGCGTGCTGCTCGACGGGCGGATCGTCGTGCCCCGCCTCGGCCCTCGCTGGCAAGGGGACCGCGCACCCCGGATCCCCCGGTTGGACGAGGTGCTGCGCCGGATCGGTCGCCGGTGTGTGATGTTCATCGAGCCCAAGGACGACTCGGCCTTCCCAGGGATCATCCGGATGGTCAAGGAGCGCGACCTGCAGTCGAGCGTCATGATGAAGCTCCACTACCGCACCCAACGCATTCCCGAGGCGCATGCCGCTGGCATGGGGGTCTTCTGCTACATCGGCGACCCGAGCGAGCTCACTGCGGATCGGGTGGCCGACGTGGCCGGCCGACTCGATCCAACCAAGGACGTCCTTGTGGTGCCGGCCTACGGTGACGACGGCGTGATCTCCGAGGCTCAGCTCGCCATCGCCCGCAGCGGCAACGTGCCGCTCTGGGTGTTCCCGGTCCACCGCCGTTGGGAGGCGGCCTACTTCCACGCGCGTGGAGTCGAGGGGATCATCACCTCGAGCTACGGCTATGTCTCCCAGTCGGTGCAGCCGGTGCGGGCCGCGGAGTGGGACGCGGGGGCACTCGCCGGTGGCGAGATGACCCGCTTCCCCGAGGTCGACAGCTACGGCCTGGGCTGGCCCGAGCCGGGGGTCATCCAGCTGGCATCCCAGGGACGGCAGGCATTCCTCACCCTTGGTCAGCTGGCGCCCTTGGAGCGCACGCCCGGGCCGTACACGATCTCCTTCGAGATCAGGGTCGATGAGCCACCCAAGGACGACAAGTCGAACTTCACCCTGTGCTTCGCGCACAGCGACGATTCGTACTACGAACATCAGCAAGGCACGCAGAACGGCTATCACGCGATCGTCCGGATGAATGGCACCCTCGAGCTTCGCGTGCACGAGACCGGGAGCCAGAACGGCGAGGAGATCGCCAAGGCCAGCTCCGGTCCGCCCCTGGTGCCTGGCGCGTGGATCCCGCTGAAGCTCGAGGTGGACACCGAGCGGATCACCTGGGGCCGAGGGGACGTCGGACTGTCAACGAGCGGCGTGCATACGAAATACCGGGGCGACTACATCCACATCGGCCGCTCAGCCGACCAGGGGAAGATCTCGGTGCGTGCTCTCAAAGTGACCTGACCGTCCCACCCCGTGGCCTAGACTGGACTCGGCGCATGGGGGCGCCGAGTATCGTTCGGGACTTCGGGCCGACCTGCGCTGCCATTCGATCTTTCTGACAGTTGCCTGGCCATCAGTCCCTTCGTCGGGGGGAAGTACGAATCGTGACCAATAGCACCACTCCGCCGAGCGTGGCATCGCAGGGGCTGCGGCTGACCGTCGCCGAGGCGCGCCGGGCGCTGGCCCAGGCCCAGAAGCCGCCGCACGGAACACCTGCCTACTCGCGCTTCGTCAACCGCCCGCTCGGCCGCCGGCTGGCGGCGATCGCCGCCGTCCGCGGGCTGACTCCCAACCAGGTCTCGGCGCTCAGCGCCCTGTGCTCCTTCACGGCCATCGCCGTGCTGGCCCTGGTTGCCCCGGCGTGGTGGGTCGGCGTCGTCGTCTCGGCCCTCCTCGTGCTCGGCTACGCCCTCGACTCGGCCGACGGGCAGGTCGCCCGGCTCACCGGTGCCGGGTCGCCCTTCGGGGAGTGGCTCGACCACATGATCGACTGCGCCAAGGTGTCCTCGCTCCACTTGGCCACCGCCGTGCACCTCGTCCGGTTCAGCGGTCTGGACCTGGCCGTCGCGCTCGTCCCCTTCGGCTATCTGCTCGCCGCCAACGTCACGTTCTTCGGGATGATGCTCACCGACCAGCTGCGGCGCGCGCACGGTCAGAACCCGATGACCAAGGGCGGCTCACTGTCGGTCGTCCGATCCCTGCTCATCCTGCCGAGCGACTACGGCTTCCTGTGCCTGGGCTACCTGCTGCTGGGGTGGACGACGGCCTTCCTCGTCGGGTATGCCGCGATGGCGCTCGGAGCGGTCCTGCTGCTCGGGGCCGCGCTCGTCAAGTGGACCCGACAGATGCGCGCCCTGCCCGCCAAGGGGGCCGCACGATGAGCATCCGCGGCTACGTGCCCGGCGTCTTCGACATGTTCCACGTGGGCCACCTCAACATCGTCCGCGCCGCCCGCAAGGAGTGTGACTACCTCATCGTCGGCGTCGTCGCGGACGAGGTCGTCGCCGCGGTCAAGGGCCGGCCTCCGGTCGTGCCGCTCGCCGAGCGGATGGAGATCGTCGCCGCGCTGCGCGACGTCGACGAGGTCGTCGTCGACGATCACGCCGACAAGTTCGACGCTTGGCAGCAGATCCGCTACGACGTCATCTTCAAGGGCGACGACTGGCGAGGGACGCCCAAGGGCGCCAAGCTCGAATCCGATCTGGCGTCCGTCGGGGCCCGGATCCACTACTTCCCCTACACCCGGCATACCTCGAGCACCATCCTGCGCCAGGCCCTCGACGACCTGGTCGACCCGTCCACCTGGCCCCCCGAGTGGGCGGCCGTCGTCGCTGCTGCGGCGGAGGCGAGCGAGCTCGCCCACACGTCGCAGGGACCGGCGTGAGCGCCGGAGCGGGGCGCACGGTCCGGATCCTCGGCACGCACGGCGTGCCAGCGGCATACGGGGGCTTCGAGACGGCCGCCGAGCACGTCGGGCTGCACCTGCACGCCAAGGGGTGGCGGGTCGTCGTCTATTGCCAGGTCCCGGGCTCGGGCGCGATCAGCACCGACACGTGGCGGGGTCTCGAGCGGGTCCTGGTCCCCGAGCCGCGGGACGGCTGGCTGGGTACGGCCTCGTTCGACCTCACCTGCGTCCGGCACGTGCTGGCCTCGGCCGGGCCGGACGACGTCTGCCTCACCTTCGGCTACAACACCGGGGTCTTCAACACTGCCCAGCGCCTTCGCGGCATACCCAATGTCATCAACATGGACGGCATGGAGTGGAGCCGCCGCCGGTGGGGCCTGCTCAAGCAGGGCATCCTGCTGGCCAACGAGCGCTTCGCCGGAGCGGTCGGGACGGTCCTCATCGCCGACCACCCGCTCATCGCCCGCTACCTCTCGCGGCACTTCGGCGCGCGACGGGTGCAGACGATCGCCTATGGCGCGTATGCCGTGACCGAGGCCCCCAGCACTCCCGTGACCGACCTCGGACTCACCCCCGGTGACTACGCGACCTGCATCTGCCGGCCGATTCCAGAGAACTCCATCCTCGAGATCGCCCAGGCCTGGGCGTCCCGCGACCGCGGCATCCCTCTCGTCATGCTCGGCAGCTTCGACGCCGGGGACCCCTACCACGCCGCCGTGCTCGCCGCGGGTGGTGACCGGGTGCTCTTCCCCGGGGCCATCTACGACCCGGACGTCGTCACGGCGCTGCGCTTCCACAGCCGGCTCTACCTGCACGGCCATACGGTCGGCGGCACCAACCCCTCGCTCGTCGAGGCGATGGCCGCCGGCAACGCGGTCGTCGCCCAGAACAACGGCTACAACCGCTACGTCGCCGGCGCCGGCAATCGCTATTTCGACGACGGCCCGGATCTGGCCGAGCTGCTGGACCTCCTCGTCGAGGACCGGCCTGCCCTCGCCACGATGGGTGCCTTCAGTCGGGAGCGCTACGCGGCCCACTACACCTGGTCGCACATCGGCGACCTCTACGAGCAGGCGCTGCTCGACGCTGCAATCGGGATGAGGAAGAAGGACCACGCATGATCACGGTCGCCCTGGTGGGCCTGGGCAAGATGGGCCTGTCCCACCTCGCGATGATCCGCCCGCACCCCGACGTCGAGGTGGTCGGCGTGTGCGACGCCACCGGCTATGTCCTGGACATCCTCGGCCGTACGACGGGAGTGCCGACCTTCTCCGACTACGAGCGGATGCTCGACGAGGCCAAGCCGCTGGCGGTGATCATCTCCACGCCGTCCTCCCTGCATGCTCCGATGGTGCGCCAAGCACTCGAGCGGGACATCCACGTCTTCTGCGAGAAGCCGCTGTTCCTGAACCCCGAGGACGGCGTGGCGCTCACCGCGCTGGCCGCGGAGCGTGGTCTGGTCACCCAGGTCGGCTATCACAACAAGTTCGTCGGCACCTTCCAGGAGGTGAAGCGGCTCCTCGACATCGGGGCCATCGGCGAGGTGGCCACCATCCAGGCCGAGGCCTTCGGGCCGGTCGTGCTCAAGCCCTCCGGCGCCAGCTGGCGCAGCAAGCGGGCCAGCGGAGGCGGCTGCCTCTACGACTACGCCGCGCATCCGCTCGACCTCGTCACGTGGTACTTCGGCAAGCCGGACGCGGTCGGCGGCAGCCGACTCACCTCGATCTTCTCCGCGGAGATCGATGACGCGGTGACCTCAACCCTCTACTACCCCGGAGGCCGGACGGCCCAGCTCACGACCAACTGGTCCGACGAGTCGCAGCGGAAGATGACGACGAGGATCAGCCTCTGGGGCACCGGCGGGCACATCTACGCCGACCGGCAGGAGGTGCAGGTGTTCCTGCGCGGCACCTCCGCGATTCCGGCCGGCTATCGACAGGGCTGGACCGTCAAGTACACGACCGAGCTCACCGAGAACCCCTGGTTCTACCTGCGCGGTGAGGAGTACAGCCACCAGCTCGACACCTTCGTCACGCGGGTCGCCGCCCGCCAGCTCGATGGCCCGAACACCTTCGCCTCCGCCTCGGTCACCGACGAGGTGATCGCGATGATCGTGGCGGATGCCGAGCGTGGCCCGCGCACCGATGCCGAGGTGTCCCAGGCCGCCGGGGTCAGCCTCGGCATGGGTCGGGTGGCCGGCCACGGGCGGGTCGGCCTGGTGCCGCGCGCCGTGGGGATGCTGAGATCGGCCGCCTCCCGGGTGGCCGCCCGCCGCGCCCGCCGCGCCCGGCGATGAGCGCCACCGAGACCACGACCACGACGATCGAGAGCACTCCCCATGACTGACCGCCTGGCCACGCACACGATGGACCGCCTGCTCTTCGGAGACAACCAGTTCTTCGGCGTCAACCACATGTCGGAGGAGAAGGCCCGGGCGCAGCAGATGCGCTTCCAGGACCTCGACGCGATCATGTCCGTGCTCGACGCGGCATACGACAACGGAGTGCGCACCTTCATGTGCACCACCCATGACCGCGTGGCCCAGATCTGCGACGTCGTCCGCGCCCACCCGGAGCGCTATGCGGAGATGGTCTTCTACCCCTGTATGCCGTACGCGCACAAGTACGCCAACGCGGTCACCGAGGACGGCTTCCTCGGCGCGATCCGCAAGTTCCTCCCAGACGGCGGGCTGGTCGACGCGGCGCTGCGCGGCACCCGGTCACTGGCGGCACGAGACGTCGAGGGGCTGGCCACCCTCCTCGTCGACGCGGAGCTGACGATGTTCAAGGGGCTCTCCACTCCCGTCGTGTGGATGCAGAACGTCGTCGTCGACCTCCTGCTCGGCCTCGGCTTCGAGGACGCCTTCCGGACCTTCGACGAGCACGTGCGCACCAAGCACGGCTCCGAGCCCGCCTACATCACGATGAACCTGCCCCGGCTGCTCGATGCGCTCGACCGGGTCGGCATCGACAACCCCATCGTGTGCTCGAACATCAACAAGATCGGCTTCCGGATGTCGGGCGGGGTGCAGGGATACCTCGAGACCCTGGAGAAGCGGCCCTTCCGAGCTGTGGCGATGTCGGTGTACGCCTCGGGGGCAATCCCTCCCCGGGAGGCGATCGAGTGGGTCTGCGGGCTGCCGAATATTGAGAGCATCGTCTTCGGCGCATCCAGCGCGGGTAACATCGTCAGCACCCGCCGCTTGGTCGATGAGTTCTGGCGCCGTGATGAGGGGACCCGATGACGATCCAGGACTACCTGCGCGTTCTGGGACGTCACTGGTTCCTCGTCCTCCTCTGCGCCCTGGTGGGCACCGGCCTCGCCTTCGGGGTCACCCAGACGATGCCCAAGGTCTATGTCGCGACGACGACGCAGTTCGTCCGCGGTCTGCCGACCGGGACGACCGCCGGTGCGGACTACCAGGCAGCTCAGTTCGCTCAGTCGAGGGCGAAGTCCTACAGCGTGATGATCGGCAATCCCGACGTGCTCGCGGGGATCATCAGCGACCTCAACCTCGACATGACCCCGGGCGATCTCTATCCCCGGCTCACCGTCGAGAACCCGATCGACACGCCCCTGCTGAACGTCACCGCCCGGGGACGGACCGCGGACGAGGCACAGGAGCTCTCGGTCGCGGCCGCGAACAATCTCACCAAGCTCATCCTCCGCCTGGAGTCGGCGGGCACCACCCGCACCTCGCCGATCGACATCCAGACCGCCGTCCCAGCCCTCAAGCCCACCCAACCGTCCTCCCCTCGGCTGTTGCTCAATGTGGCCGTCGGCTCGATGCTCGGGCTGGCGATCGGCTCGGTGCTCGCCCTCATCCGCGACTCGCGTCCGGCTCGGGCCCGTGGCCGCCAACGCCAGCCCCGTGGGGCCGAGCCGTCCCCCATGCCACCCGTCGAAAGGGCAGACCCGGCAAGCCCGACATCGACCGAGGCTGCACCGGTCACCACGGCAACGAACGGCTCAACAGCGGCGGAGTCGCCAGCGGCCGAGCGAGCTGCTCGCGGTCCCGTCGGCAGCGCCTGACGCTCGCCGGATGAGCATGATGGGCACTCGTCCGCTCAGCTTACGACTGTCCGGCGCCCACCTCGTCTGGGCGCTCTTGATCGCGGCCACCATCCCGTGGCGCAAGGGCGTCTACTACGAGGGTGGCCTGGATTCGGTCGTGCTGGCCAAGGCGGTGCTCAGCATCGTCGCGATGGTGCTGGCGATGCACCTGCACGGCGCGCGGCCAGCACACCTTGGCGTGCCGGCCGCGCCGGTGGTCCTCGTCGTGTGCTACCTCGCCGTCACCGTCGTCGGCGGCTACGCGCATCAGACCCTCCTGCCCGCCGCTGTTGTCGCCGTCCGCGTCGTCATCCTCTGCGTGACGGTGTCGCTGCTCTATTCGACCTTCGGGCCAACCGAGATGATGCGCTCGCTGGTACACGTGATCGGCACCCTGGTCTGGTGTGGAACGCTCACCGGGCTGCCGAGCGCGGCCAAGGGGCGACTGGCCGGCGGGGTTCCTCCCATCAATCCGAACGAGCTCGCCTTCCTCGCGTCTGTGTGCCTCTTCTGGTTGCTGGCACGGATGCTGCAGGGCCTCGAGTCGACCCTGGACATCCTGACTGCGGGCGGCTACGCCGCCGTCGTCCTGCTGACCGGGTCCCGTTCGGCGTTGGCTGCCCTCTGCGTGGCCATCGTCGTCATGGCCCTGCGCGCCACTCGCCTCAGCCGCCGCAGCTTCGGGATCCTGTCATTCCTCGCACCGACTCTCGCCTATGTCGCCTTCGGCACCGACCTGCTTTCCTCCGTCTTCCTCCGGGGTGGCGAGCGAGGCATCACCACGCTGAGCAACCGCACCATCGCCTGGGATGCCGCGTTGACCTCCCACCGCGACCCCTGGGAGACCTGGTTCGGCGCTGGGCTGGCGCAGAAGAAGATCGAAGTGCCCGGCCAGTGGTGGACAACCCAGCTCCTCGACAGCAGCTGGATCTCGGCGATCGTGCAAGGAGGCTTTGTCGGCGCGATCATCGTGGCGGGGCTGTGCCTCGCCACGATCGTCCGCTCGATGACGGCACCGCCAAGCGCCGGACCGCTCTGGCTCGGGCTGATCGTCTACCTGTGTGCTCGCGCCGTCCTCGAGAGCGGCCTGTTTGACAGCTCCGTGTCGTTCATGGTCCTGCTGACGACGGCTCTGGCCACGCGGGCCGAGTGGCCGTCGTCCGGCGGCGAGCCGACCGATCTCGGCGAGAGGCCGGTCGGAGCGGGCGCCGAGCGGGTCAGCGCACCCAGCGCATCCCGCTGATCGTCGTGCTCGCGGGGTAGACGTAGGCGACGTCCGACCGGGTCGTGCGATTCCAGTTGGCCCGGACCTCGGTGCTGATCGTGCCCTTCGCCGTGTCCACCCGGACGAGACGGACCGGGTTGTAGGTGGGGTCGTGGAAGCACTGGAGGAAGGCCGTGACCTTGTGCCCGTCGGTTGCCGTGAGAGTGGCCGTCGCCTGAGTCCCGACGTGGCCGGAGAAGAACATCACGACGTTGGGATACCCCTTGAGGGCGTTCCACAGGGTTGCCGGGCTGTTTGAGCCATAGCCGCCATTGCTCGTGCTCAGCGCGCCGTTCGCGTCGAGGAAGGCATGGGTCTGCACGATGACGTTGTGGCTCGGGTATGCCGCGACGACCCGCTGCGCCCACGCGATGACGTCGGTGCGCGGCCACAGCTCGAGGCTCAGGACCAGCCACTTGACGCCGCCGGCGGAGTAGGTGCGGTAGCCGTTCTCCGACTTGCCGTCGTAGGTCGCCTGTAGAGCGAACCGGGAGGCCGGGAAATAGCTGTTCCAGGTCGTCGTGTCCCGCAGCGCCGTATTGGCGTTGACACCGGGGCAGGCCGATCCACCCGGACACACGACCGCCGTGTCATGGTTGCCAGCGGTCATCGAGTAGGGGATGGCGGCGTCGCCCAGCGGCTTGAGGTATCCGCTCATGTTGACGAACTGGTTGTGGTCGACGGTGTCCCAGCTCACGACATCGCCCCCGTGCATCACCCACCGCAAGTCGAGGGCGGTGCGATTGGCGACCAAGTAGCTCACCCGCTTCGGCATCCGCTGGTCGGAGCCGAAGGTGCCATAGGCCTCGTCCTGGGTGTCCGGCATCACCGCGAAGGCGAACTCGGTGTCGGCGGTCGGGTCCACCGGGGCCGGAGCCGGGTCCGGGGCGGGGGCCGGGGCAGTGTTGTTGCGTGCGTAGAACGCAGGCCCCTCGAGGGTCCAGCCGGCCGCTGTGAGCGCGCTCTCGGTGCCGCTCATGGCATACCGGTGGTAGCCGGCCTTGGTCAGCGAGAGGACAGCAGCGCAGGTGCCAGCTGCGGCAGGGCTGGCGAAGAAGTAGGTGCCCTGGTCCGCGTATCCGCCGGCCGTGAGCGCGGTCTGCTGGGCGCTGCCAGCGGCAGCCCAGGCGAAGTCGCTCCGCCCGGAGTGGTAGAGGCGCCGAATCGGGGCGAGGCCAGTGGCCGCCACCGTGCTCGCGTTGAACGGCTTGCCGAGGTCGGTCGTGAAGCCGTAGGACGCCTTGGCCGCCGCCGCCTCGGACTCCCAGGCGGTGATGAGGTTGGCCGACGTGGACGGGTTGACCACCTGCGAGACTGCGGTCGGAAGGGCGGAGCAGACGTCAGTCGCTGCGGAGGTCGACGGGGCCGACGTCACAAGGCTCGAGGCCAGGCCGACAGCCACGATCGCGGCGCGCAAGAGCGAAGGCATGGGAGAGGTACCCTTCGTCGGTCCCGGCGCCCCGGGATGGTTTCAGACGAGCCCGAGACACCCCGCAGTGTCGGGCAACAGCGGCATAGCCAGCCGCCCAAAGCGACCGTAACGATACGGCAACGACTGCGGATCGGCAACCATCGAGCGTGCTAAGCGCGCTCGGGTGGACACCACGCCACTGCTGCAGGATGCCTCTACGGCAGCTCCGACGAACGCTCGTGCGATGCGACCCGGCGGCGGGAATGTCCGGCCAGCGTTTCAAGTCGATGCGTGACATCCGCGCGATAGCGGCTGGGCGCAAACTCGCGTGCTGCCCACTCCGCGTCCTGGCTCGCCTCGGCTCGCACCTGGCTCCACCCCTCAACGACGGATCGGACGGCCTGAGCAAGCGCCGCGGCATCGGGCGCCACTCGCCGACTCGATGCGAACCCGCGACTCGCCTCACGCAGCCCGGTGTGGTCGGCGACGATCGACGGACGAGCGCTCAGCGCAGCTTCGACGACCGTGTTGCCGAAGGACTCGTCCCCCCGCGAGGGCACGAGCGCGATGTCGCCGGCAGCAAGCCAGGACCACACCTCTGCTTGGAAGCCGGTGAATCGCACCCGGTCAACGAGGCCGAGCTCCGCGACGAGATCGCGCAGCTGCTGCTCGTACCACTCGTACCCAGGGAACACGGAGCCCACCAGGGTGAGCTGCCCGGCGACGCCCTCGTCGAGCAGCTGCCGGAGGGCGGCCACCGCCAAGTCGACGCCCTTGCGCGGCGAGAGACGACCGACGTAGACCAGCCGTGGCCCTCCCACGAGCTCCTCGCGCGGGGGCGTAACGGCGCGCGGTCCCGGAACGCCGTTGTGAACCACGGTGGACCTGACCCACCTCGCCGGCCCTGATCTCCCTACCGCCGCGCTGGTCTCGCTGTTGTAGATGATGCCGGTGGCCAGGAGGTTCGGCAGCGCCAGGCCGAGCCGCGCGACAGGTGCGGATGCCTCCGCCTCGTGGACGTGCACCACCCGGGGAACGCGACGCGCCATGGCCAGCAGCAGCCATAACGGGACAGTGACCGTGCTGACGTAGACCAGGTCCGGGCGAACTCGGCCAAGGAGCCGCCACATGGGACGCATGCCTGCGGCGATCTCGCGGCCCAGCGTCAGCACCCCGCTGGGAGTCAGGTGCGCTCTGCGGACGACCGGGCTGGACATGACCACGACCTCCGCCCCGGTCGCCTCCAACTCCGGGACGAGATCGCCGGCGACCGACATGGCCACAACGACCCGCCACCCTCGCTCTCGCATACCGCGAACGCTCTCGAGCATCATCCGATCGGAGCCGTAGAGATCGGCTGACGGGTTCGCGACGAGAACTGTGAGAGGGTCGCGCATTCCGGTCAGTCTAGCCAGCCGCGGGCCCTGGCCGGCGCGTTGAGCGAGGTCAGCGGCGCTGTCCGGGCTCCCGCTACCAAGCCCCCAGCCAGGTCGTGCCGGGTGCAACCCCCACGAGCTGGGCAACCGAGGCCGACACGGGCACCGCAACCGTCCCCGCGAGCTGTGCCACCGCGCTGGTCACCTTCACATTCGCGTCGACGATCGGCGTTCCCACGAGCTCCCGGCCCGTCGACTCCTGGCCCGTGGTCTGGGTGAACGCATAGAGGGAGGTGAAGACGTAGGGATTCACGACAGCCCCACGGGACCACACGACCAACCAGGCTGGAGTGGCGGACGAGGAACGGTGATAGACGTTGCCGGTCACCGAGATGCCCATCTGCTCGGCCGTGGTCTGCCGGCTGTAGTCCTCGACGCACAGGACGCAGGTGCCGGTCGACTCCGACACGACGTTGTTCCGGAAGGTCACCGGCCCGAGAGTCCAGGGCATCGTCGAGTCCGGCCACGGGATCCGCTTGTCGACTGCCTGGTCGTAGGGGTTCGTGTTCCGTCGGCTGTCCTGCACCAGGTTGACCGGTCGGTTGCTGCCGAGGAAGGTGTTGTTCCAGATCTCCACATTGGAGGTGTTGTTCACCTTGATGCCGTTCCCACCGTTGTTCGCGAAAACGTTGTCGGCGACGATCACCTTGGCCGAGATCTCAAGGAAGAGCCCGGATCCGGAGTTGCTCGTGAAGGTGTTGTTGACGAAGGTCGAGTCGTAGACCGAACAGTCCTCCCAGAACCCGTGCCCAAAGTTGCCGGAGAAGCTCGAGTTGCGGACGGTGACACCCCTGGTCGCACCGAACTTGGCCCCACCTGAGACGGGGGCGATGTTGAAGCGCTCCCAGTTGTTCTCGGTGGACAGCATCGACAGCACGGTGATCCGGTCGGCATACCGGGCGTGCAATCCGAGCATGCCGCTGCGCCGGATGGTCACTCGATCAGCCACCGAGTCTGCGGCCAGAAAGGCCAGGCCGGTGGTCGCGGAGTCTTCGACGACGACGTTCTCGACTCGCCCGCGGGGTGACTCCATGGTCACCGAGCCGATGTGGAAGACCGAGGGCGAGTAGCGGCGGATGCCGATGCCCTTGATCGTGACGTCGGCGGCGCGCGCCATCAGCGCCCTGACCAGGGTGCTCGCCTCGACCGAGCGGCCCGTGGGGTCGGAGCCGAGGTAGAGCTGAGACGTGGACTCATCGAGGAAGAAGGTGCCGGCTGTCACCGCGCTGCGCGAGGCGACCTGCTTGAGCCCGATGCCGTCGAGGAAGAGCTGGTCGGGGTGGGCGGCCATCGGATATGCAGGATTGACGAACTGCCACTCGGGAACGGTCGAGTCGGGGGCGCCCTGGGTGTAGGTCGGGCTCGCGTCGAAGCGAGTCGTCCAGTTGTCCCGACGCCAGGCGCCGCCATCGGCGACCCAGCCAGAGACTGGCTCCGAGCCGTCGAGCCACACCGCCTCGTTGGGGTAGGCCTGGATCGTGATGGCCTTGTAGACCGCGACGCTCTCGTGGTAAATGCCCGCTCGCATGACCACCGTCCCGCCGGCCGGCGCGAGAGTCACCGCCCTGCCAAGCGTGCGAACCGGGGCAGCTGCCGAGCCGGAGCTGGCGTCGTTGCCGTTCGGCGCGACATGGATGGCGCCGGCAGGGACGGAGTACACCGTCGAGCCGAGGGGCGCCGCTCCCGGCAGTCCGGAGCCGCCGGACGGGGTGGTCGTCGTGGGAGTCGCGGTCGCGGTCGGCGTGGGGCTGGTGGTCGGGCTGGTGGTCGGGCTGGTGGTCGGGGCCGGGGATGGGCTCACCGATGTCGTCGGGGTGGCGGTCGTGGTCGTCGACGTCGACTTCTTGGGCAGTGGCGGGGGCTGCAGCGCGCGCTTGGGGTTGAGAGGTACCGTCGCGCTCGTCGGAACGGCTGGGACGTGGAAGGCGACGTACTCGCTGGACCATCCGGCGGCGTTCAACGTGGCGATGCCGTCGCCGACGGCCAGCCGTCGCGCCGATCCCATGCGCATGCTCACGACCGGCGAGGTCTCAGACCCGATCGATGCGCTGGCGGCGAAGAAGGACGTCCCCTGGTCGACATACCCGTCGGTCGTGAGCGCTGACAGGTCCGCGCTCCCCAGCAGGGCCCAGGCGAACTGGCCCGTGGCGCCGTGGTAGAGCCGCCGCACCGGAGACAGTCCCGTGACCGCCACCGTGGATATCTGGAAGGGCGATCCGAGGGAGACGGTGAAGCCGTACGCGGCGGCATTCACTGCCTCGCTGGACCAGGGCGTCGTCAATGTCGCCTGGGTCTGGGGGTTGGCGACCTGGTAGATCCAGCTACGCATGGCGCCGACCGTCGAACTCGCGGCCCACGTGGTGGGCACCACGAGGCCGGTCAGGCCAAGAACGGCAAGCATCAGGGAGGCGGCGGCGGCATAGCGCCGTGATGCGGTGGACAAGGGTGCTCCTCGGGGGGACGGGCGGCGCGCTCCCCCGAGCGGTCCTCATCTGGTGATTGTGACTCCTAGCGTAGAAACCCTGGGTGACCTCTGGCATCCCCCGAAGGGAAGCCGCTGCATCATCCGAAGGGATGACTGAGAATCGGACAACCGGCTCAGAACTTCCCCAATCGGACGGACCCAGCCGGCTGGCCGGCGATGGACGCGATCGAGGCGGGCAACGGTTCCGCGATCGAGGAGGCCAGCGATGCCACCGCGGGGGTGAGCGCTCCAGCGCTGTCGACGATGGCGCTGCCGACGAACTCCCGCCCTCTCGTCTCCTGCCCCACGGTCGCCTGCAATTGAGCGAGGGTCGTGAAGACGTAGGGGTTGACGGTCGTGCCGCGGGACCACACCGAGATCCAGGTGGGCTGCGAGGTGGATGCACGGTGATACACGTTGCTGTTGGCGCTCACGCCCATCTGCTGACCTGTCATCTGGAAGCTGTAGTCCTCGACGCACAACAGGCAGTTGGCAGCCGTCGTGGACTGAGCCACGACGTTGTTGCGCACGACGAGCGGGTTTCCCAGCGTCCATGGCATCGCGGGGTCCGGCCACGCGACCCGCGGGTCGACGGCCGGGTCGGATCGGTTGGTGTTCCGCCGACTGTCCTGGACGAGATTGAGCGGACGGCCGTTGCCGACGAACGTGTTGTTCCAGATCTGCACGTCACTGGTGTTGTTGACCTTGATGCCGAACTCCTGGTTTCGCGCGATCAGGTTGCTGACCACCACCTTCTTGGCCGAGATCTCGAGGAAGAGACCCGTTCCGACGTTGTCCGTGAAGGCCGAGTTGGCGAAGGTGGAGTTGTAGACCGACATGTCCTCCCAGAAGCCGTGACCGTAGTTGCCGACGAAGCTCGAGTCCCGAACCGTGACGCCACGGGTCTGGCCCAGCTTGACGCCCCCCGCGACCGGCGCGATGTTGAAGCGCTCGACGTTGTTCTGCTCGCTCAGCACCCGAGCAAGGACCAGGCGGTCGGCAAAGCGACCCTGCAACCCCAGCATCCCGCTGCGCCGGATGGTCACCCGGTCGAGCGAGCAGTCCTCACGCAGGACGCTTACCCCAGTGGTCGCGGAGTCCTCGACGACGACATTCTCGAAACGCACCCGCGGTCCCTCCACAGTGATGGACCCCATGTGGAAGACCGAGGGGGAGAAGCGCCGCACGCCGATGCCCTTGATCGTCACGTCGGACGTCCGGATGCTCAAGGCCTTGTGGTAGGTGCTGGCTGCGACGGTCGCGCCCGTGGGATTGCTACCGAGGTAGAGCTGGGATGTCGCCGTGTCGAGAAAGAAGGATCCCTGCGTGACTTGACCACGGGATGCGACCTGCCGCATGGGAGCACCGTTGACGAAGACTTGGTCGGGGTGGGCCGCCATTGGCTGGCTCGGATTGACGAACTGCCAGTATGGGGCCGCTCCGTCCGGCGCGCCTTGGGTGTACGTCGGGCTCGAGTCGAAGCGCACCGTCCAGCCGTCCCGCCGCCACCCGGCGCCGTCGGCGACCCACCCGGTCACCGTCTCCGACCCGTCGAGCCACACCGCCTCGCTGGGGTAGGCCTGGATGGTCATCGGCTTGGCCACGACGACATCCCGCTCGTGGTAGGTGCCGGCTCGAAGGACAACGGTCCCACCAGATGGGACCAGCGCCACGGCTCGGGCCAGCGAGCGGACTGGGCTCGAGCTGCTGCCTGCCGCTGCGTCCGACCCCCACGGAGCGACATAGATCCCTGCAGCCGGGAGGGCGTAGCTCGCCCCCCCGACAGGCAACGAGCCGGCCGAGCCGGCAGCTGGCGTGGGCGATGGGGGCGGCGGCGGTGCCGCTGGCAGCGGCACGTGGAAGACCACTGCCTCGCGCGTCCATCCCGCAGCGGTCATGGTGGCCGCCGACGAGTCGAGAGCAAGCCTGCGCACCGCCCCCTTGACGAACTGGACGACTGGCTGGGTCTCTGCGCCGACCGCCGTCGGCGCGGCGAAGAAGTCGGTGTGCTGGTCGACGTAGCCCGCCGCCAGCAGGGCAGTGCCCGTCGAGGACCCTTGCACGGCCCACGCGAACTGGCCGTCTGACCGGAAGAAGCGCCGGACCGGGCTAAGCCCCGTCGCTGCGCTCATCGACACCTGGAATGGTCGACCCAAGTCGGTGGTGAACCCATAGGCCGCCGCGCCGGAGGCCTCGTCGGCCCACACGGTGACCAGGTTGGCTTGGCTCGCGCCGTTGACCCGCTGATACACCGGCGCCGACATGGCCACGACAGAGGCACTCGCTGCCGCTGCTGACGGGCCAGTCGGCGCGACGGTGATGATGGCCATGACAGCGCACACGACAACACGGATGATCGCCCGCATCGCGACTCTCCTCGATCCAGCCGAGTGACGACTTCCCCCGAGGCGACATCCGGACACCAGTGACGACCCAGATCACGGAAAGATCACGATCTGGCGCCGCCACCATAACGGGCGATGAGGACGGAGGGAACCCTCGCCGATCATCCGGCCGACACAGGAACGGGCCGCTGTGACACAGGTCACAGCGGCCCGCTCCGCTATCGGCACCCCGCGGGCCTCACGGCCGCGGCGCGCCAACCCACAGGTCGTCGGTGCGGAAGACCACCGGCGGGTTCGTCGTGGAGCCCGACAGGTAGTAGTACAGGGCGACGTGCCCGGCCTGCTGCAGTGCAGCTGTCGCGTCGGTTGCGGAGAGCAGCCAGGCAGCCGGCTCGGGCGTCCCGACCTTCCACACCTTGACCCGCAACGTCGTGGGATTGGTGCCCACGACCTGCAGCCGCACCTGCATCTGGTCGTTCGCGGCGTAGGTCAGACCCGGGACCGCTGCGCTCGTCAGTGACGTCTCGGTGCCGCTCTGGACCCGGCTAAGCCACACCGCCACCGACCCGTCTGCGGCCAGCCGCAGCTTGGCGCGGTAGTCGGCGGTGGTCCCGACCCGGCGGCCGATGACCGAGATCCACTGACCACTGCCCGTCGGCGTCTTGTTGGTGGACACGATCACCGAGGTCTCCGCGGAGGTGCTGCTGACCGAGGTCAGCGCCGCGGTGTACCCGGATCCGGCGGCCACCTGAAGCAGCCCAGCATCACCGGACACCGACCAGCCCGAGCCCGACGTCGTCCATGCACCGCCGACCTCGGCCGTGCCCCAGCCACTGGCCACCGAGCGGGTGAAGGAGTCCTGCGCCAGGGCTGTCGGTGCGACGACCGTGACGGACTGGCTCGCGGTGCCCGTGGCTCCACGGTTGTCGGTCACCGTGAGGGTGACCGTGTAGGTGCCGGCAGCGGCATAGGTGTGCGTTGCCGTGCTCCCCAAGCCGTTGGCCGTGCCGTCGCCCCACACCCACTGGTAGGCCGCGATGGTGCCGTCGGGGTCCGCGGAGGCGGTTCCGTTGACGGATGCGGTCAGGCCTGTGGACGTTGCCGTGAAGCTGGCCGACGGCGTCTGGTTGGCCACGACGGTCACGTTCTGGGTCGTCATCCCGGTGGCACCGAGGTTGTCGGTCACCGTGAGTGTGATCGGGTACGTGCCGGCGGCGGCGTAGGCGTACCATTCCTCGAGCCAGCCGAAGTGCCGGCGCA
>ERZ795053.1955-NODE-1955-length-25517-cov-32.224256_pt1 | contig 25517 bp, 24 predicted proteins | sample MGYA00375137_ERZ795053 | MGnify/ENA primary metagenome ERZ795053 (study PRJEB30182, sample SAMN05720284) | activated sludge metagenome | isolation source: Anaerobic digester | place: Hong Kong | collected 2014-12-17 ...
TACCCGGTCGTGTCGCCCCACAACAAATGACACTCATCTTGAGCATAAACAATGACTTGACCTTCTGCTATTTCTGCCTGCCGAGCCTCCAGTTTTTTAATCTCCTCTTGTTTCAGCAACACCAGATCCTCTGCTTTTTTCGGGTTCGTCGCCTGAGTTCGATGCCAACTCAGTCCCGCTTCTTTCAGAAGATCGTAGTCAGATTGTTTCGATTGATAAACGACATCATAGCGCCGCTCGATCCAATCCCTGAGTGCTTCCACGCTATAATGAGGTTTGTCTCTCAAATGAAAATAGATTTCACGGCGCTGGGCGTCCGTTAAAAATTGAGGGCCACCCTTGTAATGCAACCGCAGTCCACTGGCACCTTCGTTTTCATAGATGATCTTCCATTTACTGACAAATGCATCGGAGACTTCCAATAAATCACAAATATCTTTTGCTTTAAACCCAAGCAGGATCATTTTAACTGCTATCGCTCTTTTTATCTCACGACCTTCCGCAGCATTAATGATTTCTTCTAACTTTAACATCATTAAGAACCTTTCGTAGGAATTTTGCATTAATTATAGATAAACCTCCACGAATTAAAAAGGAAAGCTATAGCTGCTTTATTTCCTGTTTGGCGTGGCTGATTTGCTTTTCTGCTCCGTCAGCGCCCAGGCGACATGTTCCCGCACCAGCGCTGACGGATGCGCCATCCGGCCTTGCAAAGTGGCCACCACCGCCACCGAACGCGGCGCGTTGCCCAGGGCCACGGCGATATTGCGCAACCAGCGCTCATGGCCAATCCGACGAATGGCGCTGCCCTCGGTGCGGCGTAGGAATTTCGCCTCGTCCCAGCCGAACAGTTCGATCAAGCGCGGTGCGTCCAGCCCGTGGCGAACGCGGAAATCCGGCTCGCCGCTCGGTTGGGCGAAGCGATTCCAGGGGCAAACCAACTGGCAATCGTCGCAACCGTAAATGCGATTGCCGATGGCACGGCGAAACTCCGAGGGAATCGGCCCGCGCAGTTCGATGGTGTGGTAGGAAATACAGCGGCGGGCGTCCACCCGGTACGGCGCGACGATGGCCTGGGTCGGACAGATGGCTAGACAGGCGGTGCAGCGACCACAATGCGTGCCGGTCGACCGGTCCGTCGGTAGCGGCAGATCCACGTAAATCTCGCCAAGAAAGAACCATGAACCGATGCGGCGGTCCAGCAGGTTGCTGTGCTTGCCGATCCAGCCCAACCCGGCTTTCTCCGCCAGCGCTTTTTCCAGCACCGGGGCGCTGTCGGTAAACACCCGATAACCGAATGGACCGATGGCGGCGGCGATGCGTTCGGCCAGTCGTTGCAAGCGCTGTCGCAATACCTTGTGATAATCCCGACCCAGGGCGTAGCGCGACACATAGCCCAGTTCGGGCTGGTTCAGCACGCTCCAGGACGCGGCGGCGGCTGGCGGTAGATAATCCATCCGGGCCGCGATCACTCGCACCGTGCCCGGTAGCAGTTCCGCCGGTCGGCCGCGCTTGAGTCCGTGCCGGGCCATGTAGTCCATTTCGCCGTGAAAGCCTCCGGCCAGCCAGTCGAGCAGCCGCGCCTCATGCGCGCTCAAGTCGATATCGGCGATACCGACCTGTTGGAATCCGAGTTCGCGCCCCCACATTTTGATGGCGGCGGCTAGTTCGGCAAGCTGGGCGTCGTCTGCGGCAACGGTCATGGAAGCGAGTAGAATTAATAAGGAGAAGGTTGGCTTATTGTGCCCCAATCGAGGCGACGAAGGAGGTCTCCCATGCGTGAACTGCCCGTCGAACTGTACCGCGCCGCTCAGGTGCGGGAACTGGATCGCATCGCCATCGCGGAACGCGGCATTCCCGGTTATACCTTGATGAGCCGGGCCGGCGAAGCGGCATGCCAACTGTTGGGCCAGCGCTGGCCGAAAGCGCGGCGGATCGTGGTGGTCTGCGGCGGTGGCAACAACGGTGGCGATGGCTACGTGGTGGCGCGACTGGCCCGTCAAGCCGGGTGCGATGTTCGGGTGCTGGCGGTCACCGACCCGGCCACATTGCGCGGCGACGCGCAAACCGCCTGGCGGGATGCCCGCGCCGCCGAGATCGTGATCGTGCCGTTCAATACCGCCGAATTGCATGATGTCGATCTGATCGTCGATGCCATTCTCGGCACCGGCCTGGAACGGGAGGTCAGCGGCCTCTGGCGGGAAGCCATCGAAGCAATGAACGCCAGCCCCGCCGATATCCTGGCGCTCGATATCCCTTCCGGCCTGCACGCCGACACCGGCACGATTCTGGGGGTGGCGGTCCACGCGGCGGCCACTCTGACCTTCATCGGCCTCAAGCAAGGTCTGTTCACCGGACAAGGACCGGCCTGTTGCGGCGACATCGGTTTTGCGGATCTCGACGTGCCGCCCGACATTTATCCGGCGTTGCATCCCGCCAGTTGGCGTTACGACGGCGAAGACTTGCCGGCGCTGCTGCCGCGTCGTCGGCGCAGCGCCCACAAAGGGCACTTCGGCCATGTGCTGGTGGTCGGCGGCGACTTGGGGATGGCGGGCGCGGCGCGGATGGCGGCCGAAGCCGCCGCCCGCTGCGGCGCGGGGCTGACCAGCATCGCCACCCGGGTCGCCCACGCTGGTTTACAGGCGGCGGTCCGACCGGAACTGATGTTCCACGGCGTCGAAACGCCGGCCGAATTGACCTCGCTGCTGGACCGGGCGACGGTGGTCGCCATCGGGCCGGGACTGGGTCGCGGCGCTTGGGGCCGAACCTTGCTACACGCTGTTCTCGCCAGTGATAAACCGCTGGTGGTGGACGCCGACGCGCTGAATCTGTTGGCCGCCGAGCCGGTTTCTTACGACCATTGGATACTGACGCCGCACCCCGGCGAAGCCGCCCGACTGCTAAAAATGACCCCGGCCGAGGTCGAAGCCGACCGCTTCGCCGCTGTCGAGGAGCTGGCGCTGCGCTTCGGCGGCGTGGCGGTGCTCAAGGGCGCCGGTTCACTGATCGCCAGCAAGGCGGATGGGTTGGTGGCGCTCTGCGCGGCCGGCAATCCGGGCATGGCCAGCGGTGGCATGGGCGACGTATTGACCGGGGTCATTGCCGCGCTGCTGGCGCAGGGACTGCCGCCGTTCGCGGCGGCCCAGGCCGGCGCCTATCTGCATGGGCGGGCTGGCGATCTGGCGGCGCGGGAGGGCGGCGAGCGGGGTCTGCTGGCCACCGATCTGTTGCCCTATTTGCGGCAACTGGTGAATGTCTGAACTATGTTGGAACTTGATCTCGATTCCGCCGCCGCCACCGAAGCCTTGGGAGCGCGGTTGGCCGGCGGGCTGGCGCCCGGTTGCGTGCTCTATCTGAGCGGCGATCTGGGCGCCGGCAAGACCACGCTGACGCGTGGCCTGCTGCGTGCCCTTGGCCATCGCGGCACGGTGAAAAGTCCCACCTTCACGCTGGTGGAACCCTATCAGTTGGCTGGCTGGCGGCTGTTTCACTGGGATCTGTACCGGCTGGCCGATCCCGAGGAACTGGAGTATCTGGGGTTGCGCGATCAGATCGACGGCGAGGCGGTGCTGCTGGTCGAGTGGCCGGCGCATGGTTTCGGCGAACTGCCGCCGGCCGATCTGGAAATCACCCTCGGTTACGCTGGCGAGGGCCGCATCTGCCGGCTGGAATCTCGCTCCCCGCCCGGCCAAGCCATGCTGGTGGGTTTAAAGTAGGCTATTGCTCTTCCATGTCTGTCCACAGCGCACCCAATTCCAGGGCAATGTCGGTAAACGGCTCGACACTGACCGCGTCCTGTTCCTGAAACAGCCCGATCACCGTCCAGCGTTCTTCGCGCAGGGCGAACACTTCCAGAGTATGCGCCAGCGGGTCCACCAGCCAGAGATACGGCACGCCATGGCGGGCATAAACCGGCATTTTGATCACACGATCCGTTTTGGCGGTGGACGGCGACAAGATTTCGCAGACCCAATCCGGCACGACTTCGATTCGATGATCGCGGGGTAGACGCGGCATCCGTTCCCGTCGCCAACCGGCGAGATCGGGAACCAGCACTTCGGTGTCGCGGATGAAGTGAATTTCCGGCTCGTCCAGAATCCACCATCCTCCCGGTCCACCACGCCCTCTGTGATAGGCGGAACCAATATCCATTCCCAAGCCCGAACTGGCTAATGCATGTGGATTGGCGGGGCGTGGTTGCGCGTACAAGCGCCCGTTGATGATTTCGCCGGTCAGGTTGGCTGGCAAAGCTTCCAGTTGGGCATATAAATCATCCGAACGCGTCGCTTTTTCCATCACGGCGGACATCGCGATACCTCCTGCTGGCTCAGCAGTTCTTACGCTTTTTCAACACCTTAGAGCTTTCCTCGGGCAATAACGACATCGGTTGTCGATAACGCTCGATATGGAAACGCCTCTCTCGTTTCACCTCGTCGGCGAAGATCGTGTCGCCGAGGATCGCGTCCACGGCGTGGTCGGGATGGCGGTGCGTCTACGCAATTCCGGCGGCAGAGTCGGTGGATCGTTCACGCCGCCTGGCTTTTTTCCTTTTCCTCTTCCAGATGCTTGCAGTCGATGCACAGTTCCGCCGTGGGCCGAGCTTCCAGCCGGCGCAGGCCGATTTCCACACCGCAGCCCTCGCAGTAGCCGTAATCGTCGCTGGCGAGCCGACCGAGCGCCTTGTCGATCTTGCGCAATAGCTTGCGTTCCCGGTCGCGGGCGCGCAGATTGATCGTGAATTCCTCTTCCTGACTAGCCCGGTCATTTGGGTCCGGCAGGTTCAATGGTTCGTCCTGCATGTTGGTCACGGCGCGTCGACCTTCTTCCATCAGCTCCTGTTTCCAGGCCAGCAGGATGGTGCGAAAGTGGTTTTTTTGCTGGTCATTCATGTACTCCTCACCTTCATTCGCGCGATAGGCCACAAAGCCCGCAAGCGTTTCAGTCATCGTTATCCGCCTTTAGCTTTTTAGAATGCCTCGAAAATCCAATGGCCAGTTGCGCCTGGCCATCCGATGTAACGCTCGGTGGTTATGCGTCAAGCACGGATTATTCTAGAAGGAAACTGCGACACTAGTGTGCAACTTGTGAGGATCGATCATTTAGACACCGCTCAGACAGGCACGCAACGAGGTGGCAAGCCCTTGCAGGAGCTGGAAATAGGCGTCGGGACCCGGCGGCAATTCCGCGCCCAGTGGGTCGAGCACGCCGCGGCGGGCAGCACTGCCGGCGATGATCGTTTCCACCAACGCCGGTTGGAACTGCGGCTCGCTGAACACGCAACGTACCTGAAGATCGCGGATACGGGCCTGAATGTCCGCTACCCGCTTGGCGCCGGGCCGCCGCTCCGCGCTCATCGTCACCGAACCGATCGCGTCCAGGTCGTAGCGTCGTTCGAAATATTGATAGGCGTCGTGAAATACCAGGTAAGGCTGCTGTCTGACCGGTGCCAGTTCCGTGGCCAGTCGCTGGTTCAAGCGGTCGAGGCGTTCGATCAGCGCCGCGCCGTTGCGTTGATAATCGGTGCGATGAGCGACATCCACCTCACCCAGCACGGTCATGATCCGACGCACCATGGCGATGGCGTTGACCGGGTCCAGCCAGACGTGGGGATCGTGATCGGCCTGGTGAACATGCCCGTGCTCATGATCGTCGCCGTCTTCCGGTGTTTCGTGACCGTGTTCGTCATGCCCATGTTCATGCCCATGTGATTCCCAGGCGCCGCCTTCCCGCAGCGGCAGCACCGTCATGCCCGGCGCGTCCAGCAACGCCACGACACGGATCTTGTCTTTGACATTGTCCAGCGGCCGGATCAGAAAACTCTCCAGGTCCGGCCCGATCCAGAACACCACTTGAGCCTGATCGATGGCGCGGGCCTCCGAGGGCTTCAGGCTGTAATCGTGCGGCGAAGCACCGCCGGACACCAGCAACAGCGGTTCGCCCACGCCCTGCATGACGCCGGCCACCAACGAGTGTACCGGCTTGATGCTGGTCACGATCTGGGGCTGGGTGGCCAGGGCGACCAGCGGCAGGAACAGCAGTCCTCCCAACAGTTTTTTCAGTACGCCCGCTCTCATTGGATTAAACTGCATCGTTTCACTCCTGATGTTATGTTATAGAATAACATTTGTTATAAGATAACACTTCAAACATTCAGTCAAGCTGAAATGATGGAGCCTTCCATGCGGCAAGCCGGAGATCTGAGCTGTGCACCTTCGATCGACGCGCAACAGGCGCTGGCGCGGGCGGAAGCCTTGTGCCAGCAGCGTGGCGCCCGCCTTACCGACTTGCGTCGGCGTGTGCTGGAAATCATCTGGAGCAGTGCCACGCCGCTGGGTGCGTACACCATTCTCGACGTGTTGCGCGACGACGGCCGCCAAGGTGCGCCGCCCACCGTGTACCGGGCACTGGATTTTCTGTTGGCGCAGGGCTTGATCCATCGGCTGGCCTCGCTGAACGTATTCACCGGCTGCCGGCGGCCGGGTAGTCACCACAGTGGCCAGTTTCTGATCTGCCGGGATTGCGGCCGAGTCAGCGAATTGAGCAACCCGGCGATCGACGAATTGCTGCGCGCCGAAACCGACGCCCGTGGCTTCGAGGTGCTGGCGCAGATCGTGGAGATTCTCGGCCGCTGCCCGGACTGCCTGGAGAAGCCGACGCGTCATGACTGAGCTGTTGCTGACAGCCGAAAACATCGGCCTGACCATCCGAGGCAACCCGATCCTGCACAACGTCAACCTGCGGGTCGCGGCCGGAGAAATTGTCGCCCTGATCGGCCCGAACGGTGCCGGTAAATCCACCCTGGTGCGGGTGTTGCTGGGCTTGCTGCGACCGGACAGCGGCCGGGTCTGGTCGCGGCCTGGCCTGCGGATCGGCTACATGCCGCAGCGGCTGGCGCTGGACGGCACCCTACCGCTATCCGTGCAGCGCTTCGTGACCCTCGGTACTCCGGCGGCGCGGGCGCGAGTGCAAGCGGTACTGGCTGAAGTCGGCGCCGCCCATGTGCTCGATTCGCCGGTGCAGGCGGTTTCCGGTGGCGAACTGCAACGGGTGATGCTGGCCCGTGCCCTGCTGCGCGAGCCTGATTTGCTGGTATTGGACGAACCGATTCAGGGCGTGGACCTGAATGGTCAATACGAGTTGTACGACCTGATCGGCGGCCTGCGCCGCACCCATGGTTGCGGGATGCTGATGGTCTCGCATGAACTGCATCTGGTGATGGCCACCACCGATCACGTTCTGTGCCTGAACCGGCACGTCTGCTGCTCCGGTCATCCCGATCACGTCGCCCGCGATCCCGCCTACCTGGATCTGTTCGGCATCGACGGCGCGCGGCGGTTGGCGGTTTACCATCACCATCACAACCACCATCACGATCTGCACGGCGCCGTGATGCCGGACCTGCCTCTTCCTTCCGCGTCGGGAGGAGAGGGCAGCCATCGTCCGTTCGTGGAGCAGGACCATGGATGATTTCCTGGCGCGCGCCCTGCTCGGCGGCGTTGGCGTGGCGCTGGCCGCCGGCCCGTTGGGCGCGTTCATCGTCTGGCGGCGCATGGCCTATTTCGGCGACACCCTGGCGCATTCGGGGCTGCTGGGCATCGTGCTCGGTACCGTGCTGAATCTCAACCTGCAACTCGGCGTGGCGATCACCTGCTTGGTGGTGGCGCTGGTGCTGGTGCTGCTGCAACGACAGCGCCGGCTGGCGACGGACACCCTGCTGGGCATTCTTGCCCATACCACGCTGTCGCTGGGATTGGTCGCGCTGGCGTTTCTGGAAACGGTGCGGGTCGATCTGACCGCTTATCTGTTCGGCGATATTCTGGCGATCGGCCCAATCGATTTGTACTGGATCTGGGGTGGCGCCTTGCTGGCGCTGGGGGCGTTGGCCGGGCTGTGGCGGCCGCTGCTGGCGATCACCGTGCACGAGGAACTGGCGCAGGTGGAAGGCGTGCCGGTCTTTCCCGTCCGGCTGGCGTTCATGCTGCTGGTGGCCATCGTCATCGCCGTGGCGATGAAGGTGGTCGGTATTCTGCTCATCACCTCGCTGCTGATCATTCCGGCGGCGGCGGCGCGGCGTTTCGCCCGCTCGCCGGAAGGCATGGCGCTACTGGCCAGCGGACTGGGCTGCGCGGCGGTGGGGCTCGGCTTGTGGGCTTCGCTGCGTTGGGATACCCCAGCCGGACCGTCGGTCGTGCTGGCCGCCGCCTTTCTGTTCGTGCTGAGTTCGATGGTCCCCGGCCGGTCATGGCGCTAAGCGCTACAGTTCTCGCAAGCTGCGCCAGGGGGGGTGGCTCAGTGCCGAACGCGCGCCCAGCAGTCCGGCCAAACCCACCCCCAGCACACCCACGCCACCGCCGAGCGGCCAGATCCATGGATTCCATTGATAGGGGAATTCGAAGACCCGCGCGGCCAGCACATAGCCCAGCACGGTTGCGGCGGTGGCGGCCAGTATCCCGGCCAACAACCCCAGCGTGGCGAATTCCGCCAGCAGGCTTTGCCGCACCACCGCCCGCCGCGCGCCCAGGGTGCGCAGCACGGCACTTTCGAAGCGGCGTTCGTCCTGAGTGGCCTGAATGGCCGCGTACAACACCACCAGTCCGGCCGCCAGAGTGAACAGGAACACGTATTCGACGGCGGCGATCACTCGGTCCATGATCTCACGGACCTTGCTCATCAGCGCATCCACGTCCAGCACCGTTATCGATGGATATTGGCGCACCAGGTCCGCCAGTAGCGGCTTCTGGCCGGCGGGTAGATGGAAGCTGGTGATCCAGGTCGCCGGATAGTTGTCCAGCACGCCGGACGGGAATACCACGAAGAAATTGGCCCGAAACGAATCCCATTCGACGCTGCGTAAACTGACGACTTTCGCTGGTAACTCCTGGCCGGCGGTCTGGAAGCGCAGGGTGTCGCCCATGGCGATGCCGAGCTCTTTCGCCAGCCCGGTTTCCACCGAAGCGACGCCCTGACCCTGATCGCCCGGCTTCCACCAGCGGCCGGCGAGAATGCGGTTGTCCTCCTGCAAGCGGTCGGTCCAGGATAGATTGAACTCCCGTTCCACCAAGCGCTTGGCGCGCGGATTGTCGTAATCGTCCGGTCCCACCGCCCGCTCGTTGATCGCCGTCAGTCGCCCGCGCACCATCGGAAACAGCTCCGCGTCGTGTAAGCCATGCTCGCGCAGGAAGGCGCGTACCCCGGCCACTTCGCCGGGCTGGATGTTGATCAAGAAATGATTGGGCGCATCGGCCGGCAGGCTGGCCCGCCAGTTGGCCAACAAATCGGTACGCACCAAGGTCAACATCAGCAGCGCCATCAAGCCCAGACCCAGCGCGACCACCTGTACCGCGCTACCCGATCCGCGTCGGGCGATGTTGGCCAGCCCAAATCGCCAGGCTACCCCAACCCGACCGCGCAACAGACCCAGCGCTTGCACCAAGCCCCAGGCCGCCAGTGCCAGCGCCGCCACCGTGCCCGTCACCCCGGCGCAGACGTACAGCGCCAGCCGCCATTCCCCCGCTTGCCAGATCAGCAGCGCCAGTGTCGCCGCCACGGCGGGACCGTATAGCGCCAGCAAGCGCGGGTTGACCGGACCGAGATCGCGGCGCAGCACCCGCAGCGGCGGCACTTCCCGCAGTCGTAGCAACGGCGGCAGACCAAAGCCGAGTAGGGTCACGAAACCGGTTGCCAGCGCCGGCAGGATCGGTTGCCAGGACGGCGCTGGCAGCTCGCCATTGCCGAGCAGTTGGCCGAGCACGCCGCTCAAGCCGTACTGAGCGAGATATCCGACCAGCAGGCCCGCCACGCCGGCCAGCAGCGCCAAGGCCAGCAGCTCCAGTAGGAACAGCCGGACGATCAGCGTTTCGGTGGCGCCGACGCAGCGTAGGATGGCGACGCTGTCCCAGTGACGGGCGGCGAAGCGGCGAGCGGCGATGGCCACCCCGACGCCGGCCAGGATCACACTGACCAATGCCGCCAGGCTCAAGAATCGCTGCGCCCGTTCCAGTGCCGTTCGCAATTCGGCGCGGGCATCGCGCACGCCTTGCAGCTTTTCGCCGGTCGCCAGCCGGGATTGCGCCCAAGTGTTGAACGCGACCAGCGCCGCCGGCTCGCCGGCCAGCAACAGGCGGTATTCGACCCGGCTACCGGGCTGTACCAGTTGGGTCGAAGGAATGTCGGCCAAATTCATCATCAGGCGCGGCGCGATGCTGAACAGATCGCCGGCCCGATCCGGCTCATAGGCTAGCACCGCCCCAATCTGGAACTCGCGGCTGCCGAGATGAACCGTATCACCGACCTGAAGACCCAGCACCTGCAACAACCGTTCGTCCAGCCAGACCTGACCTGGATCGGGGATGGTGTCGATGGCGCGGGGTGGATCGAACGGCCGGTCGCTGATTTGCAGGATACCGCGCAGCGGGTAAGCGGGGCCGACCGCCTTGACTTCGGCCAGTTGAGTCAGGTCGCCGGACAGCACCACGCTGCGGAAACCCAAGGTCTCCGCGACCCGCAGGCCACGTCGGCGGGCCTCATCGGTCAGTAGCGCTTGAATCGGATTCGGCGCGGAGACCACTTCATCGGCACCCAACAGCTCGCTGGCCTTGCGTTCCATGGCCTGCTGGATGCGGTCAGTGAAAAAACCGACGGCGGCGACGCTGGCGACGGCAATCAACAGGGCAATCGCCAGTACCCGTAGTTCACCGGATTGCCAATCGCGGCGCAAAGCCCGCAAGGCCATGCGGCCGATATTGCGCCAGTTCGGGAAATCGGCTCCGAGTGGGGAATTCGAGGTTGCGGTTTTCGGCATGGCTTCAAACCGGGTGGAGGCGTTGCGTCGGTTCCGCGCGCAAGCGGCCGTCGTCCAGTTCCAACATTCGATCGCAATAGGCGGCCAGTTCGGGATCGTGAGTGACCAGAATCAAGGTGGTACCCTGTTCTCGATTCAGCGCGAACAGCAGTTCGACGATGCGATGGCCGGTTTTCTGGTCCAAATTGCCGGTCGGTTCGTCGGCGAACAGCACGTCGGGATTGCCGGCGAAGGCGCGGGCGATGGCCACTCGCTGTTGTTCGCCACCGGAGAGTTGCGAGGGATAGTGCCGGGCGCGGACCCGCAAGCCGACCCGTTCCAGCAGCTCCAGTGCCTGCCGGCGGGCGTCGGGTTGGCCAGCCAACTCCAGCGGCAGCATGACGTTTTCCAGCGCGGTCAGTCCGGTCAGCAGTTGGAAGGACTGGAACACGAAACCGACTCGTCGTGCCCGCAACAGGGCGCGGCCATCCTCGTCCAGGCCACCAAGATCGACCCCCGCCAGCCACACCCGGCCTTGGCTGGGCACATCCAAGCCGGCCAGCAGACCCAGCAGGGTCGATTTACCGGAACCGGAGGCGCCGATCACCGCCACGCTTTCGCCCTTGCCGATGCTGAAGTTGATGTCGTCGAGGATGAGCAGCGGACCTTCCGGGCTGACGACCTGCTTGCTCAGCCGCTCGGCCCGCACGATACCGCTGGCGGACTGGTTGTCCACTGGCGGCGCGGCGGTTACGCTTACTCCGCTGGCCGCTTCCAGGTCATGATCCACGCGCATTGCCAGGTTCTCCGATGATGAAAACGAATCACTCACCTTGTTTACCGATTTTGCTGTTGGGGCTGATGGTTTTATTCGGTTCCGCGGTCCGCGCCGAATCGCCGGTGATTCTGGTGCTGGGCGACAGTTTGAGCGCCGGTTACGGGATACCGGTCGAAAAGGGTTGGGTCAGCTTGCTGCAACGCCGATTGGTGGAGCGCGGTTTCCCGTACCGGGTGGTCAACGCCAGCATCAGCGGCGACACCACCAGCGGAGGTCTGAGCCGGCTGCCGGCGGCGCTGGAGCTGCATCGTCCCGCCATCGTCGTTCTGGAACTGGGCGCCAACGATGGCTTGCGCGGTCAACCGCCGATGGCGATGAGTCGCAATCTGTCACGGATGATCGAACGATCCCAGCAGGCCGGCGCGCGGGTGTTGCTGGCGGAGATGCGTATTCCGCCGAATTATGGCCCCCTGTATGCGCAAAAGTTTCAAGCGACGTTCGGGGAACTGGCCCAGCACTATGCGATTCCCTTGATTCCATTCTTGTTGGACGGCGTGGCGGGCAATCCGGCGCTGATTCAGGACGATGGCTTGCATCCGCGTGCCGAGGCGCAGCCGCAGATTCTGGATAACGTCTGGGCGGTGCTGGAACCGGCGTTGAAGTCGTGATGGTTTATCAGGCGGCTCATCCTCACCGGTCATGATGGCGCGCGTCGATCGCTCCCGAGCTTAGCGGAAGAGACGTTTTTTCATCGCGCCTGCTCGTCGATGCGTTGGCGTTGCTGCTGGGCGGCATCCTGGATTTGCGATTCCAGTTGGCGCGCTTTGTCTAATGCTTCGGTTTGCGCACGCAGCGGGTTGTCGGGTTTGGCGGTGGATTTCGGTGCGTCGTGCTCCTTGGAACAGGCACCCAGCGCCAGTAGTAACAGACCGCCTAGCAGGATGGAACGCAGGCTCATGGATTCAACTCCTCTTGGATGTAATCAGAACAGATTGGATAGACTACCATTACATTGGTAATGGAAGGATACCTCCATCGTGTTTTGCAGGATTTTGTGGTGGATCATCCACCGAACTGTTCCGCCGAGGCGTGGTGAGCATCAAGATTGAGGGCTGTGGGAGCGCAGTTGCCGGATTGGGTTGAATAGAATCAACTGGTTAAGAAGTTTATTGATATAAAACACCCCATATCGGTGTAATTTATTGCGCCTTTTAGGAGGGACTACTACTCGTTAGGCGCGAAAGCGTAGGAGTGATAAAAATGGCAACCAGAAACTATGATCCGATTGAACAAGCAATTATTAACGCTTTATTGAACTTTTATCCTATTGCTATAAAAAATAACTATAGTGACCCTAATTGGACAAAAGGGGTAAAAGCAATTTTTGGTGGTATTGGAAATCAAAGAGGATATAAAACTTATTTCTCGGATGGCGCTGGGCGTCCATTTAATCAAATTCAGCAAGACATTAGTAACCAAGCGTTAGGAGGAGCACATGTCCCAAATATTTTTGGTGAATGGCTATACGATATTCTTTGGTGGGAACAAAATCAGAGTGGGTATGTTACAGACATTCCATTAGTTTGTGAATTGGAATGGGGTAATATTAACGCTGTTAAAGATGATTTCCAAAAATTGTTACTCGCTAGATCTAAATATAGAATTATGATATTCCAATGTGGTCGTAATATTATTCAATGGTTCAAAGCGCAAATTCAGCAATTTAATCTCACTCAAAATGGTGATCAATACTTATTTTGCTCATGGGAAGGAAACAATAAAGGTTTCTACTTTGAATTATACGTTCACCCATAACGTATAGGGCGGACAGAGCGCAGGGAAACCTGCTTAACTGGTCGTTGCACCTGACCGTGCTACACACGGCAGATGAACGAAAGCGTTAGGTGAAGAAGGAGAACATAGAAATGAAAGAAAAGTTGGGTTCTTCGAGGATTCATGTGGAAACTGGCGCTTGATACCTCATAAATGAGACCTTCATAATTAGCAGATCACAATTAACTAATTAATTTATAAATAATTAAACCTGGTCGCCCGCCAGTTCGGCAGACTGAAATCGATCTCGGGTGGCCAGCTCCACAAGAATCCTCGAAGAAACTAAAAACGGGAAATCCCCTTCCCCTTGCGGGGGAGGGAGACTTGTGTGTAACGGATAGCATTAAAGAGCCGATTGGAGAACTCACATGATTACACTTGATGGTATTACACATCGCCATCCTGAGATACTCAGTGGCGCACCCGTGTTTGTAGGCACTCGTGTTCCAGTTCGTTCCCTATTTGACTACCTAGAGGGGGGCGACACTTTAGAAGAATTTCTCCACCAATTCCCCTCAGTTAAACGCGAGCAAGCCATTGCCGTGCTTGATGCGGCTTACGAATCGGTCACGGCAGATGCGCATCCTGCTTGACGAAAATTTCCCGGTTGATTTCGCTAAATTGTTAGTCGGGAATGAAGTCGCGGTTACTCATGTTCATAGCCTTGGCTGGGCAGGTATCAAAAATGGCGAATTGCTTCGTCGCGCATATAGCGTTTGCGAAGTATTCGTCACCTTGGATCGTAATTTAGAATTTCAGCAGAATATTAAGGTGCTGCCTTTCGGTATTGTGGTTGTATGTGTTCGTTCCAATCGTATTGCGGATCTTGTCCCACACATTACCAGCATATTGGAGGCTGCAAGCCGTGTTGCACCGGGCCAAGTCGATAAAATTGGTACTTGACTAAGCAGCGCGGCCTCGGCGAGTAAAGATCTTAATGCGCGCATAAATGAGAGCCACCCATGAAACCTCGCATCAGCATGATTACCTTAGGTGTTCGCGATCTTGCGGCATCCGTGAAATTCTATGAAGAGGGCCTTGGCTTTCCGCGAATGGAATCTCCTCCAACGGTGGCATTCTTCACGCTCAACGGCACTTGGTTGGGGCTATATGGACGCGAGGCATTGGCTGAGGATGCCACGGTATCTGCGGAAGGACATGGCTTTGAATCATTTTCCCTCGCCCACAATGTCCAGTCGGAAGCGGAGGTCGATGAAGTCATCAACCAAGCCATTGCGGCTGGCGCAACCCTCGTAAAGAAACCACAGAAAGTGTTCTGGGGCGGGTACAGCGGATACTTCAAAGATCTGGATGGTCATCTATGGGAAGTCGCGCACAATCCCCACTTTTGGATTGGGCCGCGCGACGTAGCGTGATCCAGCAGCAATCAATAAGGAAACATCGTCATGAATGCGGAAGATTTGCGGTCGATACAGGCTCCGTTGAAAGAACGCTACCGTGAAGCACCAGAGGCAGCGCTGATCACGCTGCGCGCCCAAGGAAGCCTCGGCGAAGGGGTCAGATGCAAGATCGAGACGGGCAAGGGACTTGTGACCGCCGGCTTGCACCCCGCCACCGGCGGCAACGGGCTTAGCGCCTGCTCGGGCGACATGCTGCTTGAGGCGCTGGTGGCCTGTGCCGGGGTCACTTTGAACGCGGTCGCCACGGCGCTGGGCATCACGCTGCGAGAGGCCACGCTTCAGGCAGAAGGCGAACTCGACTTCCGAGGAACCTTGGGTCTGTCCAAGGCGGCTCCGGTTGGCTTCCAGAATATCCGCCTGCAATTCACACTCGACACCGATGCCTCGCAAGAGCAGATCGACACGCTGCTGCGCCTGACCGAGCGATACTGTGTGGTGTACCAAACGTTGGCTCGACCACCTACGTTGACGATAACGCGAAAGCTGGTCGACGCCTGAGCGTCTTCGAAGAGCCTGCCAAGAGAGTCGTATGATGAGCTGGACCTTGAAATATCTTGCTTCCCTGGCTCGATTGACCGCGATTTTTGCGTTGATCGCCAGCGCCACCGCGTTTGCGGAAACCCGACAAGAGCATGTGCACCACATGGCGCATGGCGTCATGCCTTTCGATATCTCGCAAACCGTGCATATCTTCAAGATGACCGAATCTGGAGGCGTGCAAAAGGTCATCGCCAAAGATCCAGCCGCGACCGATCAGATAGCGCTCATTCAACGGCATCTTCAGCACGAAGCCGAGAACTTTCAGCAAGGCGACTATTCGGACCCGGCAAAATTGCATGGAGCGGACATGGCGGGGCTCAAGGACCTTCAAACCGGTGCCTCGCGCATCAAAGTCTCGTACGCGGCGCTCCCCGACGGCGCTGAAATTACCTTTGCAACGACCGATCTACACTTGTTGACCGCACTGCATCGTTGGTTCGGCGCTCAGTTGCACGAGCACGGCGCCGACGCCAGATCGGAGTGAGCGAGAGTGGTCCACTGCATCAATTCAGCGACCCCAAAGAGGTGGGGCGCTGAATTAGCGGCTTGTCGCTAAAACCTCCAAATCACAGCACCACCGGCTCCGGCTCCAGTTCGACACCAAACGTCGCTTGCACCGACTCTTGAATCGCCCCGGCTAGCCGCAGCACATCCGTGCCGCATGCTCCACCACGATTGACCAGCACCAGCGCCTGCTTTTCGTAAGCCCGCACCGGTCCGAGATCGCGCCCCTTCCAGCCGCAGCGCTCGATCAACCAGCCGGCGGCCAGTTTCACGGTCCCGTCGGCCTGCGGATAGTGCGGCAACTCGGGAAACCGTGCCGCGAGGCGAGCAAAGGTCACCGCGTCCACCACCGGGTTCTTGAAGAAACTGCCGGCATTGCCCAAGCACACCGGGTTCGGCAGCTTGCGGGAGCGGATCGCCATCACCGCATCGGAAATTTGCCGCACCGTCGGGGTGGCAATACGTCGTTGTTCCAATTCTCGCGCCAGTTCGGCGTAACGGATTTCCGGCTGCCAGTGTTTCGGCAGTCGGAACGTTACGTGGGTGATCAAATAGCGCCCGGCCGCTTCCCGTTTGAACACGCTGTCCCGGTAACCGAACCGGCAGGCGGCGTGGTCGAAGGTCATCGTCGCGCCGGTCTCCAGATCCACCGCCTCTAATTGCTGAAACCGTTCCGCCATTTCCAGGCCGTAAGCGCCGATATTCTGGATCGGGGCTGCGCCGACCGTGCCGGGAATCAGCGACAGGTTTTCCAGGCCCGGCCAGCCGCGTTCCAGCGTCCAGCGCACGAAATCGTGCCAATTTTCGCCCGCGCCCGCGCGCACGATCCAGGCATCGGTTTCTTCCGCCAGCAACTCCCGTCCCGGAATCCGCACATGCAGCACCAACCCCTCGAAATCGCCGGTCAGAATGACATTACTGCCGCCACCCAGCACGAAGCGCTGCAAATACCGCCATTCGAGCGTGGTGGCCAACGCGGCGAGCTGGGCTGGCGTCTCGACGGCGGCAAACCAGGCGGCGCGGGCTGGCAATCCGAAGGTGTTGAAGGATCGCAGCGCCACGTTGCGCGATAAAATAGCGGTTGACTGACTCATGAAAGACCGGTTTGGTAAGCTGGAAATACAAAATGTAATCCCTTCCGGCGCATATGAAAATCCATGCAACAAAAAACCCGCCGTTCAGGCGGGTCTTGGGAAGCCGGTCGGGTTCTCAGGCCGCTACCGGCAGCGCGGCCCGTAATTTCTTCATGGCATTGGTTTCCAACTGGCGGATGCGTTCGGCCGATACCTTGTATTCCGCGGCCAGCTCGTGCAGGGTTGGCTTGTCGTCGTTCAACCAGCGGCGCTGCACGATGTCCCGGCTGCGCGGGTCCAACCGCTCCAGCGCCGCGCCGAGCTGGCTGACGGTTTGATCTTCCCAGTCTTCTTGTTCCAAGGTCTCCGACGGATCGGCCTGCTCGTCGCGCAGGTAGGCCGACGGCGCATAGCTTTCGATCTCGTCGTTGCCATCGGCTTCCGGTGCCGGGTCGAACGAGACATCGTGACCGCTCAGACGCGATTCCATCTCCAGCACGTTGTCGGGGCTGACGCCCAACTCGCGGGCGACCGTGTTCACTTCCTCGTTGTTCAGCCAGCCCAGCCGCTTCTTGGAGCCGCGCAGCTTGAAAAACAGCTTGCGCTGCGCCTTGGTGGTGGCCACCTTGACGATGCGCCAGTTGCGCAGGATGAATTCGTGGATTTCCGCCCGAATCCAATGCACGGCAAACGACACCAGCCGCACGCCGTGCGCCGGATCGAAACGCTTGACCGCTTTCATCAGGCCAATGTTGCCTTCCTGGATCAAATCGCCCAGCGGCAGGCCGTAACCCAGATAGCCGCGCGCGATATGCACCACGAAGCGCAGGTGCGCGACGATCAGGCGTTGCGCCGCTTCCAGGTCGTTGCGCAGTTGCAGACGCCGAGCCAGATCCTGTTCTTCCTCGGCGCTTAGCATCGGCACCTGGCTGACCGCCTGGATGTAGCTCTCCAGACTGTCGACCGGTACCGGCAGGTTTTGCATGCGCGGAACCAGTGCAGTCGTTGTCATCTTCATTCACTCCACCCTTGCAGGATATTCATTATTGGTAATTTTAGCACTCGCGACCTAAGAGTGCCAAAGTTGTCGAAAAGTTCCAGTGCTGCCGCGCTGGCCCGATCAAGTGCCGACCTCTTCGTCCAGCAAGGCGGCGACGAATTCGCTGGCATCGAACGGCCGCAGGTCTTCGATGCTCTCGCCGACGCCGATGAAGCGGATCGGCAGGCCCAGCCGGCGGGCGATGGCGAACACGATGCCGCCCTTGGCGGTGCCGTCGAGCTTGGTCAGGATCAGGCCGGTCACACCGACCGCTTCGTGGAATTGCACGGCTTGGTTCAGCGCGTTCTGGCCGGTGCTGGCGTCCACCACCAGCAACACTTCATGCGGGGCCGTGGCATCGACCTTGCCAGAGACTCGTTTGATCTTCTTGAGTTCCTCCATCAGGTTCGATTGCGTGTGCAGACGACCGGCGGTATCAGCGATGACCACCTCCACCGTTCGGGCCTTGGCGGCCTGAATGGCGTCATAGATCACCGACGCGGCATCGGCGCCATGGTGTTGAGCAATGACCGGAATGCGATTGCGTTCGCCCCAGATCTGCAACTGCTCGATGGCGGCGGCGCGGAAGGTATCGCCGGCCGCCAATAGCACCGAATGCCCGTCGTCTTGCAGTTTTTTGGCGAGCTTGCCGATGGTGGTGGTCTTGCCGACCCCGTTGACCCCAACCGTGAGAATGACATAGGGCCGGGATTCGCTGGGTTGCCAAGGTTGCTGGCAGGGGATGAGGATATCCAGCAGTTCCTCGCGCAGCGCTTGCAGCAGCGTCGGCACATCGTGCAGTTGCTGGCGCGAAACCCGTTCGCCCAATCTTTTCATCAGGTGATTGGTGACGTCCACGCCGACATCGGCCAGTAACAGGCGGCTCTCCAGTTCCTCCAAGACTTCGTGGTCCAGCTTGCGGCCGGTGAACAGGCCGGACAGCCCCGCAACCAGGCTTTGGCGGGTGCGACGCAACCGGTCGCGCAAGCGGGCGAAACGTTCGGGCTTGGGTTCGGCGGACTCGATCGTCGCCTCGGGGACGCGGTCCTTGCGGAACGGGAGGTGAATCGGTCGGTTCAGGACTTCGAACAGGCTGGCTTTCTTGCGTTCCGGGGTTTCGGCCGTGGCTGGAGGGTTGGCATTGTGTTTGGAATCAGGCATGAATTGGGTCCAGGGAAGAAGGCGGCGTGGTTGTGCCGGTGGGTTATTCGTATATCGGAGCTGGGAGCTTGGCCGACAAGCTCAAGGCAAAGTCCATCGCCAGATGGGCGATGAAGAGGGTTTCGGGGTGGTGGAGGGTGCAACGGATCGTGTGTTCGTCTACCTTTTCAGTGCAATCAACTCGATCCGTGCAGGTCCGTCATTGACGAACATCATCCGTTGTCCACCCACGGCGTATTGCGCTTCAGCGATCCGTGAGGCTGGTTTGTTGCGCGAGCCGCGCGCCGATCAATAGCATCTCGACCCGGCAATTTCAACCTCCTAATCAACGCATAAGTCCCGCAGAGGCTTGGCTGCGGGAAGGCGGGGGCGACGAGGATTAGAGCCAGCATGGCGGTAGGTGGGCGAGGTGAAATGATGGGGTATGCGAGGGACCTTTGCTATTTTTTGCGTGGGTTGCGGATTGTGGTGGTTGCCAAGAATACGCCGCGCCTTGACGGAGTTACAATACGTTGGCAATTTCGGGCCGCCCGCCGCGGATTTTCCCACTGCCCGATTCTTCTCGTCGTCCAAGCTGGACTATGTTGCCATGAATGATCCTGCTTCTCCGCCTTCACTGGTTCCACGCTTGCTCGGCTCCGAGGACCCTCCACCGTTTACCGTGGTCAATCCAGATGGTCAGTTTCCGCTGGTGCTGGTCTGCGACCACGCCAGCAACGCGGTGCCCGCCGCGCTGAAGCAGCTCGGCCTGGGGCTGGGGGAACTGACCCGGCACATTGCCTGGGATATCGGTGCGGCCGGCGTCACCCGCCGGTTGGCGGCGCGGCTGGACGCGCCGGCGGTGTTATGCGGCTACTCGCGGCTGGTGATCGACTGCAACCGTCCTCCCGGCGATCCTACTTCGATCGCCGAGCTCAGTGACGGTACCTTTGTGCCCGGCAACCGTGCTCTCGACGATGCCGCCGTCGAGGCGCGGGTGAACGAGGTATTCTGGCCCTATCACCAGGCGATCACCCAGATGTTGGCGCAGCACTGGCGGCACGGTCATGGCCGGGCACCGGCGTTGATCGCCATTCACAGCTTCACGCCGACGATGAACGGGTTCCGCCGTCCGTGGCATCTCGGCGTGTTGTGGAACCGCGATTCGCGGTTGGCTGGACCGCTACTGGGCCGGTTCCGCGTCGATCCCGAACTGTGCGTCGGCGACAACGAGCCCTATTCCGGGCGCGAGGTCGGTTTCACCATGGACACCCACGGTGGCGCGGCCGGGTTGCCGCATGTGGAGGTGGAAATTCGCCAGGATCTACTGATCGACGAGGCTGGTCGAGAGCGCTGGGCGGCGATACTGGGCGGCGTTCTGGCCGCGGTGCTGCGGGACGAAACGCTGTACGAGGTCAAACATTACTGAATTTCGGTACTATCGACAGCTACAGATTGTAGTATAGTTTTATTGACATCCGTATAGAGGTATGCCTACCGGAGAAAGCGCCAATCATGGCTGCGACGAGGGGGACGAACAATGCCACGGAAATGAATCGCCCGCGAACTCACATGGCGGTTCCGACCGCGACGCCCAACCCATCGGCGATGGCGAATCGCCTGCGAGTTCGCAGGGTGGTGCTGGCGCTGCTTTACGTGGTGGTCTGGGTGGGTTTCTGGCATGTATCGATCGCGCTGAATCTCATCAGCGGGGTCAGTCTTTGGTATCCGTCAGCCGGATTGACCTTCGCCATTCTGCTGGAATATGGCGTGCGTGCGTTGCCCCTACCGATTGGCGCCGCCTTGCTGGCTGGTTTGTCCCTCTGGTCCTGGGAACAGTGGCCCTATTATTTACTTAGTGCTTTTATTCCTCCGCTTGGCTACGCCGTGGCCGCCCACATCCTGCGGGATTATCCGGATCCGCGTTCCCATGGCAGGTGGCATTTCAACGACCCGCAGCGGGTCGCGGTCTTCCTCGCCGCCGGCGTTGGTGGGTCCCTGTTCGCGGCGCTGATCGGTGCTCAGATTTTGCATTTCGCCGGCCTGCTGCCATCGCGGGCATCGTTGCCGCAGGCGATGCTGGGTTGGTGGGTTGGCGACTTTATCGGGGTGGTTATTTTTGCGCCGCTGGCCTTGATTTTCGCCGCGCCGCTGGCCCGGCAGTTCGGTCGAGGGGAACCGCCGCGCCTGCCCAAGTCCTGGGTGGCGGTCGATCCGCCATCGACGCGCCTGGTGCTGTTGCAGGGGGTGGTGGCGATCCTGCTGCTGGGCGGCTTGTTCTGGATCCCGTACCGCTTCTGGCAGAACCAACCGTATCCTTTCATGACCCTGCTGTTGCTGCCGGTGCTGATCTGGACTGTGGCGACCCGTGGTATCCGCGGTACCCTGGTGGTCGTGCTGCTGTACGAACTGGGCATCGTGACGATGGTGACGTTGTTCGGCCAAGCCGAGCGGGTGCTTCAATATCAGGTGGTGATGGTGGCCATGGTGGCGTCTGGCTTGTTGGCCGGCGCGGTTTCCCAGTCCCGGTTGGCCAGTATCGTGCGCTTTCGCGATCTGGTCGAAGTGTCCAATGACCTGTTGTGGGAGTTTGATGCCAGCGGCCGTTTGTACCAGTTGAGCGGGCAATTGGCCCGGATCGCTGCCGTGCGAGAGGAACGGTTGCGGGCGCACTGGAGCCAGTATGTGATCCAACAGGAACAGGATACCGATCTGGCCGTGCTGCGAGCGACGATTCGGCAGCGACGGCCATTCCGGCACATGGTGTTACGAGTCCGCCTGCCGGGGCGGGAGCAGTCGGCTTGGACGCACAATAGCGGTTTACCCATGTTCGACGAAGATGGCGAGTTTTTGGGCTATCGCGGCACCACCGTTGACATTACCACCCGTAAGAAGGCCGAGGCGCTGCTGCGGAATTACGACCAGGCGCTGGAAGCCGAGGTGGCGGAGCGTACCCGTGCCCTGACCGAATTCAGCAAGCGCAACTGGCAGATGGCCAATTTTGACAGCTTGACCTCCCTGCCCAACCGCAACCTGTTCTTCGAACACCTGCGCAAGGGCTTGCAGCAGGCGCGGCGACGGCAGCGGTTGCTGGCGCTGCTGCTGGTCGATCTGGATGGTTTCAAGGCGGTGAACGATACTTTCGGTCACGATATGGGTGATGAATTGCTCCGGCACATCGCCGAACGCCTGCGGCGTTGCGTGCGTGCCACCGATACCGTGGCTCGTCTGGGCGGCGATGAGTTCACGGTGGTTTTGCCCGATCTCGAACACATTGACGGCGCGAGCGCCGTGGCGTGGAAGATCATCGAATGCTTGGCGGAGCCGGTGCCGCTGGGAGAGGCGAGCGGTATGGTGACGGCCAGCGTCGGGATCGCCGTGTACCGGCCGGAATCACCGGACAGTCTCGAACTGGCGATGACGCTGCTGCGGCAGGCCGATGCCGCCATGTACGCCGCCAAGCGAGCCGGCAAGAACGCTTGGCGGTTCGCCGAGACGGTCGATTCCGATCCGTCGTAAGCGGGACCGGAGCGCTAGGTCGCTTCCAGGTGCTCAATGCGCAGTTGCAGCCGGCGTTCGCCGCGCCACTCGTTTACGTCCAGGCGGTAGGCGGCCCGTACCCGCGCCGTGCCGGGGTTGAATCCGACCGCCCGCCGGAAGGCGATCGCTTCCAGCGCCAGCGATGTCCCCGGTGGTCGCAACCACAATTTGAGGTGCTGGTCCTTCAGGATGCGATGCGAATTCACCTCGAACAGCCCGTCGAACAGCGGCTCGGGGAAGCCCTGTCCCCAAGGGCCGGCCTCGCGTAGCAGTTCGGCGATCTCCAGGGAAAACTCTGCTGGCGCCAGTTCACCATCGCTCAGCAAGCGGCCATGCAGATCGTCGTCGCTCAGCCACTGGCGAGTTTCGGTGTCGAACGCTTGGTTGAACGTCTCGAAATGCTCGCTTGCCAGCGTCAGGCCGGCGGCCATGGCATGACCGCCAAAATGGCTGATCAGGCCGGGATGTCGGGCCGCCACCGAGGCTAGGGCGTCGCGCAGATGCATTCCCGCCACCGAGCGTCCCGATCCCTTGATATTGCCGTCCCGATCCGGTGCGAAGACGATCACCGGCCGGTTCAACTGTTCTTTCAGCCGGCCGGCGATGATGCCGACCACGCCCTGATGCCATTCGGGGTCGAACAGACAGAGCCCGAAAGGAAGATCCGCCATGGTCGGCGCTAGCCGGTCGATCCACGTCAACGCTTGCGCCTGCATTTCGGCGGTTAACTCGCCGCGCTGCCGGTTGATTTCATGCAGCCGGCGCGCAATGCGCCGGGCTGTGTCCAGATCGTCGCTGAGCAGACATTCGATACCTTGGCTCATGTCCTCCAAGCGGCCGGCGGCATTGAGCCGGGGACCTAGATAGAAACCGATATCGCTGGCGCTCAGCCGGTCTTGCGGGCGACCGGTGATCTCGCACAAGGCGGCGATGCCGGGGATGCAGCGGTCCTGGCGAATCCGTCGTAACCCTTGCTCGACCAGGATGCGATTGTGGTGATCCAGCCGCACCACGTCCGCCACCGTGCCGAACGCGACCAGATCGAGGAACTGGGCCAGATTCGGTTCGGCCAAGCCGCGCTCGGCGAACCAGGCGACCTCTCGCAACCGCGCCCGCAACGCCATCAGTACATAAAAAACCACGCCCACGCCCGCGAGATGCTTACTGGGAAAGCCGTCGCCCGGTTGGTTGGGATTGACGATCGCCTCGGCGGCCGGCAAGGTCTGGCCAGGCGCGTGGTGATCGGTGATCAGCACCTTCATGCCCCGCGCCTGGGCAGCCTGCACGCCTTCATGGCTGGAGATGCCGTTGTCCACGGTGATCAGCAGATCGGGCCGCTCCTCGGCGGCAATGGCCACGATTTCCGGGGTCAGACCATAACCGTGCTCGAAACGATTCGGTACTCGGTAGCCGACCCAGGCGACACCCATGGTTCGCAGCGCCCGTAGCGCCAGCGCGCAACTGGTGGCACCGTCGGCATCGAAATCGGCGACGATCAGGATGCGCCAGCGTTCGCGCAGGGCGGCGTACAGCAGCTCGACCGCCTTTTCCATGCCGAGGAGCGCATCGGGTGGCGTCAGTAACCGCAATTCCCGTTGCAATTCGTCGGTGGAACGTACCCCACGGGCGGCGTAGATGCGTTGCAACAGAGGGTTAACGGGTAAATCGGCGGCGGGAGGCGCAGTGCGGCGGACAATGAAGGTGGACATGGCAAGTGAGTGGCGATGGAGTCAGGTAGCCCTGCGTCTGCGTTGGGCCGGACGAGGGCGGTCAACGCAGGTGTTGGGCCAGCGGTCGGGCACGTTGCCAGAATCGCCAGCGCGCGGCGCCGGTGACGGTGTAACGGCGGCCGTTGCCGGGATAGAGGTGCAGCGCCGTCAGTTTGCCGGTTTGCAGCCAGCGCCGGCAGGGTGCGAACCAGTCCCGTTCCAGCGTGGCGATATGCTCGATCCAGTGCGCGGGATTGCCGTCGGCGGCGTCGTGGCGGGTCGTTTCCAGCACCGTCAGACTGTCCGTTTCGGTGGCGGCGGCTTCCCGCCAATCTTCGGCCCGTTCGGGTAGAGGGTCGATGGCCGTCCCGCTCAAGCGCGCCAGCCCGCGAACCAGCGGGTCGCGAGCGTACAGTCCGGCGGTGGGCGCGCGGGCAGCCGTTGGACAAGAACCACCGCCCCAGAACCAGAGACCGTTGATCATCGGTTGACGGCGCTGTTCCCGCGCCTGGTTCAGCGGATGACCGTGAAACAGCATCTGGATTTCGGTCAACAGGGTGTGCCAGTGGCGGGCGTTCGGCCCGGCCGGCAACAGCGCATTGATATTGCGGCCAGCGGCGGCGCTCAATGTTTGAGTGCGGATGCCGGGATCGGTCGGTAGCCGCAGATACCAGCGCTCGGGGCAGGGCGCTTCGAGCCGCAGGCCGTCTTCGGCGAAGGTTTGATTGAACGCCGCCGCCAGCGCCGTGGTCTCGTCCGCTTCGATGGCGAGCGTTCGCGCGTCCGCCAGAAACACGCCGCCGTGCAGATCGGCTCGCAGATGAACCGGATCGGCGCGCAGCCACCAGTCGCCGCCACCGGCTTCGCCGCCGTCGGCCAAGCGGGTGAGCGCCGCGACGGGCAGGTCGGCATCGATGGGAGTGGGCAGGCCGAACAGTTCGAACAGCGTTGCATCCAGGGTGGCCGGCACGGGGTCGGCATCGGCGCGAGCCAGTAGCCATTCCAGGGCTGGCGCGGTCGAGCGGAACAGCGCCGGGTCGGTGCCGTCGGGCCGTTGCAGCAGGCCAGGGACCAGCAAGTGCAAGAGGGTGGCCACGAAGGTTGTTCGGTCCGGGCGCTCAGTCCGAATTGAGGTGTTCCATGCGGATGCGGACCACCGG